>Ga0308170_10001520_pt1 | contig 21776 bp, 29 predicted proteins | sample PhyBR2_2_FD_202136 | JGI IMG/M metagenome (GOLD analysis project Ga0308170, IMG submission 202136) | Phyllosphere microbial communities from UC Gill Tract Community Farm, Albany, California, United States - DLSLSB.R2 | ecosystem: Host-associated > Plants > Phyllosphere > Unclassified | place...
CTCTCCTGTTCAAGATTCCCCCACCTTGCTCTTTCATCCTCAACAAGATCGTTCGCTACCGTCACGACTCCTACGCCTACTTCAAAGCTACGAATGATCATCTTGGGAGCTCCTGTAAGTCTCTTGCTCTCCTCTTCTTGCGGTTCTGAGCTGATCGTGGTTTTGGTTGAGGTAACCGCACAGGGAGCTGGAAAAGGTACTCAATCAGATTGGTTACTTGAGAAATGGGACATTGATACTATCGTGGTCGGTCAACTGCTGAGGAACGAGATTGTGAAAGGAAGTCAATTGGGAAAGTTTGCGGAAAAGAAAATGAAGGCGGGAGGTGAGTTTCAAGCTCTATATCTCTATTCAGAAGCTGGGAGCGGATGGAGCTGATCAGATCAAGTCACTGTATATCGTAGAATTGCTGGAAGACAGTATCGTAGTGGATTTGGTGACACCTGAAGTCGAGAAACTGAAAGATAGAGTTAGTCCGCTATCTTTTCCCTCGATACTGCTCACCGAGACTGATTCGATTCCCTCCAATAGGATTGGTTCGTCCACCAGATAGCTACCTCGACACCTCTTCATCCCCGGAAGCTGATGTACTTTCTTCCTGATCGAAACAGGATTCTAGATGGATTTCCTCGCAAGGCTTCTCAAGCAGTACTACTAGACAAGATTCTCAAGAAAGACAACGACTCGCTCAACTTTGTAGCGAGTCTCAGGGTTCCCGATGAAGTGATCCTCAAGCGGATAGAAGGTGAGGCGAAGAGCTTACTCGGAATCTAGCATGGGGCAAGAGACTGATTCTTGTACCTCTGCCTCACAGAGCGCTTTATCCACTTACCTTCGGGACGAACATACAACGTAAGCTCATACAGTCTGCCTTCTTCCTCCTCCTTGTTCGCTGATGCTGATCTGCTTGCTTTCGTAACTCACAGCTCTCCTTCAATCCCCCAAAAGTAGCCGGAAAGGACGATGTTACAGGCGAACCTCTTTCACAACGACCAGATGATAACGCAGTAAGTTCTATCTCCCTTTTATACTCTCGTTTGCTACGACGAATTGACCAAGTTACTTTCCCTTTCCGAATGATTCCTACAGACGACATTCGCAGCACGTCTGAAATCATTTCATTTCGAGAATGATCCCCTCTTGGCGCATTATGAGGGAGCGGTTCACAAGTTTGAGGGAAAGAGTTCGAAAGAGATTTGGCCCAAACTGGAGAAAGCTATTGAGGACAAGGTGAGTAGACTGGTCACCATTCCCCTTCGTGACAAGATTGAGCAACGCTAACAATTCACTTGATCGCTTTGCGTGCAGTTCCCGAGTCTGAAGAGAAGGTAGACGAACGTGTCAATAGAGATTGCTCAAATCAGCTTGTCTCTCACTTTGCGATTGCTCGTCCGGGGGAAGCTCGCGGGAACTCATCCACGGCACTTCAAGCGCGTGTCTCGTTTCGTGCGCGAGCCGTCGGGCATCAAGAACCGGCTTAGGATTGCGGCAGTGTTGTAAAGAGGTTTGAAACGAAAAAAGTGAATATCTAGCGTCTAAGGCCTTTACATCTGTTGCAGCGAGAGACGAGTAGGAATCAGTCCCTCTGTAATTTGGAGAGAGAGGGAGACGAAAGAAACAGGGAGAGGTTTTCGCTTACAAAGTCATCATCAGGATCGTAGTCGTTTGCCGCGACATCATCATCGAGCGCCTCACCGAACGACGAGAGATCCTCTTTACCCCTAGCCAACGCTTTACCAGTACCCAACGAAGGCTTCCCACCGATTCCGACTCCCTTTCCACCGTTCTTCGCGGCTTTCTCTTTCTCCTCGACGACTTTCGCGATCGCAACTCGAACTTTCTTGGCATCTTCGGGTTTGACGGGAGTCAAGAGAGATCTGGAGAATTGTTCGACGAAGTGGGTGAAGTGGGGAGATGAAGAGTGCTTCTCGATCAAAAGGTCGGAAAGGGTTTCGGCGAGGACGGTGAAGTCGTCTTTTGATGAACAGTTCATCGATAGTGGGTCGTCTATATAAATCTCTGTATCAGCGTTGCTCGGTTGGTAAAGAAGAAGAGGTGAGAATAGTCTACCATTGAGGGAAGAAGAACCGAAAAGAGTCGCAGCAGAATCCATGTCGGCAGCGATCTCAGCAGCGCGTGTTCGAGCCTTGCGAGCATTCGGGTCGTTATCCAAAGCCTAGTGTCGAGACAATCGTGTCAGCTCCGCAAGCGCGGAGATCTAGAGAAGCAGTAAACTGACCTTTCGTTCCTCTTCCTCTAACCGTAATCGTTCAGCTTCCTCCTTCTCCTGAATCTTTTTCTTGACAGCACCTTTGTTCCTCATTGATCCGACTGCGGCAGGGTTGACAGGAGTTTTCTTTGGTTTATCGTCTTCAGACTCGGAAACATCCCAATCATCTTTCACATCATCATCGTCTGAAGCGTCTTCATCTGCGAATTTTGATTTCTTGGGTGCGATAACATGTTGAGTGGCTGCTGGAGTAGGAACAGGAGCCGGTGCGGTCTCTTCGTCGGAGGATGCGTCTGTAAGATGAAAGGGAAATTTCAAAAAGGTGAGAAGAGCCGAGGAGAGCGAGGAGAGTTGCGATGGGAGCTTACCCCAATCACTAGGCATGATTCAAACAAGCTGAGTAGGCTTCTAGGTAAACAAAGTGACGAGTTGAAGAGCAAAGAATTTCATCTCGCTTGATTTTGATCTCCTGTTTTGTTCGCCCTTTCTACCAACACCTCTGATCGCTCTACTTTTACCTGAATCGTATTTTCAGCTATCTATTTGGCCGTTCAGACTCCCCTCAACTTCTCCTTAGCTCTTCCTCGCGTTTCCCCTCTTACCGATTATTTCCCGCCTTTCCTTCTTTCCCGCCTCTCTCCTTCTCTCACCCTCTCCTATAAATCATGTCAAACCTACCAGGATCTCCTCTAGCCAACTCCTCTTTCCACCGTAGACGTGATTCGTCAAAACCGACTTCGATCAGATCTTCAGCCTCGAGTTACGACAAAGATGGAGTAGAGATCACGACAGTAGGGGGATTAGGTGAAGATCAAGATGGGGCAGTACCATTGGAACTCGTAAGTAAGATTGCGATTTGAGATGAAAATCCCTCTTCGATTTCGCAGGCAAGGTCAGACGACTTGCGAAATCGCTTTCCTCTTGACTGATCCTCGCACCTTGTTGTGCTGACAGCTTCAATCAGTATACTACTCCAACCCACTCTCACCTCCTCCCGATCAAATCTCCTTCGATCACTCGATCACTCCAACTTCCCTCGTTCATCCTCGCACGAGTACACCTCCTGTTTCCGGTTCTCCTCTCCCTTCTTCCGCTTCCTTCTCACGGCATTCTCGAGAAACCTCCTTCTCTTCCGATCGCTACTCTCCACATCAAGTACCGGATTGGCCTCGAGCCGTCAGCTTCACGACTCGAACGACTTTTCCTCCCGTCAAGAAACTGTCGAGGCAAGCGAGAAAGAGGATACTAGTGACGGGTGGAGCAGGATTCGTTGGGTCACATCTTGTCGATAGGTTGATGTTCATGGGTCATGATGTCGTTGTGTTGGACAATTTCTTTTCGGGAAGCAAGACTACTTTGGCTCATTGGGTGTAAGGCTTTCTCTCTCTCTCTCAATCGCGAGGCATCGAATTGACAGCTACGATGTACAGTGGACATCCGAACTTCGAACTCGTACGAGGAGATGTCGTCGAACCTCATCTCATCGAAGTCGATCAAGTACGTCTCAAACTCTGCTCTTCTCACAAAGGTCTCGAACTAACATCTCATTTCCAGATCTATCACCTCGCCTGTCCCGCCTCACCGAAAGCATACCAACAGAATTCGATCAAGACGCTCAAGACTTCCTTCATCGGCACGATGAATTGTTTGGGATTAGCGAAACGAGTCAAAGCGAGGTTCTTGCTTTCGAGTACTTCGGAAGTCTACGGATCACCACTCGTACACCCTCAACCAGAGACGTATTTCGGAAACGTGAACCCGAACGGACCAAGAGCGTGCTACGATGAGTGAGTTCCGAACCATCTCTCAAGTTCGATTTCGTTCTGCGAGCTGGTACTCTTTTCGAGCTGGCACAACTGACTGATCTGTTTTCACGATGCGCAGAGGTAAACGAGTGGCAGAAGCGCTAACGTATGGCTATGCGAGACAAGATGGAGTTGACGTTCGAGTTGCTCGAATCTTCAACTGTTTCGGTATGCTCATACAGGTCTCCTCGAGTCGACAGGGAAACGCTTACTGACGATATTGAGTCAAATGAAGGCCCGAGAATGAGCACGAACGATGGGCGTCTTGTCAGTAACTTTGCCGTTGCAGCGCTCAAAGGTGAACCGATCGAGATCTACGGAGATGGACAGTTCACTCGTTCTCTCATGGTATGCTCTCCCATCGAGATTCTCCTGTAATGCCTGACAGAAGACAGCTGACCTTAACGTTGTGCTGCTACAGTTCGTGCACGACCTCGTTTCGGGTTTGATCGCTTTAATGGAGTCAGATTACTCTGAAACGCCCGTCAACATCGGAACGGAAGAAGAAGCGACTGTCGAGACTTGGGCAAGAACAATCCTCGGCCTCGTCAGTGAGATGCGTCAAGCTGGTTCGGTCCCTCCTTTACCCGAGGGGAAGAAGGAAAGTGAGATCGTTTTCGTCAATGAAGTTGTCGATGATCCTCCTCGACGACGACCTGATACGACATTGGCAAAGGATGTGCTCAATTGGGGACCGAGATGGACTGTCAAGGCTGGATTGGAAGAAACGATTCGCTATTTCGTGACTGTCTTGCAGGAAGGCGAGCACTAGGAAGAAGGAGAAAGAGGACGGATCTAGGAACCTTGTTGTTGTTCATACTTGTTACAGTGAAAATGTATTGGAGCGAGCGTTTTCTGACTTTTTGATGCGAGACTTCAGATTTCTTCGCAAGAGTCGTCGAATTCTGAGAGCCGTTCGTCGTGTGCAAACGTGCTACACTGAGCCTTATCGTTATCGACAAAGGAGATCGGCAGCAGCTTGCCGAAGACTCCGTGAGTAAGCTGCGCAAGGGTCACGAACGTGGGCTTTCGCATTCAAGCAAGGGTTTCTCCAAGTCGCCCGACACGCTCCATCCTTTCGACCATCCACTACGACTTCTACACACGATGACTGATACAACGAAACAAGTTGATCAATCATGGCAACCTCCCACTCCAACCTCGACTCAAATCGCTTTCCATTCTCCGAATCTACCAGTCGACCACCTCGTTCTTCTTCCCCCACCTCTCGTACCGACTCACAACAGCCAGAATCGACGACGTTCCACCTCGGACCAGGATCAAGTGAACCGATTCTACCCTTCTCAGCTTCTTCCCCCTCTCGAACTCCCTTCGCAATCAAGTTCGACCTCTCACGTGCAAGCCCAAATGAGACACTGCTCGCCTCCAACTATGAGCTGGGAAGAAGAGTACACAAAGCCCCCGAGGAGGTCTGCCGCAATCGCAGCGGCTCGTAACATTCCCCGAAACCCTTCCCCTCTCGAACTCGATTCGGACGACGGTTCCTTCTCCCCTCCTCCGCTCGTCGTCCCATCTTCAGCCGCCAACTCAGCAGGTGCAGCTTCGAAACGGAAAGTATCTCACTCCTTAATCGAACGGCGACGAAGAGAAAAGATAAACGATTGTCTTGCGACGTTGAAGGAAACGGTACCGAATTTGAAGGAAGAGGGAGAGAAGAAGATTGCAAAGGCGAAGGAGCGAGGAAGAAAACGAGGGAGGGGAGACGACGCAGGGGAAAGGGGAGGACTGCACAAACTGGAAATTCTTCAGGTCCGCCGACGCCGTTTCGCCCGATTTTGCCAATGAGCTGACGTTTTGATCGGCCTTCAGGGCACCATCGAGTACATCACAACGCTACGAGCTCGTATCGAACAGCTTGAAGCAGCGACGACGAACGAAGCGCGATCGCCAGACCTTTCCTCGCCTTCGTTCAAACCCGCTTCTTCCGTCAGCAGCCAAGTCTCATCGACCTCGTCGACCACGACCTTTAATCGACTGGACTCCCTCGCCACTTTCGACAGTTGCGGCTCGAGTACGACAACGGAGGATGCGAATCCATCGCCAATCATGTCCAGAGAAGAGGCAGACCACGCAGCAAACATGCTATTGTACTTCTCGACGTCTCCTGAGCTACGCCCGGTCGTTGTATGAAGTTAGGTGGATATAGCTTGACGAGACTTGATATAAGCTGGCTCTTTCGTACTGGTTATAGACGAGCTTTTCGAATTTGTACACTGTCGTAACCCTTTCACCTATCCATCCTCAGCCTGTTCGCTCGACGCTGAGAGATCCGAATAGACGCGAAACTGAATCGAAACCTGCGATGCAAGAGAACGACTCGGTAGAAAGACATACAAGATTTCGTTTGAGTAAAAGCTACAGAACCGTCCGAGAAGTAAGTAAAGTAAGGGTAAGTATGTGATAGTAGTAAAGAGTGGGTAGTAGTGGTATCAGGTGAACAGAAAAGCGCAAGAATATCACAAGAAATATCGTACATCCTTTGTTTGACACGAACTCAATCGATACTCATTCGAGTTTGACTCCTTCCCATTTCGCTTTCCCTTCGATGTGGAGAAGAGAGGAGTTGCATATCCGATGGTCGTCGTCCACTGAGCTTGATATCGTCGTAACCTCCATGTTGTTTCTGTGGTGAAGAAACAGAGTTTGAAGTTGGAATGAAAGATTTCCCTCCGTTGAAAGCGTATCCCGGTACTGTTCATCGCGCAAATCGGATCGTCAGTACCAGCGCAGAGTAGTGAAGGAGGTGGACGCTCTACTGACTTCTCTCTTTCAACCCTTTCCCGAAATTAGACATGCAGAGTCCAGTCAACACGAATGTGGCGACCAACATCAACAGACTGATAATTGAGAAGATGGTGAGAGTAGCTTTGGCCGTAGAATATCGAGGACCTGCTTCCTCTGAATAGATTCTTGCCAATTTGTAGGCGAAGTAAGCCTGAGGAACAGAGTCTCAGTTCAGGAAAGAAGGGACGAGTGTAGGAGAACGATGAGACTCACCATTCCAGCAGCTTGACAGAGTAATGAAACGTAGACTCCTATCCGAGACTCGATTCGAACGACAACCTGTTCGAGCGACATGATTAAGGGACGTCCGGATTGCACAGAGAGGAAGTTCGAGGGTGACTCACTGCAGTGAGAGCAAGTGCGATCAGGATGATCGGAAGGGAAACGATGGTGAGAACGAATTCCGTTGTCTTTGTCCCGGTTACGAGAACGAGGAACTGAATCTCGAACTGCAAGAAACAACATGAGTAATCTTATACTTCATGAGAGGGTTGAGAAGTGGTACTTACTCCCAGGAAAGCAAACGCGTCGAACTTGAGGAGAGCGACAAAGATCTGGTAAAGCTTAAAGCATTTTTTGATCTTGATATCAGCACCGATTCGCTTGAAGACCTGTTTTCCGAGTTCGATTGATCGACGAGTCAGTTCTAAGTGTCCGTAGTAAAGTGCAGTCGAGGAGGACGTACATCCCAGCCAAACTCTTCGTAAAGTCTCCAGCAGAGAAAGGTGAAGATCACAGTGCAAGCGCCAATCACACAAGGAATGACGACAGCGTAGATGTGAACGAGGTGGTTGACTCGAGGAGTATCGGCATTCGATCCATCGAGCGCCTGGGAGAGCTGTCGAGGGAGAACTGAAGAATAGATCAACATCGCGATTTGGAAGATGACGATGCAGACGATTCCGATAATGTTTTTTGCTTGGCAAGCATCAAGGATGACCAGAAGTTCGAATACGCTGTAAATGCGCAGTGTCAGATCAGTTTCGAGAGTCAGAGTAGGCAAGGGAGAGCAAAGGAGAACTCACACCGCGAGGATGAAGAGAGAAACGTATGTAGCGACTGATTCGAGCTGAGGATCTGCTGCTAGCAGTTCTGATGTTCTCAGGTCACCAATATTCTAGCCAACAGGGCAAAATAGCGAGGTTAGCGAAGAAAACACAGGATCAATCTGTTTCCATCGCGAGGTGGTGCTCACATTGTGTATCGTGATATATATTAGCAGAATCATCGCGAGGACAGCGCAAGCTTGTAATCCGAAAATCCCTAGGAACGCCAACTGAGAGGAGTACGATTCGAACGGAAGGGAAATGAGAGAAAGCGAAGATTTGTCAATTCAGCGGTGCTATTTCACAACGAAGAATGGAGCTCACCTGGTTCTTTGTCTTGTATGTTGCCCAGAAACTTCTCCATCTTGATTTCGGAGGGACAGAGGTGGTTGGAGGAGGGAAAGAGAGAGGATCTGAGGGTTCCAGCCAATTCGACTTTGCAGGAGACGTTATCGACGCGTTGTTATAGCTCGAGTAGGATTCCATTGGATCTGTCGACATTGCATAGACATGTGGAGGAGTACTGGGTGCTGAGTGATCGATAGGAAGAGGTCGAAATTGAGGAGAGGAATGATCGGAGACTGCCGCAGAGGGAGGAAGGCGAGCAGCGAGATGGGAAGGGTAAGAAGGTGCATAAGGATGCAAATCGAACAAGGGGTGGCTCGTCGACATTATGTTGTTGGTTGGCGGGCCATGAGTTGACGGAAACAAGCGAAGAAGCGACCTGACTTGCTCCCTCTCTCACTCTCCAAATCAGATATGGAACACGCAGATCTATACGTAAAGAAGAAGTTGGCAGCTAAGAAGGGAGGTCTACTCAAGGTAAGCCCACTCTCTCTCTCTCTTCATCTCGCTTGGATTTCCCCCGCTGACACCCGCTTGATCAATTCGACAGCCTCGTCGATCTCACTTCTTTTATGGATTGATTGTAATCTGGTAAGCACTCTCTTATGGTTCTGTTATCTACCGTAGCTGACCCTCTATTAAACAGTGGTTGGCTGTTACCTCCTCTCGCAATTCTCGTCCGATTCGGTGTAGGGTCAGTCGCAAATCTTCTCTCTTCTTTCCCTCAACTGATCTGGAACTCGGTATACAGATTTGACTTCTTCCTCAATATACTGCTCACTATATGCGGTTATATACCTGGACATGGTCACAACTTTGTACGTTCTCCTTTCCCAACGAAAATACTTCGATTTCGGGCTGGCGAGCGGGGCTTCACTTTCCCCTTAAGAATTCCCTTCTCCGCTTCAGAGGTAGTCGTGCTGACACTTTCCAACGAGATATGTAGTACTGTCAAAACATTCGCAACAACAAGACGAAAGCGAGAACTCCGAAATGGGCAGTGAGAGCTGGATTGATCGAAGTCAAGGATCCTCGAGGTGGAAGGCATCAATGGGCACATCGTTACGATGGTACGTACTCCTTGAGATCTATTCGTTAATAAGAGGTTAGGGGACTGACAAATACCGCTTGACTACCACATTTTCACTCAAATCCGACTCTACCCTTTCCGAAACCCTCCTCGCTTACCTGCTCCCTCTTCGCTCTCGACTTTTCCGACGTACACAGAACGTGGCGCAGATGCTGCTATTCCAGGTCAAGAGTGGGATGGACGCGGTGAAGAACCTGCTCGAGCATCTGGTCGACTCAAGAACTCTCGAGGATCGAAACAACACCACAGTCTCGCCCCATGGGACAACGTTGTCGACGACGATGAAGTCGAGGGAGAACCTGAAGGAGGATTATGGAGGGACGATGAGAACCTCGCTCCAGTCGATGCTCGAGGAAACCGACCGAAGAAGAAGAACTCCGCCGATCCTCTCAATAACGAGCAATTCTACCCTACTGCCGGAGACTCTGGATATGGAGGATCAGGATCAGCACTCGGAAGGACTACGACGAGGGGTTCGGTCGGAAGTAAGAAGAAGAGTAAAATCGGTGGATTGTTGGGCAACCGCAGAGACCGTTACGCGGCCGAACCTAGTCCCGGTACTAGCTCGTCAGAACTCGCTCAGAGGAGGGACAGCTACCAGGATGACTTTGAGCGGGAGATCAACGAAGGTTTCGCGGCTGATCAACCGTCGTCGAGAAAGAACGAGAGGTTCGACACTTTCGAACAAGAAGGACCCGAGGATGCTTGGGCTTCGTCGAGACCTGCGCCAGCTGTAGGATCCGCGCGAAGGGAAGATCCTATCCCAGCGAAGAAACCGAAAGACGATTGTAAGTCGCTCTCCTCTTCGCTTATTTACTTCGCAAGCTTATTCATGCTTCTCATCACAGTCCTCAACCATACCTTCTAATCCTCTCCTCTCCTTCGAACTACTACTACACCATTTAAATAATGCTCCTCTGCGAATCGACGACGATTTATACCTTTTTCCCCTCCCCTTCGACTCGTCTTTACTCTAGCTTTGCATATCCCCTGTTCCGTTCCGCTTGTACTACTCGGCTTCTCTACTCTCTTACGACCTCCTACTTCTTTTTTGCACGTGTACAAAGGGAATTGCTCTATTATTCATGCTTTCGAACGTTTCTCTTCGTGCTTTCGTGCGAGAGCCTCGTCGAGGGAACTCTATCTCCATCGTTCGAATACGCCGTGCTATTCTGAGCCGCGTGGAGGGGTGCGAAACGTTGACTTTTCTCCCGACATGCGGTGAGAAAATTGAGCTTTTCTTCGAGGAACGGAGGAACGTGCGCGAGTGACTTCTTTCTCCCTCTCCCTTTTCCCTCGCACTTTCCTCGACCTGTATCAGCCTGAACTTCGCTGGGCACCCTCGTTTCTATTGTACGCTAAAAGAGCTAGCTTCGTAATCCCCTCCCTTCAGTACGGCTCAATTTGATTTGGAAATTCTGCATCGGAAAGTTTCACCACACGTTGTCTTCTGCGATTCTCGAACGTTTGGAATGAACGCCGTATGGGCCAAGAGATGCCTATCATGACCTAACGAGCGGATTGGTTTGACTTTGACTTTGAATCAATTTCATTTCGCCTCTCCTCGTCTTCCACCCCTCTTTCTCATCCGAAACTTCTTCTCTGCTCCTCCCACACCACACCTCCTTGATCTGTTGAGATCTCGCCAACTCCAAGCAACGATGGGCGTCAACAAACAGCGTATCTCACTTTTCGCAGTCGTCGGAACTGCTCTCTTCGCATCGACCTCCGCTCAAACTTTTCGTCGGAGCGCCGCCTGCCCTGGCTTAGGTTGCATCTACCCTCCTAGTCAGGTCGATTTCATAGCAGGTCAAGCATTCGATATCCGTATCGAAGTTCAAGCTCCTGTAGGAAACGTTTCTCAATTTTCGCATCATCTCCAGCGAGAACTGACATCTCCCTTGGAATTTAAAGCTCAACGGAACGAGACCTTACAACGATGGTGTTCCTTCACCTGACTTCTCCGTCGTCATTGGTCGCAAGGAGGACGGTTCCGACGCGAAATCGGTTTCCGAGTACTTCAAACTCGACAAGCCAGCTGTGGATTCTTACAACTTTACCTATTATGAGGATCTCTTCTATCAGGATAATAACACGGCGACTTTCGTGAACGTCCTCTCTCAAGATTGGAGGCATGTGAGCACAGACAGATCATCTTCGTTCGCTCGTTCTCACGACGATTCTGACTTTTCTTCGTTTGCAGGTCGCGCTTTACGAACCTGGAGACTACTTCGTCAAACTCACCTACAACAACGGAATGAAGAACGTAGCCAAGTGGACTGTGCTCGACATTCCTAAGAAACGCAAGGCGAAGAATGTGATTCTGATGATTGGTGATGGTATGGCTCCGACGATGGTCACTGCTGCTCGAATGATCGGACACAAGACTATCAACGGCAAGTATCAGACACGAATGGCTTTGGATACGCCCGATGCTTTGGGAATCCAAATGAGTGAGCATTTTCCCTCGTTCTCGTATCGCCCTCCGAGCTGATTCTGTCGTTCTCAGCCCACTCTCTCGACTCGTTCATCACCGACTCGGCCAACTCTGCTGTGAGTTTATCTTCGTAATCGAGGTGAAGTGTTCCCAACTGATCGCGATCGAAAACTCCGAATCAAGACTGCTCTCATGGCGGGACAGAAGAGCACCGTCAATGCCCTCAACGTCTACACAGACTCGACCGGCGACGCCTTCAACAACCCGAGATTCGAATCGGTCTTCGAACAAGGTCGCAGAATTTACGGAGCTCAAATCGGAATCGTGAGTTTTCGTTTCTTTCGCTCTCTTGCGAGGAGCTCTTGATCTCATTCCTGTCTGTCCTTCTTCCTCAGGTCTCGACCGCCTACTCGTCGGATGCTACTTTAGCAGCAGTTTGCACTCACACTTCGCAACGCAGTCAAAGCGACTTCATCATCTCTCAATACTTGGACGGTATCAGTGCGAACCACTCCTGGACTCACTGGTAAGTCGGCATTTTTCGTCTCGGCTCGATCGTATCGCTTTCTATCTCGAAACTCACGATCTTTCGACGACAGGGATGGCCCAGATGTTCTCTTCGCCGGAGGAGGAAGTGACTGGCTTCCTCGCGAGTCGAACGGTAACGTCAGTCAGATCAAGAAGTGGCAAGATCGAGGATACAACTTTGTTCACTCAAACACAACGCTCAACGAAATCGGAAACGACGAGCGTGCGCTCGGTCTCTTCTCGACTTCGACTATGCCTACTTGGTTGGATCGTCACGTCTTCCAGGACAACCTTCAGAAGCCTTCGTTCGCCGCTTACAACACCGAGAATCAAACTTTCACTGCGCCCAACACCGACTCGCCTGGTTTGAAGGAAATGGCTATCAAAGCGATCGACATTCTTCACAAGAGATCTCAAGACAAGGATGTACCCTTCATGACTATGATCGAAGCTGCCTCAATCGACAAGGCTATGCACGCTGCCGACATGGAGCGAGCTATGGGTGAATTGCTCGAGTTCGACAACACAATCAAGACGGTTCTCGCTCACTTGAAGAAGGTAAGCTCCCCTCTCTTCCTCTCTGCTTCTCTTACTCTTACTGACAATCCTCGAGTACGTGTATAGCTTGGAATCGATGAAGATACGCTTGTCGTTGCGACCGCCGATCATGGATACGCTCTTTCCCTTCTCTTCCGCTGCTTCTACCTCGAACTAATATCCCGCCTCCGCTAGATACGCATGGCTTCGATGTATTTGGAAGCGTGTAAGTCGCCGTCTTTCTCTCCCTTCGTGGCATCGTTGACAGCTCGCTAACTTTACACCTTTCTTTTTTCGCAGAGACACCGTAAGTCGTCGATTTTCCCGATTCGAATTAGTACCTCTCGACCTCTGACGTTCTAACTTACCACCATATATAGGCCTACATGTCGATGCAAGAGTCGAACGCAGGTAAGAGAAGGGCTATCGGAACTTGTAAGTCGTCGCTTCTGTTCCTCCATCTCTCGGCTTCTCGATTCCTTTTACTCGCTCTACCTGATCGTACTGACACGATTCATGTAAGCAGACCAAGAGTCAGGCTTGAGTGGCTACCAAGTGAGGCGCGATCAGAACCCTCAAAACGCATCGATTCAAGCGACTGAAGATGGATTCCCAGCTACCTGGGATCCCCGATACACTGTAGGCCCTCGTCTCTCTCTTCTCTCTCGCCCTCGCTATACTGAGCTGATCGTTTGAAATCAGGCTGCATGGGGTTTGGCCGCATCCCCGGACAAGTACAACGACTTCCGCGTTCACAACTCGACTCGCAAACTCGCAATTGAGAACGAAGACGGCACCTACTCTGCCAACGAAGCCGATTCCCCTACTGGCTTCCTCACGACTGGAAACTTGCCTGTCGAGAACGACCAGGGCGTGCATTCGGTTCGTCTCTTCCCAAGCTTAACTTTTAATCTTGCTCAAACCTGACCTCCTTTCTGTGTCAAGCTCACCGATGTCCTCGTTTACGCTTACGGCGCAGGAAGCGAGTGTTTCAGAGGTGTACTCAACAGTCCCGAGATCGCTCACAAGATCGCAGAGGTTATGGGACTCGGACAAAGCAAGAACGTTACTTACTCGTCGAAGAAGTCCCACTCGTCGTCTTCGTCGTCGTCGCGCGAGAAGGTGAAGCTATAGAAAGGAGAGTCAAGGATGATGAAGGAACTTAGAAACGAGGTCAAGACGGAAAAAGGAAAGGAAAAAATCGGATTGATTACAGTAGTATATAGAGTCTCCATAGTTCGTGCAATGGCTTCGTATCGCCAGCTCTCAGTTGCGAGATGAAAAGAATCAAGTTTGACTCGCGAAACGAGCGATTCTCTCCTTGATCTCTTATCGCTCGCTTTGACTCAACCTCTTCACTTTCGGCTCTTCTTGCACTCCGAGAATACTCAAGCACCTTTCAGTTGTCTCAGCAAGCTACTCTCATGCCCAGCGCAACCTTTCAGCGCCCCACGGAATCGATTTACTTCTCGTCTTCCAATCCGCCGGTACTCGCCGCCCTGAACCTAGAGGATACTCAGCTATACCTCAAGAGGTTAGGAATCGATCCCGCACTAGCTCACAGTCCACCATCGCTCGAACTACTCTCCCTCATTCTGGTTCAACATCATCTCACCATTCCATACGACTCTAGTGCCATTCACGTGAGCGACTGGGATGCAGAGGGACCGATTACATGGAGAAATGGAAGAGGTATGGAATTAGGCCGGGGAAATTTTGAGAGAATCGTCGGAAAGGATAAAGATGGGAAACAGAAGACGGGGAAGAATGGCTTACCTATGGGTGGAGGAGGGTACTGCTTCGCTCTGAATCAGTCTTGTACAGCTCTCTTGAGAGGTACGTTCAAGCTCGCTCAAATTTCTCTCAAGTATTGCTCAAATCGCTCATTGGCTTTTTCTCGAATCGCTCATCGCCTTCCCTCCAACCGCTCATTCCCCCTTCCCGCTCTAGGTTTCGGCTTCCGAGTTTCAGAAATCCCCGCTCGCGTCTTCTTGCATCGCGGGAGAGACCCGGTCGATGGGACTTTGTGGAGTTGTACCACGCATTCGGCGTTGTTGGTCGACTATCCTGGATCTGAACAAAGATACTTTTTAGACGTGGGGTTTGGCGGCGGTGGATCTGCAGTCTTGCTTCCCTTCCAGGATGGCGCCACTGCTCCCTCACTCTCGAAAAGCGAATCCTTCCTCATCAAGTTCGAAAAAATGCCGATGGGTGAGGTGACGCTTTATGCAGATCCTCCTGATGGATTCACCCTCTACCGACGAGTCGTCGAGGCTGGTGTCGAGATCAAGGATCATCGAGTCGCGAGCGACGGCCCAGGATATTGGACGCCTTGCGTAAGTCGTTCCTTTTTGATTGATTTCGTAGTCGGAACTGATGCAGTCTCTTATAGATTCATTGCTCAATCGCTTCTCTCAGTCCGGAAGACCTCATCATGGGCGACTTCTTCAACTCGAATCATCCGACTGCACCTTGGGCGAACATCTTCCTCGTTTCTCTCCTCCTACCGAACGGTGCAAGAAGAACTCTCTGTCATGGCATTCCTGCGATCGACCAACACGCTCCAACACATCCAGAGGGAAAGAAGCTGGCGAAGTTGTACTCGAAAGAAGGGATCAAGGGACCAGAGTACGACATAGAATGGATCGTGTTCGAAACGAGGCCTATTAGAGATGTTTTGGAGCGAGAGTTCAACTTTAGGCTTTAGTACGATACTCTGAGATGGCTCAAATAATATAGAATTGCCTTGAGAAATCTAGAATGAAGGAGAAGAAATGCGAGGGTATGCGACAAAAGAGAACTAAATACAACAAACGACCCTGTTTTTCCCCCATTTAAGCTACACATGACCCAATTTGAGGATACTTCAATGGCAGCCTCATTGCCATTGATACGAGACTGAAGAATAAAGGTCCTTTCCGGTTCCACTCGTCGCCGTGATCGAAGAGAAAAGCATCTCTAACTTTCACCAAGTTCGCTTGTAGAGAGTCGAGTTGCTCTGGAGTATAGGCGGAGAGGATCTCGTCGATTCGGTGAGCTTCGTTCTCTGGGATGGTGACCGAAAAGCGAGAGTAGTCGAGGATATCTTGGAAAGGGAAGAGATTTCGATCGACGATGAAAGCTGGAATGCAACCAGCGTAGATTGCTTCGAAAGTTCGAGTAGTCCTGCGAGAGAAACGATACTCAATAACGTAAGAAGAGGAACGTGAGGAAGCGAAGACTCACCAGGCAGGAATTCCTCGAGGTAACAAGCAGAATTTAGCCGAGTTGAGCGTTCCAAGGTATCGCTGACCAGGAGAGAACTGTTGGTAGAGAATCTGACTCTCGGCATCTTGTCCTGTACGGCCACATCCAATCTTCGTTCGTGCGATTGCTCCGAATCCTCGAACTCCTCCAGCGAAGAAAGCCAAATGCTTGCGAGAGTTGACAGAGGCGATATCCATCGTGTCTTTAAACGTCTCGAACAAAGCCTTCGTATGCTTCGTAACAGCAGGAATGACGACGTCTCGATCGGGCTTGATGCACCGAGTGTTGTGATCGCCGTTCACCTACGAAAGAAGCGAAAATGAGTAATCTTCTCGAACGACCAATCGAAGAACAATGCTTACCTGCCAAGCTACAGCTTGATTCATCGGCGAAGGAGGAGAGTGACCGAGTACATCTCCTAGCTTCGGCCACCATCCCGTGCAAGATCCGAAATCGTGAGTGAAGGGTACGACGATTTGATCTGCCGTGATCTGAGAAGCAGCAGCGATTGAGCGCTCTGCGTAGCTAACGGTGTCGGCGAGCTTCTTGAACGTGTTCTCTTGAAGGTAGTTGAAGGTGCAGCCCTATAATCGACAAGTCAGAGTCAGAAAAAGCAAAAGAAAGCCAAATGAACGAGTTCTTGCGAACCTGGTAGTAGGGAATCATGACGAATTCTGCCTTGTTGAGAGGTACACTCCGATTCCGGAGTGCTTCAACGAGGAAGTGATCACCCATGAAAGGAAGAGGTGACTTTTCGATGTCGTAGCAAGCGGCACTCTTGAGATGATTGTCGATAGTTTCGGGGATCTCGACGACGTGAGCTTTAGGAAGAGCATCGACACCTAGGCGGAAAGCATCCTTCGCTCCAGGGAGAATGAGGGAATCCCATGTAACAGAATTGACTCGTTCGGTGAGGGAAAGTTGCGGTTTCTTGTCGAGAATCGGGAAAGACTTTTGCTCGGTAAAGGCAGTCGACGGGAAGGGTCCATTCGATCGCGAGTCACCACATCGATCTCGCGTACACTTGCAGGTCTCGGAAGCGACGCAGGGGAGAGGAGCCGAGCAGTCGAAGGCGCAAGTTGGAAGATCCTTCGGAGCCCAGGCGTTGACGTCTCCGTAGGTCGATCGACACGACTTGGGACCGAAAGTCTTGATGTTTTTCTCCAGTTTGACAATCTGATCGTGTTCGGCTCGAAGGTCTCCACATCGTTTCGTTGCGAGAGTCGAGGCAGCGAGAGTTGTTCGCCCATCTTCGGAAGGGTAGGTCACTTGCGAGGTGAGAAGGGCTAAGGAGGCGAAGCGTTGTCAGTCAAGTCGATGCGAAGCGAGGGAAGATGAGAGCAGAACTCACGATCTTCCTTGAAGAAATCCCAAACATCCTTTCTCCTTTCCGCCGCTGCGCAACAGATCGGATTGAACTTCCATAACAAAGCTCTTGCATCGTCTCCGACGGGTTGGAAGAGCATTTGACGACTCGCACTGGTCGGATCTTTGAGGGTGAGCCTCCGTTTCGGCTCTTGTCCTTCAGGAACTCCTTCGGTCGGCGGTAGAGTCAAGGTGAAACTCCTCGCATCTCGTTGAACGAACTCGACAGTATACCATTCGGCGATTGGATGAGCACCAGGTTTCGAAGATTCGGCGAACTCTCCTCCATCCGGAGTGTCGGCCCACATAACAACTTCACTCTTCCCCGGTACCAGCTTTCCATCCTTTCCGACGACAGGACATCTCATCTGAATGTCGACCTTTCCTTCGAGACCTCGTTCGGCAAAGATTTCGACTCCTCGAACCCCCTCCTTGTAAGGGACAGCGGGCACGATTGCGAGTGGTTCGAGATGAGGACCTTCGAGACCTTGCGAGCATCCGAGGGTGTAATAAGCACCTTCGATGAGAGTGAGAAGCTGAGTGTTGCACCCGGCGAGAGAGAGGACTCCTTCTTCGAGAACCGGAATCGAGGGAGGGGAGGAGCAGGCGACGTTGATCTTTGACGAGAGGTTGTACGAGTGAAGCTTGAGGAGCGAGGTGATGTAAGCTTTGAGTACGGTTTCGACGCTGGTAGAAGGGGTGAAGCCGAGAACTTTGCTAGCTGTTTTGCGAATCGCCGTTTCACTGTTGTGGAATTGAGGGTTTGAAGCAGTCGCGGCGGGATCGTGGTGAACGAGGATTTCGGCGAAGGGAGACTGGGAGAGAGTCAGAGCGAGTGCAGTATGAGCGACGTCGGAGAGAGGGGTAAACTTGGTCGAAGAAGGGGGAGGTCCGACAACGCTGACTTCTGCTACGAAACCGAGAGGTCGAAGGTACTCCTTGCCGTAAGCTACGTCGAGCATTCTTGCGCTCTGAATGACAGCGGTTGAAGCGTCGTCGACAGCGAGGAAAGGTTCGACCTGAGTGGTCGAGGGGTAGATGGTAATCGGGAGGTGAGCGAGAGCTGATTGAACGATGTTGGGAACGATGTCGAATCGAGGAGCGTAAGGATCTCCGATGATTGAGTTGTACGAAGGTAGTTGGAGGAGAAGGGAATGGAGAGGGAATTTTTCAGTGAAAGTTTTAACGAGATCCTCAGATGCGAGAATCGAGGGTGCAGTTGCATTCGAATTCGTCGATACGGAAGCCTGTAAAGCGTGGAGTCAGTGATCCATACGAGGGATACATCAAAAGAGTACTCACCTCATCCCATCGATCCCCCCTTCTCGGTACGACAAGCCATGGTCGATCCGCAACTAAAGCTTTCTCTCCCTTTCCTCCGCTCAACTTCTCCATTCCTTCCCTTTCCAGCGCAGCCAAGATCGCTTTCATACCTTCCTTCTCGACATTCAAACAATCGACCGGGTTGAGCCTGCAAGCTTGAGGGTCGTAGCTTGCGAGATGAACGATTCCGGTCACCGGAGGGATCAAAGTCGTCTTCGTTTGGTGTCCCTTCTGTTTGACAGGTCCTAGTTTTGCGTTGAGAAGAGCAGCAGCTTGTTGCTCTGCCGAGACTTCCGTGATCGTGTTTCCGGTTGGCGAGAGAAGCTCTTTGACGAGGTCCGAATCTCTGATATCTCCGACGACAACCCTCAATTTGCCCATTCGACGGAAGCTCTCGACGCTTCTCTCACTCGCCGAGAATGCTTGAGTGCGAGGATCCGTTCCTTTGAGTTTCGTTCGACCGGGTTTATCGAGAGGTGCAGATTGTAAGAGGAAGTTGAGTTCTGAAGTTCGGTCTGTCGTGTCGAGAATGGTGATGAGAGCGTCCTTCTCCCAGGATAACTCATCCATGATCCCACTCGCTGAACCTCCACTCGCTCCCCAAACATCTTCTCCCGTTTTGCTCGTAGTTCGACTGCTCAAGAGCAAGTCTCGAACGACCTGCTTTCCGATCGATCCGAATCCTCCAGTGACGAGAATATGCCGCCGTTGCCGACTTGCGAAAGATTGTTCATCGTCGTCGGAACTCGTCGTTGTTGAACTGCCAGATTGACCATGTCCGAGAACTCGAGTCGAAGTCAACTTGAGGCGGTCCATCGAGGTTCGCGCATCGTAGTACGCTGGTCGTGGAGATGGATTCGAGGTTTGAATGAGCTGTTGCGAGGAGAAACCGTCTCAGAATTCGCTTGCCCTTCGAAGAACGGAAATTTCGAGAATCTCCTCAGAAAGAAGTGAAGGGAACTCACCTCATACAGACTACCTAGCTTTGTAGTCTTCCCACTGAATCCTAAACCACCACTCAATTTACCTACACCTTCTGCTAATTTACCCAATCCATTTCCGAGACTTCCCTTCAAACCCTCTTCGAAATGAGCGTAATGATCCAACCCTAAACGCTCTCCCCAACCATCTGAAGGTTCCAATCTTGTTCTATCGTAGTACGGCGAGGAAGGGGCGGGTTGAGAGGAGAACGAGGCCAGGAAGTGGAGCACAAAGAGTGCAGAGAAGGCGAGGGCTCCGATTCGTAGTAGTGAAGTGAGTCGTAGTGGTGCCATACTCCTTTCTGTGAGTCTGGAGATTCACCTTGAGATCCTCGAAGTTGGTGATGGGCGAATAAGTCGCGAGTTCTTGGAGAGAGGTCGAGAATTCCGTGATTGAAAGGAGTGGACGAGTGTGCGAGATAGCGCTACACGTAGATGAGATGATACACGATTAAGAGGATGAAGAGACTGTAGAGGCGGAGATGAAGAGAGAAGTCGAAGTCGCAAGGGAGAACGCGAAATTTGGGATCGAGTTTTGAGAGCCACTACTCTTTCCATCTCGCACTTTCTGGCTATGATCGAGGTTGGGAGACTCGAGTCAACGTAGCACTAGATAGTAGATCGCGAAATATGAACACGAGGATGAAAATTGCGAGAAGCCACGAAGAATCCTGTGACTTTCGCACGACGTCCCTCGTCGCCCTCTTCCGAAGCAGCTGCTCTCTCTCAACGGCCATGTCACGGAAGATGACGACCATCGAATCACAAAGTACTGACAAGCGTTTCACTATTCAATCATTCACTCCCTCGACGCCAATTAAGCGGAAACCTCCTTCTTGTTGCCATGAGCTCCACAGTTTGTGCACGAGCATGACTCGGCGTCGCATTGGCATGCCTTGCCTTCTTTTGAGCAGGCACACTCTCCTTGTTGCCTGAGAACAAGAGATGTGCGGATCATGGTCAGCAAACAATGGTCGAAAATCGTGCGAAATCGTCGAACTGAGAAATTAGGGACTCACTCGCCATCCTTTGATTGACAAGGGCATTGAGCGTTCTTGTCAGCACCGTTGTTGCATTTCTTGCAAGCGCAGTTTCCGGGTTTGCACTGTGAATGGCGAGAGAGATTCGGATGGGAGAGAGGGGAAGTGAGAGAGGGGGACGAGTTCAGTTGCTAAACTCCAGAATCAGTCGCGATGGGAAGAGAGCTCACGGTGCAGTTTCCGACAGTAGAGCAAGAGCTACATTAAAGTGAACAGTTAGTTGGATGAATGATGAGTGAAAGTTGGAGGAGCCGGAAACGAACCAGGTAGTCATCTAGTGGAACAATGAGGGTCAGCTTGAGTAAGATAGGAGTATTGGAGACTACTCACTTTGTAGAGTGGTCCGAAGTGGTGGGTTGGAGAGAGAAGATCGTCTGCCTCCCACTCTCGGTTTTTGTTCAACGACCTCGCAAATTGACGCAGTCTCACATTTTCTTCGGCACCTCTCAAACTCGCTCACTCCTTATCTGCCTTTTCAAGGAATTCAGAATCCCGCCGGACTGTAATGAGAGGTACCGAATCGTTGTCACATGATTGCGAAAAACGACCTTCGGGACAAATTTCGCGAGAATCCCGACCTCGTCTCTCTTGCTCCCTACCACTCGCCGGCCTGCGCCATCCAGCTCGAAAGCGATGGATCCAATTCCGCCAAACGATCCAACGACAAGCAACGAAGACAAGGGAACTTTAAGGGAGAGTGGGTCTTCGGTTCCTCACTCTTACAGTCAAGCGGCATCAGTTCCACCTACCAAAGACAGCACAGCAATCGTACACCCTCCTACACCAACTAGCGACTCACAGGAGGGTGAAACCAAGTCGAATCTCCCTCCTCTCGCTCCTCTCCAAACTTCAACTTCTCTAGACAATTCTCAACATCCGATTACACCTAGAACTAGACAGCTACACTTCTCTGATAATCCACCTCTCACTCACTCTTACGACCCTACAGCTTCCACTTCTCCTCAACCTCCTTCAGTCTCTTTCCCACCGACTCCCTCT
>Ga0308170_10001522_pt1 | contig 21766 bp, 22 predicted proteins | sample PhyBR2_2_FD_202136 | JGI IMG/M metagenome (GOLD analysis project Ga0308170, IMG submission 202136) | Phyllosphere microbial communities from UC Gill Tract Community Farm, Albany, California, United States - DLSLSB.R2 | ecosystem: Host-associated > Plants > Phyllosphere > Unclassified | place...
AGCGCCCCGTAGCTGAACGACATGACCCGTACCGGCGACGCCGGCTTGTCCCAGCCGAACTCACGCAGCATCTGGGCGAGCTTGCGCTCGGTCAGGCCGCCGTACCGGGTCGGGTGCTTGGTCTCGATCGCGATCTCCACGCGCCGGTCGTAGTCGCGGATCGTCTCCAGGAGCGCGCGCAGGGTCAGCACCCGGTCCAGGCGTACGTCGCGATCGGGCTCCTCGTCGGGGTCGCCGCCCTTGCGCTTCCAGGCCGCGAAGTCGAACTCCTCGAGCTCGGCCAGCGTCATCTCCGAGACCAGGCCGGGCGACTGGGCGGTGCGCTTGAGACTGCGATCGTGCACCAGCACGAGATGCCCGTCGGCAGTCAGCCGTACGTCACACTCGAGGCCCTCCGCGCCGACGTCGAGCGCCCGGACGTAGGCACCCAGGGTGTGCTCGGCTTGCTCCTGACTGGCGCCGCGATGTGCGACCACCTGTGGCCTCATGGGCCAGATTGTGGCAGGTCGGGCGCCTAGACTCGCGAACATGCCGGAGCTGCCCGAGGTCGAAGCACTCGCCGCCGACCTTCGTGGGCGCCTGAAGGACCGCGCGATCGTGAAGGTCCACATCGCCCAGTTCAGTGCGCTGAAGACGTTCGACCCGCCGCTCACCGCGCTCGAGGGGACGCTGGTCGACGACGTCACCCGGCACGGGAAGTTCCTCGACATCGAGGCCTCCGGCATCCACCTGGTGCTGCATCTGGCGCGAGCCGGCTGGGTGCGCTGGCGCGACGAGGTGCCCCCCATCCCGCCCAAGCCGTCGCCGCGGTCGACGCTGGCCGCCCGGGTCGTGCTCGACTCCGACGAGGGCCTCGACATCACCGAGGCCGGGACCAAGAAGTCGCTCGCCCTCTACGTCGTGCGCGACCCGCTCGACGTGCCCGGGATCGCCACCCTCGGCCCCGAGCCGATGTCGGACGACTTCACCGTCGAGGCGCTCGCCGCCATCCTGAAGGACGCCGGACGCAAGCAGCTCAAGGGGGTGCTTCGGCACCAGGGCACGATCGCCGGCATCGGCAACGCGTATTCCGACGAGATCCTGCACGCGGCCAGGATGTCGCCGTACAAGCCGTCCGACTCGCTCAGCGACGAGGAGCTCGCCACGCTGTACGCGGCCCTGCGCGGCACCCTCGCTGACGCGGTCGCCCGCTCCACCGGCCTCGCGGCCAGCGAGCTCAAGGGCGAGAAGAAGTCGCATCTCGCCGTCCACGGACGCGCGGGACAGAAGTGCCCGGTCTGCGGCGACATCGTTCGCGAGGTGAGCTTCGCCGACTCGTCGCTGCAGTATTGCCCGACCTGTCAGACCGGCGGGAAGCCCCTGGCCGACCGCCGCATGTCGAAGCTGTTGAAGTAACCCGCACGAAGGATTCGGAGAACGATCATGTCCGTCCCCACCGTCGAGGTCACCGGCGTCCCCGACCCGATCCCGGTGCCCGTCATCGACGTCCGCGAGGACTACGAATGGGCGGCCGGGCACATCGAGGGCGCGATCCACATCCCGCTCGGCCTGCTGCCGGTACGCGCCGACGAGCTGCCCGAGGGCCAGTTCCTGGTGGTGTGCCATCTCGGCGGCCGCTCGGCCAAGGCCGTGCAGTGGCTCACCCAGAACGGCCACGACGCGGTGAACCTCGCCGGCGGGATGGACGCCTGGGAGGCTGCCGGACGCCCGACCGTCGTCTAGGGGGATAGTCCTGGACGAAGTGGCTGGTCCACGGGGTGATCAACCAGCCATTTCGTCCAGGACTACCCCGGCGGGCCGATCAGGCCGCGCGGCGACGCAGGTAGCGATCCCTCTGCCAGCCCTCGAGCGAGCGGCGTTGGTCGACGGTGACCGTCGGTGTCCACCAGGCCGGCGGCTCGATCGTCCACAAGCGCTTCTCGGGTGGAAGGCAGAGCGCTCGTGAGCGCGCCTCGCGCACGCGTTGCAGGTACGGTCCGACGTCTCGGCGATCGGTCGCCGTCATCGTCACGCCCTCGAGGCCGAGCCCCCGCAGCGCGGACTCCCGGGCGATATCGCTCGAGCGGCGCGCGCGGTCGAGATGGACGTCGCCGTCGTACTCGCCGTAGAGACCGGCCTCGACATCGAGCAGATCGGGCGTCGCGACGAACCGCCCGTCACGGTCGAAGACCGGGTGGTTGCTCACGGGTCGCAGGTGCAGCTGCGAGGTCCACAGAAGCCGCATCTCCGACTCCATCGGCGACCAGCTGTTCTCATCGGCCCAGCCGATCGCCGTGCGCAGCAGCTCGACGCCGGTCCAGCCGCTCAGCTCAGCGGTCGCGTACGCCCACATCTCCTTCAGGCTGACGAGATCGGCTGCCGCTGCCATGTCGAGGATCCGGACCGCTTGGACCAGGTTGCGTGCGTAGCGCACCTCGAATCCGACCGAGCGCACGTGCCGGGTGAGCGGCATGCCGTCGACGTCGATGAGGTGCCTCGGCCCGATCCGCTCGTTCGTGACCCGGATCCCGGCCTGGCTGCGGACGTCGTGGTTGCTGACCGCCAGCGGAACGTCGATCAGCACGTGCCCAGGGCCGACCCCGTCGAAGTAGCTGGCTCCCGACCAGTGCAGGGCAGCCCACCCGGTGACACCGCCGAAGGGCGGCAGCACCGCTGCGGCCTCGAGGATCCGCTGGTCGACGTCATCGGCGTACTCCGTCTCGAGCGTGTAGAGCCCGTGACTGCTCCGGCGCCAGCGCTTCGACCTCGCCTCCGCCCGAGTCGGACCATGCACGCCGGCGGGGTCGATGGGGACGGGACGGAACAGGCCCACGCGGAAGAGCCTGCGCAGGGGGTCGAGAGGCTCCGAGACCATGCGATCGATGGTGCCTCAGGGCGGGCTCGGCGCGCGCTGGTTATCCACAGGGCCCATCGAGGGGATACTCCTGGACGGAATGGCTGGTCCAGGGGGCGGTCAACCAGCCATTCCGTCCAGGACTATCCCAGCGCCGGCGGAGAGGGCAGCGCCGCGTCGAGCAGCGCCAGATACTCAGCGCGGGGGATCTCGATGACACCCAGGCTGGCGAGGTGGTCCGTACGCCACTGCACGTCGAGCACCCGGGGCCCGGGGGCCTCGCGCAGGTGCGTCACCAGCCCGACGAGCGCGGCCTTCGACGCGTCGCGGGCTCGGTGGAACATCGACTCCCCGGCGAACAGGCCGCCGATCTCCAGCCCGTAGAGGCCGCCGACGAGCTGGCCGTCCTGCCACGCCTCAACCGAGTGCGCCCAGCCGAGGCGGTGGAGCTCCTCGTACGCGTCGATGAACTCGTCGTTGATCCAGCCGCCGTCGCGGCTGGGGTCGGCGCAGGCCTCCATCACCGCGCGGAAGGCGGTGTCGACCCGGATCTCGAAGTGCTTCAGCGACTTGCGCAGCGACGACGTGACCCGCAGTCCCCCCAGCGGCAGCACGCCGCGCAACAGCGGGGAGAACCACACGATCTCGTCCGGCTCGTCGCCCGGCATCGGGAAGATGCCGAGCCGGTACGCCGCCAGCAGCGTGCCCGGTGCGAGATCGGCGCCGATCGCCACCATGTCGTCGAGCTGTGCGTCGAGACGCCGGGTGCGCAGGTCGGGCAGCACCCAGGGCGTCGCAGCAGGTTCGATCGGCACGGGGCGAACCTATCGCGGTGGTTTCGAGGCTCGCTGCGCTCGCACCTCAACCACCAGCCGCCCGCGATGCTCGCTACCACCGGGTTCGTACGATCGGACCCATGCCAGCCGCCAAGAAGGTCGCCCTGAGCCTCGGTACCGCCCTCGCCCCCAAGGTCGTCGAGTTCGCGCCCGGCATCACCAGCAGCTTCGTGCAGGTCGCGCTGACCCGGGCGATCGCCGGCACCGGCCCGATCGCCGGGGCGGCGGCCGCTGCCGAGAAGCAGCTCGAGGACCACCACGGCGACGTCGATCGGGCGATCCGCGCGCTGATCGAGCATCACGTCGGGTACGCCGCTGCCGGCGGCTTCGCCACCAACATCGGCGGGATCGTGACCGCGGCGGTCACGATCCCCGCCAACCTGACCGAGCTGACCGTCGTCCAGGCGCGCCTGGTCGCCGGCATCGCACACCTGCGCGGCTACGGCCTGGAGGACCCGCGCGTCCGCAACGCCATCCTCGTCACGCTGCTCGGCGAGGACCGGGTCACGAAGCTGGTCAAGCAGGGTCGCCTCCCCGCTCCGCCGATGGCGATGGCCACCGCCCCGGTGCACGATCCGCAGCTGACCACGCAGGTCACCTCCCAGGTCGCCACCGAGATGATCGCCCGGATGACGGGCAAGCGCCTCGCCCTGACCGTCGGCAAGAAGGTGCCGGTCGTGGGTGGCGTCGTCGGCGGCAGCGCCGACGCGTACCTCACCTGGCAGGTCGGCCGCTATGCCAAGCGTGAGCTGTTGCCCCGCGCCCGGTGATAGACGCCGAGCAGCCGGCGCCCCAGCCAGCTGCTGCTGAGCAGGCGGAAGGCCGCCTCCTTGGCCTTGAGGTACGGGCTGCGGCGGGCCACTGCGAGCTGCCGGTGCAGCTCGCTGATCTCGGTGTGCAGGCTCTCCTCCGCGACCCGCCGCCGGCCGATCTCCTCGACCAGCGCCACCACCGAGGTGACGGCCGCGTCGACGACCTGCGCGAGGTCGGGCGCGTCCGGATCGGTGTACGTCGCGGGCTCCGCGCCCCGTAGCTCCTCGAGCGAGCCGACCACGTCGTACCCCTGCCGCTCGAGCTCGCCCACCCAGGCCGACTCGAGGCCGGCGACCCACGGATAGCAGGCCGGATCGAGGGCGAGCCGCGGCGAGGCGGTGCGCGCCGACAGGGTGCGATGGGCGAGCAGCTCGCGGATCTGGCTGCGGTAGTCGGTCGGCTCGATGTGATCGGAGACGAGGTTCACCTGCCGCACCAGGTAGGTCTCGGGGGCGCCGAGCGAGACGTTGGCCCGGTCGGTGCCCAGGTCGAGCGGCACCTCGCCCAGACCGAACGCGCTGACGAAGCGCTGCCACAGCAGATCGCGCGGCGAGCCCATCGGCGGCACGGTGACCAGGTGCACCTGCGAAGCCGGCAGGTCGTGGCGCCAGCGGTCCACGATGTCGGGGATCTCCTGCACGGCCCAGAACCACGACGCGATGGTGCCGTCGCGCGTCGGGTCCTGCAGCTCGGTGAGGAAGTCGGCGTACGACGTGGTGGTGCGGTGCTTGATGTTCTCCTGCCACTCGGCGGGGATCTGGCGCACCAGGTCGCGGACGGAGAGCACGAGGTGGACCTCGGTGCCGGAGCCGTGGCCCAGCGACTCGAGTGCCCGCCGGGCCTGCGGGCCGGTCGCCCGGGCGAGGATCTCGTGGCTGACGATCGCGGTGCCGTCGAAGTCGCGAACCTGCTCGGCGAGCCGGTCCCAGGCGCCCACCGCCTGCCGCTCGAGGCCCGCCCAGGGCAGGCGCATGAGGTCCAGCGCCGCCAAGAAGTGCGCGTCGAACCGATCCGCCGGGTAGAGGATCCCGTGCTCGCGCAGAAGCTCGCGGTTGAGGAAGCAGACGTCCTGGAGATAGGTCGTCCCGGTCTTCGGCGTGCCGACGTGGAGCAGGACTCGACGGGCCATCTCAGGCTCCTTCCAACAGGGTCCGGAGCGCGAGGTCGAGGACGGCCGGCTCCTGAGGCGAGCGTCCGGAGAGAGGGGTCGGGGGCGCCAGGAGCAGATCGGGCTCACCGAGGACGTCGCACGAGCCGCGGAGCAGGGTGTCGCGCAGCAGCCGCGCCTGCGCGTCCACCCACGCCCGCGCCTGCTCGGGCACGGCGAGCGGTGCCGCCTGCCCACCGGCCAAGCGGGGCGCGAAGCCACGGATCATCAGGTCAGGGCTGGCATCCCCGGCGTGGAGGCCGACCACCGAGGTCACCAGCCGCGCCAGCTCGGCAGCGTCCGCACCGAGCGCGAGGTCGTGGGGTGCGGTGAGGCCGTCGACGCCGAGAGCTCCGGGCAGCAGGGCGGGATCGAGCACGATCCGCATGCCACCACCGGCGCTCCGCGCCTGCTGCGCGAGGTCGATCTCGGCGGGCAGACGACCAGTGCGCTCGAGCATCGCGAGCCAGTCCTCCCACGCGGGTGCGCGGTCCGCCAACGCCCGCCAGGTCCAGGTGGCGGCAAGCATCGTGGGGAGCGCGCGGGCGAGCACGTACGTCACAGCACCCTCGCCGCCTTCCGGCCGGCCGAGCCGATCGAGCTCGCTGCGGACCGCATCGACCAGGAGCGGGTCGCCGGCCAACCGGTGAGCGGGGTGCCCGCGGCGTCGCCTCGGCGCGACGGGCCGCTCGGGTGCACCTCGGCCGGCGACGTCCTCGGCCAGGAGCGTGAGGACCGGCCGGATCAGCTCGTCGTACGGCAGGCGGCTCGGGTCGACCGGAGGCGTGCCGAAGCGTCGCTGCCCGCCGGCCTCGTCGCCGGCCAGCCGCAACAGACCGTGCCCGCGGCCCGAGAGGTCCGCCCGGATGACCCGATCAGCGAGCGCCGGTGAGACGCGACCCAGCTCGTTGAGCCGGCGCAGCACCTCGAGCTGCTGGGCGCCGATCTCCGTCTCGAGGGGGAGGGGCGGGTCTCCGCCGTCGTACGCCGCCCAGGGCGTGGTGCCCCCGGCCCGCAGGTGTGCGAGCCACGTTGCCGCCGATCTCACTGGCCGACCAGGCGGTCGCGGGCCCGCTTCACCTTCGCGCCCAGCTTCGCTCCGGGGTCACCCTGGCGGGCGGCCTCGTCGGTCATCGCGGCGAGCGCGTCGAGTGCGGCGTTGAGCTGGGCGCGGGGCCGGACCCGGTCCGGGTCGCGCCAGACCATCTCCGGGTCGGGGGCGGGCACGCGGAGGTCGTCGAGGCTGCCGACGACGTCGATGCCGCTCTGCTCGACCCACTCGATCCAGCGCTCGGTGCGCTCGGCCAGCCACGGGTGCAGCGTCGGAGGCACGTGGACGCGCTCGCTCTCGCGCTCCACCAGCACCTGCTCGGCGAGCATCGTCCGGATGAGTCGGTCGTACTTCCCGCCCGGGCGCTGCGAGCGGTCGAGACGCCGGTTGAGACGGCGGATCAGCTGCGTCTCGGCCATTCCGAGCGAGCGGTTGGCCCGGGGACCCTCGTGCGGACCCCAGGCCGGGTCGAAGCCGCAGGCCGCGGCGAACCGGTGCCACAGCTCGTCACGCGGTACGTCGGCGCCTTCGGGCGGCAGGGTCACCAGATGGATCCGCTCGGGCGACAGATCGGCGCCCCAGGTGGTGAGCACCGACGGGAAGTCGAAGACCTTGTAGAACCAGAGCTTCTCGGTCTGGAACCGCTTCAGGAAGCCGGCGAAGGTCCAGCGCTGGCCCTGCTTGATGCCCTCCTGCCACGCGGCCGGCAGCTGCCGGGCAAGGTCGCGCGCGGTGTAGACGATGTGCAGCTCGGTGGTGTCGCCGACGTCGAGGTCGTGCCACAGCCGCGCGACGTGCTTGGGCTTGGCGCCGGCGAGGATCTCGTGGCTGAGGATGACCGTGCCGCTGTGCCGGCGGATCCGGCGGGCCATCGCCTCCCAGGCGCCGTCGGACCTGGCGATCGGGCCGCGCCAGTCCGTGCGGTCGAGGAGGTCGAGCGCTGCCCGGAACTGGAACAGGCTGGGCGTCAGCAGCGGCTTGGTGGCGTAGTGGACGTCGTGCTCGGCGAGCGTTCCGAGGCTCGCGGCCAGCCGGTTCTGCAGGTACGTCGTACCCGTCTTGGGCGCCCCCACGTGGACATAGACCCGCCGCTTCATGGCGTCAGTCTGTCAGGCGGCCGAGGTTGTGCAGCTCAGCGAGGCGCCGGCGCCTCGCTGAGCTGCACAACGTCCTCGACAGGTGCCGGCTGCCAGCCCGGCGGCATGAAGAGGTAGCCGAGCCGTACCCGCCACGACGTCGCGTTGCGCACGTCGCGGAAGAGGTCGGCGTAGTGGCCGTACTCGAGCTTGATCAGGTTGTACGTGTCGACCTTGTAGGTGAGGCCGTACGTCGGGCGGTGCAGCTCGGGCTGGAAGGTGCCGAACATCCGGTCCCAGATGATCAGGATCCCCGCGTAGTTCTTGTCCAGGTAGATCGGGTCCGAGCCGTGGTGCACACGGTGGTGCGAGGGCGTGTTGAAGACGTACTCGATGGGGCGCGGGAGGCGGTCGATCATCTCGGTGTGGACGAAGAACTGGTAGACGAGGCTGATGCCGAGCCCGAGGTACATCCACGCCGGCGACATGCCCAGCAGCGGGAGCGGGAGGAGGAAGAACACGTCGAACCATGGGTTCCACTTCTGGCGCAGCGCGGTGCCGAAGTTCATCAGCTCGCTGGAGTGGTGCGCCTGGTGCGCGGCCCAGCCCACGCGCACCCGATGCACGAACCGGTGCTGCCAGTAGTACGCCAGGTCGACCGCGAGCACCGTGATGAGGAACGCCCACCACGTGGTGGGCAGGTGGTACGGCGCGACGCGTTCGTAGAGCAGCACGAACAACCCGAAGAACATCAGCTTGAAGACGGTCGTGGTGACCAGGGAGCCGAGACCCATGGAGATGGACGTGCGGGCGTCCTTGAGCTGGTAGCCGGTGCGCGGCTTACCGCCGGAGAACGCCGTGTCGTCGTGATCGAGCCACCTCAGTGCGGCGAGCTCCAGGGCGATCGTGATCAGGAAGAACGGGATCGCGAAGCCGACCGGGTTCTGGGTGGGGTCGAAGAACTCCCGCATCGGGGCTCCTCCTCGGCGAGTGATGACGACGATATGACTTCGGGGTAAGTTACCAGACGTTCATATCGGTTGGCTAGGATCTCCTCATGCCAGCCAGGTCCCTCCCCGCCACCTCCGTGCGCCCGAACGCCGGCACCAAGGGCGTGCCGCGCGCCGACCGCGAGGCCCAGATCGTCGAGGCGGCCACCGAGGTCTTCGGCACCCGCGGCTTCGCCGCCACCTCGGTGGGCGACATCGCCGAGCGCGCCGGGATCTCCAAGCCGTTGATCTACAACTACTTCGGCTCCAAGGAGGGGCTGCTGAGGGCGTGCCTGCACCGCGCGATCGACATCCTGGCCGGCGAGTTCGAGCGCATCGCGCAAGGCGATGCCGTCGGCCTCGAGCGCGCCCTGCGCACCCTGGAGGGCACCTTCGCGCTGCTCGAGCCGCAGCCCTGGATCTGGCGGCTCTTCTTCGACCCCACCATCCCGCGTGGCGAGGAGGGCATCGCCGCGGAGCTGGCGCACTACGCCGACCGGTTCACGGCGCTGGCGGAGGACGGCGTCAGCGAGATGATGCGGCTGGCCGGGGTCGACGACCCGCTCGACATCTCCGCGCTCACCGCGGTCTGGATGTCGGTCGCCGACTCGCTCGTGACGTGGTGGCTCGACCACCCCGAGGAGACGCCGGCGTCGATGTCCGCGCGCTGCCTCCGGTTGTTCCACGTGGTGCTCAGTGCGCCCCTGCCGACCGGCCTTGCGGCAGAGTGACGCCGTGAGCAAGCGAACCACCCGCCCTGCCGGACGCGTGCGATGAGCATCGGGCGCAGCCTCCAGGGAGGCATCTACCGCGCCGGACTGTTCGGCGCGAAGCCGGTCGTGCCGACCTCCTACGACGCGCTCGAGGCGGCCGCCGAGCGGGCGATGAGCGCCCAGGCGTGGTCGTACGTCCACGGCGGCGCCGGCAACCAGGCCACCGTCCGTGCCAACCGCGACGCGCTCGACCGGGTGCGGCTGGTGCCGCGTCACCTGGTCGACGTCGACGAGCGCGACCTGTCGGTCGAGCTCCTCGGCCGGACCCTGCCCGCACCGCTGCTGCTCGCCCCGATCGGCGTCCTGGAGATGGCGCACCCGCTCGCCGAGCACGCCGTGGCGCGCGCCGCCGCGGCGGTCGGAGTGCCGATGGTGATCTCCACCCAGGGCAGTGTGCCGATGGAGGAGACCGTGGCCTCGCTCGGCGACACCCCGCGGCTCTACCAGCTCTACTGGAGCCGCGAGGACGCCCTGGCGCGCTCCTTCGTGGAGCGGGCCGAGGCCATCGGCGCCGACGCCATCGTGGTCACGCTCGACACCCACGTGCTCGGGTGGCGTACGCACGACCTCGACCTGGGCTACCTGCCCTTCGCGCGCGGTGAGGGCATCGCGCAGTACACCTCCGATCCGGTCTTCCGGGCGCTGGTCGAGGCCCGCGTGGGCGGCGCCACCGGCACAGCGACGCCGAGGCCGACCCTGGCCCAGATCCCGGCGGCGCTGAAGGCGCTGCGCTCGATCCACCGGCACTGGCCCGATCGTGCCGGGCGCGGCGACCCGCGCCCGAGGCTCGCGGTCGAGACCTTCCTCGACGTCTTCTCCCGCTCCGACCTGACCTGGCCCGACCTGGCGCGGCTGCGGGCGATGACCGACCTGCCGATCCTCGTCAAGGGCGTCCAGCACCGCGACGACGCGCGGCTCGCGATCGAGCACGGGGTGGACGGCATCGTGGTCAGCAACCACGGCGGACGCCAGGTGGACGGTGCGATCGGCTCCCTCGAAGCGCTCCCAGGTGTCGTGGAGGAGGTCGCCGGCCGGGTGCCGGTGCTCTTCGACAGCGGTGTGCGCAGCGGTGCCGACGTGGTCAAGGCGCTCGCCCTGGGCGCTCGGGCGGTGCTGCTGGGCCGTCCCTGGGTCTACGGCCTCGCGCTCGCGGGCGAGGACGGCGTCCGAGCGGTGCTGGAGCACGTCATCGCCGAGATCGACCTGACCCTCGGCCTGATCGGCGCCCGCTCCATCGCGGACCTGGGACCCGAGGTGCTCGCATGACCGCCTCGCCGTACATCGTCGTCATCGGCGGCGCGAACATGGACCTGCATGCCATCGCCGAGACCGAGCTGGTGCCGGGCAGCAGCAACGCCGGCTCCTCCGAGCTCTCGCCCGGAGGGGTGGGCCGCAACGTCGCCGAGGTGATCGCGCGGCTCGGGACGCCCGTGCACCTGGTCTCCGTGGTCGGCGACGACCCGCTCGGCACCGAGCTCGTGCACCACACCGCCGACGCGGGCGTCGACGTGAGCCACGTGCGCGAGCGGCCGGTGCAGACCGGCACGTACGCTGCCATCGTCGCGCCCAACGGCGAGCTCGTGGTGGCGGTCGCGGACATGGCGGCCACCGACCTGATCTCGCCGCTGATGGTGGAGGCGGTGGCGGGGCTGATCCGGGGCGCGCGCCTGCTGATCCTGGACGGCAACCTGCTGCCCGCGACCGTCGAGCAGGCCCTCGCCATCGCCGCCGACGCGGACGTCCGGGTCCTGCTCGAGCCGGTCAGCGTGTCGAAGTCCGAGCGTCTGCGTCCGGTCCTGCGCCGCGGCATCGACCTGATCACGCCGACGCTGGCCGAGCTCGCCGCGCTCACCGGCCTGCCGGTCACCACCGGCGATGAGATGACGGCGGCCGTCGACGCCCTGCGGGAGACCGGGGTCGAGTCGGTCTGGGTGCGGCTCGGGCCGGAGGAGGGCTCGTACGTGGTCTCGCCGTACGGCCGCCGGATCGTGCCGGGCCCGCGCATCGAGGAGTACATCGACCTCACCGGCGCCGGCGATGCGATGCTCGGCGCCTTCGCGCATGCCCTCGTACGAGGCGATGACTGGCGCGACGCGGTGCTCTACGGTCACGCCGCTGCGGCGCTGACGATCGCCTCGCGCCACACCGTCCGGACCGACCTCTCCGACGAGCTGATCCGCTCGGCGCTTTGACGCGCACTGACGAGACGGTGGCCCGGCACCAGGTGCCGGGCCACCGTCTCGCCAGGGAGCGCCGGACTCAGGCCTCGGTGCGGGGGGCGAAGAGCGCGGCGATGAAGGCCAGGGCCACGGCGCCTGCGCCGGTGAGGAGGGCCGGGCCGATGGCGCCGTCGTAGCCGTCGGGGGCGATGTGGCCGCCATTGCCGAGAAAGACCGCGGTCAGCACCGCGATGCCCAGCGCCACGCCGAACTCTCGCACCGTCGAGTTGGCCGAGGAGGCGATGGCGAAGTCGTCGTCGGGCAGTCCGTCGAGCACGGCGGTCGAGACCGACGGGAAGACCAGGCCCATGCCGATGCCGGCCATGGCCAGGGCCGGGATGAAGGCGGAGTAGGCGGAGCCGTGCTCGGTCAACCAGGCGAACCACGCCAGCGAGCCGGACTGGAGCGCGAGGCCGCCGAGCATGAGCGGACGTACGCCGATCCGGCCGGCGAACGCTCCCGCGATCGGTGCGACGACCATCGGGGCCGCGGTCCAGGGCAGGGTCCGGACACCGGCGCCGAGCGGGCTGTAGCCCTGCACGACCTGGAGGTACTGCGAGAGCAGGAAGACCGCGCCGAACATGCCCAGGGTGAAGCCGAGGGCGACGAAGTTGGCCACCGAGAAGCTGCGCGAGCCGAAGAGTCGCAGCGGCAGGACCGCCTCGTTGCCGCGGCGGGCCGCCCAAGCGACGTACGCCGGCAGCAGGAGGGCGGCGGTGATCAGCGGGACGAGCACCTCCGCCGAGCCCCAGCCGTCGTCGTTGCCGTGCACGATCCCCCAGATGCCGAGGAAGACCGCACCGCCGAGCAGGAGGGTGCCGATCGGGTCGAGGCGCTGCCAGCTGCCGCGCGACTCGTTGACGGCGGCGAGGATGAGCGGCACCGCGAGGACCGCGACCGGGACGTTGAGCCAGAAGATCGCCTCCCAGCTGATGCCCTGCACGACGGCGCCGCCGACGACCGGGCCGAGCGCGACGCCGAGGCCCGAGACGCCGCCCCAGATGCCGATCGCGGCGGGACGCAGGCGGTCGGGCACGTTGGCCGCGAGCAGTGTCAGCGAGAGCGGCATGATCGCGGCGGCGCCGAAGCCCTGGAGAGCGCGGGTGGTGATGAGAGCGCTCGAGGAGTCGGAGAGCGCGGAGCCGATCGAGGCGAGGGTGAAGACGACGATGCCGGCGAGCATCATCCGGCGTCGGCCGATCCGGTCGCCGAGGGTGGCGGCCGGGAGCATGAAGGTGGCGAAGGCGAGGGTGTAGGCGTTCATGAACCACGACAGGTCGCTCACGCTGGCGTGCAGGTCCTGCTGGATGACCGGGAGCGCGCTGGTCATGACGAGGTTGTCCAGGGTGGCCATGAACATCGGCAGGCTGACCGCGGCGATGGTGAGCCACAGCGGCGCGCGACGCGCGGCCTCGGCGAAGCGCGACGAGCTGTCGGTGGGGGCGGGTGCTTCGGCGAGCGAGCTCATCGCTCCTCCTCGATCTTGTTGGCATTGAATGATTACTTGTGATCACCGTAAGTAATCGAGTGATAACATGTCAACCATGAACGCACGGATGCCTGCCGAGGAGCGCCGGACGCTGATCCTGGCGGCCGCCACGAAGGCGTTCGCCGAGGGCGGCTACGCCGGCACCAGCACCGACGCGGTGGCCAAGGTCGCCGGGGTCAGCCAGCCGTACGTGGTGCGGATGTTCGGCACCAAGCTCGAGCTCTTCCTCGCCGTCTACACGAACGCCTGCGACCGGATCGCGGCCGCGTTCCGCGCCGTCCTGGACGAGCGACCCTTCGACCCGGAGAGCGAGGAGGACAAGGAGCGGATGGCGCAGGCGTACACCGACCTGCTCGCCGACAGCGACTTCCTGCACGTCCTCATGCACGGCTTCTCCGCCAGTGCCGTGCCGGAGATCGGCGTCGCCTCGCGCGCCGGGATGGGCCGGATCTTCACTACCCTGCGCGACACCCGCTGGAGCGACGAGGAGGTCCGCGACTTCATCGCGTACGGCATGCTGCTCAACATCCTGCTCACCATCGGGGCGTTCGAGGACGGCGCCGGTGGCGTCGGCCCGCTCGCCGACCTGCTGCGGGTCTGCGCACCCGAGCAGCCGAGCTGAGCCGGAGTGCCTCAGCGCTCCGGGTTCGACGTCCCGGAGATCTCCATCAGCTCCAGGGAGATCGGATCGGCGACCATGTCGATGTCGGTGATGAGCCCGTCGGTGACGGTGAAGAGGAAGGCCACCTTCACCTCGCGGTGATGGATCCAGGCGGCGTTGGCCCAGCCGTCGACGGTGACGTTCATGGCGCCCCGGGCGCCGTTGAAGCGGTCGGCGACCGCGGCGGCGCCGGTCCGCGCGTCCGCGCCCATGGCCGCGCCCGCTGGATCCGCGTGCAGGACCGCGTCCGGGGCCAGCAGCGCCACCAGCCGCGGCAGGTCGCCGCCGCGTGCGGCCTCGAGGAACGCGTCGACGACGACCTGGTGCTCGCGCCGGTCGGCCTCCACGTCGGCGCCGCGGAGACGACGCCGGGCCCGCGACGCGAGCTGGCGTACGGCCGCGGGCGAGCGTCCGAGCGTCGCTGCCACGTCCTCGAACGGCACCCCGAAGAGGTCGTGCAGCACGAACGCGACCCGTTCGATCGGCGACAGGGTGTGGAGCACGACGAGCATCGCCGCATCGACCTGGTCGGCGAGCATCGCGTCCGCCTCCGGGCCGTCGATCGGGTCCACGGCCTCCAGCAACTCGGGCAGCTCGTCGCTCGGGAACGCGTGCCGCCGGGTGCGGAGCTGGTCCAGGCAGAGTCGGGTGGTGACGGTCGTCAGCCACGCCGCGACGTTGTCCGGCACCGGGTCGGCGGCCGCGAGCCGCAGCCACGCCTCCTGCGCCACGTCCTCGGCACCGCTCGGGCCACCCAGGATCCGGCTCGCGATCGCCAGCAGGCGGGGTCGTTCGGACTCGTACCGCTGGACCAGTTCCACGCTCACATCCTGTCCGACGATCGAGCGCCGCGGGATGTGACATGCCTGGACGGCTCGAACCGGCCGATCACTGCGGGGCAGCGGCGCGCAGCCTCTCCAGCAGCGGGCCGGCGGCCTCGGCGAGGAACCGGTCTTGGCCCTCGTCGCCGACCTGCACCAGCCCGACGTCGGTGAAGCCGGCCTCCCAGAACTTCGACACGGCCTCCACGATCTTGTCGAGATCGGGTCCACAGGGGATGGAGGCGGCCACGTCCTCGGGACGGACGAATTGGCTCGCGGCCGAGAAGCCGGCCGTGGTCGGCAGGTCGGCGTTGACGTTCCATCCGCCGCCGAACCACTTGAACTGGCGGTGGGCACGCTCGATCGCGGCCTCCTCGGAGGGGTCCCAGCAGATCGGGATCTGCCCGATCGCCCGAGCGCCAGAGCCGATCTCGAGCGCGTCCGGCTGGGCGTTCCACTGCGGCACCAGCGTCTCGTCGGGCTCGACGGCGATGAGGTCGTCGCCGTACGGGGCGAACGCCTCCACCGCCCGCTCGCCCGCGCAGGCCACCGCGATCCGCACCGTCTCCTCGGGCAGGTCCCACAGCCGTGCGGAGTCGACGTCGAAGTGGTCGCCGCGGTAGGTCACCAGGTCGCCGGCGAACAGCGCGCGGATGATCTCGATCGCCTCGGTGAGCATGTCCTGGCGCGTCTCGAGCGCCGGCCAGCCCTGCCCGATGGTGTGCTCGTTGAGGTTCTCGCCGCTGCCCAGGCCGAGGGTGAAGCGTCCCTCGCTGAGCAGGCCGATCGTGGCCGCCTTCTGGGCCACGACGGCGGGGTGGTAGCGCATCGTCGGGCACGTCACGTATGTCATCAGACCGATCCGGGAGGTCGCCTGGGCGACGGCGCCCAGCACGGACCAGGCGTACGGGGCGTGGCCCTGGTCGGTCAGCCACGGCGAGTAGTGGTCGCTCATCTGCAGGAAGTCGAAGCCGCGCTCCTCGGCACGCTGCGCGTAGCCGACCAGCTCGCGGGGACCGCTCTGCTCGGTCATGAGGGTGTAGCCGAAGTTCGTCATGCGACCCCCGTACCCCGCCTCGGGGTGCGCGCTAACGTCGCAGGCATGAGCCCCGCAGAGCTTCTCCAGGACGCGTTCGAGCGCATCGTCGAGGGCGGGACGGCGGTCGTCGCCGGCCTGACCGAGGACGAGCTGGCCCATCGGATCGCGCCGGACACGAACACGATCGGCTGGCTCGTCTGGCACCTGGCGCGCGTGCAGGACGCCCAGGTCGCCGACGCCGCCGGGCACGAGCAGGTGTGGACGGCGCAGGGGTACGCCGCGCGCTTCGGCCTGCCGTTCGAGGACGCCGCGACGGGCTACGGGCAGAGCGCCGACGAGGTCGGGCGGGTGCGGGCCTCGGCCGAGCTGCTGGCCGACTACCTGCGCGCCACCCATGAGACGACGGTGCGCTGGCTCGCGGGACTCGGTGCCGCCGACCTGGACGCGGTGGTCGACGAGCGCTGGGATCCGCCGGTGACGCTGGGCGTACGGCTGGTGTCGATCCTCGAGGACGATGCCCAGCACCTCGGCCAGGCCAACCTCATCCGCGGGGTCCTCGAGCGCTCCTGACCGGGTCGGCGCGACCGGGGATCAGACGGTGACCGGCTCCGCGAGCGACACCCGGTAGCGGACGAAGCTCGGCACCAGCACCGCGCACAGGGCGATGCCGACGATCACCAGGAGGCCACCACCCGTGGTCGTCGCGGCCGTGCCGACGACCGCGGCAGCCCCGCCATGGGCCACGTCCGCGATGCGGGGCCCGCCCGCCACGACGACGGTGAAGACGCCCTGCAGCCGGCCCCGGACGTTGTCGTCGGCCGACGACTGCAGGATCGCGGTGCGGATCGCTGCGGACGCGACGTCGGCAGCGCCGGCGACCATCTGGAAGAAGAGGCCGAGCACCAGCATCGGGATTCGCAGGCTCGGCGTGACCCACAGCGTGGCACCGAAGAGCGTGATGCCCAGACCCCAGGTGGCGATGCACCACAGCACGACCAGGCCCTGGCGCTCGACGCGCGACATCCAGCCCGACAGCACGCCGCCGATCACCGAGCCGGCCGGGATCGCGGCGAAGAGCAGGGCGAAGGCGATCCCGCCGTCGGCCGGGCCGAGGAACGACTCGTGCGCGATCTGCGGGTACAGCGCCCGCGGCATGCCGAAGACCATGGCGATCAGGTCCACCACGAAGCTCATCATGAGCACCGGCTGCGTCTTGAGGTAGACGAGCCCGTCGACCACGGATCGCAGCCCCGGTGCCTTGGTCCCGGCGCCATCGACCGGGAGCGCCGGCAGCCGGACCACGGCGTACAACGTGGCGAAGAGCGTCAGGGTGTCGATCAGGTACAGGTACGTGTAGCCGGTGACCGGGATCAGCACACCGGCGACCAGGGGGCCGGCGACGGCGCCGGCGGTGAAGACCGTCATCGACAGCGAGTTGGCGGCCGGCAGCAGGTGCGCGGGGAGCAGTTTCGGCAGGAGCGCCTGGCGGGTCGGCGAGTTGATCGCGAAGAACGCCTGCTGCACCGCGAAGAGCGTCAGGAGCACCCACACGTTGCCCAGGCCGAGGGCGGCCTGGAGCCAGAAGAGCGCGCTGGTGCCGATCAGGCCGATGGTGGAGACCATCATCAGGAGGCGGCGGTCGAAGTGGTCGGCGAGCGCGCCGCCGTACAGGCCGAAGATCACCAGCGGGACCAGGCCGAAGAGCCCGGTCAGGCCGACGTACGCCGAGGAGCCGGTGTCGGCGTAGATCTGCGCGGGCACCGCGACCACGGTCAGCTGGGCGCCGACCATCGTGACGATCATGGCGATCCACAGGCGCCGGAAGTGCGGCTCCTTCAGCGGCCGGGTGTCGGCCAGGATGCTGCGCAGATGGAAGGACGACACGGTTAGCAAAGGTAACGGAATCGGGATCTCTTCCCGGAATCGCGAAATTCTTTTCGCCGGGTGTCGTATCCGCCCCCGCCCGTTCGTGGAGAGGATGAGAGGCAGCCACCGTGGCGGCCACGATGCTGAGGAGCAGACCATGTCGCAGTACCTGATGGCGGTCTACGGACCGCTCGAGCGCACCGAGTTCGGCAACTACGGCTCGAAGGAGGCGATGGAGCAGGCGTTCGCCGACACCGGCGCCTTCAACCAGAGGCTGATCGACGAGGGCTACTTCGTCTTCGCCAACGGCCTCACCGCGCCCACCGACGCCACCGTCGTCGACGGGATGGGCGACAAGCCGGTCCTCACCGACGGACCGTACGCCGAGGCGAAGGAGTACCTCGGTGGCTTCTGGGTCATCGAGGCCCCCGACCTGGACGTAGCCCTGCGCCTCGCCGCGGAGGGATCGAAGGCGTGCCGCGGCAAGGTCGAGGTTCGCCCCTTCCAGGGACCGGATGGCCGGGCGTGAAGTACCTGATGCTGGTCGTGCGCGACCCCGCGGTCGAGGTCACCCCCGAGGTCCTGGAGGCGGCCGGTCCGATCGAGACCTGGCTCGACTACGCCGGCGATCGCCGCGTCACCGGCTCGCCGGTCGTCGAGCCCGACGCGGGCCGTACGGCGCGGGTGCGCTCCGGAGATCTGTTCATCACCGACGGCCCCTACGCCGAGACGAAGGAGTTCCTCGCCGGCTTCGACCTGCTGGAGTGCGGCTCGATGGAGGAGGCGCTCGACATCGCCGGGCGGCACCCGGTGGCGCACTTCGGCTCGATCGAGGTCCGCGCCTTCGCGGAGTGACCCCTGTCGATGAGTGAGTTGGAGAGTGCCTTCCAGGAGGCCTGGCCCGCGATGGTCGCCTCGCTGGTGCGCCGCTTCGGTGATCTGGACATCGCCGAGGAGGCGTCCGGCGAGGCGGTCGCGGCCGCCGTGTCGTCGTGGCAGCCGGGCGGCGTGCCGCCGAACCCCGTCGGCTGGCTGATGACCACTGCGACGCGCAAGGCGATCGACCGGATCCGCCGGGAGTCGCAGCGCGACGCGAAGCACGTGGACGCGCTGCGGCTCGTCGTACCGGTGGAGGTGAGCGGACCCGTGGCTGACGACCAGCTGAGACTGATCTTCATGGCGTGTCACCCGGCGCTCGCGCCGGAGGCGCGGGTGGCACTGACGCTGCGGATGGTCGCCGGGCTCACGACCGACGAGATCGCACGGGCGTTCCTGGTCCCCGAGACGACCCTGGCGCAACGGCTCACCCGGGCCAAGCGGAAGATCCGCGACGCCCGGATCCCGTTCCGCACACCCGAGCACGAGGACCTCGCCGACCGGGTGGAGGCGGTGCTCGCGGTGATCTACCTGGTCTTCAACGAGGGCTATCTCGCCGGGGCCGGCGGGGACCCCATCCGCGCCGAGCTGACGGCGGAGGCGATCCGGCTCGCTCGGTTGCTCCGCGAGCTGATGCCTGCGGACGGGGAGGTCACCGGGCTGCTGGCGCTCATGCTGCTGACCGAGGGCCGCCGAGCGGCCCGGCTCAGCTCCGACGGTGAGCTGGTGATGCTCGACGAGCAGGACCGCGGCGGCTGGGATCGCGCGCTCATCGCCGAGGGGCACGCCCTGGTCCGGGAGCGGATCGCACGGTGTGCGCGTCTGGGCGAGGCACCCGGTCGCTACCAGCTGCAGGCAGCGATCGGGGCGGTGCACTGCGCGGCACCGGAGTTCCGCGCTACGGACTGGGACCAGATCGTCCAGCTCTACGACCAGCTCGCGGTCCTCGACCCGTCACCGGTCGTGCTGCTCAACCGGGCGGTGGCGGTCGGCGAGGTGGATGGTCCGGGTGTCGCGCTCGCGCTGGTCGAGCGGCTGCCGCTCGAGGGGTACCACGCCTGGCACGCCACCCGGGCGGAGCTGCTGCGCCGGCTGGGGCGGTCTGCGGCCGCGGCGGAGCAGTACGACGCGGCGCTCGCCGCGACCGAGAACCTCGCCCAGCAGCGGTATCTGCGCCGTCGCCGGCGCAGCCTGGTGGTGGGGTAACACGTTGTTCACGCAGGTAGCAGCACGACGCAGCCGGCTGCTACGCGTGCCCGACATCGTGTGACCCGCCCGTGGCACAGTGACCCCATGACCGAGCCGCTCCAGCTGCCGTCCGCCGAGAACGCCGAGCCGTGGGTGAAGGACCAGGCCCGGGCCGCGCTGGATCGCGCCCGTGAGCTCGCGGCCGGCCTGAAGGCCGCCGCGCCCGCGACCGCACTCGAGACGCTGCAGGTCTGGGACGACGTCACCTTGGCGCTGCACGGCACCTCCGGCATGGCCAGCCTGCTCGCCAACGTCCATCCCGACGAGGGCGTGCGGACTGCGGCCGAGGCCGCGGAGCTCGACGTCCAGAAGCTCTCCACCGAGCTGTCCCAGGACGCTGCGCTGTACGCGGTCTTCGACGGTCTCTCCGTCGAGGGCCTCGACCCGCTGGCCGCGCGCTTCCACGCCAAGGTGTTGCGCGACTTCCGCCGCGCGGGCGTGGACCGCGACGACGCCATCCGCGCCCGGCTGCAGGAGATCAACGAGCGCCTGCTGGAGCTCGACCAGGAGTTCTCCCGGATCGCCCGCGACGACGTCCGTACGGTCCGCGTCGCCCCCGAGCGTCTCGCCGGGCTCCCGGACGACTTCATCGCCTCGCACCCCGTGGGCGACGACGGTCTGGTCACGCTGACCACCGACTACCCGGACACCGTCCCGGTCGCGGACTACGCGCACGACGGCGAGCTGCGGCGCGAGCTGCGCAAGGCGTCCTTCAACCGCGGCTACCCGGCGGCGGATCCGGTGCTGCACGAGATCCTCGATCTGCGCCACGAGTACGCCACCACCCTCGGCTACGCCGACTGGGCGACCTACGACGCCGAGGTGAAGATGATCGGCACCGGCGAGGCGATCCCGGCGTTCATCGACAAGATCGCCGACGCCGCCCGTGAGCCCGGCGAGCGCGACCTCGCGATCCTGCTCGAGCGCTACCGCCGCGACGTCCCCGACGCCGAGCGGGTGGCCCTCGCCGACGCTGCCTACTACCGCAACCTCGTCTTCGCCGAGCGGTTCGACCTCGACACCCAGCTGGTCCGCGCCTACTTCGACCACACCTTGGTCCGCGCCGGCCTGCTCGAGGTGACCGGCCGGCTCTTCGGGGTGCGCTACGACCAGGTGGACGTCGCGACCTGGCACGAGGACGTCGCCTCGTACGACGTGGTCCGGCTCGAGGACGGCGCGATGCTCGGCCGGATCCACCTCGATCTGTTTCCGCGGGAGGGCAAGTACAAGCACGCCGCCCAGTTCGACCTCGCACCCGGCGTGGCCGGCAAGTCGCTCGCCGAGGGCGTCCTGGTGTGCAATTTCAGCCGCGGCCTGATGGAGCACGACCACGTCGTGACGCTCTTCCACGAGTTCGGCCACCTGGTGCATCACGTGCTCGGCGGGCAGGGCGCGTGGACACGCTTCGCCGGCGTGGCGACCGAGTGGGACTTCGTCGAGGCGCCCTCCCAGATGCTCGAGGAGTGGGCCTGGGACCCGGCCGTGCTGGCGAGCTTCGCGACCAACGACGCCGGCGAGCCGATCCCGGCCGAGCTGGTCGCGCGGATGCGCGAGGCAGAGGAGTTCGGCAAGGGCTACCTGACGCAGACCCAGACGTTCTACGCCGCCGTGTCGTACTGGTTCCACCACGAGCGCCCCGCCGATCTGACCGCGCGGATGCGCGAGCTGATGGCGCAGTACGCGCCGTTCCCCTATCTCGAGGACACGCACTTCTGGGCCAGCTTCGGGCACCTCGGCGGCTACTCGTCGGCCTACTACACCTACCAGTGGTCGCTGGTGATCGCGAAGGACCTCTTCAGCGCCTTCGACCCCGCCGACCTGTTCGACACCGAGGTCGCCGGTCGATACCGCGACCGGATCCTGGCGCCCGGCGGCTCGAAGGACGCCGCCGACCTGGTCGAGGACTTCCTCGGCCGGCCCTTCAGCTTCGACGCGTACGCCGCCTGGCTAGCGCGCTGATCGGCACAACGAAACTGTCACCGTGACACTTCGAAAGTGTCACGGTGACAGTTCGGGCCGTAAGTGATAG
>Ga0308170_10001524_pt1 | contig 21727 bp, 19 predicted proteins | sample PhyBR2_2_FD_202136 | JGI IMG/M metagenome (GOLD analysis project Ga0308170, IMG submission 202136) | Phyllosphere microbial communities from UC Gill Tract Community Farm, Albany, California, United States - DLSLSB.R2 | ecosystem: Host-associated > Plants > Phyllosphere > Unclassified | place...
GCCCAGTGACCAAACCAATCAGGAGCACCCGATCATGTTGACCAATCCCGCCGCCAAGTACCGTCCCTTCCCTGCCATCGACCTGGCAGACCGCCAGTGGCCAAGCCGCACCATCACCACGCCGCCAATCTGGATGAGCACCGACCTGCGCGACGGTAACCAGGCATTGATCGAGCCGATGAGCCCGGAGAAGAAGCTGCGCTTCTTCAAGATGCTGGTCAAGATCGGCATCAAGGAGATCGAGGTGGGTTTCCCGTCCGCGTCGCAGACCGACTTCGATTTCGTGCGCATGCTGGTCGACGACAAGCACATCCCGGACGACGTCACCATCATCGTGCTGACCCAGTCGCGCGATGAGCTGATTCGCCGCACCGTCGAATCGGCCGTCGGCGCCAAGCGCGCGATCGTCCACGTCTACAACTCGGTCGCGCCCGTGTTCCGCCGTGTGGTATTTAATATGGAGCGCGACGAGATCGTGCAGATCGCGGTCAAGGGCACGCAGCTGATCAAGGACCTGACGTCCCAGTATCCGCAGACCCAGTGGGGCCTGGAGTATTCGCCGGAATCGTTCTCGACGACCGAGCTGGATTTCTCGAAGCAGATTACCGATGCGGTCAGCGCCGTCTGGCAGCCGACGCCGGCCAACAAGATGATCGTCAACCTGCCGTCGACCGTCGAAGCGGCCACGCCGAACGTCTACGCCGACCAGATCGAGTGGATGTGCCGTAACCTGAACAACCGCGAATCGCTCGTCATCAGCGTCCACCCGCACAACGACCGCGGCACCGCCGTCGCCGCCGCTGAACTGGCCGTGATGGCCGGTGCGGACCGGGTCGAGGGCTGCCTGTTCGGTAACGGCGAGCGCACTGGCAACGTCGACCTGGTCACGCTGGCGATGAACCTGTACACGCAGGGCGTGCACCCGGGCCTGGACTTCTCGGACATTGACGCCGTGCGCCAGCTGGTCGAGGACTGCAACCAGCTGCCGGTGCACCCGCGCCATCCGTATGCGGGCGATCTCGTATTCACGGCGTTCTCGGGTTCGCACCAGGATGCGATCAAGAAGGGTTTTGCGAAGCAGCAGGCGGACGCCATCTGGGAAGTGCCGTACCTGCCGATCGATCCGGCCGACCTGGGGCGCAGCTACGATGCGGTCATCCGCGTCAACAGCCAGTCGGGCAAGGGTGGCATGGCGTATCTGCTCGAGCAGGAATACGGCCTGCAACTGCCGCGCCGTCTGCAGATCGAGTTCTCGCGCGTCGTGCAGCGCCAGGCCGACGAGAGCGGCCGCGAAATCAACCCGGCCGACTTGCATGCGCTGTTTGCGCGCGAGTACCTGGATCAGCAAGAGCCGTATCACTACATCGCGCACCGCATGACCGAAGACAGCGCGCATGACGTGCAGCTCGAAGTCGACGTGGCGCGCCACCATGCGCCGCAGGTGTTCTCGGGGCGCGGCAACGGGCCGATCGATGCGTTCGTCACGGCGCTGGGCCTCGAGATTCGCCTGATGGATTACCACGAGCATGCGATCGGCTCGGGCGCCGATGCCCGTGCGGCGTGCTATGTCGAGCTGCGGGTGGGGAACGGGCCGACGTTGTTCGGTGTCGGCATCGACAGCAATATCGTGACGGCGTCGTTCAAGTCGGTACTGTCGGCGGTGAACCGCCATGTGGTGAGTGCCGAGCCGAATTCGGACGCATTGGCGGCATAACGATGCCACTTGGGCTCCCGCCTTCGCGGGAGCGACGGTGTTCAGGGTGAGGCCCCTGCAGTAAGCACGTCGTCCCCGCGAAGGCGGGGACCCAAGGTCAGCCACCGACGCCGCAACCGCAACTCACCGCCCACTCATCCGATCCACAATCTGCAACGACGCGCGCTCGCTCATCACCAGCACGAGCTTGAGCCGCGCGCGCGTCATCCCCACGAACAGCTTGCGCAGCGTCTGCTCGTCCAGCGCTTCAAAATCGATCTCGGTAAAAATCAGCGCCGGCGCCGACTGCCCCTTGAAGCGGTACACCGATTCGGCCAGCAATCCGCCTTCGCGGAACACCGGCGTGCCGAACAAATCGTACTCTCCTGTAAACGAGCGCAGCGAGTGCGCATCACTCAGGCGATCGAGCTGCAGAATCGCCGACTTTTCGCGGCCGCGAAACGCGCAGATCGCGATGTCCTGGCGCCCGAAGCCGGCCGCCAGGCACGACGTCACGGCGCGCCGTGTCTGCGCCAGCATCGCTTCGACGTCGCCTTCCGGGTAGGTCAGCTCTTCGATGTCGGCGCCCTTGAACGGACTGCCCGCTTCCACCGGCTGGTGCGATGCGCCGATGGACGTGAGCATGTCGACGATCTGGCGCGGACTGCGGTAGTTGACATGCGAATGCAGCGTCACCCAGCCCGGCAGCGGCACCATCCCGCGGCCGTACAGGTTCTGGTCCGGGTCTTCCATCCAGATCGCGCGGCCGCCCTCTTTCAGCATGCGCAGCACGATATCGCGCCACGCCACTGAAAAATCCTGGCCCTCGTCGACGATGACGACGTCGAATTGCCACGTCTCGGGCAAGGTGGCGTCGGCCATCGACGCTTCGATCTTTTCCCACACATCCGCCGCCGCGTAATCGGGCGTGATGTCCTGCGCGCGCAGCCAGGCGTCCGACAGCATGTGGAAGGTCGCCACCCGCCCGCCGGCCGGCACCAGCCGTTCGATGTGGTCGGCCAGCGGCCGGTTGAAGCAGACGTACAGCGGGCGCAGGCCAGCGTCGATGGCCGCGCTGTATTCAGCCAGCGCCAGCTGGGTCTTGCCGCTGCCGGCGGTGCCGATCACGTGCAGGCGGAATGGCGAGAAGTCGAGCCGCCGCGCCCAGGTGGCCAGTCCGCCCGAGAGTTTCGTGACCATCGCCTCGGCGTTGCCGATCATGGCGCTCGGATCGGGCCGCAAATTGAGCGTGTCGCCCAGAAAGCGCGTGACCTTGTCGAAGTCGTCGGTGCGCTCGGTGATGGGTAGCGCCTCGCGGATCACGCGCGCCAGCTTGGGTTTGTTCGATGCGTCGATGATGTGGTCGGCGTCGATGCCGGCCAGCGGCTGGTCGCGCACGATGTAGTCGGGGCAGTACAGCAGGTAGTCGATCGACAGCTTTCCCTGGAAGCGCTTGGCCAGGCCCTCGATCGTGGCCAGGATCTGCGTGCGGACCTTGCGCGGCTTGCCTTGGTAGCTTTTGACCAGGCCTTCCGGCGTCTCGTTCAGAAAGCCGGCGACCTGCTCGATGACCACCATGCGGCCATTCGGCGCGAGCACGATGAAGTCGACGTCGCCGTACACCGAATAACCCTGCTCGACATTCGTCCAGTGCACACCGTGGTAGATCACGTAGGGCGTGTCGGCCAGCCGTTGCTCAAGGTAGGCGAGCGTCTCGATTTCGCGGGCGGCGGCGCCCGTGACGGACAGTTCGCGCCAGCCGCTTGGTTGAATATGGGCCATGGTGTCCGCTAACGTTAATAAGGTGGAAACTATTGTAAGACTGTTTCCACGATAGCCACACACCGTTGTCCATACCACGCACCCGGTGCGCGGAAAGCTGTCGAATGGTTGCCTGAGTGAAAAATCTATTGTGGCTGTACGGCAATCCAGTGCACACTTTCGTTCATCCCGTTTCGTGCAGGTTTCCTTGTGTATTTCACTTCCCCGTTCTCGCTGATCCTGCGCACGGCGCTGGCGCTGTTCGGCCTGCTGCTCGCGACCGGCGCCGCCCAGGCCGGCACGACATACCGCTTCGGCGGTGCTGCCGTGTATGGCTGCTCGCTGTCGGGCAAGGTCTACACCTGCCCCAGCAGCGCGGGTATCGCCTCGGACGACAAGATCATTATCGACTCAGGGTACACGGTCAGCGTGCGGTCCGATTTCACGTTCGGCTACAACCAGGGCCTGACGATGTCGGGCACCGCACGCCTGACCAGTACGGGCAACCTGAGCATTGCCGATCTGCCGCCTGCCAACCTGAATGTGTCCGGGGGTTCCTTCAGCGCTGCCAAAACTTTCACCGCAGGTAATCAGGTACAGACCTTCAAGGCCGACATCAGCGCCGCGTCGCTGGTACTGGGCAGCGGGTCGACCTTGCAGATCACCGGTACTTTGGCGTCCACCGGGGCGGTCACCATCGGGTCGAACACGACGATCACCGGATCCGTCAGCGGCACCACTGTCTCCATCGGCACGCCGGTCAGGATCACGGGCGACGTCGACGCGTCCACGAGCCTGTTCCTGGGCTCGGGCAGCACGATCGACGGCAACGTCGACACCGGCCAGATGACGCTGCAGGCCTCGAACGCGCTCATCACGGGTAATGCAGCGGTCGACTTTGCAAAACTGGAATGGAACGGCCGCGTGGCCAAGAAAATCATCTGCAAGTCAGGCACGCGCCCCGGCATGTGCGACTGCGTGGACAACCAGAGCGGCAATCCGGTCGACACGCCCAAAGGGCCGACCTGCGAGGCGGCCAAGCCGGCGGCGGGCACCTTGCAATACCTGTTGATCACGCACGACGGCAGCGCCGGCACCTGCACCAGTGAAAGCGTGACTGTGACCGCCTGCGCCAACGCGGGCTGCAACGCACCGCACTTTGCCGGCGGCGCCAGCGCTACGCTGCAACCGGGCGGCGCTGCTGTCGTCATCGGTTCGACTGGCACCACGACGGTCAATGCGACGAGCATCGCGACCGGCATCACCAAGCTCGCGCTGACCGGCACCTCGGCCCCCGTGCAGTGCTACAACAGCGCCAGCAAGACGTCGAGCTGCGACATGAATTTTACTGGCGATGTCAATTTCGAGATCAAGGTGCCCGACCATAAAGCTGGCAACACGATCAACGCCACGATCCAGGCGCTCAAGGCGAACGCGACGGCCACCGCCTGCATCCCGGGCTTCAACAACGAAACAAAGAACGTCGAGTACAGCTGCAACTACGTGCTGCCGACCTCGGGCACGCTCAAGATGGGCCTGGACTCGACACCGGCCGTGGAGAACGACACGAAGTCATTCGCCTGCAATGCCACCGGTACCACGCCGCTGTCGACCAGCTTCGACAGCACCGGCACCGGCAAGCTGACGCTGGTTTATCCAGACGCCGGCAAGGTCGCGCTCAACGCCAAGCTCGACAAGATCACGGGCAAGAAAGAGTTCATCGTGGCGCCGGACCATTTCGACTTCGAGTACCCCGCATCGATGCGCGCCGGCGCCGACTTCAGCGTCAAGCTCCTGGCCGAGAATCTGGCAGGCGACGTCACGCTGAATTTCCATGCGGCCGGCCTGAACGCCGATACGGTGCTGGGCAAGAACGCCACACTGACGACGCTCGGCCCCGATTGCATCGGCGGCGGCTTGACGGGCAACCTGCCGCCGGTGTCGGTCGAATTCACGCAAGGCGTGGCGACGGCCACGATGAATTTCAACGAGGCGGGCTACCTCGACCTGGTCGCCGCCCGGAACGATTTTCTGGGCAGCGCCATCGACACCAGCAGCACGACCGGTGGCCTGGTCAACAACGTGTGCGCGGCCAAAGTCGGCCCGTTCGTGCCCTGGGCCTTCCAGGTCGAGTTGAACGATGCGGCGCGCAAGACCGCCAACTTCTACTATGCGGGCGAGCCGATCATGCTCAAACTCACGGCCATCAACCGCAAGGGCGAGCTGACGAGAAATTATCCGACAGGTGTCGGCGCCGGTCAGACCATCAAATTCAGCGCGCTGCAGGAGAACGGCACCGCCTTCACCACGGCCCCGGGCTCGCTGAGCGGCACGTATGCGGCCAAGGGCTTTTCGTCCGGCGTGACGCCACTGTCGGGGACGTTGATCCCGCAGGCTACGTACGCGTTCACGAACGTCAGGCAGGCGCCGATGCAGATCCGTGTGCGCGCTGACAATGGCCAAACCGATACCGCCCTGCTCATCACGTCCGCCACCGCACCGGTGGGGACAGGCCTGGCCGAAACGGAGCAGGTGCGCCCCTGGATCCGTACCGGCCGCGTGCGCATCGGAAGCCGCTTTGGCCGCACCGGCACAAGCCCGGTCGAGATGCCGGTGACGGTGGAATACTGGAGTGGCAGGAGCTGGGTGCTGAACGATCAGGACGGCTTTACGGTGATTCCGGCGGATGCTTTCGCACTGACGGCATCGACGGGTAACACGCTCTCCAGCAGCAAACAGACGGTCAAACTCACGAAAGGTGCAGGCGTGCTGCCGCTCACGAGCAGCCAGCCGGGCTGGATCGACGTTGCCATCAACCTCGGCGCGTCCGGACTGGATACCTCATGCCTGGCGACCAAGAGTTCCAGCATCGCCAGCAAAATGGCCTGGATGCGCACGCCGGTCACCTGTGCAGGGCAGACAGCAGCAAAACAGGCAGATCCGTGGGCGCGCGCCACCTTCGGCATCTTCCCGGCCGAAAACCGCCGCATCATCCACGTGCGCGAGGTGTTCAATTGAAGCGCCAGCGCGGCTTTACGATGGTCGAGCTGATCATGGTGATGGTGATGGTCGGCGTGCTGGCCGCGATCGGCATCCCGAAACTGATGGGCGGGAACACCACCGGCGCGCTGGTTTTCGGCGACCAGGTGGCCAGTGCGCTGCGCCATGCACAAACGTCGGCGGTGTCGCACCGGCGCGTCGTGTGCCTGGCAACCACCGCGCGCACGCTGGTCATGCGCATCCGTACCGCACCCTCGGCGGCGACCGATCCCTGTACGACCGCGTTCGGCCCGCTGTTGCAACGTGCCGACAACGACACCTACGACAGCAGCGATCCGACGGTGACCATGACCATGACCGGCGCCCCTGCCAACCTGTACTTCCAGCCCGATGGCACGATCACCGGCACCCCCGCCGGCGCACCGCTTGGCAACGTCAGCATCGCCATCCAGCTCGCTGGCAAGACCCAGCGCACGATCGTTTTCGAAGGAAGCACCGGCTATGTCGAATAAGCGCCGCATGGCCGGCGTCACGCTGGTCGAACTGGTGGTGGCCATGGTCATCGTCGGCGTCGCGCTGGCGGGACTGGTGTCCGCGTATAACCGCGCCAGCATTGCCAGCACCGATCCCCTGATCACGCAGCAGATGCTGGCCATTGGCGAGACCATGATGGAAGAGGTAATGCTCAAGCCGTACGCTGGCAACAACGTACGTGAAGCTCTGCGTGCACAGTACGACGAACTCGATGATTACACCAGTTATGCCAGACAGGCCGTGACCGACATCGACGGCAATGCCATTGCCGGCCTCGGACGCTACCAGGTTGGTGTGACGGTGGGCCCTGCGCTGCAGACGCTGCCGGGCGTGGCGCCGGCGGATGTGAAGCGCATCGTCGTCACTGTCTGGAACGGCAACCAGAACCTGGTCCTGACCGGGTGGAGAACCAGGCCACTATGATGAAGCACATTTCTCCCAAGGTCGAACGCGGCTTCTCGCTCGTCGAGCTGATCGTCGTGATCGTCGTGATCGGGATCATCGGCGGGATCTTCGCCATGCAGGTGCTGCCGGCGATCCGCGCCTACCTGGCGGTGGGCCAGCGCGCAGCATTGACGGGCCAGGCCGATACGGCGCTGCGCCGGATCGTGGCCGACGTGCGCCGCGCCGTGCCCAACTCGCTGCGGGTTAGCGGCAACCAGTGCCTGGAGCTGGTGCCCGGCAGCGATGGCGGGCGCTATCGCAGCGACCAGGATTACAGCACGGCGACCGCGTCGGGCGACTTTCTCAGCGATGACCCTACGCCGAGAACCGCGTTCCACGTCCTGACGCCCTGGAACAAACAGCCCGTCATCGGCGACCGGATCGTGATCGGCAACCAGAATCCGAACGATGTGCACGGTGGCGTCAACGTCGGCACTGTCGATAGCGCGGCCCTGTCCACCGACCCCGCCATGGGCGTGTATCGCATCGGTCTCACGAGCGCCGGGCTGCGCGCCCCGGACGGCTACACGGGCGCACGCTTCATGGTCGTGCCGGGCAACGAGCAGACGGTCGCCTATGTCTGCAATATCAACGCAGGCACGCTGCGCCGCGTTACCTATCCGTCCCTGTCGCTGGCGCCGCGCTGCGCCGCGGCGGGCAATGCCGCGCTGGTCGCCACCGGCGTCACGGCCTGCAACTTCGTCTTTGTCGCCAACCAGGGCGCCACGCAGCAAAGCGGTTTCGTTCAGCTCCAGCTGACCTTGAGCGGCAAGGGCGAATCGGTGCCGCTCACGCTCGGCGCCCACGTGGACAACACGCCATGATCCGCTTTTATACCAACGCGCGTGCCCAATCCGGATTCGCGTATATCGCGGCGATCGTGCTGCTGGTGGTGGTGGCCGGGATGGCGACTGCGCTGCTGCGCCTCACCGGCACCCAGCAAAGCACGGTCAACCAGGCCCTGCTCGGCGCCAAGGCGGGCCTCGCTGCGCGCGCCGGCATCGAATGGGGCTTCAGGACCTGCCTGACGACGGCGGGCATCACCGACCTGAGCCAGTTCAGGAACGAAACCGGATTCAACGTCAGCGTCGACTGCCAGTTCACGGACTACCGGGAAGGCGAGCGCGCATCCGGGCAGACGAGCGTGTCGCAGGTAAAACGCATCGTGCAGATCAATGCTGTCGCCTGCAATGGCAGCGCCGCGCGCTGTCCGGACGCCAATGCAAACATCGTTGCGGGCGCCGAGTACGTGGAGCGCGCACGGATGGCCACCGTCTGCATCGTGCTCAATGCGGGTGTTCCGGATGGCCCCTGCGAAACCTGATCCTGTGCGCCGCCGGAGGATCGTGCAATCTTCCCGGACCATCACACGCGCCACCGGTGGTCTAATGGCACGTTGTCCACCGACCCGAGAAACTGCCCATGCAAGCGATCCGCGACCTCGCCACCCAGATTGCGCAGCATGCCCCTGACGACGGCCTGCACGAAAGCCCGGTCCCCGGCATGTGGCTGATCCGCAGCGGCCAGACCACCAAACCGCTGCGCGTTCTGCACACGCCGGCGGTGTGCATCATCGCGCAGGGCGCCAAGCTGGTCTCGCTGGGTGGCCTTGATTACCGCTACGACACGGCCAAGTTTCTGGTGGTGTCGGTCGACCTGCCGGTGACCGGTTGCGTAACGCTGGCGACCGAGGACGAACCCTATCTGTGCCTGCGGATCGATCTGGATGCGCAGTTGCTCGCCACGCTCGACCTCGAACTGCCAGCGCGCCCGGCCGCGCGCGGCACGCCGCCGGCGCGCGGGCTGTTCCTGAGCGAGACCACGCCTGCGCTGCTCGATGTCGCCAGCCGCCTGATGCGCCTGCTCGATGCGCCGCACGACATCGCGGTGCTCGCGCCGCTGCTGCTGAAGGAATTCCACTATCGCCTGCTGACCGGCGAACAGGCCGACACGGTGCGCTACTGCGCGCGCGGCGACGGCCGCATGGCGCAGGTAACGCGAGCGATCTGCTGGATCAAGAACCATTACAACCGGCCACTGAGCGTGGAGCGCCTGGCCGGCGAGGTGGGCATGAGTTCGTCGACGCTGCACGAGCACTTCAAGACCGTGACCTCGATGAGTCCCCTGCAGTACCAGAAGCAGCTGCGCCTGCAAGAGGCGCGGCGCCTGATGCTGGCCGGATCGACGGATGCCGCGAGCGCGGGCCATGCAGTGGGCTACGAAAGCAGCTCGCAGTTTTCACGCGAGTACGCGCGCCTCTTCGGCCTGTCGCCAGGGCGCGATGCGACCCGGCTGCGCCAGTCGCTGCAAGCGGGCGGCCTGCAGGCGATGCGCTGACGGCGACGGCGACGGCCTGGCGACATGCCAGCGCTGCGGTCTCTATAATCGTCGCATGACTTCTATTCCACTGACATGCGCATGAGCTATCGCCTGGCGATCTTCGACTTCGACGGCACGCTGGCCGACTCATGGCCCTTCTTCATGAGCGTGTTCAACGAGATCGCCGATCAGCACGGTTTCCGGCGCGTCGACGCCGCGCAGGCCGAGCAGCTGCGCCACTACGGCCCGCGCGACATCATGCGCCATGTCGGGATGCCGGCCTGGAAGCTGCCGATCGCCTCGCGCTCGTTCATCGACCGCATGCGCGGCGCCACCGGCCGCATCGCGCTGTTCGACGGCATCGCCCACACACTGCGCGAGCTCGATCGCAATGGCGTGCAGCTGGCAGTGGTGTCATCGAATGCCGAAGACAATGTGCGCGACGTGCTGGGACCGGAACTGGCAAGCCTGATGGGCCAGTACGAATGCGGCATGTCGATCTTCGGCAAGGCGGCGCGCATCCGCAAGGTCGTGCGCCGCGCCACGGTGCCGGCGATCCAGGCGTTGTATGTCGGCGACCAGACCACCGATGGCGACGCCGCGCGCCGGGCCGGGATCGCGTTCGGGGCGGTCGGCTGGGGCTATGCGTCGATTGAAGCGCTGCGCCGGGTGGCGCCGGAGCGCGAGTTCGGCACGCCTGTGGATCTGCTGTCGCTTGCCGGCCAGGCGTGCCCGCCACGGAATTGCCCGCACGCATAGGCCAGTTGCTATACTCGGCAGCAACTGCATCAATGACCAACGGACCTTTCATGCGCCTTCCACTCATCTTCCTGGCTCCGCTGCTGCTGAGCGGCTGCTTCATCGAGACGTCGACGTACGTGATCGACCTGAATACCGATCACGCGATCACGCTGAAGGTGGAGAAGGACAATTTCTGGACGAAGGAAGCCACGCTGCGCGTCGTCATGTCGCGCCTGCCGGATTGCCAGCGTCAGTACGAGCTGGGCTCGGTGTGGCTGGCCGACCTGCAGGTCGAGCTGTTCGGCAACGGCAACAACGTCTACACGCTGCGCGCAGATGACCAGGCGTGGCAGATTGACACCACGACCTGCAGTGAACTGAAAGCGCCCGACGCGGATGCGGTCACCGGCCTGCCACTAGGCATCTTCACGTTGGACAGCGACAACAAGCTCAGTTTCGAGAAGCCGGAAGCGGCCAAGGAGTAACGGCTCAGTAGCGCTGCATCAGCGCGCGCAGGCGCGTCAACTCGAGCTCGCGGCCTGATTTTTCAAGCACGTTTTCGAGCAGCGACTGGCCGTTCTCGCGTTGCATGGTCCACTGCGTGAAATACTCGTGCACGGTGCGCCACGGCGGGAAATCCGGCGGCATCGCGCGCCAGGTGGCGCCGTTGTGCAAAAAATAGAGAACGGCGCAAAACACGTCGTACAAATCGTGTTTGCGCGGTCGTGTCTTGCGGCGCGCCGCTTCAAGCATGGCGCGCACGCCCTCGAAGTGTTCGCGGGGAATATCGCTGGGGTAGACAGCTCGGTCCATGGTGACCTCCAAAACAGCTTGGAGGCCTGGATCTGGAACAGGTTCCCTAGCTGTATTTACAGTCTACCCGGAATAGCTGAACCTAGCTAGTCCCGCGCCAGGGCAAGAAACTCGGTGCGCAGCGCCAGATTCGGCTGCAGCTCGCCCAGCAGGGTCGACGTGATGGTTTCTTCGCCGATGGCGCGGATGCCTCGGCTTTCCATGCACAGGTGGCGGCACTTGATGACCACGCCCACTGCTTTTGGTTCCAGCACTTCCATCAGCGCATTGGCGATCTGCATCGTCATGCGTTCTTGTACCTGCAGGCGCTTGGAAAAGATATCGACTAGGCGCGTCAGCTTCGACAGGCCGACGATTTTGCCGTTCGGCAGGTAGCCAACGGTGGCCTTGCCGAAGAACGGCGCCAGGTGGTGCTCGCAATGGCTGTAGACCGGGATGCCACGCACGACGATCAGCTCGTTGTATTCTTCGGCGCCATCTTCGAACGCCTTGAGCACTTCCACCGGGCTCTGTTGGTAGCCCGAAGTCCAGTGTTTCCAGGCCTTGGTCACGCGCGCAGGCGTTTCGATCAGGCCGGGACGGTCCGGATTCTCGCCCAGCGATGTCAGCAGACGACGCCAGTCGTGTTCGGTGAAAGCTTCTTTGTCAGACATGGTGCACCCTAAAATAACGATTGCCGCCAGTATATAGAAAACGTCTCGCCCCGGTCGGGGTGGCCCTATTCTTGCGCTAAATCATCTCCTGCAGGCGACATATCTCATAACGTTGAGCACAGTCATCATTCAGGGAGAGCGTTATGTTCGGCAGCACGGTCATGGAAGTGGTCATCGGCATGGCCTTCTGCTACGGCTCCCTGGCGCTGACCGTCGCCACCCTGCAAGAGGCATTGTCGGCTGCGTTCGGCCTGCGCGCCGGGATGCTGCGCGCCTGCATCCAGCGCATGCTGCGCGACCCGCAGTTCACCGGCGCGGCGCGGGCGGTCTATGCACACCTCTTGATCAGTGCGCATGACGACCTCACCGACCCGCACGCGCCGCGCCATCCCGGTCCATCCTACATCGAACCGGCCAACTTCGCGCTGGCCCTGATCGACGCCATCCGCGGGGGCGGCGCAGCGCTCGATGCCGCCATCGCCGCCGTGCCCGACCCGCAATTGCGGCGCACGCTAAGCACGCTGTACGTGCAAACCGGCGGCGACCTGCAGCGCTTCCAGGCAGCGCTCGGCGGCTGGTTCGACAGCACGATGGCGCGCCTGTCGGGCGCCTATAAACGGCGCCAGCTGCTGGTCTCGTTCCTGCTGGCGCTGCTGCTGGCCATTCTGCTCAATATCGACAGCATCCACCTGTTCCAGACGCTGTGGCGGCATCCGGCCCTCGCTGCCGGCATCAGCGCCGTACCTGTCGCACTCGATGCGCACCTGGTGAACGATCTGGCGACGCTGCCGATCGGCTGGGACAGCTTTCCGCCAGTGCTGAACGCCGCATTCGCGCTGCAGGTCGCCGGCTGGCTGATCACGGCCAGCACGACACTGTTCGGCGCGCCGTTCTGGTTCGACATTCTTCAGCGTGCGATCAACCTGCGCAGCACCGGCACCAAGCCGGCCCCGGTGCAGGTCGGACACGCCATGGCGCATCACGCCGGTCCGGCAGTGCCGGAACACGATCTCACGGCCGGTACCACCCCTGCCCGCGTGCCAGTGGCGCCGTAGCGCCACGTCAGGCGTTGCCTCCAGGCGTTACGTGCCGGGCGGCCGGTGCGCGTCGATCAGCACGCTCGAGATCGACATCTGCGGCACCCGTTCCGGCCACTCGTCACCCGGACCAAACCAGCGCGCCTCAGCGATTTCGGCCGGATCCACACGGATCTCGCCGTCGAGATAATCGGCCGTGAACGCCAGCATCAGCGAATGCGGGAACGGCCATGACTGGCTGGCAAAGTAGCGCGGATTGTGAACGCGCAATCCGACTTCTTCGAACACTTCGCGCGTGATGCATTCTTCGATCGACTCGCCCGCTTCCAGGAAGCCGGCCAGTGGCACGAAGCGCTGCGTTGCATGCAGCACGTGCTTGGCCAGCAACACCTGATCGCCCTTGCGAATCAACACCATCATGGCCGGCGAGATACGCGGATAAGCCATGTGGCCGCACTGGAGACACTTGAAGCAGCGCTCGCCGGTGGCCAGCACCGTGCCGCTGCCGCACACGCCGCAGTAGCGGTGAGTACGCGCCCATTCGGCGACCTGAGCAGCGCGACCGGCCACGCCCACCAGCGATTCATCCATGACGCCAAACAGCGCGCGCAGGCCACGCCACGCATATCCTGCCGGCAGCACCGGTTCAGCATCGAGCCAACCGGTCTGGCAATAGCGACCATCGAGCAGACCGAGCGGTTGCAGGTATTCGCGCAGGACGCCGATCTGATCGAGGACGGCGGCATCGGGCAGCGCCGGCCCGTCTTCACGCACCAGCAACTGTCCCTTGTGAAACAGGAAGTTCAATGGTGCCGGATCGGGGTGCGGGGCAAACAGTGGGGTAAATGAGGCGGGCGTATGCAGCATGGTCGATGGACGGTCAATGAGATCATCAAATCATACCGCCTTTCATGGTTATGGATCCGGTGCGGTTGCCTGCACATTTTCTTCAATGACGAGGATGGATCACAGGCCCATCAGGACCATCAACCAGCATGGATGGCAGCAACTTGAGTACACCTTGAACTGATATTGAACCGATGTAATCGATGATCGCGTCCCTGGATAGGTATAGACAGGTTATGTTGCACGTTGTCAATTTCCGTCAGGCTTTTGCTAAGCCTAATTATTCTCTAAGTCCCTAATTTGTTAGAGAAAATTGTGTGGTCTTCATGACCAGAGAGCGTTGTATTCCGGATGAAAATCTCACGGATTTCCACGCAGAAATATCGCTTTTCGTCCAGAATAGGTAGCTATCTATCTAAATCGTACTGTCATGGACAAACTGTCATCACTGGTCGGTCGCCACTCATTCAACGCCCGTATTTTCTATAACGGTGCGTTTTGCGATACCAATCACTTCACTGAAAACGGTGTCACCGGCCAGCTGCACGTGGTGCGCGAGGGTCCAGTCGATTTCATCCATGCAGATGGTGAGGTCATCACCGTCACCGAGCCGTCGCTGCTGTTTTATCCGCGCGGCGCCAGCCATCGTCTGCAGGTGCATCCCGGCCACACCGCCAACCTGCTGTGCGCCCATATCCAGTTCCAGGACGAGATGAGCAATCCGCTGTCGCGCGTGCTGCCCAACTGCCTGGTCATGCCGCTGAGCGAGATTGCCGGACTGCGCTCGACGCTCGACCTGCTGTTCAGCGAAGCCAGCCAGGCCGAACCGGGCCGCGAAGTGATCCTGGATCGCCTGTGCGACGTGTTGCTCATCCAGGTGATCCGGCGCGAATTCGACAGCGGACGCTTGTCGCTGGGCTTGCTGGCCGGCCTCTCGGACCGCCAGTTGTCGCTGGCGCTGACCGCCATCCACGAGCGCCCGCATGAGCCATGGAGCCTGCAATCGCTGGCCAAGGTAGCCTGCATGTCGCGCGCTGCGTTCACCGAACGCTTCCGCGACGTGATGGGCATGCCACCGGGCGAATACCTGACGCGCTGGCGCATCGGCGTCGGCAGCCGCCTGCTGCGCCAGGGCATGCCGGTCAAGCAGGTCAGCAGCCGCGCCGGCTATACCAGCCCGTCCACGTTCACACGCGCCTTCACGACGATGATGGGCGCCTCGCCGCGCGAGTGGCTCAAGCAGGCAACAGGCTGATCCGGAAACGACAATGCAGACGGGCCTTGCGGCAACGTCTGCATTGATGTTTGCAGGTCAGGCATGCGGCCATTCAGGGCCGCACATCCATTACTTCAGCATGCGGGTACGGCATGCCACCATCGCGATCACGATCGACAGCGCGCCGATATAGGCAATGGCTGCCTGCATGCCGATGAAGTGGGCAACGGCGCCGATGGCTGGCGGGCCCATCAGGCTACCGCTGTACGCCATGCTGGCCACTGCGGCCAGGGCTGCCGGGCCTTGCGCGCCGGCTGCGCTGAACACGAACGGGAACACCAGCGCCAGGCCAGCACCCGCGACCGCAAAACCGAGCAGCGCCACATAGGCGTTCGGGGCCAGCACCGCGAAGAACAGGCCAGCGGCCGCGACCATGGCGCCGGTGCTTACCAGGCGCTTGGCGCCATGGCGCTCTTTCAGTTTGTCGCCAAACATGCGCGAGATCAGCATCATCACCGAGAAGGCCGACAGCGACAGCGGCGCGAGCCCATCCGATGCCCCGAAGTGTTCTTTGAGGAACATGCCGCTCCAGTCGGCGATGCTGCCTTCGGCCATCGAGCCAAAGAAGCCCAGCAGGCCCAGCAGCACCAGCGGGCCACGAGGCAGTGCAAACGATTTTTTCTCGACCTGAACGCCAACTTCATCAGCCTCCAGCACGCTGTAGGCCATCCACAATACGACGGCCGATGGGCCGGCCAGCATCAGGAAGTGGGTGGCTGGCGCAATCTTGAGGCTGGCCATCAGGCTGCCCAGCGTGGCGCCGACCAGGCCGCCAGCGCAGCACAGGCCGTGCAGACGCGACATTTCCGACTTGCCACTGACTTTTTCGCGGCGCGCTGCCGCCGAATTCATTGCCACGTCGAAGATGCTGGCGGTCACGCCCAGCATCAGCACTGACATCATCAGGCGCGGTACCGTCGGCGCCATGCCGATCGACACCAGCACACTCAGCAGCGCCATGCCCGCGAGCAGGATGGTCTTGCGGGCGCCGAAGCGTTTCATCATGAACGATGACACCGGATACGACATCACAGCGCCCAGGCCGCCGCAGACCAGCACCATCGACAGTGCCGCATGCGACACATTGACGCCGGCGGCCAGCGCGGGGATACGGCCAGCCCACGATCCCATGATCAGGCCGAACAGTGCGAAGACGAGTGGGAGGGAATATTGCTGGGCTTGGACGAGGACAAACGAGGAACGGCGCGGCGCGGAAACAGGGGTGTGCATGAAAGCGGTGAATTGTTAAATTATTGAGATGTCAAAGGATTGCCAAAGTGCTCTTCAGAAGCCAGCCGCGCGTGAAATATTTACTTCAGGCATCTGATGGAGCGCAATTCTAAACACCTTTTTCCGCTATGGTTTTCAAAGCGAAAAAATATTTGCAACCGTTGTTTTGCACTCACACATGAATGATGAAATCAATGGCTTGGACATATCACCAGATAACGATTACACATCGAAAGCCGCGAAAAAATCCTATCTATCAAGGAAGATGTAACGATTTATTGCGTCTCTTGCGGTTTTAAAAGGATTACTGTTCGCGATCTGAATTTGTTGCGACGCACCAAAACAGCGTAGATCCTGGTGCCAATACGGCACTCCAATGACCTGCTAAGAGAAGAAGACGTCGTGACAAAGATTTTTCTCAGGAAAGTACCTTGCCGCGACCAAACCATCAATCGAAGCAAACGCCAATTGTTAAATAAAGACTCAAAAATGCCATTTATTTTTAGTGCGTCGACACAAAAAAAGGCTGCCCACAGGCAGCCTTTCTCGTCATCGGCACGGTCTTGGTTTCCCAAGCGGCCTTGTCTTAAAACAGTTGCAACAGATCAAAGCCGGGGTCAGGTCTGACATTCGGACACGACCTCAGCCTCAACGACTTCCAATACCGCCATGCCTAATGAAGCTGGTCTGGTACTAGTCCGTTCGGACTACCTGACTGTCGAGATCGTTTCCGAATGTCAGACCTGACCCCTGCTTTTTATCTGACTGTCGAGATCGTGTCCGAATGTCAGACCTGACCCCGGCTGTTTATCCTGGTTTCCCAGGCAGCCATGTCTTACACCAGTTGCAGCGTCACGTCGATGTTGCCGCGGGTGGCGTTCGAGTATGGGCATACGATGTGTGCGCGGTCGATCAGCGTTTGCGCTTCGTCGGCTGGCACGCCTGGCAGGCTGATCTTGAGCAGGACTTCGATGCCGAAGCCGGTCGGGATCGGGCCGATGCCGACCGTGCCTTCCACCGCGACGTCCGGCGAAATCTTCAGCTTGTCGCGGTTGGCGACGAATTTCATCGCGCCCAGGAAGCAGGCCGAGTAGCCGGCGGCAAACAATTGCTCAGGGTTCGTGCCAGCCAGACCATTGCCGCCGAGTTCTTTCGGGGTGGTCAGCTTCACATCCAGTGCGCTGTCGGACGACACGGCGCGGCCTTCGCGGCCACCAGTTGCGGTGGCGTTGGCGCGATAGAGAACGTTTTCGATTGCCATGATGAGACTCCTTGAAAGGGTGGCGGATGACCGCCGAATTATTTAACGCTATTAGATAGCGCGCTATTTAAATGGGTTGTTGCCTTGGCCCGCCGACCCGCTTACCTGTTGTGGGGTACGTTCGGCGCTGCCATGAACAACATATTACATAGCTCGCTACTTAATAGCAAGCGATTTTATTCGAGCCTGTTGTGCCAGCTTGCCGACAACACGACGATTACACCAGCCGGACTGATTCCCGCACCACCAGACTCAACCCCGGCACATCCGCCGCCGGCTGCTGATGCCCCAGCATCGCCAGCATGCGCCGCCCGATCCCGGTCCCGACTTCATACAGCGGCTGGCGCACAGTGGTCAGTGGCGGCGTCGTGTACATCGAACTTTCCAGATCGTCGAACCCGACCAGCGAAATGTCTTCGGGTACGCGGATATTGCGGCGGTACAGCGCCAGGCGCGCGCCATAGGCTGTCAGATCGTTGGCCGCGAAGATCGCGCTGAAACGCACATTGGCCACCAGCAAGCTATTTAGCGCCAGCAAGCCGCTGGACTCGCTGAAGTCACCCGTCACCACCAGCCGCGGGTCGCTCGCGATGCCGTGTTTGGCCAGCGTGTCGTTGTAGCCCGCCAGGCGCTCGCGCGCGTCGCGATGATCGGGTGGCCCGGCGATATGGGCGATGCGCCGGTGCCCCTGGCTGATCAGGTATTCCACCGCTTCGCAGGCGCCGCCGTAGTTATCCAGGCAAAACGCCTGCGTACGCTCGCCCTGCACTTCGCGCCCGAACGCGACGATCGGCACACGGCGCGAAAAGTCGAGGATCTGCTTGTCGCTCATATTGCCGGTCAGGATCGCCACGCCATCCACGCGGCGCCCGATCAACAGCTCCACCCGCTCGGCTTCTTCGTCCGCATGCCAGTGGCCGCTCATGATCAGGAGCGCGTAGCCGGAGGCCTTGACGGCGTCCTCGATGCCGACCATGGCGCGGTTGAAGTAACCGCTCTCGAGCGACTGGGTGAGCACGCCAATGGTGTTGGTGCTGCCCATCTTGAGGCTTTGCGCCAGGCGGTTGGGCTTGTAGTTGAGCTCATCGATGACACGCTCGATCGTGCGCCGCTTGTCGTCCGACACTTTCGCCGTGCCGTTCAAAAAGCGCGAAACGGTGGCCGGCGACACGCCTGCCCTGCTGGCGACCTGGTACAGCGTGGTGATACCGCTATCGATGTTTTTCATGAAGCGTTCTGGACAGGTCCGGGGCAATTTGTTGCTTGAAGTATATCACGCAGCTTTCACCTGAAACGGTGGCTGGGCCATGCTTATGAAACGCTTTCATAAACAATCCGTCGTTGACCTGCAACAAACCCACTACTCCCTATCATAAATACTAATTGACATTTTTTTACCGTTGAAATTACTATGAAACCGTTTTCAAGATTGATGAAACCGATTTCTTATCAGTCCTAACGCAAGCAGCATCCATAAAACTATATCGGAGACAAGCATGACAACCATGACGCCCCAACTGGCAGGGGTCCGTACGCCCTCGTCCGCCCCTATCCGCCTGGCCATCCTGACGCTGCTCGCCAGCATCGGCACGGCGCAGGCCCAATCGGCTGCCGATCCGGCGTCGCCTGCCGCCGCCACCCCGGCAGCAGTCGTCGACAACGGCCGTATCGCCGAAGTGGTCGTGACCGCCACCAAGCGTTCGACCTCGCTGCAGCGCACCCCGATCGCCGTCACCGCACTGACCGCCGCCACGCTGGCCGACAACCATGTGCAGACCCTGCTCGACGTCGTCGCGCTGGTGCCAGGCTTCCAGGCCACGGCCCAGGGTGACCACGGCGTGACCACGATGACGCTGCGCGGCATCGGCAACGACAGCGCCAAGACCGAATACGCGGATCCTGAAGTCGCTTCGTTCGTCGACAACGTGTATTCGCCACGCGCCGAGGGCGCCACTGCCCTGCTGTTCGACGTCGAAGGCATCGAAGTGCTGCGCGGCCCGCAAGGCACGCTGTGGGGCCGCAACTCCACCGTCGGCGCGGTCAATATCCAGACCGTCAAGCCGGAACTGAACAGCCGCTCGGGCTATGTGGAAGGCGGCATCGGCGACTACAACCGCATCGGCACGCGCGGCGCAGTCAATGTGCCGCTGTCCGAAACGGCCGCACTGCGCTTTGCCGTCGTGCACGAGCGTCATGACGGCTACGTCGATTACCAGCAATTCCCGAACCCGTCGATCGCGCAACAGCGCGCTGCCTACCTGGCCGCCGGCGGCGCCGCTGCCGGCTTCCGCCCGATCAATCCGAACAACTACGTCTCTGGCGGCGACAAGTACAGCGCCCAGGACCAGACTGCAGCGCGCATGTCGCTGCTGTGGCACCTGGCGCCAAACCTGCGCTGGAACATCGCCTACGAAAAATTTATCGACCGCGGCACCCCAAGCGCCAACCTGATGCAGACGCCGCGGGCGGGCCAGGACCACTGGTCGACGCTGTCCGATTCGTCGCCATGGGTCAACCGTGACAGCGACAATGTGCGCAGCCGCCTGAGCTGGGACATCAGCCCCGACCTCGCGCTGCAATACGTGGCCGGCTGGTCCAAGTACAGCGGCGACATGCGCTTCGACCAGGACGGCGGCACGATCCTCCCGACCTCGATCATCTCGGGCGGCAAGTTCCAGGAACACACCACGACCGACTCCAACTACCGCAGCTACAGCCACGAAGTGCTGCTGCAGTCGGTCGGCACACGTGTCATCGACTGGCAGGTGGGCGCCTACTACGGCAAGGAAAAGAACAATATCCGCTTCGATATCGGCGGCATGAACGGCACCGAAGATGGCACCGTGGCATGGCAGGGTTCGTTCATCCAGCCTGACCAGACCGTGGAAAACTCGGCCGTCTTCGGCCAGGCCACCTGGAATCTCACCGACGCCTGGCACCTGACCGGCGGCGTGCGCTACACCCACGACAAGCGCGTCCACATTGGCGGCCGCGGCTACACCTGGGCATACGACGCCAGCGCGCCACAACTGCCGCTCAATCCGCAGATCGATCCGCGCGATCCGGTCAACGGCTACCAGTCAGGCGTGCCGAACGATGGCCGCTACAGCGACAACAAGGCCACCGGCCTGCTGCGCGTGAACTACGACATCGACCGCAGCAATATGGTGTATGCGAGCGTGTCGACCGGCTACAAGGCGGGTGGCGTGCAGGATCGCGGCTTGCCATACCAGCCAGAGACGCTGACCAACTTCGAGATCGGCTCGAAGAGCACCTTCATGGACGGCGCGCTGCGCATCAACAACGCGCTGTTCTACATGGACTTCAAGGACTTCCAGTTCAATTCGCCGGTCAGCTTCTCCGACGGCAGCCGTGGCCTGGCCATCGAGAACGCCGATGGCGCCAAAGTCATGGGTCTGGAAACCGAGATCGCCGCCCGCATCGCGAAAGACGGCCGCCTGTCGATCGCACTGGCCGTGCTCGACACCAAGCTCGGTCACCTGGTCGCCGGCTCGAACGACTATTCGCTGCCGCCGTGCACGGTCGACACCCGCATCGAGACCTGCCTGGACGTGACCGGTCACAAGCTGCCGCACGCACCGAAGTTCTCGACCACGGTACAGTACCAGCACACGTTCCGCCTGGCCGATGGCGCTACCCTGGTGCCGCGCATCACGGCGCGCTACGAGGATGAAGTCAGCCTGAGCGTGTTCGACCTGGGTCCGGAAGACCGCCAGAAAGCCTACACCAGCGCCGACCTCGGCCTGCGCTACGCGAAGGACAAATGGTGGGTCGACGCCTTCGTGCGCAACGTCGGCGACAAGAAGATCAAGACCAGCGCCTTCAACGGCTTCGGCCCATGGCTGGCGCAGTACAAGCCACCACGTACGGTTGGCGTGAATACCGGCTTTGATTTCTAAAAGCTGAAGCATGGCAGCGCGCCCGGTCGGGCGCGCTGCTTTTTTTGTTAGACCTGAATCCGTTCCCAGCAGCGATCCGAGAGTTCCATGACCAACAGCCCCGACTTCGACTTCCGCAACAACTTTCCTTCCGACTTCACCTGGGGCGTGGCCACCAGTTCCTTCCAGATCGAGGGCGCTGCCGCCGTCGATGGCAAGG
>Ga0308170_10001527_pt1 | contig 21662 bp, 17 predicted proteins | sample PhyBR2_2_FD_202136 | JGI IMG/M metagenome (GOLD analysis project Ga0308170, IMG submission 202136) | Phyllosphere microbial communities from UC Gill Tract Community Farm, Albany, California, United States - DLSLSB.R2 | ecosystem: Host-associated > Plants > Phyllosphere > Unclassified | place...
CTCGGTGCGTGGGTTCAACCAGAGCCAGATGGGCTATACGCTCGACGGCGTCCCGCTCGGCGACATGTTCTACAATGGCCACAACGGCCTGCACGTCAGCCGCGCGATCGCCGCCGAGAACATCGCGCGGGTCGACGTGTCGCAGGGCGCCGGCTCGCTCGGCATCGCCTCGACCAGCAATCTCGGCGGCAACCTCGAATTCGTCTCGCGCGCACCGTCGCAGGTCATGGGTGGCGAGGTCGCGCTGACCTATGGCATGTACGATACGGTGCACCTGTACGGCCGTCTCGACAGCGGTGAACTGTCGACCGGGACGCTGCTGTCGGTGTCGGGCGTGATCCACGACGCGAGCAAGTGGAAGGGGTATGGCAACCAGTCCGATACCAAGGTGAACGGCAAGATCGTCCAGACACTGGGCGATGCGACGTTGACCGGCTGGCTCAATTACTCGCTCCACAAGGAGCGCAATTACGCCGATCTGTCGCCCGCTACGCTCACGCGGATCGGCTACGACCTCGACTTCCTGCGCCCCGATTACGCGACCGCCATCCGCCTGTCACAAGTCAGCGCGAACCAGACCGCCGCCGCCGCCAAGCGCGCGCTGCCCTTCCCGACCGCGGGCGTGGTGTTCCCGACGCCGTACACCAACGTCAACGACACCTATTACGATAGCGGCGGCGTCCGGCGCGACTGGCTCGGCGCGATGACGCTGGACGTGCCGGTCGCCGACTGGCTCGACGCCACCGCGACCTATTACCATCACTACGACAAGGGCAGCGGCGGCATCTATACCCCTGCAGTGTTCTCGCCCGACGGCTTCGCCTTGTCGGTCCGCACCACCGAATACGGCATCAACCGCGACGGCGGCATCGCCAAGGCAACCGCGCGCCTCGGCGACCACACGCTCCAGGTCGGTTATTGGCACGAGGACAACCAAGCCCGGACCGATCGCAACTACTATGCGGCAAGCCTAACCAACCGTCCCGACGTCACCGATTTCCTGACGAACCCGTTCCGCAGCGACTTCCTGACCGACCTCACCACCGTCACGAACCAGTATTTCGTCAGCGACAGCTGGAAGGTCCTGGACGCGCTGACGATCGCCGGCGGCTTCAAGGGCACGCGCGTTGCCAATGGCATCACCACGACGTTCGGCACCCCGTTCATCACCGGCAGGATCGCCGCGAAGGACTGGTTCCAGCCGCAAGTCGGTGCGACCTACAGGCTCGGCCGACAGGAGTTTTTCGCCAATTACGCGGAGAACATGCGCGCCTATATCAGCTCGTTCCGCGGTCCCTTCGGCACGACTCAGGTCGGTTTCGAGGCGATCCGCGACACGCTGAAGCCCGAAACCTCGCGCACGATCGAAGGCGGCTGGCGGTTCGACCTCGGCAAGCTTCGCGGCGTGATCGCGGGCTATGACGTGAAGTTCAAGAACCGTCTGCTCGCAGCGTTCAGCGGCGCGAACATCCTTGGCAACCCGAGCGTCCTGCAGAACGTGGGCAGCGTGACCAGCCGCGGCGTCGAGATCGGCGCAACCTATCAGGTCGCCCGCCCGATCGCGCTGATCGCGTCCTATTCCTACAATGACAGCAGCTATGACGACGACACCGTCAATGGTGCCGCGTTGGTCGCGACCAGAGGCGTGCGCACGGTCGACACGCCAGCACACCTGGCGAAGGGCGAGATCAATTACGACGACGGCGTGATCTTCGGCAACGTCGCCGGCGCCTACACGTCGCGGCGCAACGTCACCTATACCGGCGACGTATCGGTCAAGGGCTATACGCTGTTCGACGCCGCGATCGGCTATCGCTTCGCGGCGACGAGCGCGCTGGCGGGCGTGGAAATCCAGGTGAACGCGGTGAACCTGACCGACGAAAAATACATCGCCGCGCTTGGCTCGGGTCAGTTCTTCAACACTGCGGCATCGCTCAACAACACGATGCAGGCAGGCTCGCCCCGTCAAGTGTTCGGTACGATTCGTCGGCGTTTCTGACCTTCGGCGACCGAAAACCGGGGCGATGGACCGCGTATGACAGCGCGCGGAAAGACAGCTTTAAAACCATGAACGCCACATGATTCTCGTCGTGCGCGCGTTCCACGGATGGACATTGGTCGTCGACGACGCCAAATATATTTGCTGGCGGAGTCATCTCTCCCCCTTGGCAGCTACGCCGCAAAGCGATACTCGCGCGGCATCTGAAAAAAATCAAACCACCCGAAAGCCTGCCGCATGCTGATTACCGTCCGCGATAACAATGTCGACCAAGCGCTTCGCGCTTTGAAGAAGAAGCTTCAGCGCGAGGGCGTCTACCGCGAGATGAAGCTTCGTCGGCACTATGAAAAGCCGTCGGAAAAGCGCGCGCGCGAACATGCCGCTGCCGTCAGCCGCGCTCGCAAGGCCGATCGCAAGCGGGCTGAGCGCGACCGGTAACCAAAAGCGACGTTGAACCGCTAGCCTGCTCGACGCCGGATAGCGGATGATTGCAGGATGAACGAAGCGGGTCGAGTTATCGCCTCAAAGGCTGATCGACCGCTTCGTCATCTCCGCCGATGCCATTTCGCCGAGCGGCGTGGGCATCCGGCTTTTAAAGATATCCGCAAGATCAAGCAGATCTTCGTTCTCGAGGGCTGCGATCGATGCCTCGATCTGAGCGAGCCGCGTCGCGGCATGAGCGGCTTGATCGGCACGGCGCTTGGTACGTATTTTCAGCATACCGCGTCGGTTAGCATGGTCTCCCGATAATTGGCAGATGCCGATCGCCCAGCCGCGTCTTGCCGCTTCGCTGCGGTGACCTATGCCGGCGTCCTGCTGTTCAATCGACGGTGTGCGGGTTGAAGGTCACGCGATGTGGCACGGCGTTCAATACGCTTTACCAATACGCGTCCCGAGCCGGGGTTCGGTGTATCACAGACGGACTGCGCCGATCGTTGGCGCATCGGTAATCCCGATGGCATGCGACGCCTCGACAGGCTGATACGGGGTTGGGTGATGTCCGCCCCGGCAAACGCCTTCGACACCCTATAATATAGGCTCTTGCGGCCTGCCCAGAGCGCCGATGCATCAGCTGTGCAGGCGTGGTGCTTACATCGGTCGCATCACGCTCTCTCGACCCTCCCCCGATTGCCCCCCGCACCCGCATCGACATCCGCACCCGGTCTGAGCGATCCGTTGCCAACGCTCGCGCCATCGATGCCGGCGTTCCACATCGGTACGCATGCCGAATCAGCCGCTGGAGCGATGGGAGCCACTCAATGATCCATCTGCGTGGGAAACTCCCCCGACAGATCTTTAGGGGCCTCACGCCGCACGGCCGAAGCCAGCGTCAACGGCGAGCGACGGCGCGAAAAATTCTGCCTGCGGCTACGCCGAACCGGACGGTCAGCCCTGCCCTTCGACCGAAGCGTCATTCAAATGGAACCCGGGCCGCTATATCTCGACGGGCAGGATGTGAGGAACGCCGTCAGACCGGATCCTCACCGCGTCACCAAGCCGAGGCCGTGACCACCAGAGACAAAAAGCCTTGGAAGCCCGAAGGCTACCAAGGCTTTCTATGGTGGGCGTGGCAAGGATTGAACTTGCGACCCCTGCGATGTCAACACAGTGCTCTACCACTGAGCTACACGCCCGCCGGAGGGCTCCACTAGCCGCGCTCTTCGCGGCGTGCAAGCCCTCAATGCATGCCCGTCACATTATCCATCTCGAAAAGCCGATCGACCTCGGCGACGAGGTCGCGCAGGTGGAACGGCTTGGACAGGACACGCGCCTGCGGCATCGCCCGGCCAGCCTTCAGCGTGACCGCCGCAAAGCCGGTGATGAACATGACACGCAGGTCCTTGCACATCTCGCCAGCCTTCTGCGCCAGCTCAATCCCGTCCATCTCGGGCATCACGATATCGGTCAGCAACAGGTCGAACGTCTCGGTTTCGAGCAGCGGAATCGCCGCCGTCCCGCGATCGACCGCGGTGACGGCATAGCCGGAGCGCTCGAGCGCACGCGTCAGATATTCGCGCATGACCTGGTCGTCCTCGGCCAGCAGGATTCGCAACATCGATCTAAAGTCCTGTTTTCACGCGTACATTGGTGGAGCTTTCCTACGCGCAAAGCGGTTAACATTTCCAGATCGATTGCCCGCGTCGATGCATCGCCCTAGCGTGCACGGCATGCCCCCCTCCCCCTTCGACAGGCTAGGCGCCCCGCTCCCGTCGAGCCCGGTGGTGATATCGGTGCCGCATGCCGGACGCGAGTATCCCCTCGCGCTGAAGACCGCGTTGCGCGTGCCGCTCGCGGCGCTGCTGCCGCTCGAGGATCGGCTCGTCGACGCAGTCGCGCGGGCGGCACGAACCGACCAGACGATGCTCGTCCAGCGTCGCGCACGTGCCTGGATCGATCTCAACCGCGCCGAACATGAACGTGACCCCTTGCTCGACGAGGGCGCACCACGGATCGGCGTCGCCCAGCAATCCGCCAAATTGCGCAGCGGGCTGGGCCTCGTCCCACGCCGCGTCTCGGGTGCGGGCGATCTGTGGGCGCGGCGGTTCAGCGATGCGGAGGTGACCACGCGGATATCCGAGGACCATCGGCCCTATCATGCCGCGATCGCAGCCGCGTTGCAGGCGGCGCATGCGCGGTTCGGCGTCGCGGTGCTGTTCGACCTGCACTCGATGCCGCCGCTCGGGCCCGGCGGTACGCGGATCGTGCTGGGCGACCGGTTCGGCCATGCCGCTGCGCCGCGCTTCGTCGATCGGGTCGAGACCGCCTGCACCGCGCATGGCTTTACGGTCGCGCGCAACGCACCATATGCGGGCGGTCATATCCTCGAACGCCATGCGCGCCCGGATATCGGCATCCACGCGATCCAGGTCGAACTCGATCGCACGCTGTATCTCGACCGCAAGCTGTACGCGCCGGGCGCGGGATTTGCGCGGGTCGTCGATCTCGTGAGAGCCGCACTCGCCGCACTGGCCGACGAAGCCGGTACGCTCCCGCTGGCCGCCGCCGCCGAATAGTTACCCGGTCAGCGTGTCGAGCAGCTCCTCGATCCGCCCGGCGCGCTCCACCGGATCGACGATCGCCATCTGCGCGATCCAGCGACCGTTCTTCTCGACCAGATCGTCGACCGGAACGGTTTCCCGCCGGTCCTGCGGGGTCAACGCGATCGCAGCGGGACCGGCATCGATCCGCCGAATACCCGCGGCAGACGCGCGCAGGCGGATTCGCGTCATCAGCAGCAGATTGCGCGTGGGATCGGGCACGGTGCCAAAGCGATCTTCCAGCTCAGCCTCGAAGTGGTCGAGCGCGGCAACGTCTTCGAGCCGCGCCAGCCGGCCATACAGCGACAACCGCACCTCCTCCTCGGGGATCCACGCCTCCGGCAGGCTCCCGCCGAGGTCGAGATGCAGCTCGGGCACCCAGTCGTCGACGTGCTCGCCACGCGCCAATCGCAGCGCGCGGCCGAACAAATGCTGGTACAGGTCGATCCCGATCAGCTTCATGTGTCCCGCCTGCGCCTCACCCACGAGATCACCCGCGCCGCGGAGATCGAGATCGCGCGCACTGATCGCGAAGCCCGCGCCGAGCCGGTCGAACGCCTGCAACGTCCGCAGCCGCTTCAATGTCGCCTCGGCGATCGTCGCGTCGCCATCGGTCAGCAGCATCACCTGCCCGCGCCGCCCGCCGCGCCCGACCCGCCCGCGCAACTGGTGAAGCTGCGACAGGCCGAACCGGTCGGCGTGATGGACGATCATCGTGTTGGCGCGCGGCACGTCGAGCCCCGCCTCGATGATGTTGGTCGCGAGCAGCACGTCCCCGTCGCCCGCCGCGAACCCGACCATCGCCTCGTCGATCTCGGTCGCGGGCATCTTGCCGTGCGCCTGGACCAGCCCGAGTTCGGGCACCAGCTTGGCCAGTTTCGCGGCGAGCGGTGCCATGTCGTCGATCCACGGCACCACGACGAAGCTCTGGCCGCCGCGGGCGCGCTCACGCCGCAACGCCGCCCGCACCGCGGCATCCTCGAAGCTGGCGACCGCGGTGCGGATCGGCTGGCGACGCGCGGGCGGGGTCGCGATCACCGACATCGCCTGTAGTCCGATCATCGCCGATTGCAGCGTCCGGGGGATCGGCGTGGCGCTGAGCGTCAGCACATGCCCCGCGCCCAGCGTATGCAGCTTGGCCTTGTCCGCGGCGCCGAAGCGCTGCTCCTCGTCGATCACGACCAGCGCAAGGTCGTTATACGCGACACCCTTGCCCGCGATCGCGCCGGTACCGATGACGACCCCGATCGACCCATCCGCGAGACCCGCCTTGACGCGGCTCTTTTCCGCCGCGCTCGACAGGCGGGACAATCCGGCGACCGCGATCCCGCTACCGTCGAAGCGCCGCGCGAAGGTCTCGATATGCTGGCGGACGAGCACCGTCGTCGGTGCCGCGATCGCGACCTGTCGGCCGGACAGAGCAACCGCGGCCGCTGCGCGCAACGCGATCTCGGTCTTGCCATAGCCGACGTCGCCGATCACCAGCCGGTCCATCGGCGTGCCGCTCGCTAGGTCGGCGAGCATGGTTGCGATCGCGCGGGCCTGATCGGGCGTTTCGGTGAAGGCGAACCCGGCAGCGAAACGCTCATAGGCGGCGCGGTCCGGGACGATCGGATCGGTCGTCCGCGCCGCACGATCGGCGGCAATAGCGGCGAGGTCGCGGGCGCTTTCGGCGATCGCCGTATCGATCGCACTGCGCCGCTTCTGCCACGACGAACCATCGAGCGCGTCGAGCGTCACCGCATCGGCATCGGCCCCATACCGCCAGATCCGGTCGGCTTCGGCGACAGGCACGAGACGGCGGCCGTCCTTGGCATAGCCGAGCACGATCGCGTCGCCGCCGGTATCGGGCAGCGCCTCGATCCCGCGAACGATGCCGATCCCGAAGTCCTCATGGACGACGACGTCACCGCATCGCAATTCGCTCGACAGACCGAGCGTGCCCGCGCTGTGTCCGCCGATCTCGTCACCGCGCGCGCGTCCGCCAAGCAGATCGGCCCCCGCGACGACGGTGACGCCCGGCGCGCTGAAGCCTCGGTCGACGGGTGCTACCAGCAGCATCGCGGTACCGGGCTTTGCCGCGCGGACTTCGGACCAGTCCGCAACCGACGTGAACGCGATCTTCGTGGTGCGTTCGAGCCGCGGCTGCAGGAAGCGCAGATCGCGCGGCGATCCGACCAGCACCAAACGGGAATCGGCGAGGACATCGCGCGCCACCTTCGCAAACCCCCGAACCGGATCGCGGTGCTCGATGAAGCGGGGCGATGGCGTGGTCTCGGGGGCAAGCGTCAGCACCTCACGCTTGGCCACGGTCGCGTCCCACGACCGGGCAGCGACGAGGTCGGCATTGGCCGTGCGACCTGGCAATCCCTCGGCGGCCAGCGCGAGAAACCGTTCGCGGCGGCGATCTGCGCCAGAATCAAACGCGACCGCGGCGTCGGGCAGATGCGCCAAGATCGCGACGCCCTTCTCGATCGTCGGTTCGGTCGCGCGCCCGACCTCGATCACCGCGACATCGGCCAATCCCAATTGCGATACGGGATCATAATCGCGCAATGCGGTGATCCGGCCATCGGCGAATTCGATACGAACCGGCGTGTCGCGGTCGGCCGGAAAGATGTCGATGACGTTGCCGCGCACCGCGATCTCGCCGGGCTCGTCGATCCGATCGTCGACGACATAGCCGATTTCCGCGGCGGTCGCTGCAAAGGCCGCGATATCGAGCGTATCGCCTACCGCGAGCCGGGGCGGCGCGGCGTCGAACATCGCAGGTTCCGGATAGCGTACCGCGGTCGCCTCGGCGGTCGTGACCAGCAGGATCGGGCCGGTCTCGCTCGCACTTGCCGCGCGCAGGCGGCGCAGTGCAGCGACGCGGAGTCCGACGTTTGCGGGCGAGGCGGGCGAATCATCCCCCGGCAACGCATCGCTCGACGGCAGGTGGACGACCGTCGCATCGGGCGCCAGCGCAGCGGCGATCGCCGCGATGTCGGTCGCTCGCTGATCATCCGCCGCGATGTAGACAACGTTATGCTCTGCCAGCCGTTCGACCAAGGCCGTCGCAACCGGCGCGGTCGCTGCTGGGACCGCATCTATTCCTGCATTGTTGTCTCTGACCTGAAGCATCGATCCGCATCCTCTTTTGCAGATCAACGGTGGGTCGGCGGCGCCGTTCCAGCGATACTATCGTGGATCAGGCTGGTTGACCGGAAAGCATCGGCAAAGATAACCGATGATAACCCGCCCACTGAGGCCAGTTCAGGGCAAGCTGACCGCCGACTTAAAGCGGTTCCTGCTCAAGTCCTTGAATAATGGCGCGGTTTACGTCGATCAGGTCGTCGATATCCTCACGGCCTGCCGCGACGACGCTGGTGAAGCGATCGACCCACAGGCCAAGCGATATGATCGAGGCACGCAACGGGTCGGGTAGGCGATTGCCGCGGGCCCCGCAGGCGGTCGAGAAGGCATTCCATACCTCGCGATTGCGGAACAGGACCGCCGTCAGCGGCACGCCGACGACACCGGCATCGCGCGCGGCGATCATCTCGCCGGTAATCTGGCGCATCAGCCGACATTCGGTCGCGCGGGGGCTCTCGGTGATGCTGCGCGTACGCTGATACGCATTGAGGGACATCGGGGACGTGGACATCGGCTGCTCCGTTCGATCTTTCCCTCATTCTAGGACGTGGCTGCGGCCAGCGGTGCCGACTGCATCCTATAAGATGGCTATGTCCCGCTGCGGGACGCCATCTATCGGGAAAGCTCGCCCATGCAGACCATTCTGCCCCACCAGTTGCCGCACGCGCTGGATGACCATCGCAGACTGTCGATGCTGTCGCTCGATTGCTTCGATACGCTGTTGTGGCGCGATACGCACAGGCCTGCCGACATCTTCGCCTTGCTCGATGGCGTTTCGCCCGACCAGCGGGCTAGGGCCGAAAGTACAGCACGCAAGGCCCGCCTGCTCGACCATCGCGGGTCGGGTGAAGTCACGCTGCGCGAGATCTATGCGACGCTGCTCCCCGACGCCGACGACGCCGAGCGCGAAGCCTATGTGACCCGCGAAATCGCCGCCGAAACGCGGCATTGCTATGCGTTCGCGCCGACCGTGGCGCTGATGCGCGAGGCCAAGCGCCGCGGGCTGAAGGTCGTGATCGTCAGCGACACGTATCTCGAACGCGATCAGCTCGAAACGCTGATCCGTGCTGCTGCAGGCGACGAGGTCGCGGACCTGATCGACCGGATCTTCTGCTCGTGCGAGCATCGCAGCGCCAAGGCCGAAGCCCTGTTCGACACCGTCCTGCGCCAGACCGCGGTGCGCGCGGACCGGATCCTGCATATCGGCGACAACCCGGTGGCGGACGCGGTGTCCGCGGCTCGCCACGGCCTGCGCGCGCTCCATCTGGTCCAGTTCACCGAGACCGCGGTCCAGCGCCACCGGCTCGAGCGGAGCGTCGCCGCGCTCGTCGCCGGGCCGGACACGGGGGCCGTGTTCCAGCCGCACCGTGCAGCCATAGCGCTCGGCGAGCCGCAGATCGAAGACACCGCAGAAGCGCTTGGGTTCGCTACGTTGGGCCCGATCATGACGCCGTTCGCGCATTGGGTCGCGGCCGAGGCAGACGCGAATCAAGCCGAGCGCGGCGGTACGACGCATCTGTTGTTCCTGATGCGCGATGGGTTCCTGCCGCGTCGCGTGTTCGATGCGGCGCACCCCGATCGCGCAACGCATGCGGTGGAGATCAGCCGCTTCACCGCGATCGCCGCAGGACTCGGCCGCGACGGCGCGGCACGACGGTTCGTCGTCGACGAGATCGGTGACGGATCAGGCAAGGACTTCCTCCGCCAGTTGTTGATCGACGCAGCAGAGGCGGAAGCGCTGGTTGCCGACACCACCGCGCGGGACGGCGCCTATTCGCTCGCCGAAACGATCGGCGCCGCGCCATGGGCCGAGCGTATCGCACACCGCGGAAGCGCGTTCGCCGACCGGTTGATCGCCTATGTCCGCGCCATCGTCGATCCCGCGCCCGGCGATACGCTGATGCTCGTCGATCTCGGCTATAACGGCAGCGTCCAGAACAATATCGAAGCTGTCCTGTCCGACGCGTTCGGCGTTCATGTCGCCGGCCGCTACCTGCTGCTCGCAGAGACGGTGCCGAGCGGGCTCGACAAGCGTGGCATGATCGATGCGGCGACCTACGACCAAGGCGTGCTCGACGCGCTGATCGGATCGATCGCCGTCGTCGAACAGCTCTGCACCGCGTCGCAGGGGTCGGTGATCGACTATGCCGACGGCGCAGCGGTCCGCGGCACGCCCGGCATCAAGGGCCAGCAGAGCGAAGCGCGCGAACGCGTCCAGGCGGGCTGCGTCGCGTTTGCGCAGGCGGAGCGGTCGGCGACGATCCGCCGCCATGATCGCGACGCGGCCACGACGACGCAACCGGCGGCGGTCGCCGCGCTCGCTCGGCTGCTGTTCCTGCCGCTGCCGCACGAGATCGCGCTGTTCGCCCGCTTCGAACATGACGCCAATCTCGGTACCGATCACATGATCACGCTGTTCGATCCGGCGACCGCCAGCCGTGGCCTGCGCGAACGCGGGCTGTTCTATCTCAAGAACAGCGACCGGATGTATTTGCCCGCCGAATTGCGCGGCCAGGGCCTGCCGACCAGCCTCGCCTATCTCGCGCAGCGCCGCTTCGGGCTCGATCTGCGCTATGCCGATTTCTGCGATTCGGGGATCGATATCCCGGTCCTGATGGTCGACGGGCAGGATGCATTCGCGGACAGCGTACGCGCGACGCCGACGCACGACGGCTACCATGTCGCCGCGATCCCGGTCGGCGCGTGCCGCTATACGGTCGGCGTGCAGTTCGGCCGCCACCATGAATGGCTGCAGATCGAGTCGGCGCATTTTCTCCCGGTCGAGGCGTTCCTGGTAGGCGATGCCAAGGCCAGCGCCCGGGCGATGCCCGCGATGCCGTCGTGCGAAGGGCTCGAACAGGTCGCCCCGCATCTGTTCCAGTGCACCGACCCCGACGCGTTCCTGATGGTCCCGCCGCCGCCGCTCATACCCGGCCGTGAAACCATACCGATGATGCTGGCGATCGTCTTCCGGCCGCTCGTGGCGCGCGATCCCGTCGCGGTCGGCCCAGACCAGCACGCTGCCGTATCGGTCGGAGCCGTCGCATGAGCAGCCTGCTGATCCATTCGATGGACGAATTCGCCGCGACGATCCTCGCCTGCCTGACCGCCGCGGACGCGCGCACGGTCGCCGAGATCGGTGCCGAGTTCGGCGGCATGTCACACCGGATCGCCGACCATCTGGCGCCGATCGACGGGCAGCTGACCAGCATCGACCCGGCCCCGGCCCCCGCCTTCGCCGCCTGGGCCGCCGCCGCGCCCGGTGTCCGTCACATCGCACAGCCGAGCCTCGACGCGCTGCCGGGCCTGGCGGAGATCGATGCGTGGCTGATCGATGGCGATCACAATTACCACACCGTCTCGCGCGAACTGGCCGAAATCGACCGGATCGGGCGTCGCGACGGCAAGCCGCTGCTCGCGTTCCTCCACGACGTCGGTTGGCCGTGCGCGCGTCGCGACATGTATTATGCGCCCGACCGGATTCCGGCGGAACATCGCCATCCCTACAGCTACACGTCGGGCGTATCGCTGGACTGCGACGAGCTCGTGCCCGGCCGCGGGTTTCGCGGCATGGGCCAGTTCGCGATCGCATTGCAGGCCGGCGGCCCGCGCAACGGCGTCCTGACCGCGGTCGAGGATTTCGTCGCCGACGCACAGGCCGACGGTCGCGCGCTGGCGTTCGCCTATATCCCCGCGGTGTTCGGCCTTGGCGTGGTTTTCGCCGCCGACGCCCCCTGGAGCGAGGCGGTCGCGGCGCTGTTGTTGCCCTTGCACGACAACGCGTTGCTTGCCCGGATGGAGGACAACCGCCTGCGCAATTACCTCGCCGTGATCGATTGGCAGGACGGCCACACGACGCGCGATCATCCGGTCGCCGCTTAATGCCGCGGACCGGACCGAAGCGGCCGCAGCCCTCCTATAACAACATAAACCCGGTACGAAGGAACGGTCTCGGACCATGCTAAACGGTATAGGTTTCATCATCATCCTGGCATGCGTGTTCGGCAGTTTCATCTGGTCCGGCGGCAAGATGGATATCGTGTTGCACGCGCTGCCGCGACTACGCGACGAAACGCTGAGTGCGACCCGTCTTGCGCTCGCGCGGATCGACAGCTTGTCGCCACGCGAGCGTTCCGTATTCAACGGCCTGATATGCGGATGGCCGAACAAGGTGATCGCCAGCCAACTCGAACTCAGCCCGCGGACCGTCGAAATCCACCGCGCGAAGATGATGATCAAGCTTCAGGTGCGGACGTTGGCGCAAGCGCTTCAGCTGGCATTCGCCGCCCAAATCACGCTGGAAGATGCGCATCGGGACCAACCGCCAGCAGTGGATGCACCCCAGATATCAGAAGCGTCCGACCCGTTCAGTCTTCGCCGATCAGCGTCAACACGTCGCCAATGATCCGGCGCATCGCGATCCGCGCGGCTGGAGCGTCGCGGGCATCGATCGCATCGGCAACCGCTGCGTGATCGGCGATGTTCGCTGAACGCCCCTTGATCCTGTTGGTGAAGCGGATCGACGTCTGCAGTGCGGTCGAGACGACCGACTGGAACTGCGCGTAAAACGGATTCTTCGACGCGCGCAGGATCGCGACGTGAAACGCGATGTCCGCCTCCAGCGGATCGTCGCTACCGGCTTCTGCCGCCGCCATCCGGTCGAGGCCGCGACGGATCGCCCGCAGGTCCGCTTCGTCGCCGAACCGCGCCGCCAGCGCCGCGCCTTCCGGCTCGATCGCGATCCGCAACTGGTTGAAGTGGCGCAACAGATCGACTGAGAATTTTCGCTCGAGCGTCCAGCGCAACACATCGGTATCGAACAGGTTCCAGGCGCTGGCGGCCTGGACGATCGTACCCTGGCGCGGGCGCGCGCTGACCAACCCCTTCGCCGTCAGCATCTTGACCGCCTCGCGCGTGACCGAGCGACTGACGTCGTGCGTGCTGGCGATGTCGGCCTCGGTCGGAAACTGCCGCGTTTCATAATAGCCGGTGACGATCGCACGCCCAAGCGTATCGAGCAGCGCCTGGGTCAGGTTTCGGCCGCCGGCACTCCCGCGCCCAGCGGCAAGCGGAACCGCGCCATCGGGATCTGTCATATCGGTCGTCATTGCGCGAAGTTCTGGCGCAACGTCGGCGCCCTGTCACCTACCTGGATCGAGCGAGCATATAATGCTGTCATCGGGCACCCCTCTGGACTTTGGTGAATTGTCGTATAATTCGTCGGCTTGGTCGAGAGGTCTTTAATGGTAATCCGCCAATGGGTTTCCGACCGGTCGACGACGGGATCGAGGTGGCGAGCATGACGTCTTTCATCGCAGTCGACTGGGGCACTTCGAACCGACGCGCGTTTCGGATCGAGGATGGAAAGGTCGCCGCGACCGAACGCGACGATCGCGGCGCGGCGAACGTCGCAACAGGAGACTATGACGCCGAGGTCGCGGGGATCCGTGAGCGGCTAGGCGACCTGCCGGTACTGCTTGCCGGGATGGTCGGCTCGAACATCGGCTGGCGCACCGTACCCTATGTCGCCGCGCCTGCCGGCTTGCCCGAGATCGCCGCCGCGCTTGATCGGATCGACGACCGGACCGCGATCGTGCCCGGCCTGTCGTACCGCGACGGGGTGCATGCCGACGTGATGCGCGGCGAGGAGGTGCAGCTGCTCGGCGCGGTCGCCGCCGGGCTCGTGCCGACCGATGCGGTGCTCTGCCAGCCCGGCACGCATTGCAAATGGGCGACCGTCGAAGGCGGCGCGATCACCCGTTTCACGACCGCGATGACCGGCGAACTCTTTGCACTGCTGCGCGCGCACGGCGTCCTGTCGCGCCAGCTCGGCCATCCGGTCGAGCCTGGCGCCGCGTACCTCGAAGGCGTTGCGGAAGGCGCCAAGCGCGATCTCGCCGCCAGCCTGTTCGCGATCCGCGCGCGCGGTGTGCTTGGGCTTGCCGACGACGCGCACGCCGCCTCGTTCGCAAGCGGGCTGCTGATCGGCGCGGATACCGCTGCGCGGATCAAGCGCGGTACGACCGTCCACATCCTTGCCGATCCTGCCCTCGGCGCACTCTATGCCAACGCGATCGATGCGCTTGGCGGCATCGCACACCATATCGATAGCGAGGCCGCATTCGTGGCTGGTATCACCCGTATCCAGGATCTTGCAGCATGACGCCCGTCACGACCCACCGCCAAGCCTTTGACGACGCCTTCGCGAAATGCCCGATGATCGCGATCCTGCGCGGCGTGAAACCCGACGAGGTCGAGGCGATCGGCGAGGCGCTCGTCGAGGCGGGCTTCACGATCCTCGAAGTGCCGATGAACTCGCCCGATCCGCTCGACAGCATCGCGCGGCTGGCGCGCCGGTTCGAAGGTCGCGCGGTCGTCGGTGCGGGCACGGTGCTGCGCGTTGAAGACGTCGAGGCGGTCGGTGCCGCGGGTGGCACGCTGATCATCGCGCCCAACGCGAACGTACGGGTGATCGCCGCGGCAGCGGAGAAGGGCTATGTCGCGTTGCCCGGCATCGCGACGCCGACCGAGGCATTCGCTGCGCTCGACGCAGGTGCCGCCGCGCTGAAACTCTTCCCGGCGGAAGCCGCCAGCCCCACGGTACTGAAGGCGATGCGTGCGATCCTCCCCAAGGATGCGCGCGTGCTGCCGGTCGGCGGGATCGTGCCGGAATTGATGGCGGACTGGCGCAAGGCGGGCGCGGCCGGCTTCGGGCTCGGCTCGGCACTGTTCGCACCCGGCATGTCCGCGGCAGACGTGGGCGCACGCGCAACCAAGTTCATCGAGACGTGGAACGCAGGGTAAGCCACCGTCACGGCGAGGGCCGGGGTCAAGGCCAAAGCCAGAACTAGAACCACGGTCAGACTTGGAACTGGAGGCGCAGTCGCTGCCACTGCCGCTGCCGCTTGTACCGGCACTGCCGTCGCCGCATCCGGATTTCCTGCCCCCACCCGTCACCCCAGCGAAAGCTGGGGTCTCCCGGTTCGGGTCTCCCGCTTGACAACAGGGATACCCAGATTTCGCCGGAGTGACGGATTGGGGCGACCGATTGGGGCTCATGATGGACCCGCTATCGTTTTCGCAGCGCGTTGGGTTTAGGGCGGCGCGATGATGTTTGCCGAACAGCAACAAGACCTCGCCAAGCTGACGGCTGCGGACCGGTACCGATCGCTCCACCCGCGCCAAGGCGTCGACTTCGCCTCGAACGACTATCTCGGGCTCGCCGGATCGGACCGGTTGCGTCGCGCGATGACCGATGCGTTGCACCGCGGCGTATCCGTCGGCTCGGGTGGATCACGGTTGCTGCGCGGCAATGCGCCCGAGCATGAGGCGCTTGAGGCGGACGCCGCGCGGTTCTTCGGGACCGAGGCGGCGCTGTTCTTCGCGAGCGGCTATGTCGCCAACACCATCCTGTTCGCGACGCTGCCGCAGCGCGGCGACCTGATCGTCCACGACGCGCTGATCCACGCCAGCGCGCACGAAGGCATGCGGCTCACCCGAGCGACCTTCGCCGCCGCCGCGCATAACGATGCCGACGCGTTCGAGGACGTGATCGCTACGTGGCGAACCTCGGGCGGTACAGGTCGCGTGTGGATCGCGGTCGAGAGCCTTTACAGCATGGACGGCGACCAGGCTCCGCTCGCAGACCTCGCCGAAATTGCAGACCGCCACGACGCCGTCCTGCTGATCGATGAAGCGCACGCAACAGGCGTGTTTGGCACCGACGGCCGCGGGCTCGCCGAAGCGCTCGACGGGCGCGAGAACGTCATCAGCTTGCGCACCTGCGGCAAGGCACTGGGGTGCGAGGGCGCGCTGTTATGCGGACCCGCGATCATGCGCGACTTCATCGTCAATCGCGGGCGCGGGTTCATCTTCTCGACCGCACCGTCGCCGCTGATGGCGTTGGCAGTCGGCGAGGCGTTGCGGATCGTCGCGGACGAACCGGTGCGGCGGGAGAACCTCTGGAATTTGATTGCAACGGCCGAGCGCATGCTTGCGCGATACGGTGTCGCCGCGACCGGGTCGCAGATCCTGCCGCTAGTTCTCGGTGATGCCGCGCGCACGATGCGCGTCGCCGGAGCGATCCAGGCGGCAGGGTTCGACGTGCGCGGGATCCGGCCGCCGACCGTGCCCGAGGGCGGATCGCGGCTGCGGATATCGCTGACGCTCAACGCGACCGTCGAGGATATCGAAACTCTGGGAACGGTCATGGGAGAGGCATTGCAATGACGATCGTCGTTACCGGAACGGACACCGATATCGGCAAGACCGTGTTCGCCGCCGGGCTCACGGCGGCACTCGGCGCGCGGTACTGGAAGCCGGTGCAGGCCGGGCTTGCCGATGGCAGCGACGCAGCGTCGGTCGTGACGCTCGGCGTCCCCGCGGACCGGGTCCTGCCCGAAGCGTACCGGCTGACGACCCCATGCTCGCCGCATCTCGCCGCCGAGATCGACCGCGTGACGATCAATCCGGACCGGCTTGCGCTACCCCAAGTCGATGGACCGCTGGTGGTCGAGGGCGCGGGCGGCGTGATGGTCCCCGTCACGCGCGACCTGATCTTCGCGGACCTGTTCGCGCGGTGGAACAAGCCGGTCGTGCTCGTCGCGCGCACCGGGCTCGGCACGATCAACCACAGCCTGCTTTCGATCGAGGCGTTGCGCAGCCGCGGCGTACCGATCCTGGGCATCGCCTTCGTCGGCGACCCGGTCGAAGATAGCGAAGCGACCATCGTCACACTCGGGAAAGTCCGCCGGCTCGGCCGCCTGCCCCGCCTCGATCCGCTCAACGCCGCAACACTGGCGCAGGCGTTCAACGCAAACTTCGACCTGAAGGCGTTCCGGTGACCGATTCCCCCGTCTGGCACCCCTTCACGCAGCACGGCCTGCGCGAACCGATCCCGCTGGTCACGCATGCCGAGGGCGCCGCGCTCTACACGTCGGATGGCCGGCGGATCGTCGATGCGATCTCGTCCTGGTGGGTGACGACGCACGGCCACGCCAACCCGAAGATCATGGCGGCGATCGCCGAACAGGCGGGCAAGCTCGACCAAATCATCTTCGCCGGCTGGACGCACCAGCCCGCCGAAGACCTCGCGCGCGGGCTGACCGCGATCATGCCGCCCGAGTTGACCCGCGTGTTCTTCTCGGATTCGGGCTCGACCAGCGTCGAATGCGCGCTGAAGATGGCGCTCGGTTACTGGCTCGATCGCGGCAAGGATCGCCACCGCATCCTCGTGCTCGAACACGGCTATCACGGCGACACGATCGGCGCGATGTCGGTCGGCGCGCGCGGTGTCTACAACCGCGCCTACGCGCCGCTGCTGTTCGACGTCGGCACGATCCCCTTCCCCGCCGCCAGGCACGAGCAGGCCACGCTCGACGCGCTGGAAGCCGCCTGCGCCAAGCATCCCGCCGCGTTCATCGTCGAGCCACTGCTGCTCGGCGCGGGCGGGATGCACATCTATCCCGCGCACATCCTCGCCGAGATGCGGCGGATCTGTGCACGCCACGACGTCCTGTTCATCGCCGACGAAGTGATGACCGGATGGGGTCGCACGGGCACGTTGCTCGCCTGCGAACAGGCCGGCGTGGTGCCCGACATCCTCTGTCTGTCGAAGGGCCTGACCGGCGGCGCGATCCCACTCGCGGTGACGATGGCGACGGAAGCGATCTACCAGGCGCATTACGGCACCGACCGGGCGCGCATGTTCTTCCATTCCTCGAGCTACACCGCCAACCCGATCGCCTGCGCCGCCGCCAACGCGAACCTCGCAATCTGGCGCGACGAGCCGGTGCGCGAACGGATCACAGACCTCGCCGCCCGCCAGTCCTCGCGGCTGGAAGCCCTCGCTCGCCACCCCCGCATCGCCAACGCGCGGCAGATCGGCACGATCACCGCTGTCGAACTCCGCGGCGAGGACGGCTATCTGTCGCAGATCGGACCGCGCCTGCTCGCGTTCTTCGGTGGGCGCGACCTGCTGCTCCGCCCGCTCGGCAACACCGTCTACGTCATGCCGCCCTATTGCATCCACGACACCGATCTGGACCATATCTATGCGGCGATCGCCGACGCGTGCGACGCGGTCGGACAAGACTCCTGACGTTCTTGCTGCACCGCAGCAACAAATGATGTATGTTCCACGTTGAGATAAGATCGCGGCCGAGTACGCTGGCGACGAAAGGCTCGACTGACGTGAGAAACATCGCCGATACCCTCGCCCGCATGGCGCGCGCCGGAGCGCCGACACCGCGCGACACCGCGCCTAGCCGCCTGACGCCGCTGACCGAGTTCGGGACCAATCCGGGTGCGCTGCTCGGCTTCGGCTACGTTCCCGCCGACCTGCCAGCGAACGCGCCGCTGGTCGTCGTCCTCCACGGCTGTACGCAGACCGCGGCAGGCTATGACCATGGCTCGGGCTGGTCCAAGCTCGCGGATCGCGCCGGTTTCGCCCTGGTCTTCCCCGAGCAGACGCGCGCGAACAATCCCAATCGTTGCTTCAACTGGTTCGCATCGGAGGACACGGCGCAGGCCGGCGGCGAGGCCGAATCGATCGCGCAGATGACCGAGACGATGATCGCACGCCACGGCCTCGACCGCAGCCGCGTGCACGTTACCGGGCTGTCGGCGGGCGGCGCGATGACGATGGCGATGCTGGCCACGCGACCGGACCTGTTCGCGGGCGGCGCCGTGATCGGCGGCCTCGCCTACGGCACCGCGACCGGCGTGTCGCAGGCGCTCGACCGGATGCGCGGGCACGGCGACACCAGCGACACAGCACTGGTCGACGCGGTCCGCAGCGGCGCGCGTGGCCATGACGGACGCTGGCCAACACTCGCGATCTGGCACGGCGGCGCGGATGCGACGGTGAGCGTGGCGAACGCGGACACGATCGCGCGGCAGTGGCGCGGTGTCCACGGCATCGACGCCAAATCGATGCGCACGGAGCAGATAGGCACCGCCGTCCACCGGATCTGGTCGGACGCGGAAGGGCGCGACGTCGTCGAGGACTGGACCGTGCCGGGCATGGGCCACGGCACGCCGATCGATCCTTCGCGTGGTGAGCGCTTGGGCGCCACGGGGCCGTTCATGCTCGACGTCGGGATTTCGAGCACGGCGGTGATCGCCAAGTCCTGGGGTCTGGTTGCATCGACGAAGGCGGAGACCGTGGTCAAGCCGGTACCAGTGGAACGCGTTGCCAAGATCGCCATTCCCGTCGCGCCAAAGCCTGCATCAAAACCACGCGCCGAGGCGCCCGCCGGGATCCAAGCCACGATCGAGAACGCGCTCCGGGCGGCCGGGTTGATGCGGTAGCCACGCATCGGGGTGCCGTGTCATGATGCCATCGTTCACCGAACCACTACCGCCACAGCAAACCCACCGTCACCTCGCGCGCGCGCCGTCAGTCCATGCCGTCACCCCAGCGGAAGCTGGGGTATCCCACGTGGCAGGCGTCGATCGCCCCACAATGATATCCCAGCTTCCGCTGGGATGACGGGGTTGGGAGAGGCCTTTGCTTCAACGACCAACCATCGTCCTCGGGACGAAGACACCCAAGGTCGATCCCCCCGCCAAGGGGAGGATCGGTGAATTCATCGACAAGCCGCCCAACCCGGCTAAAGCCACCGCATGACGTCCACCCCGCCCCGCCCCTGGCGCACCGAGTTCGCCGCCACGCTGAAACTCGCCTGGCCGCTGGTAGCGACCAACCTCGCGCAGGCGCTGGTCGGCGCGACCGACGTGGCGATGCTCGGCCGGCTCGGGTCGGACACGCTCGCGGCGGCGACGCTGGGGCTGAACCTCTACCTCGTCTTCCTGATCTTCGGCATGGGCCTCACCACCGCCGCCGTGCCGATGATCGCACGCGAGCGCGGCGCGCGGCCACATGCGGTGCGCGATATCCGGCGGACCGTGCGCCAGACGATCTGGGTCGCCGCAACGCTCTGTCTGCCCTCGTGGATCATCCTGTGGAACGCCGAACTGATCCTAGTCCACCTGCTCGACCAGGACCCGGCGCTAGCGCACGAGGCGGCACGCTTCGTCCGCGCGGTAATGTGGGGAATGCTGCCCAGCCTCTGCTTCCTCGTACTCCGCGCGTTCGTCGCCGCGCTGGAGAAACCCACTTGGTCGCTGGTGGTGATGGTCGGGCTGCTGGTCGTCAACGCCGGGCTCAATTGGCTGCTGATCTTCGGCCACGCCGGCCTCCCCGCGCTCGGCCTGCTCGGCTCGGGGATGGCGAGCAGCATCGCCAATGGCCTCAGCTTCGCCGCGATGGCCGCGGTCATCGTCTATGCCAAGCCGTTCCGCCGCTATCGCCTGCTCGGCCGGTTCTGGCGCGCCGACTGGCCACGCTACCGTGCCGTGTGGAAACTCGGCCTGCCGATCGCGATCACGCTGGGGTTCGAATCCACCGTGTTTATCGCTGCGGTGTTCCTCATGGGGCTGCTCGGCACCGTGCCGCTCGCCGCGCACGCCATCGCGATCCAGATCGCCAGCGTCACCTTCATGGTCCCGCTCGGCATCGCGCAAGCCGCCACCGTTCGCGTCGGTCTCGCCTCCGGACGCGGCGACCGCGCAGGCATCGGGCGTGCCGGCTGGGCAGCGTTCGCGATCGGCGAAAGCTTCATGGTGCTGACCGCAACGCTCCTAATCCTAGCCCCGCAAATGCTGATCGGCATCATCCTAGACGTAGACGCGCCCGCCAACGCACCCGTCGTCGCGTTGGCGATCTCGCTGCTCGCGGTCGCTGCCGTATTCCAGGTGGTCGACGGCGCGCAGGTGATCGGCGCGGGTATGTTGCGCGGGTTAGGCGATACGAAAGTGCCGATGCTGTTCGCCGCGGTCGGTTACTGGGGCATCGGCATCGGCGTCGGCGCATGGCTCGCATTCGGCCGCGGCTGGGGCGGAGTCGGCATCTGGACCGGGCTGGCGACCGGGTTGGCGGTGGTTTCGGTGCTCATGATCGCCCGATGGCAGGCGCGCGAGCGACTTGGGCTCGGCTAAGGCTCGCTTGGGCTCTTTATCCGACATTACTGATACATAGTCGTTCCGACGTGTTAACGTGTGTTACACAACCGGAGCCTGACATATGCCTGATCAAGACCGCATCGTTGCGATCGGTTTGCTCACGCAGCGCGACGTTTTCGCGCTCGGCCACGACCTGTCGCGCGTCTACCCGATAGACGAGATGCCGTGCTTCGGCAGCCTGCTCGGTGCGATCGACGACGCAGACCGGGCGTTCCACCGCGCCCGCGATGTCCAGCAGCTGGCCATTCCTCTGCAACAGAGCGCAACCTCGCGCGCATAGCGGCGTTCGAGACCCGCTGCCCTGCGGAGATCGATCATGACGCTGCCTACCGAATTGCTTCTTCTAGGCTGGTCGACGATCCTGCTGTTTGCGTACGTCATGATCCAGGGGCAGACCGCGACGCGCGACCGCGGGCTAGACTGGAACGCTGGGCCGCGCGACGGCGAGCAGAAGCCGCTCGGCGAGA
>Ga0308170_10001529_pt1 | contig 21660 bp, 12 predicted proteins | sample PhyBR2_2_FD_202136 | JGI IMG/M metagenome (GOLD analysis project Ga0308170, IMG submission 202136) | Phyllosphere microbial communities from UC Gill Tract Community Farm, Albany, California, United States - DLSLSB.R2 | ecosystem: Host-associated > Plants > Phyllosphere > Unclassified | place...
GGCATGTGAGCAGGAAACTTCTGATAAGTTCACGTGTTTAAAAGCATTTTCATTCATGATGGGGGCCCGCGATGGATCGTGGGACCGCCTACTACCAGGCTCATGGCCACTTGCCGCACCTGTGGCGTAGTGGCATAACAACGCGACAACTCGACAAGGATAGTTATCTTGCGCATTTTTTCCCGTGTTTTACTCCTGATATTCGTCACGGTGGCCCTATTGCTGGCCGTGGTGCTCTATTACACCGTCAACCCCAAGTTGCCCGACTACGTGCCCGTGGAACAGGTGCACTACCAGGACCAATGGAGTACCGCCGACCGCCAGACCTACTACTTCACGCCCCAGGGCACTCAAGTAAAAGGCCTGCACTACGACTGGTTCACCGCCCTGGAGCTGCCCTTTTCCGAGCAACGCTTCGCCACGCCGGAGTACTTGGCGCGCTTCGGTTTCCTGGTCGACCCCAAGCAAGTGCCTACCGCGCAGAATCCGGGCAACCTGCCCGTGGGTTTCGCCCGGCACAAAAACGCCGGCAGCAACGTTGACTACCTGGATATCACCTGCGCCGCCTGCCATACCGGCGAGCTGCATTTCAAAGGCCAGGCCCTGCGCATCGACGGTGGCTCGGCCCAGCATGTATTGCCCTCCAGTGTACCGACCCTGCGCGGCGGCAGTTTTGGCCAGGCCCTGGTTGCCAGCCTTGCCGCCACCTATTACAACCCATGGAAGTTCGAGCGCTTCGCCCGCCACGTGCTGGGCGAGCGCTACGACGCGGAACACAAACACCTGCGCCAGGACTTCAAGCAGTCACTCAATCAGTTTCTGAAAGTAGCCTGGAACGATACCCACCGCGGCCTCTACCCCACCGAAGAAGGCCCCGGCCGCACGGACGCCTTTGGCCGGATCGCCAACGCCAGCTTTGGTGACGCCATTTCCCCGGACAATTATCGCGTCGCCAATGCACCCGTGGACTACCCGCACTTGTGGGATATCTGGACCTTCGACTGGGTGCAATGGAACGGCTCGGCCCAGCAACCCATGGCCCGCAACATCGGTGAAGCCCTGGGTGTAGGCGCGACACTGACCTTTTTCGACGCCGCCGGCCAGCCGCTCCAGGGCGATGCGCGCTACCCGTCCAGCGTGCGCGTGCGCGACCTCAATCTCATCGAAGAAACCCTGCAACGGCTCAAGCCGCCGACCTGGCCCGAGGCCCTGTTCGGCGCCATTGACAAACCCCTTGCAGCCCAGGGCCGCGCCCTGTTCAGCGAAAACTGCGCCGGTTGCCACGTGCCCAGCGTGACCCAGGAAAACGGTCGTCCAGTGCAGCAGCTGAAAATGCTGCCGGTGGACTACATAGGCACCGACCCGGGCACCGCCAGCAACATTGCCGACCAACGCTACGACCTCAGCGCGCTGCAGTGGGACCCGGCAGAACTGGCCAGGCTCAATGTCGAACTGCACCCGACACCGACGGAACCCTTGGACCTGAAGAAAATGTCCGTGGCCAAGGGCCTCGCCTACGTCACCGCCTTCGTCGAAGAGCATGCCTACCGCGCCGCGGGCGTGACCCCGGCCGAACGTCCGCGCCTGGACGGCTACGGCCTGCCCATCAGCGTGCGTGAATTGCGCGCCTACAAAGCGCGGCCGCTGGCCGGCGTGTGGGCAACGCCACCGTTCCTGCATAACGGCTCGGTGCCGACGATCTATCAGTTGCTCTCGCCCCAGGACGAGCGCAGCACCACCTTCTATAAAGGCACGTTCAATTACGACCCGCGCCATCTCGGCTTCGAGACCGCGTCGTTCAAGAATGCCTTCCTGTTCGATACCCGTATCACCGGCAACCACAACAGCGGCCACGAATTCCGTGCAGGCGCTCGTGGCAACGGCGTCATCGGCCGTGGCCTGCTGCCGCAGGAACGCTGGGCACTGCTGGAATACCTCAAAGTGCTGGGCGGCCCGCTGGAGCAACAACTGCCATGATGATTCGATCCCGATACGACCAACCCTCCCTGCTCGCCCGCCTCTGGCTGCGCATCGGCGCGTTTCTCGGCAAGACTCTACTGTGGCTGGTAGGCCTCGGCCTGCTCGGTTGGCTGGCCGCTACCGCCTGGTACGCCTGGCAACACAGCGGACCGGTATCGCCGAATGAGCAGATCCCGCCAGGCGAAGCGGCGATGACCCAGGGCATTATCCAGACAGCGGTGCGCATCGTTGACCAGCATCGCGAAGGCACGCGCTACCTGCGCGATGCCCACGCCAAGGCGCATGGTTGCGTGAAGGCCGACGTCAGCGTGCTGGCCGATCTCGACCCGGCGCTGCGCCAGGGCGTGTTTGCCGAGCCGGGCAAGACCTGGCAGGCGCTGATCCGACTGTCCAATGGCAACGCCTATCCGCAGTTCGACAGCATTCGTGACGCGCGGGGCATGGCGCTCAAGCTGCTGGACGTACCGGGCAAGCAATTGCTGGCCGACCAGCAGGCGCGCACGGAACAGGACTTCGTGATGTTCAGCCACCCGAACTTCTTTGTCAGCGATGTGGCGGAATATGCGCAGAACATCGGCGCGCAAGCGGATGGCAAGAAAGTGCTGGCGTTCTTCCCCAAGGCCGACCCGCGCACCTGGCAGGTACGCCACTTGTTCATAGCCCTGGCCACCTTGGCGCCAGCACCGGCGAGCCCTACACAGACTACGTATTTTTCGGTCTCGCCCTACAAGTTCGGTGCCGCCAACGCCAAGTTCCGTGTCGCGCCTGACCCGCAAAGCTGCCCGGAGTATGTGTTGCCCAAACAGAATCAGGACCTGCCGAACTTTCTGCGTAGTGCTTTGAGCCAGCAACTGTCTACCGACCGAGTACCGGCGTGCTTTGTGTTGCAGATCCAGCGGCAGAACCCGCAGAAGTTCATGCCCATCGAAGACACCAGCATCGAGTGGAAAGAGAGCGATGCGCCCTACGAGAGCGTGGCCAAGGTGCGTATCCCGGCGCAGGACTTCGACACGCCCGAGCAGAACCTGGCGTGCGATAACCAGTCGTTCAATCCGTGGTTTGGGGTGGGGGAGCATCGGCCGATCGGGGGGATCAATCGGTTGCGCAAGGCGGTGTATGAGGCGGTCAGCGACTATCGGCATAGTCGCAACTTGTAGTTTTTGGAGGCACACCTATCCGTTATCTGGGGGATGGCGGGTAGGGTTTGCGCTCTTGAAGCGGCGCACTTTTGAACAGCCGAGATGCCGGCCCAGTCACCCCGACACGCAGTGTGTCCGAGATCCAGCGCACAAGCGCGGCGGCCTTGAAGCCGACCGGTTACTGAGCATCGAACTCGGTCAAAGCCAGCTCTCACAGAGCAGCCATCTGCGGCGCACACCCAGCCGTTTTTGCAATACACCACTCAGGCAGCCGTGCTTGTGGTCTTGATCACAGGTGCCCTTCAAACAGGCTGGGCTTCCGGCTTTTCCACACTAACCTGCCGTCAAGGCGGGACCGTAAGCGGCCATCACCCAACTAACGGGCAGCCCCCCACGTAAAGAACCCGTATAAATCGCTCATTCCCCATAACGATTACGTCGTCCCTATTGAGCAACTAACCCTCCACGCTCTACCGTCACCTCCTACCCCCAACACCCGTAGGAAGTCATCGTGGAAAGTTCAACTCTAGGCATGGTCGTCCTGTCAATGATTGCGCTCTTCGGCACGGCTGCGTTTTGCTTCGAACACCTTGCCACCCGCAGCGAGAAGAAAAAGAAGGCCAAGTAAGCGGCGCGTCAAACATCAGCAGCACCCCAGTTTCAAAGGGATACCCGGGCGGCGGGCTATCCCTTTTTTTGTTTGTCGGGCAACACTTTATCTCTATGCCGTCTTAATACCGACCCGCGCAATCAGTGTCCGGACTTGATACCCGAGCGCTTAACCTCCCCGGCTTATTCATCAAGGGGAGTTTCACCGTGTTCACACTGACCTTCATTTACATCGCCAGCGGCTTATGTGCTGTCGGGCTGTTCGCTTACTTGGGCTACGCCCTCATTCGTGCTGAAAAGTTCTAGGGAGTTGGCCATGTACGACCTGATGTTTATCGGCCTCTGCCTGATGTTTTTTGCAGCGACTGCCATGGCCATCGTCGCCATGGGCAAGATTTGAACGGAGCCACGACATGTTAAGCACTTTGCTGGAATTTACGTTGGTCCTGGGGTTGATGACCGGGCTCGCCGTGCTGATGGGCAAGTGGCTGGCCCGGGTGTTCACCGGGGTTCACCACGCCCTGCCGGAACGTTGTACCTATCGCCTGCTGGGTATTGACCCACGCGAGACCATGGGCTGGGCCCGCTACGGCTCAGCGTTGTTGCTGGCGAATGCGGCGATGATGCTGCTCGGCTATGTGGTCCTGCGCCTGCAGGCAGTGATGCCGATCAATCCCCTGGGGCTCGCCGCACAAACACCGGACCTGGCGTTCAACACCGCCGCCTCCTTTATTACCAACACCAACTGGCAGGCGTACTCGGGTGAAACCAGCCTGTCGAACTTCAGCCAAATGGCGGTCATCACCTTTCTGATGTTTGTCGGCGCCACCTCTGGCGTGGTCGCGGCTGCGGGCTTCATCCGCGGATTGAGTCGTTCCAGTTCGGCCGATATCGGCAACTTCTGGGTCGACTTCACGCGCACGCTTTACCGTGTGATGCTGCCAGTGTGTGTCGGCATGGCGTTGGTCTATGTGTGGCAGGGCATGCCGCAGACCTTTGCGTCCCAGGCCCTGGCCACTACGCTGGAGGGCGCGCAGCAACAGTTGATCGTCGGCGCAGTCGCCAGCTTTGAATCGATCAAGCATATCGGCACCAATGGCGGCGGCTTCTTCAGCATGAACGCTGCACACCCGTTCGAAAACCCGACGCCACTGACCAACATCCTGCACATCCTCAGCATGCTGCTGATTCCCTCAGCGCTGACCTACACCTTCGGCAGCATGCTCTTGCAACGCCGTCAGGGCTGGGTGTTTTTCGGTACCTTCCTGGTGATGTTCATCGGCTTTCTCGCGCTGGTGTACGGCGCCGAGCAAAGTGGCAACCCGCTGCTGACCCAGGCCGGCGCAAACCAGGCCCTGTCGCTGGAACAAAGCGGCGGCAATATGGAAGGCAAGGAACTGCGCTTCGGTATCGCCGACAGCAGCCTCTTCATCGCGACCACCACAGCGGCAACCACCGGTTCGGTCAACGCCATGCACGACTCGCTGACCCCCATGGGAGGCTTCGTGCCCTTGGCGCAGATGATGCTCAACTGCGTGTTCGGCGGCGACGGCGTGGGCTTTATCAACCTGATCCAGTACGCCCTGCTGACGGTGTTCCTGGTGGGCATGATGATCGGCCGCAGCCCGGAATTCCTCGGCAAGAAGATCGAGGCCCGAGAGATGAAACTGGTGATGCTCTCGGTACTCGCGCACCCCATCAGCATCCTTGGTTTCACAGCCCTCGCCGCCCTGTGGCCGGACACCCTGGCGAGCCTCAACAACCTCGGCCCACACGGTTTCAGCGAAGTGCTTTACGCCTACACCTCCGGCACCGCCAACAACGGTTCGGCCTTTGCCGGGTTGAATGCCAACACGCCGTTTTTCAATACCACCATCGGCCTGGCGATGTTGATCGGGCGCTTCTTCACCATGCTGCCGATGCTGGCCGTGGCCGGTTCCCTGGCGATGAAAAAGACCGTGCCTGCCGGTGCCGGCACCATCCCGACCGCCACACCACTGTTCATGCTGCTGGTGGTGTTCGTGGTGTTGGTGGTCGGTGGCCTGACCTTCCTGCCGGCGCTCGCGCTCGGTCCGCTGGTAGAGCAACTGCAGTTGCTGTCCGGCCAGACGTACAACTGAGGACATGTGGATGACAACGCAATCGATATTTAAAGGGCTGTTGCGCCCGGTGCTGGTTTCGGCGGTGTTTTTCATGCTGCTGACGGGGCTGGCGTACCCGGCTTTCACCACCGTTGCCGCCCAGCTGTTGTTCCCGTTTCAGGCCCGCGGTTCATTGATTGAACACGACGGGCGGGTGATCGGTTCAACCCTGATTGGCCAACACTTCACCCAACCCGCGTACTTCCATGGGCGCCCGAGCATGACCCTCGGGGCCGACCCGCAGGACCCAAGCAAGAGCATCTCGCAGCCCTACAACGCAGGTTCCAGCGGCGCCAGCAACCTAGGCCCGACCAGCCAGAAACTGGTGGACCAGGTCGCCGCGCGGGCGCAGGCCTATCGCCAGGAAAACGCCCTCGCCGCCGATGCCCCCGTGCCAGTCGATGCGGTGACCGCTTCCGCCTCCGGCCTTGACCCGCATATCTCGGTGGCCAACGCTCGCCTGCAACTGGCACGGGTGGCTCGCCTGCGGCACCTCCCGGAACCCGAGCTGCTGCAACTGCTCAGCGAGCACACCAGCGCCCGCACCTTGGGGCTGCTCGGCGAGCCACGGGTCAATGTACTGCAACTCAACCTGGCGCTGGATGCTCGTCAGCCCGCCATCGCGGTCAGTGAGTAAGAGATGATGAAGAACGCCCGTCTACCCCTGTTCGACCGACGCATCCTGCTCACTGCCGGTCTCGATGCGCTGAAGAAACTGCTGCCCCAGGCCCAATGGAAAAACCCGGTGATGTTCGTGGTGTACCTGGGCAGCATCCTCACCACCCTGCTGTGGCTGCAGTCCCTGGGCGGCCAGGGTGAAGCACCCAGTGGTTTCATCCTCAGCATCACGTTATGGCTGTGGTTCACGGTACTGTTCGCCAACTTCGCCGAGGCCCTGGCCGAAGGTCGCAGCCGGGCCCAGGCTGCCAGCCTGCGAGGCATGAAGCGCCAGACCCTGGCCAAATTGCTGCAGCAACCCCGTCACGGCAGCGCATGGCTGCCGTTGGAAGCCAGCCAATTGCGCAAGGACAACGTGGTATTGATCGAGGCCGGCGACTTGGTGCCGCTGGATGGCGTGGTGATTGAAGGAGTCGCGTCGGTGGATGAAAGTGCAATCACCGGCGAGTCGGCTCCGGTGATCCGCGAGGCCGGGGGCGACTTTTCCTCGGTCACCGGTGGTACGCGCGTGCTGTCGGACTGGCTGGTGGTGCGCATCAGCGTCGACCCCGGCGAATCCTTCCTGGACCGTATGATCTCGATGGTCGAGTCAGCCAAGCGGCAGAAGACCCCCAATGAAGTCGCGTTGACGATTTTACTGGTGGGCCTGACCCTGCTGTTCCTGCTGGTGATTGCCACGCTGAGCCCCTACTCGATTTTCGCCGTGGCCATGAGCGGCAGCGGCAGCGTGATCAGTGCCACGGTATTGGTGGCGTTGCTGGTGTGCCTGATCCCCACCACCATCGGCGGCCTGCTTTCGGCCATCGGCGTGGCGGGCATGAGCCGGATGATGTCAGCGAACGTGATCGCTACCTCAGGCCGCGCGGTCGAGGCAGCGGGAGATGTCGACGTGCTGCTGCTGGACAAGACCGGCACCATCACGTTGGGCAACCGCCAGGCCAGCCACTTTTTGCCGGCACCGGGCGTGAAGGAAGCCGATCTGGCCGACGCTGCGCAACTCGCCTCGCTGGCCGATGAAACCCCTGAAGGCCGCAGCATCGTGGTGCTGGCCAAGCAGAAGTTCGATATCCGCGCGCGGGATATCAACGCATTGGGCGCAAGCTTTGTGCACTTCACCGCGCAAACTCGCATGAGCGGCGTCGACCTGCCCCAGGGCCGGGCGATTCGCAAGGGCGCAGCAGATGCGATTCGCAGCCATATTGAAGCTCTGGGTGGGAGTTTCCCGGCAGCGCTGCAGGCAAAAGTCGACGAAGTCTCGCGTCGCGGCAGTACCCCACTGGTGGTGTCGGACGGTGCCAAGGCACTCGGCGTGGTCGAGCTCAAGGACGTGGTCAAGGGCGGCATCAAGGAGCGCTTCGCCGAGCTGCGACGCATGGGCATCAAGACCGTGATGATCACCGGCGACAACCGCCTGACCGCCGCCGCCATCGCCGTCGAGGCCGGTGTGGATGACTTCCTCGCCGAGGCGCGCCCGGAAGACAAGCTGCAATTGATCCGCGACTACCAGGCACAGGGCAAGCTCGTGGCCATGACCGGCGATGGCACCAACGATGCGCCAGCGCTGGCCCAGGCTGACGTGGCAGTGGCGATGAACAGCGGGACCCAGGCGGCGAAAGAGGCTGGGAACATGGTCGACCTCGACAGCAACCCGACCAAGCTGATCGAAGTGGTCGAGGTGGGCAAACAGATGCTGATGACCCGTGGCGCCCTCACCACCTTCAGCGTGGCCAATGATGTGGCGAAGTACTTCGCAATCATTCCGGCGGCGTTTGTGGCCACCTATCCACAGCTCGGCGCCCTGAACGTGATGCACCTCGGCAGCCCTAACTCAGCGATCCTCAGCGCAGTGATTTTCAACGCATTGATCATCATCGCGCTGATTCCACTGGCCTTGCGCGGGGTGACCTACCGGGCGATCGGCGCGGCGGCGTTGCTCAACCGCAACCTGCTCGTCTATGGCGTGGGCGGAGTGCTGGTGCCGTTTGCCGGGATCAAGCTGATCGACATGCTGCTGACGGGGCTGGGCCTGGTGTAACACCGCGCGCTGTGGCCTCGGCTTGCCGGCGATGGCGTCCTCCAGGGCCTCATCTTCGGCAAGCCGATGCCTAAAAGGACTTTGAACGGCTTCGACATACAGGCAGGTTTATGGCAACTATCAAAAGACTCGACGTCCCACCCGACGAACGCCCCGACCCCGACGCCCTGCTCGCCTGGGTCCAGCAGGAAGAACAGGCCGCCTTGCGCGGCAAACTGCGTATCTACTTTGGCTCCAACGCAGGCGTGGGCAAGACCTGCGCCATGCTCGCGGCGGCGCAACGTGCAGTCACGCAGGGCCGCGACGTACTGGCGGGCGTGGTAGAAACCCATGGCCGCGCGGAGACGGCTGATCTACTCCATGGCCTGGAGCAATTGCCCCGCGCCGCCCTCTTGCACCGCGAGTTCCCACTCGAAGAGTTCGACCTCGACGCCGCACTGCACAGGCATCCCGCTGTCGTGCTGGTCGACGAACTCGCCCACAGCAATGCCCCTGGTTCACGCCACCCCAAACGCTGGCAGGATGTCGAAGAATTGCTGGGTGCTGGCATCGACGTGTGGACCACGCTCAATGTCCAGCACCTTGAAAGCTTGAATGACTTGGTCAGTGGGATCATCGGAATTCGCGTGCGTGAAACCGTACCGGATCACGTGTTCGACAACGCCCACGAAGTGGTGGTGATCGACCTGCCCCCCGATGATCTGCTGCAACGCCTCAAGGATGGCAAGGTGTACCTGGGCCCTGCGGCGGCGCGCGCGTCGCGGCACTTCTTCCGCAAGGGCAACTTGCTGGCCTTGCGCGAGCTGGCCTTGCGACGCACCGCCGACCGCGTCGACATGCAGATGCGCACCTACCGCCGCGAACGCTCGATCAATACGCTGTGGCCGGCCCGCGAGCGTTTGCTGGTGGGCGTAGCCGGCGACAGCGGCGATGAGCGACTGGTGCGGGAAGCCGCGCGCCTGGCCCAAAAACTCGAAGCCGACTGGATCGTGGTGCATGTGGCCACGCAGCAAGGGCACGGCGCCAAGCGTTACCTGACCGCCATGAAAACCCTGGCCCTGGCCAGTGAGTTCGGTGCCGACACTGCGACGCTGCCGGGCATGGACGTGGCCGAAGCCCTGGCCGCCTGTGCCCGCGAGCACAACGCCAATCGCCTGGTACTGGGCCATCACCCGCGCCAGGCGTGGCGGCTGTGGCACCAATCGGTCAGTGATCGGATCAGCCGACATCATCCGCAAATCGACCAGATCGTGATTGCCCACGGGGTACTGCCGGGCAAACCGCCCGTGATCGAAAAACCCGCACCGCAACCCGGTACACGGCTGGCCTACCTCTGGGCCAGCCTCGCCTGTTTCGCTGCCAGCGCCATCGCTGCGCTGCTGCTCCAGGTGTTCGACTTGGCCAACGTGGTCATGGTGTTTTTGCTGACTGTCGTGCTGGTGGCCTTGCGCTACGGACGCGGCCCCGGCGTGTGGGCCGCCATGCTTGCGGTGCTGTGTTTCGACTTTTTTTTCGTGCAGCCGCGCTACTCGTTCACCGTCAACGACACGCAATATTTCTTCACCTTTGCACTGATGCTCGGCATCGCCCTGATCACCGGGCAACTCACCGCCCGCCTGCGCCATGAGGCCCGAACCGCTGCTGCTCGGGAACGCCGGGCGACCTCGTTGGCCCGCCTGGCCCGCGACCTGTCGGCGGCGCTGACGGTGGAGCAAATCAGCGAAGTGGCATTGCGCACCTTCAGCGGCGTTTTCGAAGCGCGTGTCGGCCTGGCACTGCCAGACGCCGCCGATGGCGTGCACAGTGTCGCCGGAGGCGGGCTGCCGATTGACGACAGTATCGCCCAATGGACCTACGACCATGGCCAGGCCGCCGGTCACGGCACCGACACGCTGTCGGCAGCCCAGGGCTGCTACTTGCCGCTGAAAGCACCGATGCGTGTACGTGGCGTGCTGGTGCTGGAACTCGCCCAGAGCGAGCGCCTTAACGATCCGCAGGAGCGCCGCCTGCTGGAGGCGTGCATGAGCCAATTGGCGATCGCTCTGGAGCGGGTGCACTTCGTCGAAGTCGCCCAGAGCACCCTGGTGCAGATGGAGGGTGAAAAAATGCGCAACACCCTGCTGGCCGCCATTTCCCACGACCTGCGTACACCGCTGACCACCCTGATCGGCGCCGCCGACACCGCCCTGCCCCACGCCCCGCCCGGCCCATTGGCCGAGCTGCTGCAGGGCATTCACGAACAAGCCACGTCGATGCAGCGCCTGATCGAAAACCTGCTGGACATGGCACGCATGCAAGAGCGCGGCGTGCGCCTGAACCGCCAATGGCACTCCCTGGAAGAGATCGTCGGCAGCGCACTGCGCCAGTTGCGTGAGCCGCTGGCGCGACACGTCGTGCAAACCAGGCTGAGCGCGCATTTGCCACTGGTGGAGGTTGACGCGCTGATGATCGAACGGGTGCTGGTCAACCTCCTGGACAATGCGGCCAAGTACACGCCGCCCGGCACGGCCATTACCGTCAGCGCCGACAAGACGGCGGGCAGCATCGTGCTGGAGGTCAGCGATACCGGCCCCGGCTACGCGCCGACCCATCTGTTCGAACCCTTTGCACGCGGCCAGCAGGAGTCGTCCATCACGGGCATCGGCCTGGGCCTGGCACTGGCCAAACGCATCGTCGAGGCACACGGCGGCCATATTGAAACCAGCCCCGGCCGCCAAAGCGGCATGCATTTCATCATCACGCTACCGGCGGGTAGCCCGCCCTCCATGGAACCCCTATGAGCACTGCACGTATTTTGATTGTCGAGGACGAAGCCAATATTCGCCGCTTTGTCGGGATCGCCTTGCAGGATGAAGGCTTTCAGGTGTTCGAGGCCGACAGCGTCAAACGCGCCTTGATTCACGCCGCGAGCCGCCAACCTGACGTGGTGATCGTCGACCTTGGCCTGCCGGATGGCGACGGCAAACAACTGATCAGCGAATTGCGTGGCTGGCTGTCGGTGCCGATTGTGGTGCTGTCGGCCCGAGATCGCGAAGAAGAGAAAGTCGCCGCCCTGGATGCAGGTGCCGATGACTACCTGACCAAACCTTTCGGCGTGCCCGAGTTGCTCGCACGCATCCGTGCCCAACTGCGCCGGCATGGACAGACCGGTAACGTGGTAGCCACCAGCAAGGTGGCATTCGGCGAAATCGAAGTTGACCTGGCGACCCATGAAGTGTCACGCCAAGGCCACTCAGTGCACCTGACGCCCATCGAATACCGCTTGCTATGCGCCATGATTCGCGGCCAAAGCAGGGTGCTGACACACCGGCAGTTACTCCTGGAAGTCTGGGGGCTGGATTACGTCGACCGCGCGCATTACCTGCGCGTGCACATGGCGCATTTACGGCAAAAACTCGAGGCGAACCCTGCCCAGCCACAGCATTTCATTACCGAACTGCAAGTGGGTTACCGGCTGGTGGGTGTGTAGGCTCGGGCTCATGGCTGTTCATGCGACCGCCATGGGCGAGCAACCATTGGCGAAAACTGCGCACCGCCAAGGGCGGGTTGCGATGATGGGGTTGCATCAAATGCAGGCGGCCGCGGCTATGCATGGTGTGGGGCAAGGCCATTTGCAGGCGGCCGGACGCGAGGTCGTCCTCCAGCAGACTCTTCCAGCCCAACGCGACACCATGCCCCATCACCGCCGACTGCATCAGCAGTTGATAACTGTTGGTACGCAGCGCATGACGCGGGGTGTAGTAGTCGGCGCCGGCGTCAGCGAACCAGTCGGTCCAGGTCAGCCAGTCGTGATAATGGTCCTCGACAATCAACAAGGTGTGAGCGTGCAACAAGTGTTGCAGGTCGCGAATCGGACCGTGACGCTCGACGTAGCCGGGACTGCATACGGTAATGACCTGCTCGCTATCGAACACTGGCGACAACTCCAGGCCGTGTGGTGCCGGCAGGTCATCCAGGTGATAGAACAGGCCCAGGTCATATTCGCTGACGTCCAGGTGGCTGGGGCTTTCGCTGCACAGGATACGGATATCCAGATCCGGGTGTTCGCGCTGGAACTGTGGCAACAGACCGGCGAGCCAGATCGAACTGATAGTGGGGGTGCTGGCCAGGGTCAACTGGCGATCGGCGCCGCGACGGCGCAACTCGGCGGACTCGCGATCGAGTTCGCGCAATAGGCGTTGGATGGTACGGAAGTAACGCACACCGGCGGGCGTCAGGCTCAAGCCCTGGGCCAGCCGATAAAACAGTGGGCGCGCCAGGTCTTCCTCAAGGCGCTTGACCTGGCGGCTGACGGCACTCTGGGTCAGGTTCAGTTCATGGGCCGCCTGGGTGAAGCTCAAATGACGGGCCGCCGCCTCGAAGGTCTGCAGGCAGTTGAGGGGTGGAAGATCGACGTTTCGGCGCGACATGGGCAGTTCCATTGGCAGTCACGGGCCCAGGTTTCCCCAGGCCCGCAGAGATCACGTTGGCAGGCATCCTGCCATTTGCCCGCTCACAGTGCGACCCTCGCCACGCGTTTGCTCCATTGCCGGCGGTGCTCCAGCTGTCCGTTTTCCCAGGCGGTCTGCTCCGCGTCGATGTAGAACCACTCGGCATCGGCGTGCACGCTCAAGCGGCTCTCCACCTCTACCGCCCACTGATCGCGGCCAACTCGGTAGTGCCATTCGATATCAGCACGCGTCGACAGCGGATCCCAGGGCAGGGTGCGATATTGCTCGGTGCAACGCTGATCCACCGACAGGCCATGGTCGGTAAAACGCACCGCGCCCAGGTCATCTTCGATCTTCACGCAGACGGCACCGCTGCCCACGTCTTCGACCAGGGTGCGTTTCGGCGCGGCGGCGCGCAGTACTTCCAGGTTGGCCGGAGGCGCCGATTGTGGCGCTTCGAACGGACACGCCACCGCTTCGCCCTTGAACACCGGCAGTTGCAGGCTTTGCAGGGTCGGCAGCAAGGTCAGGGTGGTCAACTCGCGGCTCGGCCACAACAGCGGGAAACTCGCGGTGCTCAGGGCCAGGCGCAAACGGTAGCCGGCGGGCAGGCGCATGCCAATATGGTCGAGGTTTAATTGCACGTCCATCGGCTCATCCGGGACTACAGGTGTTACATAGGAAACATCCTCTCGAAGCGTGAGATTGAGCACGCCATAGCTGATCTGCGTGACCTGCCCATCCGGAGCCACTGCATTCAACCGGGCGACCAATTGACCACAGGATGTGTCACTCGCCACCCGCAGCTTGAGGCGCGCGTCGCCCAGCAGTGCCAGAGGTTCGGTCAACGGTTGAGAGTCAAAGCACAGCGAGTGGGCATCATCGCGACGTTGATCCGTCGGGCCATCGGGGCCAAACCAGATCGCGCAATATTCGCCCTGATGCAGCCCGGTATTCAGCGGCGAGCAAATGCTGCGCGGCGTGACCAGAAGGTCCGCGCCCGCATTCAGGCCGTGTTCGCCGAGGCTGAAATCAGTCCATTGCACCTGCGGATCCGGCCAGCCGGCCGTCTGCACCCAGATGCCCGGCCGTTCGGCATAACTGCCCTTTGGCGGCAGAACATCCTGTAGGTAAAAAGTACAGGCGGCGTCATCCATCACCCCATTATCGATGCCCTTGAGCCAGTGATCCCACCAGCGTTTGGCTTCTTGCAGAAAACCGATGGCCGGATTAGGCACAGCGAAATGCGGGTACTTGTGGATCCATGGACCGATCATGGCCTTCTTCGGCCCCGGCAGGTTTTCCATCAGGCGCGAAACGGTATTGCGGTAGGCATCGCCCCACCCGCCCACGGCATAGACCGCGGCCTTGATCTGCGCGTAGTCCTCGCACACTGAGCCATGGCGCCAGTAGTCATCGCGGGTCTGATGCTGCAGCCACGTTTCGGCAAGCAACGGCATGGCGTCCAGACGTTGGTGCCAGAGGGTTTTCCAGTCATCGCCGACCAACAAGGGATCGGGCACGGCAGCGCTGAAGTTGAGCATGGTGGCGGCCCAACCGAAGTTTTCCATCAGCAGGTTGCCGCCTTTGTAATGGATGTCGTCAGCAAAGCGGTCATCGGTGGAGCACAGGGTAATGATTGCCTTCAGCGCCTCGGGCTGGCGTGCCGCCACTTGCAGGCCATTGAAGCCGCCCCAGGAGATGCCCATCATGCCGACGTTGCCATCGCACCAGGGTTGCTGGCATAGCCAGTCGATCACCTCGAGGGCATCCTTCTGTTCCTGCAGCAGGTATTCATCGGCCATCAGCCCCTGGGATTCGCCGTTGCCGCGCATATCGACGCGTACGCACACATAGCCCTGCCCCGCCATCCACGGGTGGGTCAACGCATCGCGCACAGCCGTGCCATCGCGTTTGCGGTACGGCAGGTACTCCAGGATTGCCGGGAAGGTCTGCAGGCCGGCAACTTCTGGCAGCCAGATGCGGGCGGCCAGTTGGGTGCCGTCTTTGAGGGGGATAAGGCAGTGCTCGATCTCGCGAACCTTGTAGGCAAACTCGGTAACGATTTCCATCGGTAACTCCAAACACGTTCATTGCGAACAAACAGCTCCCCTGCGCCCGGACGGGAGCGCGGGGAGACACACAGGGTGTGGCGCCTAGCGGGCGAATTCCGCGACGGGCCTGGCGCCACTCGGCTCGGGCTCAGTCGCCGGCCCGACGGTTTTCACAGTGAGCAGCGCCGGGTTCTTCAGCCAAAAGATGAGTGAGGTACTGGCCAGCAACACCAGGATCATTCCCGGCAAGCCACCGAGGTTGGAGAGCATCTTCACGCCGTCGATGCCCACGAACGCGACCATCACCCACGACACCGAGCCGATGATCAGGCCCCAGATGATCTTCAGCAGCGGGTTGCCGTCGAGGTCGGAATCAGCCGTCACGCCTTTGCTGCACAGGTTGGCAATCACGTCGGTGCTGGAGTCGGCCGCGGTGACGAAAGAGATGAACGCCACGAACAGCAGGAACGCGATCATCAGGCCGCTGGCCGGCAATTGCTGGAACATCTGGTAAAGCACGTGCTCCACACCCTGCTCGTTCAGCACACGGTTGAGGCTGCCATCACCCAGCGCATCGAAGTACAGGCTGGTGCCGGAGAAAATGCAGATCCACACCGCGGTGAACAACGCCGGGTAGAACATGTTGATATGGATGAATTCGCGCACGGTGTAACCACGGCCGATCTTGCCGAGGAACAGCGCACTCACGGGCGCCCAGGCAAACCACACCGACCAGTAGAACACCGTCCAGCTATGCGGCCAGGTGTCGCCGCTGGCAGCGCCGGTGAACAAGCTGCGGCTGAAGAAGGTGTCAAGGTACACGCCAAGGGATTCGACGCCGAGGCTGAACATGTACAAGGTCGGCCCGCACAGCAGCACGAACAACCCCAGGGCCAGCATGATCCAGGTGTTGAACGATGACAGCATCACAATACCTTTCTGCAGACCGCTGGCGGCCGACGCGACAAAGGTGATGACGATGATTGCAATGATGATGGCCAGGCGGAACGGCGTGGTTTCCCCACCGATGTACTGGGCCAGGCCACCGGCCAGGGTCAGCGCGCCGGTGCCCAGGGACGAGGCCATGCCGGCCACCAGGGCGAACATCGCCAGGGTATCGATCAGCCCCGCGTAGCGCTTGACGCGCGCCTCGCCCAATAGCGGCTCGAGCATGGCGCCGATGGAGAAGTGGCTGCGACGGTTATAGAACACCAGCGCAAACACCAGCGAGGGCACCAGGTAGATGGCGTAGGGGGTGATGGTCCAGTGCAGGAACATCGTCGACATGGCAAAGCTCTTGGCCGCCGAACTGCCCGCCTGGATGGGCTGGCTGGTGGGTGGGCCGTACAGGTGATAGAGCGGTTCAGCCGTGGTCCAGAACAGCACACCCACCGCCAGCGTGGTGCACAGCGCCACCATGAACCAACGCCATTTGCTCAGCAACGGCTGGGCGTCTTCACCGCCTATGCGCACCTTGCCCAGCGCAGAGAAGTAGACGATGGCGGTCAGTACCACCATGGCAAACGAGCCAGCGCTGAACAGCCATGAGAAGTTTTTCAGGATCAGGTTGTTCAGTTGTTTGCTGACTGCAAGGAATGCATTCAGGTCGATGTAGCTGACAATCACCGCCGCCAGCAGGATCAGGAAAGTTGGCCAGAACACCAACGGACGCAGTGGATATTTCATCTAGAGCCATTCCCCTTGCAGACTATTTTTATGTGAATGAGCGGGTACGGCAGCATCCTGCTGCCAGTCACTCGCCTGGAAGTCTTCGCGTGGCTATAGATAACCGTTTAAGCGGCCGAGGGCGCAATCAACCAATCTGCATGGGGGTATTCCCTCACGTCATGGCGCACCAGCACAGTTCAGGACGAACATGCAGTGCACAACGGCAAGGCACCGGGAGGATAAATCGCGGACGAAAAAAAGCCCGCTCAATGAGCGGGCTTCCTGTGGTGACCTGGCGTTCAGCGTTCCAGGTTACCGAATATGGCGCAGCGGACGGGACTCGAACCCGCGACCCCCGGCGTGACAGGCCGGTATTCTAACCGACTGAACTACCGCTGCGCGTAACACTTGAAGCGAATGGTGGGTGATGACGGGATCGAACCGCCGACCCTCTGCTTGTAAGGCAGATGCTCTCCCAGCTGAGCTAATCACCCTTCACTTTCGGTGTGGGCGGCATCATACACCAAAAATCCGCAATGTCTTGATTTAAATGCAATTTATTTGAAATATTTTCTCGTCATAGGTAAACCCCCATAAAAACGGGCTCCTGCCCCCTTAAACGCGAGTCTATTGCGTTTACCATCGGCTTGGCCGCACAATTAAAAACCATTCTCAATAACGCCTGAGCCACGCCTATGCCTGTGGGTGAACCGCCATTTCAACGGGAAATTACCCAGCTCTACAGCGAGCATCATGGCTGGCTGCTCACCTGGCTGCGACGCAAACTGGGCTGCCGACACAATGCTGCCGACCTGGCGCAGGATACGTTTGCACGCATCCTGAATGCGCGCGAATCCGTCGCCGGCATCCGCGAACCCCGAGCGTATTTGAGCACCACGGCCAGGCGCCTGCTCATCGACCAAGCGCGGCGCAAGCAGATAGAACAGGCTTACCTGCAGGAATTGGCCCTCACGGTTGACGCACTCGAGGGGTTTGAGTCCCCGGAGCAGATCCACACCACCCTCGAGGCCCTCGAACAGATCGCGTTTATCCTGGAAGGCATGCACGAGTATTCACGCCAGGCCTTCGTACTGTATTACCTCGAAGAAATGACCCAACAGCAAATCGCCCGGCAACTCAACCTGTCGGAACGCACCGTGCGCAAATACCTGATCCAGGCGCTCATGCACTGCGGCCACAGTATGGACACTTGACTGAGCATGCCGGACACCCACCAGCAGATCGAAGAACAAGCCGCCGAATGGCTGCTGCGCCTGCACGACGGCGAACTGAACGAGGCCCAGCGACGGGCGTTCGAGTGCTGGAAACAGCAAGGCCCGCATCACGCCGCGGCTGCCGCCCGAATGGAAGCGGTCATTTCCAGCCTGCAGGCCTTGCGTGGCAAAAAAGCCCCGGCACGGGCGGCATTGAGCGCCGCGTTTGCGCGGCCCAAAAACCGTCGCGGCAAGAACGCCGTGCGCGCACTGGTATTGGCGTGCAGCCTGGCAATTCCTGCAACGGCATGGCTGGCCAGCCCTTACCCGCCACAGTGGATGGCCGACGTGCGCAACGGCCCGGGCCAATGGCAAACCCTGCAACTGGCGGATGGCTCAACGCTGACCTTCAACGGTATCAGCGCGGCAAACCTGCATTTCGATGGCAAGCAGCGCCGCATCGAACTGCTGCAAGGCGAAATCCTGGTGGAGGTGGCCCACGACCGCACGCGGCCGTTTGTCGTGCAGACGCCTCAAGGCACGCTGCGTGCACTGGGCACACGGTTTGTGGTCAAGCGTGACGGTGATGTCACGGTGCTGAGCATGCTCGAGTCCCGCGTGGCCGCCCACAGCGCCAACGGCGAGCAAACGCTGGAAGTCGACGCAGGCTCGCAGGCCAGGATGCGCTCGGATGACGTACGCCTGACCGGCACTGTCGACCCGAGCAGTATCAACGAGGCGTGGCGCCGCCATCAGTTGGTGGTGGAGAACCGGCCGTTACCCGAAGTGCTGGACGAAATCGCCCGGCATCGCGCCGGCCGCGTGCAATTTGATCGGCGCGCGCTGCAAGACCTGCGAGTGTCTGCCGTCATCCCGCTGGACAACAGCGACCATGCCTTGCAACTACTGGCGCAAACGCTACCGATCCACCTGCAGGCCTTTACCCCATGGCTGATCGTGGTAAGCCCCCGAGCCACGGCCCAATAAATAATTATTCGCATTTGCTTCCGGTTTTTTCGAGGCTGCCCGTCAAGGAAGGTAATTCGACACATAAAGGACTGCCTTCACCATGCACACCCCTGCCTACCCGCGCGGACGCTTTCGGCTATTGAAAAGCGCGCCGCTGTCCCTGGCGCTGCTCACTGCCACCCCATTGCACATCAGCCTGGCCCTGGCAGACGCCACCAGCATCACCACCCGGACCTACGACATTCCAGCCGGGCCGCTGGGCAGCTCGCTCAACCGCTTTGCCCAGCAGGCAGGCGTGGCCATCGTGTTCCAGTCCCAGGAACTGGAAGGCCGCAAAGCACGAGGTTTGAAAGGCACCTACACACTCCAGGACGGTTTCGACAGCTTGCTGCAGGGCAGCGGCTACCGCGCGGTAAGAGGCGATCAGGTCTATGCGCTGCAACCTGCCCCCACCACCGGCGACGGCACCATGGAGCTAAGCCCGACCCAGGTCAGCGGTAACCAGCTCGGTAACGTCACCGAAGGCACCGGCTCCTATACGCCCGGCACAATCGCGACCTCGACCCGGCTGGTGCTGACGCCCAAGGAAACCCCGCAGTCAGTCTCGGTGGTCACCCGCCAGCACATGGATGATTTCGGCCTGAACAACGTCGACGACGTGATGCGCCACACACCCGGCATCACCGTTTCAGCCTTCGACACCGAGCGTACCAACTACTATGCCCGGGGCTTTTCCATCAACAACTTCCAGTACGACGGCATCCCGTCCACGGCGCGCAACGTCGCCTATTCGGCGGGCAACACCCTGAGCGACATGGCGATCTACGACCGTGTCGAAGTGCTCAAGGGTGCCACTGGCCTGCTCACCGGTGCCGGCTCGTTGGGCGCGACGATCAACCTGGTGCGCAAGAAGCCCACCGCAGACTTCCAGGGGCACGCGACCCTCGGTGCCGGCTCCTGGGACAACTACCGCAGCGAGCTGGATGTCAGCGGCCCGATGACCGAAAGCGGCAACGTCCGTGGCCGGGCCGTGGCGGCCTACCAGGACAAGCATTCCTTCATGGATCACTACTCGCGCCAGAGCCCGACCTACTACGGCATCATGGAGTTCGACCTGTCACCCGATACCCTGCTGACCGTAGGCGGCGACTATCAGGACACCTTGCCAAAAGGCTCTTCATGGTCGGGCAGTTTCCCGCTGATCAACGCCCGGGGCGACAGCAATAGCGTCAAGCGCTCATTCAACAACGCCGCCGACTGGAGCAGTTGGGAGCAATACACCCGCACCGTATTTGCCATGCTCGAACACGACCTGGGCAATGGCTGGGTGACCAAGCTGCAACTGGATCACAAAATCAACGGCTACCACGCCTTGATGGGCTCGATCCAGGGCGACCAGCCGCAACCGGACGGCACCGCGCAACTCACCTCCGGCAAGTACACCGGGGAAACCGTCAGCGATTCCGCCGACCTGTACCTGAGCGGCCCATTCAGCCTGGGCGGTCGCGAACATGAACTGGTGATGGGCGGTTCCATCAGCGCCTCGGAATGGAAAGGCAAAGGCTATTGGAACCTCTCCCCGAATATCGTCGACTTCAACAACTGGCGCGGCCACGCCGCGATACCCGACTGGGGCCAGGCGCAATCGCTGACCGATGACACCGTGCGCCAGACAGGCGCCTATGTGACCACGCGCCTGAACCTCGCCGACGACCTCAAGCTGCTGCTGGGTGGCCGCGTGGTCAACTACCAGGTGACGGGTTACAACCCCAACTACCGTGAATCCGGGCGTTTCGTCCCTTACATCGGTGCCGTGTACGACCTCAACGACACGTACTCGGTGTACGCCAGCTACACCGACATCTTCATGCCGCAGGAGAATTACAACCGCGACCGCGACAACAAGCTGCTTGAGCCGGAGGAAGGCCAGAACTGGGAGCTGGGCCTGAAAGCCGACTTCCTCGACGGTCGGGTCAACGCGAGCGCAGCCTACTTCGAAATCCATGAATCCAATCGCGCACTGTCGGATGACGAGTACAACAACCAGACGCCCATCCCGAACAACTACGCCTACAAGAGCAGCAAGGCCGTCACCAAGGGTTACGAGCTGGAAATGTCCGGCGAGATCGCGCCTGGCTGGCAACTCCAGGCCGGCTACACCCACAAGGTGGTGCGCGACGACAAGGACGAGAAGATCTCCACCTTCGAACCTGAAGACCAGGTCAAGCTGTTCACTACCTACACACTCAAGGGCAACCTGGACAAGTTGACCGTCGGCGGTGGTGTGCGCTGGCAGAGCGTGGGCTGGCAGGACATCTACAACAACCCGCGCAAGCAATACGAAGAGTTCTCCCAGGACGCCTATTGGCTGGTGGACCTGATGACCAAGTATCAGGTCACCCAGAACCTGTCGGCCACGCTGAACGTCAACAACCTGTTCGACAAGCACTACTACACCAACATCGGCTTCTATAACTCCGCCGCTTACGGCGAGCCGCGCAACTTCATGGTGACCACTCGCTGGGATTTCTAGATTCCCAATAAAAAACGCCGCCGATCATCGGAAATGATCGGCGGCGTTTTTTCGGCTTGTGCAAAGCCCAGACAGCAAAAAGCCCGCTCAATGAGCGGGCTTCTTGTGGTGACCTGGCGTTCAGCGTTCCAGGTTACCGAATATGGCGCAGCGGACGGGACTCGAACCCGCGACCCCCGGCGTGACAGGCCGGTATTCTAACCGACTGAA
>Ga0308170_10001534_pt1 | contig 21647 bp, 20 predicted proteins | sample PhyBR2_2_FD_202136 | JGI IMG/M metagenome (GOLD analysis project Ga0308170, IMG submission 202136) | Phyllosphere microbial communities from UC Gill Tract Community Farm, Albany, California, United States - DLSLSB.R2 | ecosystem: Host-associated > Plants > Phyllosphere > Unclassified | place...
GAGCGCCTGGCGCCGCGCGCTGGCATCCGCCTATCCGCTGCTGCGCAGGGTGCTGGGAGAGCAGGACTTCGACGCCCTGGCGCGCGCCTATGGACGAGCCCACCCGGCCCGCGATCCGGACCTGAACAGTTTCGGCGCGGAACTGGTGGATGTCATCGGGCTTGATGGCGGGCGGCCCTGGCTGGCCGATCTTGCGCGCCTCGAATGGTCGGTGCACGAATCCTGGTACGCGCCCGATGCCTTATTGCCGGCCGCGGGCGTGCCGCTGTCCGTGCTGTCGACCCTGGACCCGCAGCAGTTCGAGGCCAGCCGCGCCGTCCTGCATCCCTCGCTGCGCTTGCTTGAGGCGGCGTGGGCGACGGCCGCCTTCTGGCTGGCCGCGGATGCCGGCGGCGAACCGCAGTGGCGGCCCAGCCATGCCGCAATCCTGCGCGCGCGCTGGCAGGTGGCCGTGCGCGAGATCGATGCGGCGGAATACGCGGCGCTGGCGCGGCTGGCAAATGGCGATAGTTTCGGCGCCGCCTTCGACGCGGCCTTCGACCTGGACGAGGATGCGCCGATCGCGGCCTGGCTGGACGGCTGGCTGAAGAGCGGGGTGGTGACGGGTATCTGGCGGGCGGAAGACTTCGGGGACGCCGGTCCGCCCTCGGCCTGAGGCAGGGCCGGCGCGGGCGCTGGGCCCGCGGGTGTGTCAGTGGTAGTGAAAGGCGCGCAGGATGCGTTCTTCGCCGGTCCGGTCGTGATGCAGTTCGTTGGCGGCCTGGGTTGCTTCGATCATCCGGGACAGTTGCTCTTCCTCGAAACGGGCCAACTCCTCGTTGGCTGCATTCAGTGCCATTGCCAGCTTGGCGCGTGCGCTTTGGTACACCAGGCCGGTGTAGTGGTCGGTGTTCTTGAGCAGTTCTTCCGCGTTTTCGATGACGAGACGCAGGTCGCCGATGAGCCTCTGCTGCGTCATTGAGCTGGGGTCTGGGGTATCCATCTTCCTCACCTTTTGCCGTAGTACGTCTTCAATATAGAGAAGGAGGACTGCCCAAGTTTGTCAGCGCGCAAACGTCACCCCTACAGCCGGGGACGGCTAATCCGGTGGGCCCGGCAGGCGCGCCCGGCGGGACGCACCATTTTTTTGTGAGCGAAGCGGAACTTTTTCAGCGGACGGTGATTCGAACATCGCCCACGCTCACGACCTGGCCGGCACGGATCTTGGCAGTCTTGCGCAGTTCCTTCTTGCCGTCGACCGACACCACGCCGCTGGCGACCATGTTCTTGCCGGCACCGCCGCTATCGACGAAGCCGACGATCTTGAGCAGCTGGTTGAGTTCGATGAACTCCGATGTCAGTTCAAAAGTTGTTGTTTGCATTCTATCCTCGGTTAAAAATCGGCGTCGTACTGTTGAGGCCGACAAAGACGTGCCTAAGCTCAGTCCGGATGCGGCCGCGTCATCTCGATCGGCACGATCCACTGATCGAACTGCGTCTCGTCGACGAAGCCGGACTGCAGCGCCGCCTGGCGCAGGGTCAGGCCTTCGTGCTGGGCGGTCTTGGCGATCTGGGCGGCGCGATCATACCCGATATGCGGGGCCAGGGCGGTCACCAGCATCAGCGATTGCTCCATCAGCTCGCCGATGCGCTTGCGGTTCGGCTCGATGCCCTGGGCGCAATGCTCGTCGAAGGAGCGCATGCCGTCGGCCAGCAGGCGCGCGCTTTGCAGGAAATTATGGGCGATCATCGGCTTGAACACGTTCAACTCGAAATTGCCCTGCGAGCCGCCGACGGTGACGGCGACGTCGTTACCGAACACCTGGCAGCACAGCATCGTCATCGCCTCGCACTGGGTGGGATTGACCTTGCCCGGCATGATCGAGCTGCCCGGCTCGTTCTCGGGAATCGTGATCTCGCCCAGGCCGGAACGCGGGCCGGAGGCCATCCAGCGCACGTCGTTGGCGATCTTCATCAGGGCCGTGGCGAGCGTCTTGAGGGCGCCGTGCGCCAGCACCATCGCGTCGTGGCCGGCCAGCGCCATGAACTTGTTCGGCGCGCTCTTGAATTGAAGACCGGTACGCGAAGAAATTTCAGCCGCGATACGGTTGGCGAATTCCGGATGCGCGTTCAGCCCGGTGCCGACCGCGGTGCCGCCGGCCGCCAGCTGCAGCAGGCCGGGCAGGGTGTTCCTGATCGCGTGTTCGGCAAATTCGAGCTGGGCGACGTAGCCGGAGAACTCCTGGCCGAGGGTCAGCGGAGTCGCGTCCTGCAGGTGGGTGCGGCCGATCTTGACGATGTCGGCGAAGTCGCGCGACTTCACCTCGAGCGTGCCGCGCAGCCTGGACAAGGCCGGCAGCACGTCCTTGGCGACGGCGATGGCGGCGGCGACGTGCATCGCGGTCGGGAACATGTCGTTCGAGGACTGGCCCATGTTCACGTGATCGTTCGGATGCAGCAATCTGGCTTCGCCGCGTTCGCCGCCCATCAGTTCGGAGGCGCGGTTGGCCAGCACCTCGTTCATGTTCATATTGCTTTGCGTGCCGGAGCCGGTTTGCCAGACGGACAGCGGGAACTCGCCCGGATGGCGTCCTTCCAGCACCTCGTCGGCGGCGCGCATGATGGCATCGGCCTTGTCCTGCGGCAGTTTGCCGAGCGAACGGTTGACGGCGGCGGCGGCGCGCTTGACCTGGGCCAGCGCAGCGACCAGCTCCGGCGCCATCTTTTCCGTCGAAATATGGAAGTGGTGCAGAGAGCGCTGGGTCTGCGCGCCCCACAGTTGTCCACCCGGCACCTCGATCGGCCCGAAGCTGTCCTTCTCGATCCTGTTTTCCATAGACATGTCCTGACTTTTTGTTAGTAGGGAAGCACGGTTAAAGAGTGTACCGCAACGGCCGTTAATGACGCTGAGGCTTCAATTTTTTCATCTTTATGCGCCACTGCTCCCGCCGACTCCTGTCCACGCTCGTCCTGTTGTCCGCCCTCGGTTCCGCTCACGCGGCCGAACTGGGCGAGGCCCGCGTGTCGTCCCACATCGGGCAGCCGCTGGTAGCCGACATCGAGCTGACGATGATCGACGATCCGTCGGCGGCCGTGTCCGTGCGCCTGGCCAGTCCCGAGGTCTACAACGGCGCCGGCATTGCCATGCCGCCGGCGCTGGCGAGCGTCAACCTGTCGGTGATGCGCCGCAACGGCCGCCAGTTCCTGCACGTGACGACGCTGCGCCAGGTCGACAGCGAGCACCTGCACCTCTACCTGGAGCTGGTCGACAAGGGACAGAGGACGGTGCGCCTGGCCACCCTGTGGCTGACGCCGGACCCGAATCCGGCGCCTGCTCCCGCGCCATTGCCGGCCCCCGGCCCGGCCCCGGTCCCGGCTGCGGTGACGTCTGCCGGGCCGGCATCGAAGGCCGCGCCGGTGGCCGTGCCTCCGCGCAAAGCCATCACTGTGCGCAAGCCCCAGCCGGCCGCCGATACTGCGGACGCAGAGGGCGCGCAGCGGCCAGGTCCCGCCAGGGCGCACCGGCCGGTCGGAAAAGCGGCCGGGGCCGCCGAAACGGAACCGAAAGCATCTGCGCCGCAGCCATTGCCGCTGCCCAAGCACGCTCGCCAGGCCGCCGCGCCGGCGGTCTGCGCGCAGCAAGCCGAACAGGCCAGCGTTTGCGCCGCCCTCGACGGCAAGAACGCCGAACTGAAGAAGCAGATCGGTGTGCTGGAAGGCAAAGTGAAATCCTTGCAGACGAGCCTGGGCGCCACGCCGCCTGCCGCGCCGACGCCGACGCCGACGCCGACGCCGACGCCCGCGCCGACTCAGGCGCCCACAGCCGCAGCTGCCTCCGCGCCCGCTCCCGCGCCGGCCCCCGAGGTAGCGCACAAACCGCCCGGCCCCAAGCCGATCAGCGCGATCAAGCCCCTGGTGCCGCACAAGCCCAGGACCCCGTCGCGCGCACCGGAAACCGGTCTGCCATGGGGCTGGATCGGCGGTGCCGCTGCGCTGCTGCTGGCATCCGGCGCCGCCTCGCTGCTGCTGCGCCGGCGTAAGCGGACGGTACGCAATGTCGACATCCCGGCCGGGCCGCGCCTGATCGAACGGCTGCGCCAGCGCATTGGTGCGCGCAGCGCGCCGGCGGCGAAGGCCGCACCGGAACCGGCGCCGGAAGCGGTCGAGCCGACTTTCGAATAGCCGCACACAAACTCGTCTACACAAGTTCAAAATTTGCGTTATACTGGTCCGCATGTGATCTTCTTGACCACAAAAACGGCTCAGGATCTGGCGCAGCCACCACCGATAGCGTGGCGCGGAAACCAGATGATCGTTGAAGAAACGCCTGTACCCGGAAGCGGTTTGCCTGCCTACAGTGGCAGGTGAACGCCGGATGCAACCGGCAAGAGGCGACGCCAGGAGATACCTGGTAGTCGCACTCCCCAATTCCCGAAAAACCCGCTGTGGACTTTCCGCAGCGGGTTTTTTCTTGCCCGCGCATGCCTGCGCGCAAGGCGACGGCTGAGTTTGCCCGCTTGGCTTAGGATGTCATGGTTGGCAAGGAGAATCCATGAACGACGCATCCCCGGACCCCGCCCTGCGCGGCAATATATTTTCCGAACATTGTCCTTCGCGCGAAATACTCAAGCACGTGACCAGCCGCTGGGGCGTCCTGCTGCTGGTGGCCCTGGGCGACGGCGCCCAGCGTTTCGGCGAGCTGCGCCGCCGGGTCGGCGGCATCAGCGAGAAGATGCTGGCCCAGACCCTGGTCTGGCTGGAACGGGACGGCTTCGTGCAGCGCATCGCCCACACCGCAGCCGCGCCGCGCGTCGAGTACCGGCTGACGCCGCTGGGCGAGGAGATCAGCAGCAAGATGGGTGAGCTGGCCGAGTGGATCGAGGGGAATATGGCGGGGATCCTGGCGGCGCAGGGCAGGGCGGCCGCGACGGCGCAAGGCGCCTGAGGCCGGGATTGCGAAGCAGGCAGGGGTTTCTTCGCAGCCCAGCGCGGCGTGCATGGCATGGCTGACCACCTTGTCCAGCGGCGCATCCGATGCGAGTTCGCTGCATCCCGCGCCCTGGCCCATGAGGCCACGGCGGCAACCAGCAGCCTGCCGACGCCCTGGCGGCGGTACGCCGGCACCAAGTAAATACCCTCGAGAAATGCGACCGGCGAGCTATCCGTCCCGTTGACGTAGTCCGTGCGCAGCGAGGCTTCGACGACACCGGCGGCCCGGCCGTCCGCTCCGTAGGCCAGGAACTGGGCATATTTGTCCGGCTGATCGAGGGCGGACTGCATCTCGGCCAGGTGCGCGTCCCCGGGGCAGTCCGGCCACAGCGCCTGCCGGAAGTCCAGCCAGCCATCCTGTCCGGCGGCGCTGCAGGGAAGGATTGAAAAAACCCCTGAGACGTCGCCATCGCAGGGGTTTTGCTATTTTGCTATTTTGCTAGTCACCGGCAAGGCCGGCCAGGCAGGATTCAGTGGGCGCTCATGGCCCGCTCGAGCTGCCCATGCCAGGGCTCGGTCACGTCGCGCACGGCGCGGTCGTTGGCCATGATCTGCTTGAGAAGGTCGATCTTGCGCAGGCGCTGGGCGCCTTCCAGTGCCGGAACGCCAGACTTGGTGGCGCTTGCCTGCAGGGCGCACTGGGTTTCCAGACGGGCCACGCAGTCGAAGTCGCCATCGCGGGCGGCGACCGCCATGCGGCCGCTGAGGGCGGCGATGTTTTCGTACATGGCGAGGACTTCGTTGGACGTCATGGTGCACCCAAAGCATTTTTTTCCGGCCGGATTACCGGGTATCTAAGACCTTAACGGCTCCGCTTCAGGCAACTTTAGGGTTTTCGAAAGATTTTTTTTAAAAAATTTTTCGACCTGCTCCCCGGATCGTGCAATCCAGCGCGGCTTTTTGCAGTCTGTCGCAATCCTGTCATCCTTGCCATTTGTCTTGTCTATAGTGCAGGGTGGATCGGTGCGCCACAGCAGCGCCGACGATAACAAGATGAGAGAGGGAGAAAAGTCCATGAGACGATTCCAGGCGTTCGGCGCGACCGCGCTGGCCATTGCCGCCATTGGTGCCCATGCTGAGGCACCATTTTCTTTTGACAAGACACCGGGCAAGCTGCCCAAGGACGTCGTTCCGGTCGAATACATCGCCCACCTGGCGCCGGACATCGAGGCCAATACCTTCAGCGGCACCGAAGGCATAGCGATCGAGGTCCTCAAACCGACCTCGACCATCATGCTGAACGCCGCGGCCCTGGAGATCGAAAGCGCGGCCCTGTCGGGCAAGGGCATGAAGCAGCTCAAGCTGACACCGGTGCTGGACGACAAGCAGGAAACCCTCAGCTTTACCTTGCCGCATGAACTGGCGCCGGGACGCTACCGCCTCGACCTGGCCTTCCGCGGCAAGATCAACCGGGAAGGGCGCGGCCTGTTCTACGTGAATTACCAGGCCGGCAAGGCCGACAAGAAGCTGATCGCCACCACGATGGAGCCGACCGACGCCCGGCGCATGCTGCCGACCTGGGACGAGCCCGCCTTCCGCGCGAAATTCCGCTTGTCGGTCGACCTGCCGGCGGGCCTGAAAGCCTATTCCAATACCCCGGTCGACAAGCAGGCCAAGATTGCCGGCGGCAAGCAGCGCATCAGCTTCAAGCCGACCCCGAAGATGCCGAGCTACCTGGTGGTGCTGGCGGCCGGCGAGTTCGAGCGCATCAGTGCGAAGCAGGACGGGGTCGAGATCGGCGTCGTCACCACCGAGGGCAAGAAGGACAAGGGCGCATTCGCGCTGAGCGCCAGCCGCGACCTGCTTCACTTCTATAACAATTACTTCGGCGTGCCGTATCCGCTGGCCAAGCTCGACCAGATCGCGATCCCGAACGGTTTCAATGGCGCGATGGAGAACTGGGGCGGCATCGTCTACAACGAGAACACCCTGCTGTACGATCCGAAGACGAGTCCGGAAAGCGTCAGGCAGGGCACTTTCTCGGTCAACGCCCACGAGATGGCCCACCAGTGGTTCGGCAACCTGGTGACGATGGCCTGGTGGGACAATCTGTGGCTGAACGAGGGCTTCGCCTCCTGGATGGCGTCCAAGGCCACCGAGCACTTCCACCCGGAGTGGCGCCCCTACCTGGCCAACATCGGCGACCGCGAGCGCGTCATGAACCTCGACTCGCGCAAGACCACCCACCCGATCCAGACCCCGGTCGAGACCGAAGCCCAGGCCGCCGACGCCTTCGACGACATTACCTACGAGAAGGGCCAGGCCTTCCTGCGCATGCTCGAGGCGTATCTCGGCGAAGACGCCTTCCGCAAGGGGATCCGCGCCTACATGGCGAAGCACCAGTACTCGAACACGACGTCAAGTGACCTGTGGGCGGCGCTGGAGCAGGCGTCCGGCAAGCCGGTCGCCAGGCTGGCATCGGACTGGACCACCCAGCCGGGCTTCCCGCTCATCAAGGTCGAGCAGGCCTGCGAGGACGGCAAGCGCAAGGTGAGCCTTAGCCAGCAGCAGTTCCGCCTCGACGAGCCGGCCACGGAAAACCGGCTGTGGACCGTGCCCGTGCAGGTCGGCACCGTGAACGGCAAGGCGATGTATACCCTGCTGTCCGGCGCCAGTTCCAAGCTGATGCTGCCGGGCTGCGAAGGCGCGCTGGTGGTCGATCCGCACAGCGTCGGCTACTTCCGCATCCAGTACGACCGTGCAAGCTTCGACGCCCTGGCCGGCCAGGCCGCGCACCTGCCGGACGCCACCCGCCTGAAGCTCCTCAACGACACCTGGACCCAGGTCACGGCCGGCAGCATGCCGCTCGAGGCATACCTGAAGCTGGCCGGGCAGCTGGCCGACGAGCCGCGCCTGGCGGTCTGGGAGGCTATCGTCGCCAACCTGAACTTCCTGGATGCGCTGGCGCGCGGCGAGCCGGAACGGCCGCTGGTCCGCCGCTTCATCATCGGTTTCGCCAGGCCGAAGCTGGCGAAACTGGGCTGGGACGAAAGACCGGGCGAAACCGCCGAAGACGCCCAGCTGCGCGCCCTGCTGGCCGGCGTCCTGGCCCGCGCCGGCGACGAAGAGGCGATCGCCCAGGCCCGCAACCGCTTCCAGCGCTGGCTGAAGGATCCCGCCGCGGTCAGCCCGGCGATGATCGGCTTCGTCACCGCGGCCGCCGGCCGCTACGCCGACGCCGCGACCTTCGACGCCATCGCCGCGCGCCTGGCCGCGAGCCAGAACAACGAGGAGCGCTCGCGCCTGACCGGGGCGCTGACCCAGGTCCAGGATCCGGCCCTGGCCGACAAGGTGCTGCAGATGTCGCTGGCGCCGTCGACGCCGCCGACCATGGTCGCCCGCATCGTGCTCGGCGTGGGCCGCGAACACCTCGACCAGGCCTGGAACTTCGCCGTCGCCAACCGCGAACCGCTGATGAAAACCCAGGATGCGCTGAACCGCTACCGGGTCTTCCCGGGGATCGTCACCGCGTCCTCGAGCGTCCAGGACGCCCGGCGCATGGAAGACTTCGTTCGCCAGAACTTCGAGGCCGACGCGCAGGTCGAAGCGCAACGGGTCGCCAACGGCGTGCGCGTGCGCGCGGCCCAGAAGGCGCGCCTGCTGCCACAGGTGCGCGAGGCGCTCAAATGAACATCCGGTACTACAATAAGCAGATCAATCAACAAGAAGGGAACTTCATGAAGACCAGCTGGACACCAGTAAAGACGGCGATCGTGCTCGCCCTGTGCGGCGCCGCCGTGATCTCGATGCCGGGCCAGGCGGCAGGGCAGGCGCAGCCGGCCGCCGCGCCCAGGGCCGAAGCGCCGCAAGGCAGTGCGGCCGTCCGTCCGGGCGACGATTTCTTCGCCTACGCGAACGGCGACTGGCTGTCGAAGACCGAGATCCCGGCCGACCGCAGCTCCTGGGGCGCGATGGGCGCGCTGGCGGAAGAGACCAACCAGCGCATCGTCAAGATGATCGAGGACCTCGCCAACGACAAGAAACTGAACGGCGAGGCGCGCAAGGTATCCGACTACTACCGCTCCTACATGAACGAGTCGGCCATCGAAGGCAAGGGCATCGCCCCGCTCAAGCCGATGCTGGCGAAGATCGACGCCATCAAGGACAAGGCCGGCCTCACGCGCGCGCTGGGCGAATCGATCCGCGCCGATGTCGACCCGCTGAACAACACCGACTTCTTCACCGAGAACGTGTTCGGCCTGTGGGTCGCGCAGGGCCTGCACGACACCTCGCGCCACATGCCCTACATCCTGCAGGGCGGCCTGGGCATGCCGGACCGCGCCTACTACCTGGACAACAATCCGAAGATGGCCGAGCTGCGCACCAGGTACCAGCAGCACATCGCCGCCATGCTGAAGCTGGCCGATTACAGTAAAACTGCGAGCGACGCCGAGGCACGCGCCGCCAAGGTGTTCGCGCTCGAAGTCGACATCGCCAACACCCACGCCACCCGCGCCGATTCGGCCGACGTGCAGAAGGCCGACAACACCTGGACCGCGAAGGATTTCACGGCCAAGGCCCCGGGCATGGACTGGAACGCCTTCTTCAAGGCCGCGCGCCTGGGCGACCAGCAGAAATTCATCGTCTGGCATCCGACCGCGGTGGTGGGCGAGGCCGCGCTGGTGCAGAAGGTCGACCTGCAAACCTGGAAGGACTACCTGGCCTTCCACCGCATCAACCAGATGGCGAGCGTGCTGCCGAAGGCCGTGTCCGACCAGCGTTTCGAGTTCTACGGCAAGGCCCTGAGCGGCACGCCGCAACAGTCGCTGCGCTGGAAGCGCGCGCTGGCCGCGACCAACGAGGCGATGGACGAAGCGGTCGGCAAGATCTACGTCGCCAAATACTTCCCGGCCGAGAACAAGGCCCGCCTGCAGCAGATGGTCGGCAATATCGTCGATGCCTTCGGCCAGCGCGTCGACAAGCTCGACTGGATGGCGCCGGCCACCCGCGCCCAGGCCAAGGAAAAGCTCAAGACCCTGTACGTGGGCGTGGGCTATCCGGACAAGTGGAAGTCGTATGAAGGCCTGAAGGTCGTGCTTGATGACGCCTTCGGCAACGCCGTGCGCGCCGACGCATTCCACACCGCCCAGGAGATCGCCAAGCTGCACCGCAAGCCGGACCGCACCGAATGGTCGATGCCGCCGCAGCTGGTCAATGCCGTCAACCTGCCGCTGCAGAACGCGCTGAACTTCCCGGCCGCGATCCTGCAGCCGCCGTTCTTCGACCCGAAGGCCTCCGACGCCACCAACTACGGTGCGATCGGCGCCATCATCGGCCACGAGATCAGCCACAGCTTCGACGACCAGGGCGCCCAGTTCGACGCCCAGGGCCGCCTGCGCGACTGGTGGACCAGGCAGGACATGGAGCACTTCAAGGCCGCGTCCGGCAAACTGGTGGCGCAGTACAACACCTATAAACCTTTCCCGGATCTGGCCGTCAACGGCCAGCTGACGCTGTCGGAAAACCTGGCCGACCTGGCCGGCCTGGCCGCGTCCTACGATGCCTACAAGGCTGCTTCAGGCAACAAGGCGGGCGAAGAGGGCGACCGCCAGTTCTTCCTGGGTTTTGCGCACAGCTGGCGCAACAAGGCGCGCGAAGCGGCCGAGCGCCGCGGCATCCTGACCGATGGCCACGCACCGCCGCAGTACCGCGCCGCCACCGTGCGCAACCTGGATGCCTGGTACAAGGCCTTCGACGTGCAGCCGGGCCAGAAACTCTACCTGGCGCCGGACGAGCGTGTTCGCGTCTGGTAAATAGTTTGTAGAAGGTAAGGGACGCCGGCAGCGGGCGTGCCAGGCCTAGAATCAGGGGCCTGGCATTCTTGTTGCGGGTGGTCCATGAAGCAGCATTATCTCGACCTCAGGCGGCGCATGCTGCGCGCGCATCCATGTATGGGACAACACGACGACTTCCGCGAGATTTCGGAACGTACCTTGCATCACTACGACGACGTGGCGCCGCGTTTCTTCGCCGGTACCATAGGCCACGACGTCAGCCAGAATATCGCGGCCTTGCTCGACCCGATCGAGGCCGAGCCTCCCTATACCATCCTCGACCTCGGCTGCGGTCCGGGACGCGACCTGAAGACCTTCAAGGACATGGGCCACCGCGCCATCGGCCTGGACGGCAGCGCCCGCTTCGTGGAGATGGCCGCGCACTACAGCGGTTGCGAAGTATGGCTGCAGAATTTCATCGACCTCGATTTGCCGGACGAGATGTTCGACGGCATCTATGCCAACGCCTCGCTGTTCCACGTGCCGCGCAGCCTGCTGCCCAAGGTGCTGGGCGAGCTGCACGCTGCGCTCAAGCCGGGCGGCGTGCTGTTCAGTTCCAACCCGCGCGGCAATAACGAAGAGGGCTGGAACGGTCCGCGCTGGGGCTGCTTCCACGACTATCCGGCCTGGGAAGCCTATGTGGTCGGGGCCGGTTTCACGCCCATCCATCATTACTACCGCCCGGCCGGCTTGCCGCGCGAGCAACAGCCCTGGCTGGCCAGTGTGTGGCGGAAAAACTGATTCCGCTACGAGAATTGATTCCACTACGTTAACCGGCGAACAGAGTGAGGGCTGCAATCGGCCCAAGATGAACCTGTGCCGCTCGACAGCCGGGCGGTAGCGACGGGACCTCGACACCGCCACCAGTCTCGGCGGTCCACCGGATGGGATGCGCAGCGGGCCGAGGATGCGTTAACTTAACGAAAGGAGGTGTCCATGAACAAGGACCAGATCAAAGGCAAGGCCAAGGACGTTGGCGGCAAGATTCAGGAAGGTGTCGGCAAAGCCGTTGGCAGCAGCGAGCAGCAAGCCAAAGGCCTGAACAAGCAGGTCGAAGGCAAAGTGCAGGAAAAGGTCGGCGACGCTAAAGATATCGTCGGCAAGGGTAACCGCTGATCTGCATTGCCTAGGCGTGTACCTCCAAAACAGCCGCCTCGTGCGGCTGTTTTCTTTTCCAATTAGAATCCCGGCAATGAAACCATTACAGAAGCGGATTCTCTCGGCCCTTGCGGCCGTTCTCCTTGCCGGCGTGGCGGCATATTGGTACTGGTCGCCTTATCTGGCGATGCGCGAACTGCGCGCTGCCGCGGTGGCGGCCGATGCGGTGCGCTTCAACGAGCGCGTCGATTTTCCCAAGGTGCGTGAGAGCCTGAAGAGCCAGTTCTCGGCGCGCCTGCATCAAGACACCGCGAACGCTGGCAACAATCTCGGCAGCCTGCTGGCAGGCGTGCTGATCGACAAACTGATCGACACGGCTGTGCGCCCGGAAACGATCATGTTTGCGATGCGCGAAGGGAAGTTCAAGATCGAAAGCGGCGGAAGCCCGGAAGGCGGGCAAGACACCGGCGAGCGCAGGAAGACCGCCTGGCGCACCGAAAGGCTTGGCGTCGACACCATCCTTTTCCATGCCGAAAGGGAAGGGAGCGAAGCCAGGAAAGATACGATGGCGCTGGTCATGCAGCGCCGGGGTTTCGCGGACTGGAAGCTGACCGATATCCGGCTTCCCGACTAATTTTCCGACTAATCGCCTTCCGGCCGCGTCGTCAGCGCCACGATCGCGGCGCCCGCGGCGACGATCAAGGCATCTTCGATCAGCCCGCTGCGGGTCTGGCCGATGCGCGCCATGGCCTGCTTGCGGGCAGCCAGGGTCAGGTAGGCGAGCGGTACGGCGGTGGCCACCGCGACCGCTGCGCCGGCTTTTTCCTGGCCCTTCGGCGCCAGCGCCGCACCGGCGATCCCGGCGCTCAGCACGCGCGCCAGCAGGCCCAGGAAGACGGTGCGGTCGGGCGCCGTCTTCATTTTGTCGCCGAACAGTTCTCCGACTCCCATTGCGAGGGCGCCGTATTTGAACAAGGGGCGGTCCAGCAGGGCGAGTTCGCCCGGCGTATCGCGGTCGGCAAGGCGCGCCGTGGCGAGCGTGGCCATCGGCGTCATCGAGCGCGCGCTGGCGACGGCGCCGATCAGGGCGGAGGGCAGCAGGGCGGGCGTGTTCATCGTCGTGGGGTCCTTTGCAATTGTTGGGTAAAGCCATGCTAGCCTTTATCCACTCGGCGGCGCGCCGTCTTGCTCCTGGGACCGGTCGCCGAGGATGTCCTCGACATACAGCATCTTGATCAGCACCATCAAGGTGGCCGTCAGCGGCGTTGCCAGCGCGATGCCCGCAAAGCCGAAGATGGTGCCGAACACCAGCTGCATCACGATGATCAGGCCGGGCGCGATCCGCACGGTGTGCGAGTCGATCAGCGGCTGCAGCACATAACCGTGCACCATCTGGATGCCGAGGAACAGCAGCACCGTGTACAGCGCCAGTTGCGGATCCACCGACAGGGCGATCAGCACCGCCGGCACGCCCGCCATGATGGGGCCGACATACGGAATGAAGTCGAGCAGGCCGGCGATGATGCCGAGGATCAGCGCCAGCGGCACGCCGAGCAGGCTCAGCCCGATCGAGGTCGCGATCCCCGCGATCAGCATCGCGCAGAAGGTGCCGAGCAGCCAGCGTCCCAGGGTGCGGCCGATCTCGTGCTGCACCTGCTGGATGCGGGCGCGCTTTGGCGGCGGCACCAGTTTCAGGAAGCCGTCGATGTAGCTGCGCGGAGACACCGCAAAATAGATGCCGACGAAGAGGATGATGGCGACGTTGGCGACCGCGCCCAGCACGCCGCCGAAGAACAGGCCGGCATCCGGCACCATGCGTCCGAGGTATTGCATGAGTCGCTGAGGCTGCGGCAGTTCACCGGCGATGCGCTTGAGCAGGGGATGCTGGCCGACCATCTGCTGCAGGCGCTCCAGCGAGGCGGGCACCTCCTTCGCGAGCTGGTTGGCCTGCTCGGCAATCCGCGGCGACATTGCCCAACCGCCCAGTCCGATCACCAGCAGCAGCACCACCACCACGATGCCCAGCCCCAGCTTGCGGTTCAGTCCGAAGCGGCGGCACAGCTGGACGCTCAGCTCATACAGCAGGATCGCGAACAGGATGCAGGCAAAGACCAGCAGCAGGGCATTGGCGGCGTAATAGACGGCCGCCAGCAGGGCCAGGAAGACGATGGCGATACCGTCGATCAGGGCGTGGCGCTTCAGGACACGGCGCTGCATGGGCGCCGGCCCGGCCTGTTCGCCGTCGTGCGATGGGGGCTGCTCGTTCATACCTGAATCCTCTCACAGTCGATCGAAGCAGGGCACCAGATTCGTTTACTGCCGCCATGTTCGTATTGACGAGCTATGTGCGTGCGCGAACGGAGCCGTTCGACAAGCTTTCTTATCATTGAGTCCATAGTCAACGAAAGGAGAGCACCATGAACTCGAATCAAGTCGAAGGCAAACTGAAAGACATCGGCGGCAAAATCCAGGAAGAAGCCGGCAAGCTGGTCGACAGCAAGGAACAGCAGGCAAAAGGCCTGAAGAACCAGGCCGAGGGCAAGACCCAGGAAACCTTGGGCGATGCCCAGGAAACGATTCACGACGCGACCAAGTAATCGCGTGGCAGGGTGGGCACACCGTGCCCACGATCAACGTAAAAACAGCCGCTCGTGAGCGGCTGTTTTCATTCGTGGGCTCGGAGAGCCCACCCTACTTACTTCGCGCCGGTACCGCCGAGGTTCTTCTTGAAGAAAGCCTCGATCATCCCGTACACGTGACGCTGGCCGGCGCGCGAGGAGATGCCGTGCTTGGCGCCCGGGTAGGTCATCAGCTCGAAGCGCACGTTGCGGTTGACCAGGGCGTCGATCAGGCGGGTGCTGTTGGTGAACAGCACGTTGTCGTCGGCCATGCCGTGCACCAGCAGCAGCGACGACTTCAGGCCGTCCAGGTGGGCGAACACGCCGCTCTGCTTGTACGCTTCCGGATTCGACTTCGGCGTCGCGCCCATGAACTGCTCGGTGTAGTGGGTGTCGTACAGTGCCCAGTCGGTCACCGGCGCCACCGACACGCCCATCGCGATCTTGCTTGACCCCGCTTCCAGCAGGCGCAGCGTCATGTAGCCGCCGTAGCTCCAGCCGAACACGCCGACGCGCTTCGGATCGACGAAGCTCTGCTTGGCCAGCCAGTCGACGCCGGTCAGCTGGTCTTCGACTTCATGCTTGCCCAGTTCGCCGTAGATGACGTCGGTGAAGGCGCGCTCCCGGCGCGAGGAGCCGCGGTTGTCCAGCGTGAACACCACGAAGCCCTGCTGCGCCATGTACTGCTTGAACAGGTTGCCCCAGCCGCGGGTGACCTGTTGCGAGTGCGGGCCGCCGTAGACGAACAGGAAGACCGGATAGCGCTTGGCCGGATTGAAGTTGGCCGGCTTGATCATCGAGTAGTACAGGGTCTGGCCGTCGTGCGCCTTGATGCTGCCGAACTCGGTCGGCAGGTGATCCGGCATGTACTTCGCGTACGGGTGGTTGGCGTTCATCTCGTTATGCTCGAGCCACTCGACCATCGTGCCGTCGGCCTTGCGGATCGACACTTGCGGCGGGGTCTTCGGATCCGAGAAGGTGTCGACGAAGATCTTGCCGTTGCGCGCGAAGGACGTGTCGTGCATGCCGTCGGTCTTGGTGATGCGCACCGGCTTGTCGGCATTGCTGCCGTCCAGGTTCAGCGCATAGGTCTGCTTGTCGATCACCGCATCCTTGTTGGAGGCGATGTAGACCTTGCCGGCATCCTCGTCCACGGCCAGGATGTTGTCGACGCCCCATTCGCCACTGGTGATCGGGTGCAGCAGCTTGCCGTTCAGGTCGAACAGGTAGAGGTGGTTGCGGCCGCTGCGCTCCGATGCCCAGATGAAGGCCGGACGGTTCTTCAGGAATTTCAGGTCGTCGTGGATGCTGACCCAGGTCTTCGAGGTTTCGGTCAGCAGGGTGCGCTGGGCCAGGCTGGCGGCGTCGACGGCGACCAGGTCGAGGCGCTTCTGGTCGCGCGACTGGCGCTGGTAGACCAGGTTCTTGCCGTCCGCGCTCCAGTCGGCGCGCACCAGGTAGATGTCCTTCTCGGGCCCCAGGTCGACCTGCTTCTGTGCGCCGCTTGCCGGGTCGACGATCATCAGGTCGACCAGCACGTTCGGATCGCCGGCGGCCGGGTAGCGCTGGTCGATGACTTCGGTACGGTCGGCAAAGATTTCGAAGCGGCGCGCGACCGGCACCGGGGCTTCGTCGTAGCGTTTATAGGCGATCGCGGAATCGTCCGGCGCCCAGTAGTAACCGGTGCGCTGGCCCATCTCTTCCTGGGCGACGAATTCGGCTTCGCCGTTGTGGATGGTGCCCTTGCCATCTAGGGTCAGCTGGCGTTCCTTGCCGGTCGACAGGTCGATCACGAACAGGTTCTGGTCGCGCACGAAGGAGACGTAGCGGCCCTTCGGCGAGATCTTCGGATCGCCGACGTTACCCGAGGCGACCTTGCGCGCATTGTCCGGATTGGCGATGTCGACCAGGTAGAGGTCGCCGGCGATCGGCACCAGGATCTGCTTGCCGTCCGGCGACCAGCTGTAGCTGATGATGCCGGACAGGCTGGCGGTACGCGCGCGTTCGCGGCGCGCCTTTTCTTCCAGCGACAGGTTTTCAAGCGGAACCAGCTTCTTGGAGTCGACCAGGCGGTGCGTGGTCTTGTCCTTCATATTGTATTCCCACAGGTCCAGCTGGAACTGGTTGTCGGCACGACCGCGCAGGAAGGTCACGCGTTCGCCGTCGGGCGACACGCGTACGTTACGAACGCCGGGGCCGGACAACGCCGGGTCGGCGTAGATGCGGTCCAGGGTCAGGCGTTCCGCGGATGCGGGAACGGCCGCCAGGGCGGCAAGAAGGGCAAGAATGAGGCGCATGGATTGTCTCGCGGATAAAATTAATTTTGTGCAACGGGCGAGACGATACCAGAGTAAGGCGACAAGCGCTGTAAATATGTGCCTTGCATTTCAAGAAGCGGAGCGGGCTTCGCGCACCCTCAGCTTCGACAGATTGTTGAGCGACCACGCCAGCAGCACCGCCGCCACCGTCAGGCCCAGCACCAGCCCGATCCAGAAGCCGGTGGCCTTCATCGGTTCGGACGGCGACCACGGGAACCATGCAGGCGCCAGGCCGAGGATCCAGCCGACCGGCAGGGCCACGCCCCAGAAGGCGATCATCTGGATCACCATCGGCGAACGCGTGACCTTGTAGCCGCGGATCGCCGAGGCGGCCGCGACCTGGGTCGAGTCCGACAGCTGGAAGATGGCCGCGAACAGCAGCAGCAGGGCGCAGGTGGCCTGCACCACCGTATCCGAGGTGTACATGGCGGCGATCTGCCAGCGGAACAGGGCGATGAAGATGGCCGACAGCAGGCCGAAGAAGACGCACAGGCCGGTGCCGGTCCAGGCCACGAAGCGGGCGCGCTGCGCATTGCCTTCGCCCATCGCCTGGCCGACGCGGGTGAGGGTGCCGATGCCGAAGCTCATCGGCACCATGAATACCAGCGAGGTGAAGTTCAGCGCGATCTGGTGCGCCGACACCTCCACCACGCCGAAGCGCGCGACCAGCAGGCTGACGATGCCGAAGGCGCTGACCTCGGCGAAATGGGTGACGCCGATCGGCAGGCCCAGGCGCAGCATGCTGCCGATCTCGCGCCAGTTCGGGCCTTCCCAATGCGTGAACGGGTAGGTCGCGCGGTAGGCGCTGGAGAACCTGATCCAGCCGATCATGGCGAACAGCATCAGCCACACGCCGCTGGCGGTCGAGACCGCGCAGCCCAGCGCGCCCATCCTGGGCAGGCCGAAATGGCCGAAGATCAGGCCCCAGTTGAGCACCACGTTGTACAGCAGGCCGAGGATGGCGATGACCATGATCGGCTTGGTCTGGTTGATGCTGGTCGTGTAGCCGTACAGCGCGCGGTAGCAGCCGAAGGCCGGCATGCCCAGGCTGATGATGTGAAGGAAAGTCTTGGCGCGATCGGCCACCGCCTGCTCGAGGCCGATATGGTCGAACAGCAGGGCGCACAGGTTGGCGGCCGCGCAGCCGGCAATGCCGACGAGCAGGCCCATCCACAGCGACTCGCGCACCGAGTGCGAGATTTTGTCGAAGCGCCCGGCGCCCATCTCGTGCGCGACCACCGAGTTCACCGCCATCATGACGCCCATCACGGTCACCAGGATGATCGACCACACCGAGGTGCCGAGCGAGACCGCGGCCAGTTCGGCGGCGCTGACGTGGCCCGTCATCGCCACGTCCACCACGCCCATGCCGACCGTCGCGAGCTGGCCGACCAGCATCGGCCACGACAGGCGCCACAGGGTCGCGACCTCGGTGCGGACGGGCTTGGAAGACTGCGTGGTGGTGGTAGTGGACGTCATGGCGCGGCTTGTTCAGGAAACCTGCCATTTTACTGTAGGGTGGGCGCGGCCGGCGTAGGCACCCGTGCCCACCCTGCAAGTACTTGTCCTAGTGCCGTCCGGCCTCGCGCGGCGGCACCGTCTTCAGATAGGCGTACAGGGCCCGCATGTCGGTCTCGTTCATCTGCTTGAGCGAGCCGAAGGGCATGACGGGGCTGACCGGCTTGCCGTCGGGGCGCTGGCCGCTGTGCAGCATGGCCATGAACAGTTCCGGGGTCGGATAGCGGGTCATGGCGCTGCCCTTGCCGGGCGTCAGGTTGGCGGCCGCCGGCCAGGACGGCGGCGTGCCGGGAATCCTGCCGCCGCTGAGGGTGGCGCCATGGCAGCCGATGCAGGCGTTCGCCACGTAGGCGCCGTATTCCGGCGTGACGGCGGCCGATACCGGACGCAAGGACGGCTGCGCATGGTCGATCTTCTCGGACGCATCCTTGATCACGCCGAAGGCATACAGGGCCTTTACCGGGACCGGCACCTCGATCACGGCCTTGCTGCCGGGCACGGGTCGCATCTGCTGAAGGAAGGCGATCAGCGCCGCCATGTCCTCGTCGGTCAGGCGGCTGTAGTCCTCGCTGGGCATGATCATGACCGGGTTGCCGTTCGGCTTGACGCCGTGGCGCACGGTGCGCACCCAGTCGACCAGCTGGTAGCGTGCCGTGGTGCCGTTCGGACCGGTCGTGATGTTGGGCGCCACCACGTGCATGCCGCCATCGCTGATGACGGTCTTGCCGGCGCCGCCGGCGCCATGGCATTCGGCGCAGCCGCGGGTGTTGTAGAGGTAGCGTCCATGCTCGCTGCGCGCGGGATCCGGCAGCACCTCCAGCGGCCGTACCTGCAGCACCACGTTGCGCATCATCTTGCGCTCGCCCAGCGCCTTGCCGACCACGGTGGCGGCCACTCCCAGCAGGGCGAGCCCCACCAGCGCGAAGCTGGTCCGTTTGACCCATTTGCTCATGCTCATGTGCCCGACTCCCCTGGTAAATACATAGCATTGCAAATTTAGCACCCCTCAGCAGTGTTGACTAGCTCGTCGAACGATGGGGTCGTGTGCAAAATCAGTAGTCCTACGCGCGCTGCATGGACGCGATCCGATTGGTTTTTCCTTATTCTTTCGATCCCCTTATAATGGCGACCATAAGTTACAATAAAGACAGGGATTGTCCATGAAGTATGCCTTGATTCTGGAAAAAAACTCGGAACTATGTAACACCACTGCCGCTGTGCTGTCATCGATGGGGTACCTGACAACCCCGGTATTCAATCAAAAAAAGGCGCTATACGCTGCCCGTTTGATCCAGTTCGATCTGATCGTTACCTGTACGGCTTTTATTCCAAACGACAGGCGCTCCCTGACCGGAGAACTGAAACGGTGTCTGCCGGAAGCGACCATCCTCTTGCTGGCCGATCCTGGATCGGAGCCGCCCGCCGAAGGGAAGCCCGATGGCGTCAGCGCCATCCTGTACAGGCCGCTTACGGAGGAGGCTGTCCGCAGCATCGTCGAACCCGAGCAGCCGCAGTCCGCGCAGCAGATAGCCGAAAGGCGCAGGGAGTATATTTTTTAAATGCCATCACGATTTGCTCCTGGTTGAAATGTAAGCCTGTCACCATCAGATAGGGCTCATCCAAACCATCCAACCCCATCCCGGAGCCCGCTCGTGGAATACAAGGACTACTACCAGACCCTTGGTGTCGAACGCACCGCGTCCGCGGACGACATCAAGAAGGCTTACCGCAAGCTGGTCCGGCAATATCACCCGGACGTCAGCAAGCACAAGAACGCGACCGAGAAGACCAAGGAACTCAACGAGGCCTACGAGGTGCTGGGCGACGCCGAGAAACGCGCCGCCTATGACGCGCTCGGCCAGGCGCCGCGCGAGGGCCAGGGCTTCCAGCCGCCGCCCGACTGGGGCCGCCAGTACGGGCAGTACGACTTCGGCAACGAAGGCGGCAGCGCGGAAGACATCTTCGCCGACCTGTTCGCGCACATGGGGCGGGGGCGCAGCCACCGCGGCGGCGGCACTGGCGCGGGCATGGGCGGTGGCGGTTTCCAGATGCGCGGCGAGGACATCCACGCCGCCATCTCGATCGACCTGCGCGATGCCTACCAGGGCGCCACGCGCACCATCGGCCTGCGTGCCGGCCGGGAGGAAAAGACCCTGAGCGTGAACATCCCGAAGGGCGTGACGCCGGGACAGCAGCTGCGCCTGGCGGGCCAGGGCCATCCGGGCATGGGTGGCGGGGGGCCGGGCGACCTGTATCTGGAGATCCAGTTCAACCCCGATGCGCGCTACCGCGTCGACGGTTCCAGCGTCTACCAGAACGTGCCGGTGGCGCCGTGGGAAGCGGCGCTGGGCGCCGGCATTTCGGTGCCGACGCCGTCCGGCGCGGTCGAGGTGACGGTGCCGCCGGGCTCGCAGAGCGGCCGCAAGCTGCGCCTGAAGGGCAGGGGCATTCCGTCCTCGCAGCCGGGCGACCTCTACCTGATCCTGGACGTGGTGCTGCCGCCGGCCACCAGCGAACGCGCGCGCGAACTGTACGAGACGATGGCGCGCGACCTTGCCTTCAACCCACGCGAACGCATAGGAGCCTGAGCGATGCATGAGATGACGAGCATCAGCGGCGTCCTGCTGGACGACGCCGCACTGACCCTCGAAGAGCTGGCGCGCGCCTGCAACGTGGAGCCTGAGTGGGTCGTGCGCCGGGTGCGCGCGGGCGTCCTCGCCGGCCAGCCGGCGGTGCAGATAACGGAATGGCGCTTCCGCAGCGGCGACCTGCAGCGCGCGCGCCGCCTGCTGCGGGTGGAGCGCGACTTCGACGCCAACGAGGACGTGGCCGCGCTGGTGGTCGACCTCGGCGACGAGGTGCGCCGCCTGCGCGCGCGCCTGCGCGCGCTGGGCCTCGACTAGATCGGGAAGCGCGCGCCGTCCCGAGACGGGCAAAACTACAATCGACCTCCCACAGCGATCACTTTTCATCGATTGAAGGAGGTCTCATGCAACAGAATTCGCAACAGAACGCGGGCAAGGCCCTGCAGGGCAAACGGGTCGCCATCCTGATGACGGACGGCGTCGAGCAGGTCGAATACACGGGGCCGCGCAGCTTCCTCGAACAGCAGGGCGCCAAGGTCACCCTGGTCTCGCCGAAGCCGAGCGGCGACGAGATCCAGGGCTTCAACCACCTCGATCCCGCCGACAAGTTCAAGGTCGAACTCGACGTGCGCGACGCGCGGCCGGCCGACTTCGACGCGCTGGTGCTGCCGGGCGGCGTCGCCAATCCCGACCAGCTGCGCCTGTCGATGGAGGCGATCACCTTCATCCGCGAATTCGGCCGCGAGAACAAACCCATCGCCGCCATCT
>Ga0308170_10001538_pt1 | contig 21619 bp, 18 predicted proteins | sample PhyBR2_2_FD_202136 | JGI IMG/M metagenome (GOLD analysis project Ga0308170, IMG submission 202136) | Phyllosphere microbial communities from UC Gill Tract Community Farm, Albany, California, United States - DLSLSB.R2 | ecosystem: Host-associated > Plants > Phyllosphere > Unclassified | place...
TGGAGTGCGCTTTTCCTCACCGAAAAGTTCGGTGGAAGGGGTGGCCTTTGGAGCCTGAGCCGGAATCGGTGCAGTCTTCGGCGCTGGCTCGGCCTTCTTTGCCTCAGCGTCTGGCGCTGCGGCAGGTACTGGCTTTGAAGCTGGTGCTGGCTCGGAGGCCCGAGCCTGGGTTGCGGCGCGTGGTGTGCCCTGCCCGGTCGTTGCGGGTGCTGCAGTAGTTGCTGCTGGCGCCGCTGGCGCCGGCTGCGTTGCCGGTGCCTTCTTGTCGGCGGCGAGAGATTCGAAAATATCCCACCATTTCTTATCTACCGAGTTCTTGTCGACGAGATACTGTTCGAACAGCTCGTCTACTAGCCACTCGTTTCCACCAAACTCTTCAGTAAGTCGGTGGTGTGCTTGCTCTGGCACGTGCAACGCCTCTTCCCTGATTTCTACGTTGTTCTAGCTGAGCCGGTGGTCTTCCGAGGACGTGAATCGACCACTTCGGCTCACAAGATATCTAGACCTGCGCACCAGTCTAGTGACTTTTACGCGCAGTTGGCCACGGGACGTAGGTAATCTCACGAAAGTGTCGTGTATAACATCCCGTTCAGCGTGGTGAAGCTACCGCTGAACGCCACGACATTGAAGTGGTGCGCAATGAGGGCATCGTTCGATAGACTGAGTCGCACTATGGAATCACACTCTCCAAGCCGGTGTGCCGCCCGCGGGCGCAGTGCCGGCCAACTCAGTCCATGTTCAGCAGGTTCCGGCTCCCGATTGGAGCCTTCTAGTTGCCGTCGAATCGGCACTGAACCTCTCATTCCCATGCCGATGAACAGGTGGTGGTAACCACCTATGGATTGGCTCTTCATACTTCTTGGCCTGTTGCTGATTCTCGGCACCGGCTTCTTCGTGGCCGTGGAATTCTCCTTGGTCGCCCTTGACAAAAGCACGGTGCAAAACGCCGTCGATCGAGGCGAACGCGGCGCCAAGCCGCTGTTGCAATGCTTGACCTCGCTGTCCACCCAGCTCTCCAGCTGCCAGTTGGGCATTACGCTGACTACCTTGCTCACTGGTTACGTTCTGGAACCGGCAATGAGTTCCTTGCTGGAGCCATTGATGGAAATGACCGGTATTCCCGAAGCCAGCTCGGTAGCCATCTCCGTGGTGGTTTCCCTGGTGGTAGCCACCTTGCTCTCGATGCTGATCGGCGAATTGGTCCCCAAGAACTTGGCCATCGCCGAGGCAATGTCCGTCGGCAAGCTGCTGGCCCGTCCGCAGCTGGTATTCACCGCGATCTTCAAGCCAGCCATCGTGGTGCTCAACGGATTCTCCAACGCCGTGCTGCACCGCTTCTTCGGGTTGGAAGCCAAGGAAGAAATTTCCGCCGCTCGCTCGTCGCAGGAATTGGCCTCGCTGGTGCGCCGTTCGGCCCAGCTGGGCACCCTGGACGTTCAAACCGCTCGCTTCGTGGAATCCACGATCGAATTCTCCGAACGCACCGCGGCGGATGTGATGACACCGCGCACCTCCATGTCCACCATCGATTCGCAGGCGCCCCTGTCCGAGCTGATCTCGGTCAGCGCCGATACCGGTTTTTCGCGCTTCCCCGTGATCGAGGGATCCAGCGATGAGATCCAGGGGATCTGCCATGTCAAGGCGGTTGTCTCGGTGCCGCGCGAACGCCGTGCTGCATTGCAGGTGGGCGAGTTCGCACGTGACGCCCTGTATGTTCCTGAAACCATCCACCTCGATGTGCTGCTGGAGCAACTGCGCGCCGCGGAATTCCAGATCGCCATCGTGATGGATGAATACGGTGGAACCGCGGGCCTGGTCACCTTGGAAGACCTCGTCGAAGAAATCGTTGGCGAAGTCTCCGACGAACATGACGAGGACGAGGAAGAAGCAGTCACCCAGCCCAACGGCAACTGGCTGTTCCCCGGCATGTTCCGGCCGGACCAGGTCAATGAGAATTTCGACCACGAGGTGATCCCTGAAGAGTCCTCCTACGAGACCATCGGTGGATTCATGCTTGCCGAACTAGGCCGCTTGGCCGAACTCAACGACCAGGTCGAGACGGAAAATGGCACCTTTACCGTGACCGAGCTGGATGGCCGGCGTATCGCCCAGGTCCGCTTCGAACCGGTGGCAACGGAGCAGGAGGCCGGCAATGAATGACTTTATGGGCCTCGTGTGGCTAGTCGTCCTGTTGCTGTTCAACGCGTTTTTTGTTGCTGGCGAATTCGCGGTGATGAGCGCTCGTCGCTCGCAGATCGAGCCATTGGCCGATGAAGGCAACAAGCGGGCCAAGGTTGCACTGTATGCCATGGAACATGTTTCGGTCATGCTGGCCGTTTGCCAGCTTGGTATCACCGTCTGCTCTCTGCTGATCCTGAACATTTCCGAACCTGCGATCCACCACTTGCTGGCGGAGCCGCTGACCATGATCGGGATGCCGGAGTCGGCTGCGGATACCGCGGCCTTCTTGATCGCATTGGTGCTGGTGACTTTCCTGCACGTCACCTTCGGCGAAATGGTTCCGAAGAACATTTCGGTTTCCGTCGCTGATAAAGCTGTCATGCTTTTGGCGATGCCGCTGGTTGGCATGTCCAAGGTGCTCAAGCCGATCATCTCGATGCTCAACGGCATGGCCAACCTGGTGTTGCACGCCTTTGGCATCGAGCCGAAGGATGAAGTCTCAAGTTCCTACACTGCGGCCGAGGTGCGCTCGATCATCGACACCTCTTCCGAAGAGGGGACCCTGGATGAAGACAACGCGTTGCGACTGACCAAGGCCTTGGAATTCTCATCGGTGACCGCACGAAGCTGCATGGTTCCGCTGGATGACTTGTTCACCCTGGAATGGGGCGAAACCACGGCTCGCGAATTCGAGAAGAAGGTCGGCAAGACCGGATTCTCGCGCATGCTGATCACGAAAAATGATATTCCGGTGGGCTACTGGCACGTGAAAGACGTGATGCTGATCGACGACGCGCATTCGACTCAGCCGCTGCAGGACTTGCCGCTACATCCATTGGGCCAGCTGGGCGAGGACACGGAAATCGAAGCGGCCCTGGAGGAGATGCGCCAGGAAGGCAACCACCTTTCGGTGGTCGTTGATGCCGCCGGTTCTGCCCTTGGCGTGGTGTTCCTTGAGGATGTGATCGAGGTGCTGGTTGGCGAGATCACCGATACGACTAGGAAGCGCACTTCTCCACCGCGCAGGGAGAAGCAGGGAAACTAGGCGAAGCTCACCCCGTGGGCACGTATTGCGAATGAATCGCAACTGGTAGGATTGACTGCGGCACCTCATTGGGTGCCGCAGTTTTTCGTCGCCGGAAAAACAACAATCTCGCAGTGCAGAAAGCAGTCCATGTCATCTAGCCCCATTGTCCACTTTGAGGACGCACGCTTGGCCTATGGGTCGCGTGTGCTCTGGGATGAGCTCAACCTATCCATCGCGGCGGGCGAGTTTCTTGCAGTTTTGGGCCCTAACGGCTCCGGCAAGACCAGCTTCATTAACACCATGCTTGGAACCACCTCGCTGAATCGAGGTTCCGTAGCCATTTCTGGCGCTCCGGTTCGTCGTGGATCGGCGGCCGTTGGCTTGATTCCCCAGCAGCGTCCCTTTGGCGACAACGTCCCATTGCGCGCCCGGGATCTCGTTGCCCTCGGCGTAGATGGTTCCAAGCTGGGTATCCGCATTGGTCGAAGTGCGGTCCGTCAAAAAGTCGATGAGCTTCTGGAGATGGTGGGGGCTAGCGGCTACGCCAACCGGCCGGTATCCGATCTTTCAGGAGGAGAGCAGCAGCGTCTGCGTGCGGCTCAAGCCTTGGCCGGAAACCCCAGGGTATTGCTATGCGATGAACCGTTGCTGTCACTGGATTTGCACCATCAGCAAGCCATCAGCGAAGTGATTCATCGCCAGGCCGTCGAGCGCGAAAGCGCTGTCATTTTCGTGACTCACGAAATCAACCCGATTCTTCCGTATGTGGATCGCGTGCTTTATCTGGCAGAAGGCCGCTTCCATCTGGGCACGGTTGATGAGGTCATGCAGTCATCGGTGCTCACTGAACTTTATGGCGCCCCGGTGGAAGTGCTTCGCGTGAATGGGCGAATCGTGGTCGTGTCCGGGGCCGCGAGCAGCGACTTGCCGGCAGATGGGCACGAGCATGCTGAAGACATCGACCTGGAAACCGGGAAGTAGGAGCGGGACATGAACTTTTCGGACTTCATCGACAAGGCATTTAACTTTGACGATTACGCGCAGCTCTTGCCGCTGGTTTCCAATTCGCTGATTGCTGGGGCCGTGCTCGGCGTTGTCGGCGGCTTGATCGGCATCTTCATCATGATGCGTGACATGGCCTTTGCCGTTCATGGAATCGCCGAGCTGTCTTTCGCCGGTGCCGCGTTTGCGCTGCTCATCGGAGCTGACGTCGTGACAGGATCGGTATTCGGGTCGCTCGTCGCAGCGCTGATCCTTGGATTCCTTGGGACCAGAGCGCGTGATCGCAATTCCATTACCGGCGTGCTGATGCCATTTGGCTTGGGTCTTGGCATTTTGTTCTTGTCCCTCTATGAGGGGCGCAGCGCCAACAAGTTCGGGTTGCTGACCGGCCAGATAGTTGCTGTCGATGATGTGCAATTGACTGGAATGCTGGTGCTGTCGCTTGTCGTTGTGCTTGCCTTGATTCTCGTGTGGCGGCCGTTGACATTTGCATCCGTAGATCCGGTGGTAGCCAATGCCCGGGGCGTTCGCACCTCTGGATTGTCGATTTTTTTCATGGTGATCCTGGCGCTTGCGGTGGCAGTTACCATCCAGGTGGTTGGCGCGCTGCTGGTGCTTGCTCTGCTCATTACGCCTGCAGCTGCGGCAATGCGCATAACTTCCAATCCAGTACTGACTGTGGTGCTGTCTATTGCGTTCGCAGAATTGGCTGTTGTTGGCGGTATCTTGTTGGCGCTAGCTGGCGCATTGCCGATTAGCCCGTACGTCACCACGATCTCGTTCCTGATTTACGTCATCTGCCGTGGAATTGAATATGTGCGTTCTCCCCGAAGGCGCCATCAAGTGTAAGTGGAAGTTTTCCAATCGCCCCAGTTCATGTGGACTGGGGCGATTGCTGTCTCCAGCTCACGTTCTACTCCCCGTGCGGGCAGGTAGCCCCGATCAGGCAGGGATATCCTCGATATCCGGCGGACTGCTCCCGGTGTCCGGCGGCCGGTTCAGCCAGTCCTCGAAGGAACGCACCCAGTCAGCTTCGCTCATGCACTGCGGATAGGGCTGATGCGCAAAACCTGTCGCCGGCGGCGCGGTGGAATGATACGTCGGCCCCATTCCGGTAGCGATCTTCATCCGGTGCGGCCCCCGGGAGATGACAATTTCCTGCCATCCGGGGGTTTCCTTGGCCTGGTTGCAGAACTTGCACCGTCCATCGGCGTTGACCACGCAGGTGTGCCCGCCCAGGCAGGCCTGGGTGACGTGGTCGATTTCCTCGATCATCCCGTCGCAGAAGGGGGTGCGGCAGCGCCGGTCGCGGGTTCTGATGAACTTCTTCATTTTCTCCGGGAAGATCCGTGCGGTGGAGTCCATCGCGATCAGCTCCCGGTCCCCGGGGGCGGTATAGAGGCGGATCAGCTCGATGCTCGCTTCCAGGGTGTCGATGAAGGCCGGGGGCCGGGTGGTGGCCATTTCCGCGAGGGTCATGTTGTTCAGGATTTCCTTGCCGGCGACCAGCTCGCGCGCGTATTGCGGGGCGATGACCCCGTAGCCGTCGAGGTAGGCTGGCTGCCGGTCGCCGAGGAAGAGGGTCTTGTCGGTCATGACCAGTGCGACGTTCATGTTCACGGGCACTGTCGCGTCCGGGCTGGTGCAGAAGCTGGAGAGGTAGTCGGCTTCGATTTGCGCGCGGGTGCGCGGGTCGCCGTGGGCTTTGAGGCTTGTGGATTTTGCCTTGATGTCGTTTTTCAGGGCCAGGCCGGCGATGATGGGCAGTTCGGCGTGGAGGCTCATCATGCCGGTGTCCGGGTGCGCGGTGAATTTGATGCGGCGTTGCTCTTCGGCGCTTTTTTGTTCTTTGCACTGGTCGTCCGAGGCGTAGGCGTAGGTGAAGTCCTTGACGGTGTCGCTGATTTTCCTGGTGCCCTGGTTGGCGAACAGTCGGGGGTTCTTGGCGTACAGCTGATCGAATTCGGTGCGGCGTTCGGCTTTGAGGATGCGCAGCGGGGTGAGGATGGCGCGCATTTGGGCTTCGGTGAATTCGCCGCGGCTGTAGGCGGCGGCCAGGTGCGGGGTGTCGTTGAAGAGGATGCGGCAGTTTTCGAGGTATTCGCGGTAGCCGTGGGGGTCTGCTTTGCGGGCGAGGGCTATGGTGGCGGCGGTGCCGCGGTTCAGCTGCTTGAGGTTGCCGCGGGTGGCGTTCTGGTGGACGACGTTGATTTCGGTTTGGTGGGCGAGGGCTGCTTGGTGGTAGCGCAGGGAGGAGATGGCGCGTTCCAGGCGGGCGATGCTGGTGAGGCATTCCTCGGCGGTTCCGTGTTCCTCGATGTGTGCCAGGCTGGTTTCCAGTCCTTTGACCACGGCGGTGAATCCGTCGTGGTTTTCGGGGTTGGGGGTTTGCGCTGGGGGGATCGTGGTTTCGGACATGTTCTTATTTTACGCTGGTTATTAGAATATGTCTTCGATGGTTTGGTTGCGGGTGGATAACTTTTAGAACACGGTAAAGTTACCAGTCAGCGATTGTATTGGCTTGGAAGCTGAGGGGAATTCAAGCTTCAGGAGAGTGCTTTGGCGCGGCATTCAGCGCAGATGCCATAGATCTCGACGGTGTGTTCGGGCTCGGAAAAATCGTGTTCAGCAGCAACCCTCGCAGCCCAGCGTTCCACCGAAGGGGCTTGAACCTCGACGGTCTTGGAGCATGACCGGCACACGAGATGGTGGTGGTGGGTTTCAGTGACGCACTGGCGGAAGCGGGCTTCGCCATCGCCGCTGCGAAGGACATCGAGCAGGCCGTCATCAGCCATGGACTGCAGCAAGCGGTAAACGGTGGCCAGGGAAACCTTCTTCTCGGAATCCTGCAACCAGCGGTGAAGCTGCTGGGCCGTAGCGAAATCGTCGATCTCGCTCAAGGCCTGCGTAACAGCCAATCGCTGCTTGGTGATCCGGGTTTCTGGCTGGGACATCTACGTGCACCATTCCTTGACTTCGTCGCGGGTCGGCAAAGGGCCTGTCTGCTCGGCCGATCACCTGTACTTCCTCTCAATTTTAGCCAACTTTCCCAGATGATGCGTGTCTGTGGCTGGCACGGGCGGGGCGCGAAGCCTACGCTATGGATATGCGTATCAAAACCAGAGGCCATTCTTGTATAGAACTGAGCACGATCGACGGTTCGCTGCTGCTGGATCCTGGCGTCTTTTCCGATCTGACTGGCGTATTCGAAGGCAAGCACGCGGTGCTGGTGACTCATGAGCATGCGGATCATGCCGACCGGAATGCGATCGTCCAGGCGCTTGAAGCCAACTCTGTTTTAGAGCTCTACGCACCCGCGGCGCTGGCCCGGGAATTGCGCGAGCAGCTTCCTTCGGCCGCCGCGGCCCAGGTGCACACGGTGTGCGCCGGCGCGGACTTCATCGTCGGCGGGATCAAGGTGCGCGCCACCGGTGGTACGCATGCCACAATCCACCAGTCGATCGACCTGGTCGCCAACGTCGGCTACCTGCTCGGCGACCACGCGGTGGGCCAGCCGGTGGTCTACCACCCGGGCGACAGCTATCACGTCCCGGTCGGCGTGCCTGTGGACGTGCTGCTGCTTCCGGTCATGGCGCCCTGGGCGAAGATGTCGGAGGCCGCGGACTTCGCGACGGCGGTCAAGGCGGAGGCCTGGGTGCCCATCCACGATGGGCTGCTCAATGAACGTGGTGTCGCGCTGTTTGATCGCCAGCTGGGCGCGATCGCCGAACGCGATGGCAGCCAGTTTGCGCGCCTGGAGAATGGCGCCGAATACAAAGTCGAAGAACTCGTAGCAAGGTAGCGCAGATGAACCCGTTGATTTCCGCCCAAGAGCTGAAGGCCCTGCTTCCTGGCGAGTGCGTCCTGCTTGATGTCCGGTGGGTGCTCGGACGGGATGACGGTGCGCAAGAGTATGCGCTCGGGCATCTTCCCGGTGCGGTGTTTGTCGATATGGAGCGGGAGCTGTCGGGCGCGGTGGGCGAACATACCGGGCGGCACCCGCTGCCATTGCCTGCGGACCTCGAAGCGGCCGCCCGGCGCTGGGGGATCAACCCGCAGAGCCATGTGGTGGTGTACGACGATTCCGGCGCGCTGGCCGCGGCCCGGGCCTGGTGGCTGCTGCGCCATGCGGGGTTCGAGCAGGTGCAGGTGCTCGACGGGGGACTGGAGGCTTGGAGGCAGGCTGCGGGGCCGATCTCCACGCAAGCCCCCGAGGTGAGCCCCGGTACGGTGTCGCTGTCCTGGGGGCGGATGCCGGTGGTGGACTTCGACGAGCTGGAATCCCTGGGCGGGGTCTTGATCGATTCACGGGCCACCGTGCGGTATCTGGGGATCACCGAGCCGGTGGATCCGGTAGCCGGCCACATTCCCGGCGCGCTGAACCGCCCGACCACCGATAACCTCGATGAGCAGGCACGCTTCTACGGCCCGGAAGCCTTGCGGGCCGCCTTTGAAAAGCTGGGGGCGCAGCAGCCCGGATCGGCCGCCTACTGCGGCTCCGGGATTACCGCGGCCCACCAAGTGCTGGCCGCTGCCAGCGCCGGGATCGAACTCGGACTGTATCCAGGCAGCTGGTCCGAGTACTGCTCCTACCCGCAGGCGCCGATCGCCACCAGCGACGAAAAGCACCGCCACTAGATTTCCGCAACCCGACGAAAGGCTGCCATGAGCACGCTGTTCAGCAAGATTATCCAGGGGCAGATCCCCGGCCGGTTCGTGTGGCAGGACGAAACCTGCGTGGCGTTCCTGTCCATCGGCCCGCTCTCCGATGGCCACGCCCTGGTGGTGCCGCGCGAGGAGGTCGACGAGTTCACCGATGCCTCCGAGCAGCTGCTCACGCACCTGACCCTGGTGGCGCAGAAGATCGGGCAGACCCAGAAGCGGGTTTTCGGCGCGCAGCGTGCCGGGCTGATGATCGCTGGCTTCGAGGTTCCGCACCTGCATGTGCATGTGTGGCCGACCAATTCGCTGGCGGATTTCGACCTGTCCAATGCGGCCGAGAACCCGGACCCGCAGGCGATGGACAATAATGCGCAGAAGCTGCGCGACGGGCTGGTTGCCGACGGCCACGGCGAGTTCGTGCCCGGGGCCTGAAAGCCGGTGGCTTTTATTCGATACCAGTCGAGAACCGCCAACGCCCGTGGCGTGTATCCAGGGATCTTCGCACTGGCCAATGTCCTGGGCCACGACGGAAAATACAGCGCCGAAGAGCATGCGATGTGGCGTGCCGGGAATGACTGGTACAACGCGGCCTATCCGAATCCGAGCGATCTGCAGCCCGAGATCTACGATCACCAGAGCAACCCGGGTGCGGTGGCGTGGTTCAAGGACAGCGCGTGGCATCTGCTGGAGCGCGTCGAGCCCTACTTGCGGTTGCTCGACGCGCACCAGGTGCCCTGGCAGAAGCTGGAAAGCGAGGATCCGGGAACCGTTATCTACGAGGACGAGGTCCAAGTAGTTGTGGTGCCACGAGGCTGATGAGCATTGCCAGCGCCACGAGAAGGGCAGCCACCCATACCGGGGCAAGCAGCCCGAAACCGGCGCTGAGCGTGATTCCGCCAAGAACCGGCCCCAGCGCGGCACCGGCGTTCAGGGCCATGGTCGCGTAGGAACCGCCCATGGTTGGCGCACCAGTGGCAGCATGGATAACTTGGCCGATCAGCGTGCTGCCCAGTGCGAATGACAAAAACCCTTGGGCAAATACAAGGGCCAGCAGCGCGGCGGGGCGTTCGGCCAGCAGCGCCAGCGCGATCCACCCGGCCAGCAGCAAGGGACCGCCTGTCGCCAGGACGGCCACGGGGCGTCGGTCCGAAACCCGGCCCGCGACCGTAATGCCCGCAAAAGACCCGAGGCCAAAGAGCACCAGAACCAAGGGCACCCAAGGTTCGGCTAACCCCGCAGTCGTGGTCACGAGCGGCGCGATAAAGGTGAAGACGGCAAAAGTTCCGCCATTGACCAAGGCCGCCAGCAGCATCGTTCCCGCCAATCGCGGCGTGAAGAGCTCAGCCAGCTCAGTGATCAGTTGTGGCGCTCGATCGGCCGGCGCACCCGCGGCGCGGGAGACCGGCACTGCCATGAACACTGCAACTATTGCCGGAAGGCAAAGCGAGCCGATCACCCAGAAGACGCTGCGCCAGCCCACATGTGCGCCAAGCAGCGTTCCGGCGGGAACTCCGGCAATGGTCGCAGCGCTGGTGCCCGCCAGCAGGATTGCCAGGGCCCGGCCCTTGAGATGAGCTGGCGCCAGCCTCGTGGCAGTGTTCAAGGCGACTGCCAGGAATCCTGCGTTGGACACTGCACCGAGGATCCGGGTGATGAGCAACAGCACATAGTCCGGGGCGAGCGCGGCGGTGGCGTGGCTGATGGCAAAGAGCAACAGGCAGGACAAGAGCGTCGTCCGTTCGGGCAAGCGGCGGGACAGGGCTGCCATCAAGGGTGCACCGAAGGCCATCGAGATGGCGAAGGCCGAGGTCAGCAGGCCGGCGGCGGCCACGTCGACGTTCAGGTCGGTAGCGATCGCCGGAAGCAGGCCGGCGAGCATGAATTCGGATGTGCCCATGACGAAAACCGCCAAGGCAAGGAAGTAGAGAGCAAAAGGCATGGAGGACTCCGAGGTGTTGGAACAAGAATGAGTTCTTCTTGCCACCGCGGACAGCACCCGGGTACCCCTGAATACGACCGCACCAGGTGCGGACGCAGGACTAGCGCACAGCGGGGCTGACGGCGTGGCCGGCAACCCCAAAGGCGTCTGATTCGGGACTCGACATGCCCCACACTTTACCGCACGCTACAGCTGCGCCAGCCCGTCCTTCATCGCCTTGCGGATGCGCTTTTCGCTCACCGAATAGGCCGTCCCCAGCTCCTGGGCAAAGAGCGAGATGCGCATTTCCTCCAGCATCCACTTCACCTGCGCCAGCAGCGCCGGAACGCGTGCGCCCTGCGGCACCTTCTCCAGCGCGTTGTCGTACTCGTCTTCCAGCTTCTGGATCACCACCAGCGCCTGGGAGTCGCGGGTGACCGCGCCGGCGCGCAGCTTCTCCAGGCGCTTTTCGACGCCGGCCACATAGCGCGGCAGGCGCATCAGATTCGCCGCTCCCGTGGCGGCGATGAACCCCGGATAAATCAGCTGCTCCAGCTGTGAACGGATATCGGTGACCGCCGCGAACATGGCCAGGGACTTGGTGCTCTTCAAATCCTTGTTGATGCGGGTGGAGGCGCCGAACACCTTGGCCACGATCGCGGTGATCGTGAAGATGGTGTCGATCTGCTCGGCGCGCACCGCTTCAAAGAGGGCATCGAAGCCTGCCCGGTTCATCGGCAGCGACTCGGGAACCAGCTGATCGACCGCGGCCATGGTGCAGTCGGCGATCAATTTGTCGATCGAGCCATGCGGGTTCTGCGTGAAGACCAGCTTCTCCGCGTTGTTCAGGTGCGAGATCACGAATTTTGCCGCCGGCGGCAGGCGCAGCATCAGCAATCGGATCACGGCGGAGCGGTGGGCGGCATCGCGCTCGGCTTCGCTGCGGAAGACCGTCAAATCCACGGTGCTGCCGTTGTCGTCCAGCCCCGGGTAGGCGGTGATCTGCTGGCCCATCACGGTGGTGGTCACCTTGGCCGGCAGGGTATCGCCCAGCGTCTGGCCCGAGGACTCCAGCTGCGGCCAGGTCTCCAGGGCCTTCTGGTCCCAGGCGCCGGTGGCCGCCGAAGCCTGGGCCTTCTTGCGCTGGCTGGCGGCAGCCACGGGCTTGCCGGGCTTGCCGGGTTTCCCGGCACCGGGGGAGTTGACCCCGCTGGCCAGGGCGGTCCGGTTGGCGGCGGCGAATTTGTACTGCAGGGCGGCCAGGTCATCGCCCTGGCCGAGCACCTTGCCTGAAGCGTCGGTGATGGTGAAGCCAAAGCGCAGGTGCGGCGGCAGAGTGGCGAAGTCGAAGACCGCCGGGTCGACCACCATGCCGCGCAGCCGGCGCAATACCAGCGCCAGGGAATCGGCCAGATCGTCGGCGGACGGATCGAAGTCGGCGTTGAGCATTTCAAGCGCCTTGGCCGCCACATCCGGGGCGGGCACGAAGTTCTTGCGAATCGACTTGGGCATGGAGCGGATCAGCGCGGTGATCAGCTCGTGGCGCAGGCCCGGGATCAGCCAGGCGAAACGCGCCGGATCCAGCTGGTTCAAGAACACCACCGGAACACTGAGCGACACGCCGTCGCCCTCGGAGCCGGCGGCGGCAGGGTTGTATTCGTAGCTCAGCGGCAGGTGGATGGAACCAAGCTGCCAGGTGGTCGGGAACTGCGTTTCGTCCAGTTCCCCGCCGTCGGCCAGCAGGGCTTCGGGATCAAAGTCCAGCAGCGCCGGATCGGTGGCCCGGGCCTTCTTCCACCAGCGGTCGAAGTGCCGCTCGGAATAAACCTGGGCGCCGACCCGGGCGTCGTAGAACGCGAAGAGGTCATCGTCGCTGATCCGCAAATCATGCCGGCGCATGCGGGTTTCGAGCTCTTCCACCTCTTCGAGCAGCGCCTGGTTCTTGGCGAAGAACTTGTGGTGGGTCCGCCAATCGCCCTCGACCAGCGCGTGGCGGATGAACAGCTCGCGCGCCAGGAGAGGATCAACGCGCCAGTAGTGGAACTGGCGGCGGGGAATGATCGGCAGGCCAAAGAGCGTGACCTTCTCATAGCCCATCACCGAGCCGGTGCGCTTGGACCAGTGCGGTTCGGAGTGCGTGCGCTTGAGCAGATGCGGGGCCACTTCTTCCACCCATTCGGGCGCGATGGCCGCATTTACCCGGGCCCAGAGGCGCGAAGTTTCCACCAGCTCGGCGGACATGACCCAGGTGGGGGACTTCTTGAACAGCCCCGATCCGGGGAAGATCGCAAAACGGGTGCCGCGCGCGCCCAGATAATCGCGCTTGCGCTCATCGTAAAGGCCGATATGCCCCAGCAGCCCGGCCAGCAGCGACTTGTGGACCTGGTCCTCATTGCCCGCCGGATCGATCGGCGCGGCCGCCACGGTAATGCCCAGCGGCTTGGCCAATTGGCGCAGCTGGGTGAACAGATCCTGCCATTCGCGAACGCGCAGGTAGTTGATGAATTCGGACTTGCACAACCTGCGGAAGGCCGAGGAGGACAGCTGCTTTTGCTGTTCCTGCAGGTAGGCCCACAGGTTCAGCAGCGCGATGAAGTCGGACTTCTCGTCGGCGAAGCGCTTGTGCAATTGAACCGCGCGCTCGCGCTGCCCGGTCTCCTCGCTGGGGCGCTCGCGCGGATCCTGGATGCTCAGCCCGGCGGCCAGCACCATGAGCTCCTTGGCGACGCCGCGATCCGCGGACTCCACGATCATTCGGCCCAGGCGCACATCCAGCGGCAACTGGGCCAGCTTGCGCCCGATATCGGTGAGCTTGGCGGCCTTGGTGGATTCCAGGGCGCCGAGCTCGCGCAGGAGGTTCACGCCATCGGTGATGGCGCGGGCTTCGGGCGGCTGCACAAAGGGGAACTGGGCCACCTCGGTGGCGGAGGAGACCACGCCCATGGAGATCATCTGCAGGATCACGCTGGCCAGGTTGGTGCGCAGGATTTCCGGGTCGGTGAATTCGGGGCGCGCCTGGTAGTCGGGCTCGGAGTACAGGCGGATCGCGATGCCCTCGGAGACACGGCCGCAACGCCCCGATCGCTGGTTGGCGCTGGCCTGCGAAACACGCTCGATCGGCAACCGCTGCACCTTGGTGCGGTGCGAGTAGCGCGAGATGCGGGCGGTGCCGGTATCGATCACGTACTTGATGCCCGGCACGGTCAGCGAGGTTTCGGCCACGTTGGTGGCCAGGATGATGCGCGGGGCGCCGCCCGGGTGGAAGACCCGGTGCTGCTCGGCCAGCGACAGCCGGGCGAACAGCGGCAGCACCTCGTAGCGCGGCAGGCGCTTATTGGAGGCGACCAGGGCGCGCAGGGCCTCGGCGGCGTCGCGGATTTCGCGTTCGCCGGAGAAGAAGATCAGGATGTCGCCCGGGGCTTCGCGGGACAGCTCCTTGACCGCGTCGGTGACCGCATCGAGCGGGTCGCGCTCTTCTTCCAGGGAATTCTCGTCGGCGTTCTCGGCGTCCAGCTCGGCTTCGGCCTGCAGTGGCCGGTAGCGCAGTTCCACCGGGAAGGTGCGCCCGGAGACCTCGATGATCGGGGCCGGTTCAATCTCGCCCGATGGCAGCGGCGTCCCGAAGTGCGCGGCAAATCGTTCCGGGTCGATGGTGGCCGAAGTGATGATGATCTTCAGCTCGGGGCGCCGGGGCATGATCTGCTTGAGGTATCCGAGCAGGAAGTCGATATTCAGGCTGCGCTCGTGGGCCTCGTCGATGATGATCGCCGAATATTTTCTCAGCAGGCGGTCGCGCTGGATTTCGGCCAGCAGGATGCCGTCGGTCATGACCTTCAGCTTGGTATTGCGCGAAACTTCGCCGGTGAAGCGCACGTGGAAGCCGACTTCGTCACCGATCTGCGTGCCCATTTCCTCGGCAATGCGCTCGGCGACGGTGCGCGCGGCGAGGCGCCGGGGCTGGGTGTGCCCGATCATGCCCTGCTCGGCCAGGCCGAGTTCGATGAGCATTTTGGGCAGCTGGGTGGTTTTGCCCGAACCGGTTTCGCCGGCAATGACTACTACCTGGTTTTCGCGCACCGCCTTGAGGATGTCTGCGCGACGGGATGAGACCGGGAGGGCTTCGGGATACGTAATGCTAAGCGCCATGATGTTCCCATTCTATTCGCGCCACGCGCATTCGTGGTGGCCGCCGGGCCGAAGCCCGGGTCGACACCAAAAATGCGCCTTGGGGAGTAGTGCGCCAAGAGTCAAATTTTCAGATTGTCCAAGCAATTGTCGACAACTTAAGGCCGAGAAATACAAAACTTCCAGATACTGGCGCAATCCGGATCATTTGTGTCCACTAGAATCCAGATCAAGATGCAAACGTCTGGGAATCGACCTTGATCGTAGTCAAGGTGAGGTCGTTCACATGTAAGATCGAGGGTAATCATCGACGTGTTGCCTGGACGGTTCCCGCATGCTGCGCAGCTGTTGCGCTTCATAACCGGGCATCCGCGCTATCGGTGGGATTCACTCGCAAGGGAACTTTGAAAGGAACTTCAATGAAGAGCTTCACCGCCATGAAATTCGCTGCTATCGCAGCAGCTGGTGCACTGGCCTTGACCGCTTGTGGCGGCAGTGGCGACGGGGGCACTGCTGCTGGCGGCGATGACGCCGTCAAGATCGGCATTTCCCAGTTCGTCTCGCACCCTTCGCTTGACGCTGTAGTTACCGGTTTCAAGGCTGGCATGGAAGAAGCCGGCTACACCGGCGACAAGATCGAATACGACATGAACAACGCCGAAACCGATCAGGCAACCAACACCTCGATCGCCGGCAAGCTTGCCGCCGATTCGGATATCGACCTGGTTTTGGCAGTTGCCACCCCTTCGGCCCAGGCTGCAGCGCAGGCGATCACCAACGTTCCAGTGCTCTTCTCCGCCGTCACCGACCCGGTAGATGCCAAGCTGGTAGCCTCCAACGAAGCGCCCGGCGCCAACGTCACCGGCACCTCGGACATGAACCCGGTCGACGAGCAGCTGCAGCTGCTCAAGGATCTGGCGCCTGATGCCAAGAAGGTCGGAATCGTCTACTCCTCGGGTGAAGCCAACTCGGCTGTCCAGGTGAAGATGGCTGAGGAAGCGGCCAAGTCCCTGGGCCTGACCATCGAGAAGGCCGCAGTATCGGCATCGAGCGAAGTCCAGCAGGCTGCCAGCTCGCTGGATGTGGATGCATACTACGTGCCAACCGATAACGCAGTGGTTTCCGCTCTGGAAGGCCTGCTGCAGGTCGCCGAGAAGAACAACGTCCCGGTGATCTCCGCTGATGGCGAGTCCGTCAAGCGCGGCGCCACGGCAACCTACGGAATCAACTACGAGAAGCTGGGCGAGCAGACCGCCGCCATGGCCGTGAAGATCCTCAAGGGCGAAGCCGAACCGGCAACCCTGCCAGTGGAGACCATCTCCGAGGTTGATCTCTACCTGAATGAAAAGGCCGCCAAGAAGGTCGGCGTTGAATTCACCGATGAGATGAAGAAGGAAGCCGTCGAGGTTTACTAAACCCCGGCAACAACTTACCGACGCAAGGCGGGGCGCATAACCTGATGCCTCGCCTTTCGTCGTGACTACTCGCAAAACTTACAACTCAAGGATCCACACATGATCACAGCGGTTGAACTCGGCCTGATTTACGCCATCATGGCGCTCGGGGTGTACCTGACCTTCCGTATCCTGGACTTTCCCGACCTGACCGTCGACGGCAGCTTCACCACCGGTGCCGCCGTTGCCTCGGTCGGCATCGTGAACGGGATGAACCCATGGCTGGCCACGGTGCTGGCCTTCTTCGCCGGCATGGTTGCCGGTGTCATCACCGGCCTGCTGCATACCAAGGGCAAGATTGATGGCCTGCTCGCCGGTATTTTGACCATGATCGCGCTGTACTCGATTAATTTGCGCATCATGGGCAAGGCCAATACGCCGCTGCTCGGGGAACAGACCCTGATCAGCCCGATGCGCGCCTCGGGCATCCTCGGATCCTGGGCATCGGTCGCGATTTTCTTCGCCGTGTGCCTGGCATTTGTTGCGGTGATCGTCTGGTTCCTGCACACCGAATTGGGCATGGCCATGCGCGCCACCGGCGACAACCAGGAAATGATCCGCTCCTTCGGCGTGAGCACCGACAACCAGAAAATCCTGGGCCTGGCGCTGTCCAATGGCCTGGTGGCGCTGTCCGGCGCGGTCATCGCCCAGTACCAGGGCTTCGCCGATATCGGCATGGGCATTGGCCTGATCCTGATCGGCCTGGCTTCGGTCATCGTCGGCCAGGCCATCTTCACCCAGCGCTACATCTGGCTCGCTGCCATCGCCGTGGTCTTCGGCGCGGTGATCTACCGCCTGGTCATCCAGCTGGCACTCTCGGCCGGCCTGCAGGTCAACGACATGAAGCTGATTTCCGCGGTGCTCGTGGTGGTCGCACTGCTGCTGCCGAAGTGGAAGGGCTTCCAGAAGATCATCAAGACCTTCACGAAGCGCCCGCAACCCGTTACCGAATCCAAGGAAGAGGTTCGCACCAATGCTTGAAATCAAGAACCTGTCGCGTACGTTCTTCCCGGGAACCGTGAACGAGCGCAAGGCACTGCGCAACATCAACCTGAACCTGGCTGACGGCGAATTCGTCACCGTTATCGGCTCCAATGGCGCTGGCAAGTCGACGGTGCTGAATATGGTGGCAGGCAAGCTGCAGCCGGATGCCGGCTCGGTGGCCATCGGCGGCAAGAATGTCACCAAGCTGGCCGATTACCAGCGCGCCAAATACATCGGCCGCGTTTTCCAGGACCCGATGGCCGGAACCGCCCCGACCATGTCCATCGAGGAGAACATGGCCCTGGCCTACGCCCGCGGGCGTTTCCGCGGCCTGGGCCTGGGTGTGGGAGCCAAGCGCCGGGAACTGTTTGTCGAGGAGCTCAAGAGCCTGGAACTCGGGCTGGAAAAGCGCCTGAAGACCAAGGTGGGGCTGCTCTCCGGCGGCCAGCGCCAGGCGCTGAGCCTACTCATGGCGACGTTCTCCAAGCCGAAGATCCTGCTGCTTGATGAGCACACCGCCGCCCTGGATCCGCAGCGTGCGGCGCTGGTCTCGCGCTTGACCAAGGAAATTGTGGAACGCCACCAGCTGACCACCCTGATGGTCACGCACAATATGGAACAGGCGCTCGCCCTGGGCACCCGCTTGATCATGATGCACGATGGGCAGATCATCCTGGATTTGAACCAGGAGGAGAAGTCCAAGATGACCGTCAAGGACCTGCTCGACGAGTTCGGGAAGATCAAGGGCGCACAGCTCGACGACAAGACCATGCTCCAGTAATTACAGCGAACAGCTGCAAGGGCTTTGCCTGACCCTCGAGGTCGGCAAAGCCCTTGCTGCGTTAACCAGGTTCTCGGCTCAGCTTCTTTCGCAATAGGAACTCGATTCGACCCGAGGTTTCATCAATGAGTTCCTGGCCAGTGTGCTGGTATCCGCAGGACAGGTACAGCTCGATCGCACGCGAATTATCGGCAATAACCCATAAGCGGAGTTCCACGTGACCGGCGCTCGCTGCATGGCGGTCCACCTCGGAAAGCAAAACTCGCGCAATGCCTTGGCCCCAGAAATCGGGCGCAACGGCGACGTAGTAAATTTCCAGATAGCCATCGTGGGGTGAGGCGATCGTAAATCCTGCCGGAACTCCGTCCTTGGATGCCATCACGAGCCTGGCTTCCGGCAGCGCCAAGCGACGTTGAACTCCAGCAAGCGCTTGGCTGCCGTCTGTTGGCGTGGGCTTGTGATCGCGCTGCGCGGCAGCTTGCGCCCAGATTCTCGCAGCATGGTCAATGCATTGCGAATCCTGCCGCATCGCTTCCATAAAGGTGAGCGATGAGTCGTCCATGCACATGGTGCTAATTCCTCAGATCCAAGGTGCAGGAATGGCCGGTCTTAAGGCCCTCCGCGATAAAATCCAGGACCAAATGCCTGGCTTCTTGCGGGGGAGCGGGGGCGTAGATCCACGTGGCTTCCCAAGGCGATTCAAGCGAGGCTGTTTCACCACCGACCCACATGTATTCCGTGCCCAAATCGTCTGTCACTTCAGCTTCGATGCGCTCGAAAAATTTAGCACTCGGCAGTGGCGGTGCACTTCCGGCGATGCTTGCTCCACGCTCTTCGAGCTGAGCCTTCCAGGCCTCTTTCTTGCTGCTGAAGTCCGCGTCGAGTTGGCGGGTCATTTCATTGGGCACAGCGCGCAGCGTGAACTCGAAACTCGAAGTGAACCCGACATCGCAGTCTTCGTATTCAAGGTGCCAAGGCGGGAGGCCCGTGCTTAGATTGAGCCCGGCAAAAGAAACATCAACGCCTTGGTGGACGGCGACGATTAGATCGTGCGGAGCTGATTCCATGCGTGCCATGGCATCAGACTACACAGCGAGTCATCGAAGATACCCTTCGTTAAAGGGACGCGCCGTGTCTGCCTGGCCACCAAGCGAAGCGGCACGTGCGTTTGCTCTAGATCATTCCGCTGGAGCCGAGCAGTGAGCCAACAAAGAACGTCGCGGCCAGGGCCAGCGCGCCACCGATAACCAGCCGGAGCGCTGAGACCCGTTTGGAGCTTCCACCGATGTAGGCGCCGAGCGTTCCTGTGAGCGCCAGGGCAACAAGCACCGCGGCAAAGGTCACGGGAATGCGGATCTGTTGCGGTGGCAGCATGATGGCAAGCATGGGCAATATCGCGCCAACCACGAAAGCCGCGGCGGAAGCATAGGCCGCATGCCAGGGGTTGGCCTCTTCTTCTTCGTCGATATTCAGCTCTGCCGACAAATGGGCTGCCAGCGGATCGTGTGCGGTCAGTTCGGTGGCCACCTGCATCGCGGTTTGCCGGCTCAGCCCCTTCGCCTGGTAGATGCCGGCAAGCTCAGCGAGTTCTGCCTCTGGATCTTCGGCGAGCTCTTGGCGTTCCTTCTCCACCAGGGCGCGCTGGGAATCCCGCTGGCTGCTGACCGAAACATACTCGCCCAGCGCCATGGAGATGGCACCGCCGATCACCGCGGCCATTCCGGCAATGAAGATCGGGGCTGACTGGTTGGTGACTCCTGCTACGCCTACGACGGTCGCCGCCACCGAGACAATGCCGTCGTTGGCGCCGAGCACCCCGGCACGCAGCCAGTTGAGGCGTTCGGCGAAATTCAGGTCATGAGGTTCGCCGGGATGGGCATTAGCTGATTGGCTCATGCCCCAAGATAAGCACCAGGCGTACGATCAGCGCTAGTTCTTGCTCGCCACGGGATGGGGAAAACGGCGATCCGGGAATAAAAAAATTGCAGGCCCGGATGAACCAGGACCTGCAATTTGCTGGTGCCCCTGAAAGGAATCGAACCTTCGACCTTCTGCTCCGGAGGCAGACGCTCTATCCACTGAGCTACAGAGGCGTGTTGCTGGGCAACAGAAGAAATACTATCAGGTGGTGTGCTGATCTGCGCAATTCAAGCAGCCAGGTTGTGCTGTGTTGCAAAAGTCACCGAACCCGGCAAGCCTCACAGCCTTGGGGGAGTCATGAATGCTGAATATGCGGTGCAATTACCGGTATTCTTGAACGGTGACTCCTGAAGAACTCTCCGCAGCAATATCCGCATGCCTCACCGAAGCCGTCGCCGCTGGTGAAATCTCCGTTGAGGTTCCAGACACCGTGCGTGTCGACCGTCCCAAGAGCCGTGAGCACGGTGACTGGGCAACCAACATCGCGCTGCAGCTGGGCAAGAAGGCCGGCATGGCCCCGCGCGACTTCGCGCAGATCCTTGCCCGACGCCTTGCCGAGGTTCCAGGAGTCGGTGCCGTGGACATCGCAGGCCCTGGCTTTTTGAACATTACCCTCGAAGCTGGCGCGGCCGGCGAGCTGGCCCGCACCATCGTCGACGCCGGTGCAGCCTATGGCAGCAACCAGGCCCTGGCCGGCCACGTGGTCAACATGGAGTTCGTTTCGGCGAACCCGACCGGTCCGCTGCACATCGGCCACACCCGCTGGGCTGCCCTGGGCGATGCGATCTCGCGCGTCCTGCGCGCTTCGGGCGCCTCGGTCACCAGCGAGTACTACATCAACGACGCCGGCAACCAGATGAACGTCTTTGCCCGCTCGGTCTACAACCGCATCCACGGCCTGCCGGTTCCCGAGGGCGGCTACCCAGGCGAATACATCAAGGAACTGGGCGATATCGTCCTGGCCCAGAACCCGCAATTGGGCGAACTGGAAGAAGCCGAAGCCATCCCGGCGCTGCGCGATGCCGCCTACAAGGCGCAGCTGGCAGACATCAAGTCGACCCTGGCCGACTTCGGCGTCAGCTTCGACGTGTACTTCTCCGAGACCGCCCTGCACGAAGGCGGGGCCGTGGCCGATGCCGTAGCCCGCCTGCGCGAACAGGGCCACATCTTCGATTTGGAGGGCGCCGTCTGGCTGCGCACCACCGACTTCGGCGATGACAAGGACCGCGTGCTGATCCGCGCCAATGGCGAGCCGACCTACTTCGCTGCCGACGCCGCCTACTACCTGTCCAAGAAGGACCGCGGCTTCGAAGAGAAGATCTACCTGCTGGGAGCCGACCACCACGGCTACGTCAACCGTCTCAAGGCCATTGCCGCCTGCGCGGGGGATGACAAGGAAAAGAACATCGAGGTGCTGATCGGCCAGCTGATCAGCGTTAACGGCGCCAAGCTCTCCAAGCGCGCCGGCAACATCATCGAGCTGCGCGATTTGATCAACTGGATCGGTGCCGACGCGCTGCGCTACTCGCTGGCCCGCTTCCCGGCTGATTCGCCGATCGCGCTGG
>Ga0308170_10001539_pt1 | contig 21605 bp, 18 predicted proteins | sample PhyBR2_2_FD_202136 | JGI IMG/M metagenome (GOLD analysis project Ga0308170, IMG submission 202136) | Phyllosphere microbial communities from UC Gill Tract Community Farm, Albany, California, United States - DLSLSB.R2 | ecosystem: Host-associated > Plants > Phyllosphere > Unclassified | place...
TCACTTCCCACCAATTCGGCGGTTCCGCGACCCTCTCCGCATCACACACGACGATCGGCCGGCGCCTCGCGGCTCCGTCCCCCGTTCGTGGCGACCCGGAGAACATTACGCATGAGCCGCGCTCATGCCAAATCGGGGCGCTCAGTCGGCGACGAGGCCGACGCGCAGGTACTCGGCGGCGTAGCGGCCCTGCAGCAGGAGCGAGGCGTAGCGTGCCATCTCCCCCTCGCCCTCAGCCGTCACGACCTCGACGCGCACACCGCGCGCATCGGCCGTCTCGACGAGGCGACGGCGCTGGTCGCCCACCAGGGACGGGCCCTCATGAGCTGCCTCGGCGAGGTCGTCGAGCACGACCACGCTCGGCCGCGCCTCCCCGGCGCTCTCGAACGGATCGGCGAAGACATCACGGGGGCGGGCGGCCTCGATGACCGGCAGCAGCTGCTCCGCGTCGCCGGCGATGGCCGAGCGCCCCGTGGCTCGACGCAGCTCCTCCGCCACCCGACGCGCCGCACGCGCTGCCAGTGCAGACCCACCCCACACCACCGGGGTCGCGTCGGCCAGCGCGATCGCGAGGGACTTGGCCGGGTTAGTGGCCAGATCGCGATGCGGCGAGCAGGCCACGGCCACGTCGTCGAGGGCAGCGGCGACCGCGTCTGCGCTCGTCGTGGGCCCGAGCTGGACCTGGTCCAGGAACGACAGCATGACGACGGCCAGCGCGAGCGGGTCGGTGGTCTCGGCGGGCAGCAGCGAGACGTCCCTCCCGGCAGCGTGCTCCCCCACCAGGGAGGCACGCGGCGCGGCCACGACGACCTGGGCGCCGCGACGTCCGGCCTCGGCGACCGCGGCCGCCGCGCCGGGATCTCCCCCGCTGGGGGCGAGCACCACGACCAGGTCCAGGGAGCCTACCCAGCCGGGAAGTCCCGGTGCGGGCCATGCGACGAAGGGCACCGGGCACGTCGGCTCGAGAACGGCGCGCAGCAGGCGGGAGTCGGATCCGGCGGCGACCACCGCACGGGGGCGACCGGCGCCCTCGCGTCGCATGACCGCCTCGGCCACGGCATCGGCGGTGGCGCCGAGCTCTCGCCGCACGCGCGAACCGGACTCGGCGAGGCCGCGCAGCCGGATGTCAGCGAGGTTCAGCGCCTGCTCGTCGTCGAGTCGCGCCTCGTCGAAATAGCTCATCGCCGTTCCCCTTGCCCCGTGTCCGCTACTTCGCGGCCTCGTCGATGAGCAGCACCGGGATGCCGTCGCGGACCGGGTAGACCAGGCCGCACTCCCCCTGGCACGCGAGCTCGCCGTCCACGCCCTGCTCGCCGGCGAAGACCACCGCCGTGCGGGGCTCCAGCGCGCCGTGGCACTGCGGGCACACGATGATGTCGAGCAGGGTCGGGTCGAGACCCAGGGTGGTGTCGTCGGTCATCAGCTGTCCTTCCGGATGATGGCGAGCGCCCCGTCGCGGGCCCGCTCCATGGTCGTCTGATCCTTGCCCTCAGCGTTGAGTCGCAGGAGCGGCTCGGTGTTCGACGCGCGGACGTTGAAGGTCCAGTCGGGGTGACTCACGGTCAGACCGTCGAGCTCGTCGAGGCTGATCCCGTCGCTCGGGCCACCGTCCGCAGCCGAGAAGTGCGCCTTGATGGCCGCGATCGCAGCCTCCTGGTCGGCGACGGCCGAGTTGATCTCACCGCTGCTCGGGTAGCGGTCGTACGCGCGCATCAGCTGCGAGAGCGGCCGGTCGGACTCTGCCAGGGCGGCGAGCACGTGCAGCGCCGCGAGCATGCCGGAGTCGGCGCGCCAGAAGTCGCGGAAGTAGAAGTGGCCACTGTGCTCGCCGCCGAAGACCGCGTCGGTCTCGGCCATGGTGGCCTTGATGTAGGAGTGGCCCACCCGCGTGCGGACCGGGACGCCGCCGTTCTCGCGGATGATCTCCGGTACGGCCCGCGAGGTGATCAGGTTGTGGATCACGTGCGCCCCCGGGTCCTTCGCGAGCGCCCGCTCGGCGATGAGGGCGGTGATCGCCGACGGGCTGACCGTCCGGCCGCGCTCATCGACGAGGAAGCAGCGGTCGGCGTCGCCGTCGAACGCGAGACCGGCGTCGGCGCCCTCGGCCAGCACCCGGGCCTTCAGGTCGGTGAGGGTCTCCTCGTCGAGCGGGTTGGCGTCGTGGTGGGGGAAGGTGCCGTCGAGCTCGAAGTACATCGGGATCAGCTCGATGTGCTGGCTGCCGACGCGCTCGAAGACCGCAGGAGCGGTGTGCCCGGCCATGCCGTTGCCGGCGTCGGCGACGACCTTGAGGCGGCGACCGCTGATCGGGGCCAGCGAGAGCAGGTGGGCGGCGTACGCCTCCAGGACGTCGCTCTGCTCGATGGCGCCCGGGACGGTCGTGGGCTCGAGCGGCACACCCGAGATGACCAGGTCGCGGATCTGCGCCAGGCCGCTCTCCAACCCGATCGGCACCGCGTTCGCGCGGCACATCTTGATGCCGTTGTACTGCGCCGGGTTGTGGCTCGCCGTGAACATGGCGCCGGGCAGGCTGAGGTGGCCCGAGGCGAAGTACATCTCGTCGGTCGACGCGAGGCCGATGATCACGACATCGGCACCCATCTCCGAGGCACCCTCGGCGAACGCCGCGGCAAGCCCCGGCGAGCTCGGCCGCATGTCGTACGCGACCACGATCCGCGGCGCGCCGACCACCTTGGCGAACGCCCGGCCGGTCGCGTGCGCGAGGTCCTCGTCGATCTGGTCGGGCACGGTTCCGCGAACGTCGTAGGCCTTGAAGATCGACATCACATTCGCTGGATTGATCACGGGCTCCGCCATGACGCCACCCTAGCGACTGAGCGACGCCGGCCCGCGCCGCCCACGGACATGGTGGCTCGGTCAGTCGGTGGTGAGGACGCGCAGGTGGCCGCGGCGACCGGTCTCACGGGCGCCCGCCTCGCGGGCCTCGCGAGCACCGGGCTCCGCGACGGCCCGGGCCACCGAGCGCGGCGAGCTGCCGGTGACCGAGGCGATCGGGCGGCCGGCCTCGCGGACCGCGTTGGCCAGCGCCAGGAGGTCGTCGTCGGAGGGACCGGCGGGCACGTGCTCGCGGATCAGGCGGACGACCTCCCAGCCGCGCGGCGCCGAGAGACGCTCAGCGTGCTCCTCGCACAAGTCGTACGCGTGCGGCTCCGCGAACGTCGACAGCGGCCCGAGGACGGCCGTCTGGTCGGCGTACACGTACGTCAGCGTGCACGTCGCAGGGCGGGTGCAGGCGGTGCGCGAGCAACGACGGGCCGGGGTCACCGGCACACCGTACCTTCGCGGTGGCGACGGAACGGTAAGGCTCGCCTACTAGGCTCGGCCTGTGAGTCGCACACGGGATCGTCGGGGACGCGGGATGCGCGGTCCGGCCGTGCTGCCGAGGGTCCCCGGGCGCCCCGAGCTGCGCACCCGCCGGGAGCGCTTCGACGACCTGGTGCTCAGCATCGTCACCGAGATCGACGAGCGGTGGCAGGAGCGGCTGGGTCTGGTGGAGTACGCGGTGGAGGACACCCCGCAGATCCCTGACGACTGGAGCGACGACACGGTCCCGCTCTCCTCGCTGATCCGCGGCACCGGGAGCAGGCCCACGCGGCTGGTGGTCTTCCGGCGTCCGATCGAGCATCGCTGCGAGAACCGGACCGATCTGGAAGCCATGCTGCTCACGGTGATCGTGGAGCAGGTCGCCGAGCTGCTCGGCATCGACCCCGAGATGGTCGACCCCCGATACGAGGAGTGACGGCGAGGAGAGCTGAGCAAGCCCGCTCGCGACGTGGTCAAGCGGGTCTGAGAGCTTGCTCGGCTTGACGAGCCAAGCTCCTCGGCCGGAGCGAAGCGACGGCCCGAGGAGTGACGGCCCGAGGACTAGCGGGGCAGGCCGGGCTTCACGAACGGCACCCGGCCGGTCAGCCGCGTCGCGCGCAGCGGTACGACCGCGGCGCCGTGCGCTCCGTGCACAAGGACCGAGCCGCGCACCGACGTCCGCTCCGCAGTCACGTCGACCCGCACGGCGCCGCCCGGCAGCGGCACGGTCAGACCCTGCTGCGGGCTGATGGCGACACGCTTCGAGGCGAGCTCCTTGCCGGTGGCGTCGCGCGAGACCACCGTGACCGCGCCGACCGCTCCGGCTCCGCCGACGACGAGCTCCTTCGCACCGCGCGGAACGGCGACGGTCGTCGAGGCGCTGATGCTGGATGAGGGAGCGATCAGGGAGAGGTCCCCGCCGACCAGGGAACGCAGTGACGCGGTCACGGCACCGGAGGCGCTGACCTCGACCCCGACGACCCCCTTGCTCTTCGCGGAGCCGAGGACGTGGGCGAGATCGACGCGCGAGACCGACTGCGGTCCGATGTCGAGGGTGGGAGCGTTGTCCGGGGTGAAGACGGAGTCGGCAGAGACGAGTCGTACGGTCGCGGTGACCTCGTGATCCGTAGGGTTGGCGACGGTCAGCTGACGCGAGCCACTGCCCGACGGGAGGCCGAGCAGCAGCGCGTCGCGCGACGGAGCTCCGCCGGACGGCAGCCAGTCCTCGTCGTAGCCGTCGCCGACCAAGTGGGCCGCACGATCGCGTACGGAGACCGCGACCTGCCCGCGCTCGACGACGGCATGCACGGCCAGGCCGCTCTGGGTGGGCATCACCGCAGCCAGGTCGATGACCTGGCTGTCGTTGCCCGCGACCGCGATCCCGCGCAGCCCCGGAACGTCGATCGGACCGGTATCGCCCAGGACCGTCAGGTCCGCGACGGCGGGGCCCGGGTTCGGGTTGACCAGCACGACATACGACCGGTGGGTCGGTCCCGCGCCCACGCCGGTGAACCACTGGTCGGCGCGAGGAGTGACGCAGGCCGAGGCGGCGACCGGCGAGGTCGAGGACCGGGTGGCCACCAGCCCCGGGGCGGCGCCGCCGGTTGCGGTGATCACGACGGGATCGCTGCCTGTGCGCACGAGGGCGACGCCGTCGGTCGGCAGGTCGACCGAGCGGCCGGCGGCCGAGGCCGGACCGCTACCGGCGGTCCCGACAGCCAGCTGATCGCCGCGGCCGAAGGAGCCCGGGCAGACCACGACCGAACGCTCCGGCGGGTGCGTCGTCGGCTGGTGGAAGTAGGCCGAGCCGAAGCCCGGGTTGGTCAGGAAGAGCGCCAACGCGACCAGCAGCGGCACCGCGATCGCGAGCACGAACGTGATGTCGAGCGGGCGGCGCGCCGCCCGGGCCGCGCGGTTCGTCCGGGGGGTCTGGCTCATCGTCGGCGCCTCCGCTCGATGGTGGGCAGGCAGAGCACCACGACCAGGACGATCCCGCACGCCTGGACGAGCAACAGCGCGATCCGCAGCCAGGACCGGTGCCCGGTCATGTCCCCGCGCGGCTCGGCGTCGAGCTGCCAGGCGCGGGTGGCCCGGTTGGCGGCGCTCGCCTGGGTGACGGCGCCGCTGGCGTCGATCGCCGCAGCCACGCCGGCATCGACCCGGGGCGGCAGCACGACGTACTGGACCCCGGCGTCAGCGAGCTGCTGGACGACCTCGTCGGTGGGCTGGGAGACGAACTTCTGCACCACCGCGGTGAAGCCCGTGTCCTCCGGCGTCAAGGTCATGATCTCGTCGTCGCCGATGGTGGTGCCGTCGCCGCGCATGACGTAGTAGCGCAGACCCGCCGCACTGCTTCCACGGATGACCAGGACGCCACGCTCGGGTGCAGCCTGGGCGTTCTCGACCATGTAGAGCGGGACGCCGTCGTGCCAGGTGGACGTCAAGGACTCGTTCGCGTTGCCGAGGAACCAGGCCAGCCCCGTCAGGGGTGCGAGCGCGGCGACGACGGCCACCGCACCGGCGACACCGCGCCGCCAGCCGCCGAGCCCGTCGGCGAGGGCGCCCTGGGCGCCGAGGACGGCCGCGACGATCGCTCCGCCCTTCAGAGCGACCAGGGCGAACAGCAGACCGGCCGGGGTAGTGCCGTGGGACAGGTGCAGCGTCAGGAGCCCGAGCACCATCGCCACGATCGCGGTGGCCAGCATGGCGATCCAGCAGAGGAGGACCGGGATGCGGGTGCGCGCCGGGATCAGGGCCAGCACGGCGAGCACGGGCGCGATCAGTCCGACCCACCAGGGCGCGCCCAGCTCGGACAGGCGGCCGATGAGAAGCCGCGCGCCGGTGAGCTGCGGGCTCGGCAGACGACCCGCGTCGAGCAGCAGACCGGCGCCCGCGCCGTGGATCAGCGCCGGCAGCCACCACGGCAGCAGCAGGACCGGGGCGGTCCCCAGTGCGGCGGCTGGAGGTCCCCAGACCGCGCGTCTCCGGATCATTCCCGGTGCTAGCCGGGCGGCGACGATCGCGATCAGGACAGCGAGCACCACGGCGACCAGCCAGGCCGAGGGGGTGAACGAGGCGATCACGGTGAGCAGCAGGCCCGTACGCCACGCGGCGCGCCAGCGCCGGTCGGCCTCCGGTTCGGCGAAGCCGAGGGCGGCGTGGACCAGCCACGGGAGCAGCGCGGTCGCGACCACGGCGCCGAGGCGGCCGTCGCCCCAGGCTCCGCTGACGACCGGGAGCAGCGCATAGGTGGTCGCACCCCACAGGATCAGCCACCGGGGGGCGCCGCGGTGGCTGATGAGCCGGCCGAGCACACGCAGCAGCCGCCAGGCTCCCCACAGCGCGAGCGGGAACGACAGCACGAGGACGACGCTGACGGTCAGCGAGGCGCTGCCGCCGAGGAGCGTGCCGAGCAGCGCGAGCGGAAGAAGGTAGGGCGGGGCCGGCACCGCCGTGCCGAGGCCGAGGGCGTGCCACGACTCGTATTGGAGGTGCCACCAGGCTCCGACGTTCGACGGCGCCGGCGACAGGCCGCCTCCGGCGACCGCCTGCCAGGCGGTGCGAGAGCCGATCAGACCGAGGATGACGACCACGGCGAGGACCAGCGCGACCGGGTTGGTGAAGAAGCGCACCAGCCACCCGTTCTCCACCGGGATCTCGTCCTCCTCCGCGGCGCGGGCGGCCTCGCGGGCGGCGAGCTCGCGGGCGGCGAACGAGGCGGGGTCGGCCTCCGCAGCCGCGGTCCGGCGTCGCTCCGCCACGTCGGAGGCCTGGGTGGTGAGCGCGCTGACGACGTCACCGACGAAGTCGAGTCCGTGCCGATACGGCAGCCACGGCGGGGCCAGCAGCGGTCGCACCTGCGCCGGTGCGACGCTCGCCTGCTCGCGCCGGGCCCGTCGGGCGGCGTGCACGACGCCGGGGCGGCGGTAGACCGAGATGAGGGCGGCGAGCTCGTCGAGCGCCGACGCGACGTCGCGGACGACCAGGAGGCCGAGCATCCGCAGCAGCGTGCCGACGAAGAGTCGGATCATCTGCAGTGGCAGCGCCCACGGCCGGCTGTTGGCGAGCAGCGTGTAGAGCGCCGCGCGGCGCTCCTCGTAGTGGGTGTGCTTGCCGGTCAGCCGGGTTCGACGGACGCCGCGGTGTGCCGCCTCGGCGTGGAAGACGACGGCCTGGGGCACGATCAGGGTGCGGTGACCCGCGGAGGCGGCGCGCCAGCCGAGGTCGATGTCGTTGCCGAAGATCGGCAGCTGCGGATCGAAGCCACCCAGCTCGAGCAGGACGCTGCGCCGCACCAGCATCCCGGCGGTGTTGACCGCGAGGACCGTACGGACCTCGTCGTGCTGACCCTGGTCGTACTCGCCGCGCTCGAGGCCGGTCTCGCGCCTGCCGGTGCCGGAGATCGTGACCCCGAGCTCGAGCAGGCGGCGCAACGAGGGCCACTCCCGCAGCTTGGGGCCCAGGATGGCGGCGTCCGGGTGCTGGGCGGCGGCAGCGAGCAGCTGCTCGAGCGCGTCCGGGGCCGGCGTCGAGTCGTCGTGCAGCAGCCAGACCCATTCGGGCGCGGTCTCGGCGATCCGCTCCAGGCCGAGGGCGACCGCCTCGGGGTAGGTCGTCGCGCCCGGGACGCGCAGGGCGGCCCCGAAGGCCTGCTCGAGCAGCTCGGAGGAGCCATCCTTGCTGCCGGTGTCGATCGCGACGACCTGGTCCGGGGCGACGGTCTGGTCACCGATGCCCGAGATGACGGTGGGCAGCCAGCTGGCTCCGTCATGGCTGACGACGAGCAGAGCTACCGAGGGACGCACGATCGGCAACCTTAGACGCCCTGACCGGCACGCCCAATCCGGAAGGAAATGCAGCGGACCCCGGCCGTGGCCGGGGTCCTGCTACTCGTGTCGCTCTCGGCGACGATCCGCGCCAGCCTGGGGCTGGGTCAGACCGCGCGCTTCTTGAGCTTGCGGCGCTCCCTCTCGGAGAGCCCGCCCCAGATGCCGAAGCGCTCGTCGTTCATGAGCGCCGACTCCAGGCAGTCGTCCCGCACGTCGCAGGTCTGGCAGACCTTCTTGGCCTCCCGGGTCGATCCGCCCTTTTCAGGGAAGAACGCCTCCGGGTCGGTCTGAGCGCACAGTGCACGCTCCTGCCAGCCCCCGTCGTCGGTCGTCGACTCGAGGAGAAGAAGTTCCCTCATCGATTCTCAGTCCTTCCCGACTTCAAGCAGTGACCTTGTTGGGTTTCGTTCAGTGCGTCAGCGAGGCCCCTTCGAGGCGACCCGCATGGGTGCTGCTTCGCTCACATTCGGCGTGTCGACTGGACGTATGAGGAACTCTCGTCCAGAGGTATGACACGAGTGAAATTACATGCCTGTCGAAACCCGAAGTCAAGCCCGAACTCTGCTATAGCACCACCCGTCACACCAGTCACATCCGCCGGTCTGAGAGGCTGGGCGGCATGCAGCAGATCACGGTGCTCTCCGGCGGGCACGGCGGCGCGAAGTTCATCGAGGGCCTCCTCCACGGGATCAGTGCCGGCACGCTCCCAGGAGTCTCCTCCGATGCAGTGGTGACAGTGATCGCCAACACCGCCGACGACCTGTGGATCCACGGCCTGAAGGTGTGTCCCGACCTCGACACGGTCATGTACACCCTCGGTGGTGGTCTGGACCACCAGCGCGGCTGGGGTCGCACCGAGGAGACCTGGAGCGCCAAGGAGGAGCTCGAGGCGTACGGCGTCCCGAACACCTGGTTCGGGCTCGGCGACCGCGACGTCGCCACGCATCTGGTCCGCACCCAGATGCTCGAGGCCGGCTACCCGCTCTCCCAGGTCACCGACGCGCTGTGCGCGCGGTGGCTGACCCCCACGTACGGTGACCGCGTCCGGCTGTTGCCGATGACCGACGACCGCGTGGAGACCCACGTTGCGATCGCCGACGCCGCCTCGCCCTCGGGGCGCCAGGTGATCCACTTCCAGGAGTATTGGGTGCGCCTGCATGCCTCGGTGCCTGCCGAGCAGTTGGTCTTCATCGGCCTGCCCGACGCCGCTCCCGGGCCCGGCGTGATCGAGGCGATCACCGGCGCCGACCTGGTGATCCTGCCGCCGTCGAACCCGATCGTGTCCGTCGGCACCATCCTCGGCGTGACCGGCGTGCGCGAGGTGCTGCGCGCGACGAAGGCACCCGTCGTCGGCCTCTCCCCCATCATCGGCGGCGCACACGTGCGCGGCATGGCCGAGCAGATGCTGACCTCGGTCGGCGTCGAGGTGAGCGCGGCGGGCGTGGGCCTGCACTACGGCGCCCGCAGTGCGGGCGGCGTGCTCGACGGCTGGCTCGTCGACGCCGCCGACGCCACGGCGCTCCCCCGCCTCGAGGGCGCCGGTCTCGCCGCCGGCGCAGCGCCGCTGTGGATGACCTCGCCGGCCGAGACAGCCGCGATGGCTGCCGCCGCGATCCGCCTGATCGCATGAGCCCGAACCTCCAGGCCTGGGCCCCGGACGGCATCGGCGAGATCCGCGAGGGCGACGACCTGGCCGCGCACCTCCTGGCTGCGCTCGCCGGGTCCCTCACCCTGGCCGACGGAGACATCGTCGTCGTCACCAGCAAGGTCGTGGCCAAGGCCGAGGGCCGGGTCCGGGTCTCGACGCGCGAGGCCGAGCTGGCCGGCGAGACCGTGCGCGTCGTGGCGCGACGAGGCGCGACCACGATCGTCCGCAACCGGCTGGGCCTGACCATGGCCGCGGCGGGCATCGACGCCTCGAACGTCGAGACCGGCAAGGTCGTCCTGCTGCCCGAGGACCCGGACGCCTCCGCCCGCGCCCTGCGGGCCCGCCTCGCCGCGGACGCGGGCGTCCGCGTCGGCGTGATCGTCACCGACACGGCCGGTCGTGCCTGGCGCGAGGGCCAGACGGACATCGCGATCGGCGCCGCCGGCGTGCTGGTCGCCGAGGACTACACCGGCCGTACGGACGCGCACGGCAACCCGCTGCTGGTCACGGCCCCCGCAGTGGCCGACGAGCTGGCCGGGCTGGCCGAGCTGGCGACCGGCAAGCTCGGCGCCCGACCGTTCGCGGTCGTCCGCGGTCGCGCCGACCTCGTGCTGCCCGCAGCGCAGGACGGTACCGGCGCGATGGCGCTCATCCGGGCCGAGGGCGGCGACTTCTTCGGCTTTGGCGCACGCGAGGCCGTGCTGCGCGCCCTCACCGGGAACGGGTCCGACCGCCGGCCCTTCGGCGCCCCGGCCGCGCCCGAGGAGATGGCCGAGGCGGTGGCACAGGTGAGCGGGCTGGCGCCCCTGGCCGATGCCGAAGGCATCCGCGTCGGGCCGATCGATGAGGCGACCGCGGCGCGGCTCGGCGCCCTGGCGTTCGCGTACGGCTGGCGGGTCGAGAGCGCCCCGTGTGACCCAGGCGACGGTGCCGAAGCACGACTCCGCCCGGGCACTCCGTAGACTCTGCGCGACCTTAACCGTCCGAGCTCCGAGGGTTCACGTGGCCAAGCAGTCCAAGTCCGACCGTCGCGCGGTCATCGACTCGATCCGCAAGCAGCAGCGCGGCGCCGACCGCGCCCGCGGCTTCGCGATCATCGGCGTCTGCGCGTTCGTCGCTCTGCTCATCGTCGGCCTCGCGGCCTACCAGCCCGTCAAGGGCTGGTGGAACGACCGCGCGTACAGCTCGAAGTCGTTGGCCGACATCGGCAAGCCGGCCTCGGTCTGCCAGGCCCCGACCACACTCAAGGCCGACGGCAACCAGAACCACGTCCCGACCGGGCAGACGGTGAAGTACACGACGGCACCGCCGGCGTTCGGTCCGCACTGGAACGAGGCCGGTGTCGCGCCGGCCGCGATGAGCCGCAAGTTCTACACCTCCAGCGACCGCCCGCCGCTCGAGGCGCTCGTGCACAACCTCGAGCACGGCTACACGATCCTCTGGTACGACGACACGGTCTCCGGCCACCAGCTCGACGAGATCCGCGCGCTGGGCAAGAAGTTCCCCGGCGACACCAACTTCCGCTACAAGTTCATCGCCGCGCCGTGGGAGTCGTCCGACGCCAAGCAGATCGGCAAGCAGTTCCCCAAGGGCGAGCACATCGCCTTCACGCACTGGTCGCAGGGCGGCACCGGCGTCACCGACACCACCAAGCAGGTCGGTGTCTTCCAGTACTGCTCCGACGTCTCGGGCGCCGGCCTGAAGTCCTTCATGGAGAAGTACCCCTACACCGACAGCCCGGAGCCGGGCGCCATGTGAGCCACTCAGGCCTCGGGAAGCAGCGGCGCCTCGAAGCCTGAGTCACGACCAACAAGTACGGCACGGGTGACAGCACCCGTGCCGTACTTGTCCTTCACGGCATCGAGAGCGCCGTCCAGCACGCTCGCGCGCCGGATCCGCCCCTCGGCACCGGGCCACTCGAGCGGAAGCTCGAGCTGCTCGGTGCCGGCGTCGGCCAGCCCGGAGATCGACACGCCGATCAGGGTGCAGCCCTTCTGCTCGATCAGCGGGAGCGCGGCGCGCAACAGGGTGCGAGCGGTCGCGACCCAGACGTCCGTGGCGCCGGTCGCCTGGCTGGCACCGCCGGCCAGGGTGCCCAGCGTGGCCGAGCGGGTGGCGCGGGTGTAGTCGTCGAAGCGGAGCCGCAGGGTGACCGTGCGTCCGATCCGCTCGCCCGCGCGCAGCCGGCGCGCGACGCGGTCGATCAGCGCGACCAGATGGGCGTCCAGGTCGGCGGGCGTCGAGCGGCGCCGGCCCAGCGCCCGCTGCGCGCCCACGCTCCCCCGCCGCTTGCCCACGACCACCGGCCGCGGGTCGCGCAGGTTGGCCAGCGCCCACAGGTGGTGTCCCGACGCCGTGCCGACCAGCCCGGAGAGGACCTCCTGCTCGCGTCGGGCGAGGTCGCCGACCGTACGGATGCCGTCGGCGCGCAGCTTGCCGGCCGTGACCGCTCCGACGCCCCACAGCCGCTCGACGGGCAGGGGGTGGAGGAACTCCTCCTCGCGCTCCGGCTCGACCAGCAGCAGCCCGTCGGGCTTGCTGACCGCGCTGGCCACCTTCGCGAGGTGCTTCGTCCGTGCAACGCCGACCGAGATCGGCAGCCCGACCTCCTCGCGGACGCGCCGGCGCAGGATCTCCGCGATCGCGACCGGCTCTCCGACGAGCCGGCGCAGCCCGCCGACATCGAGGAACGCCTCGTCGATCGAGACGCCCTCCACCAGCGGCGTGGTGTCCCGGAAGATCTCGAAGACCCGCCTGCTGGCCTCGACGTAGGCCTCGAAGCGCGGCTGGACGGTGATCAGCCCCGGGCAGAGCCGGCGCGCCTCCGAGCCGGCCATCGGAGTCCGGACACCGTACGCCTTCGCCTCGTAGCTGGCCGCCAGCACGATGCCGCCGCCCACCGCCACCGGCCGGCCACGCAGCGACGGGTCGTCGCGCTGCTCGACCGACGCGTAGAACGAGTCCAGGTCGGCGTGGAGGATCACTCCCCCATGTTCGAACAAGCGTTCGAATTGCGCAAGGTCAGGTCAGGTCGTCGCGCTGCGAGGCTTTGAGTCCGGCGACCATCTGCTTCACCTGCTGGGCCCGCGCGCGGCTGGTCACCAGCACCGCATCCGGGGTGTCGACGACGACGACATCCTCCAGGCCGATCACGGCGATCGTGCGCCCACTGGCGGGGACGACGAGACCGGAGGAGTCGATGGAGCGCACCAGCGCGCTGTCGCCGAGCACGGTCGGGCCATCGGAGTCGACCGTCATCGCGGCGTCGAGCAGCTGCGCGAGGGAGTCGAAGTCCCCCACGTCGTCCCAGCCGAAGTGGGCCGGCACCATCGCCACCTTGCCGGCCGACGCGGCCGGCTCGGCGACAGCGTGGTCGACCGCGATCTTGGGCAGCCGCGGCCACAGCTCGCTCATCAAGTCGGGGTCGGCGGCGATCCGGCGCAGCCGGGAGGCGAACTCCGGGTCCCAGGTGCCGAGCAGGTCGAGCAGGACGCTGGGCCGCGCGACGAACATGCCTGCGTTCCAGCGATAGCCGCCGTCGTCGAGGTAGCCCTGGGCGACCCGCTCCGACGGCTTCTCCACGAACTGGTCCACCAGGCACACCTCCGGATGACCCTCGAGCGCGCCGGCACCGTGGATGTAGCCGTAGGCGGCGCTGGGGAAGGTCGGGGTGATGCCCAGCGTGACGAGCCACCCCTCACGGGCGACCTCCACCGCGGTCCGTACGGCCTCGGTGAACCGCTTCGCGCGCGTGATCACGTGATCGGCGGCGAAGGAGCCCATGATCGCGTCCGGGTCGCGCAGCTCCAGGACGGCGGCCGCCAGGCCGATCGCCGCCATCGAGTCGCGCGGGGTCGGCTCGGCGAGCACGGAGCCCTCCAGCTGCGGCAGCTGCTTGAGCACGGCCTCCTGGTGGACCGCCCCGGTGACCACCAGGAACCGGTCCTCGGCCAGCACGTGCAGCCGATCGTAGGTCTCCTGCAACAGCGAGCGTCCGCTGCCGGTCAGGTCCCGGAGGAACTTCGGTGCGTCCTGTCGCGAGAGCGGCCACAGCCGGGTGCCCGCTCCCCCGGCGGGGATGACGGCCCAGAAGTTCTCGATGGCAAGGCGTCCGACCATGGGCGGCAGCCTACGCATGCCTGCGTCCGGGCATCACGCGCGGCACGGCAGGATGGTCCCGTGACCACGTTCTCCGCCCTCCTCGCCACCCAGCTGCGCACCAACCCCGGCCGTCCCCTGGTGACCTACTACGACGAGACCACGGGCGAGCGCGTCGAGCTCTCGGTCACGACGTACGCCAACTGGGTCGCCAAGGCCTCCGCGCTGCTGGTCGACGAGCACGACCTGGAGCGCGGCGACTCGCTGCGGATCGACCTGCCGCCGCACTGGCTGTCGGTGGTGTTCCTCGGGGCCGCCTGGAACGCCGGGCTGGTCGTCACCGACTCCGCCTCACCGGACGCGGTGATCTGCGGGCCCGACTCGCTCGCCACCTGGGCCGCCGACGCCGAGGAGCGTCCGACGCTGGCCTGCTCGCTGCTGCCGTTGGGTGTGCGGTTCGCCGAGCCGTTGCCGGCAGGGGTGCACGACGTCGGCCTGGAGGTCTGGGGCCAGCCGGACGGCTGGGGGCCGTACGACCCGCCGGCCGAGGACGACCCGGCGACCTCGTGGCACGGCCTGGAGACCACGCAGGCAGAGCTGTGGGCGGCCGCCGCAGGAGCTTCCCTCTCCCGCGGCGACCGCCTCATCTCGGAGGCGGACCCGGCTTCCCCACCGGGAATCGCCTCCTTCTGCGAGCCGCTCAGCTGCGGCGGCTCGCTCGTCCTGGTCGCCCACGCCGCCCCCGACCGGCTTGAGGCGATCGCGATCGCCGAGCGGGCCACGGGACGCTTCCCACGCGAAGCGGTCCAGGACTGACTTCTTCGGTTGTCGGATCAGCCCGCCAGGTCGTAGCCGCTGTAGCCGCTCCCGAGCAGCTGCGGCGCGCCGAGCATGCCGGTGCTGGTCGGGTCGATCCGGAAGAGCGAGCCGGCCGCGTCGCGCACGATCAGCGCTGATCGTCCGGCGTCGCTGACTCCGACGACCCAGCTGTAGCCGGTGAGGGCGCCGCCGATGGTGACAGGGTTGGTCAGGCCGCCCGGACCGTTCCCGGGGTACAGCACCGTGCTCGTCGGGGTGAGGAAGATCGCGTCCGGGGCGCCGTCGCCGGTCCACAGGCCGGCCGCGACCTGCCGGCTGCCCGGGATCGCGCTGTGCGACACGTACGAGGAGCCGAGCCCGGCCGCGCCGCGGCCGGGGTAGATCCGCATCGCGCCGTTGATCTGACCCTGCAGGTCGGGGAAGCCGTCGCCGGTGATGTCGCCGCCGACGCTGAGCAGGCTGACGGCGCCGAAGCCGCTGGCGAGGAGGGTGCCCGCCGCGAAGCGGCCCTGGCCGTTGCCCAGGTAGAGCCAGAGGCTGCCGTCGGTGTTGCGGCTGATCAGGTCGGCGTTGCCGTCCCGGTCCCAGTCGCCGGCGTTCATCAGCTGGATGGCGTTCGGCAGGTTGAGGCCGGTGTCGACCGGCGCCCCGACGCCGGTGGTCGTACGACCGGCGGGAGCGGTGTACGGCGTCCCCGCAGCGAAGCGGCCGGTGCCCGTGCCGCGGTAGAGCGTCATGCCGGAGGGCTTGCGGACGAGCAGGTCGGGCCTGCCGTCGCCGCTGCGGTCGCCGGCGATGATCTGGACCGCTTGGCCCAGCCTCACCAGGCCGCGCACGACGGCCTTGAAGGTGCCGTCGCCGTTGCCGAGGTAGAGGGCGAGGCGGCCGGTGTGCTTGCCGCTGGCGATCCGGGCCGCGAGGTCGTTGCGGTGATCGCCGTTGACGTCGCCGATGCTGGTGATCAGGTTGCGGGCCACGAAGCCCGTCCGGTCGCGGCGCACGACCGAGGGGTAGTGCCCAAGGCCGTCACCGGCCTTGACCTTCATCCGGCCCGCCTTGCTCACCTTGACCAGATCGGGCTTGCCGTCCCCGGTCAGGTCGGCGGCGACGACGGTCTGTGAACCGTCCGACGACGCGGGCGGCGCCGGGATCACCGGCGGTGCCGGGACGTCGCCGCCGCCGGTGGGGACGATGTAGACCTCCTTGGTGGCGGCGTTGCGCACCACCAGGTCCGGGTCGGCTGACCCGACGAAGCTGGACTGCAGCGTCCGGCCGGACCAGCCCTGCTGCAGCGAGGCGGCGATCGTGCGGATGTCGGGGATCCGGGCATAGAGGTACTTGCCGGGGCAGGCCGTGGCCTTGGTGTCTCGGTGGCCCATGATCGAGGAGGCGAAGACCCTGGACCCGATCTTGACGTTGGTGGCCGCCGCGGAGACGCCGTGCAGCGAGAGCTTCCACGCGAAGAGCGCGCCCTCCGCCTGGATCATCGCCTCGGTCGGCTTGGCGGTCTCGAAGTTGCCGATGGCCGAGATGCCGAAGCCGTAGTCGTTGTAGTTCTCGGTGTGCGCGCCGACCACCGGACGGTCGACGCCGCCGTAGCGGCCCTCCCAGAGGCGGCCGAACCTGTCGACGAGGAAGTTGTAGCCGATGTCGCGCCAGCCGCGGCTCTTCACGTGGTACGCGTAGATGCTGCGCAGGATCCCAGGGACCTCGGCCGCGGTGTAGTCGTTGGCGTTGACCGTGTGGTGCACGAAGCCGCCGTGGACCTCCGCGTAGCTCGGGGCGCTCTGCTCGCGGACCTTCTCGTCCGCACCCCACTGGGCTCGGCTGTAGATCTGCGGCTCGGGGGTGACGATGGAGGCGGCACTGAGAGTGGCCTGCTCATCCCCCGGCTGGCCGGTCACCGCCTGGCCGGCTGGGTCGGCGGCGTCGACCGCACCGGCCTGGTCGGCGGCGGTGTCGAGGGCCGCGGTGTCGATCGCGGCGCGCGCCATCGTGGTCGGCGCCTGGCCGGGGGCGATGACAGCGAGCTTCATGTCGGCCGGTACCGCGGCGCCGGTGATCGTCATCCGGACCTGGACCTGGTCGACGTGGCCGACAAGGGCCTCCATCGTGCCGGGACGCGAGCGCTTGCCCTCGATGCTGCTCGTGTCGGGCCCGTCGATGTCGTAGTCGAGCTTCTTCCAGCCGCTCCAGGAGCCTGCCGTGCACGTGCGCAGGTCGACCCGGATCTGGCTGGGCTGGAGCTCGTCACCGTGTTCCCAGGTGACGCCGACAGTGCCGAAGCCGGTGACCGGCTGCGGGGTGCTGGTGATGACGGTGCTCTTCGCTTCGACGGCCTGGCGGGCGTTCGCAGTGATCCGCCGGGTCGTCACACCGCCGACCGCGCGACGACCGGCGATCGCGGAGACGACGGGAGCGGTGAGCTGCACCTCCTTGACAGAAGCGTCGGTCGGGGCCGCGGCGACCACGGACGGCGTGAGCGCAGCCTTGGTGTAGGCGGCCAGCGCGCCGGTCGGCGTCGGCGCGACGGCCGTCGTCGATCCGGCGGGTGCCTCGCGGACGACGTCGAGGGTCACGACGCCGGCGGCGGGGACGAGGGCAGCGACGACGACGCCGAGCGTCAGCAGCTGCTGACAGGCGGCGACGTAGCGCGTCTTACCAAGGTGCATGGAGTGCTCCGGGTGTGGGGGAAGGTCACACGAGGGCTCAACTTTCACAGCAGTCACAGCACCTTGGGAAGGCTTCGTGAGTAACTACAATGATGTAATTTCCACTCGACACGCCGAGCATTCGGAGATTAAAGTAAAATTACACCAGTGTTATTCGCGAAATGCACACTGCCCGCTCCCCTTGCGGGGAGCGGGCAGTGGTCTCGATACGCTTGCTGGCGCTCGCTACTCGACCAGCGGTTCGGCGGTGCGGGTCTCGACACGACCAGCGGTTCGGCGGTGCGGGTCAGACGTCTGCGCCGAGCTCGGCGTCGTCGACGCTGAGCTCATCCCCGTCCTCGTCGCCGTAGTCGAGGATCCGGATGCCCTCGTCGACGTCGCCGTCGAAGAGCAGCCGGCCCTTCTCCAAGGCGATGACCCGGTCGCACATCTTCTGGACGGAGGCCGCGGCGTGGCTGACGTAGACGATCGTCTTGCCGCTGTTGCGGATCTCCTCCATCTTCGTCATGCACTTGCGCTTGAAGGGCTTGTCGCCGACGGCGAGGATCTCGTCGGCGAGGAAGATGTCGCAGTCGACGTGCACGGCGATGGAGAAGCCGAGTCGCGAGCTCATGCCCGACGAGTACGTACCGACCGGCTGGTCGATGAACTGACCGATGTCGGCGAAGTCGACGATCTCGTCGAGGACGGCCTTGGTCTCCTTCTCGGTCAACCCGTAGATGGCCGCGTTCAGGAAGATGTTGTCCATCCCGGACAGCGAGCTCTGGAAGCCGGCGCCGGTCGCGATCAGGCCGGCGATTCGGCCACGGGTGAGAATGGTGCCCTTGTTGGGCTTCATCACCCCGCTGATGACCTTGAGCAGGGTCGACTTGCCGGAGCCGTTGAGGCCCATCAGGCCGACCGACTCGCCCTCGTTGATGGTGAAGGAGACGTCGTCGACGGCGTTGAACCGGTTGACCATCTCCTGGCCGCGCATCTTGGCGACCGTCATCTGCTTGAACGTCTTGTGCCGGCGCAGGACGAAGTCCTTGGTGACGTTCTGCGCGACGATTGCCTCGGCCATCAGATCTGCTCCGCGATGCGCTCGTCGAACCGGTTGAAGAACCACTGCGCGACCAGCAGGGCCACGATGGAGGCGATGAGCGCGTACACGCCCTGGTGATAGAGGTGCGCGGGGAACTCGTGCTTGATCGTGTGATGGGGCTTGTCCGTGGAGAAGGCCCAGAAGGCCCGCTGGAACAGCAGGCAGGCCACCGCGATCGGGTTGCCGAGCACCAGCCACCGCATGCTGCCGGCGTGCTGGGCGAGCATGTCGTAGCTGTAGATCATCGTGCAGCCGAAGCGGACGAAGTTGGTCAGGATGCCGACCAGCGAGCCGAAGTCGCGCCAGAAGACGTTCGCGACCGAGAAGACCAGCGCCAGCGCCGTGCCGAAGCACATCAGGATCGCGAGCGCGAGCACACCGCCGATGAGCGTCCCGAGATCCGGGTGCCAGCCGGTCAGGACGCACACGAGCAGCAGGATGAGCAGCTGCGGGACCACGTGGTAGAGCGAGACCACCATCGCGGCGACCGGGAACATCTCCTTGGGCAGCGGCATCTTCTGCACCAGCGACTTGTTCCGCACGATCGAGCGGGTGCCCGCGCCGAAGGTCTCGGTGAAGAAGTGGACGATGATCAGGCCGCTGAAGACGTGCACCGGATAGTTCTCGACGCTTCTATGGGCGCCCATGACCGTGCCCATGATGTACCAGTAGATGAAGAACTGGCTCAGCGGATTGATGTAGGACCACAGGAAGCCCAGGAAGGACTGCTCGTAGCGCGCCGACAGCTCGCGCTGCACCAGCAGCTTGAGCAGGTAGCGGCGCCGGAAGACCGACAGCAGTCCCAACGTCGAGGACGGCGGTACGAGCGGCGCAAGCTCCGCGCCCTCCACCGATCCATGGGTCAGACTCGCCTCACTCATCACCGGGCTCCTTCCACGGCTTGAACGTCTCCTCCCAAGCCGCCGGGGAGGTGATCTGGTCGAGGGCGTCGCGGTAGCGCCTCGAGAGCTCCGGCCACTCCTTGAGGAAGCGGGCGTGGAGCTCGGCGGTGCGCTTGAGCATCGCCTTGTACAGCTCCGGGTCGCGGCGATAGAGCGCCGCGGCCGTCCCGTCGTTCATCGACACGACGGCGGAGTCGTACGACGCGAGCCGGTACCACTTCGCGTCGAGCGCGGGCACGACGACCTCGGGGTTGGTCTGCGAGAGCGCGCGCGGCTTGCGCAGCTGCCGGATCGGGGCCAGGCCGGCCGAGATGATCTGGGCCCTGCGCGACGGGACGTCGGTGAGGTCCTTCTTGGTCGGCTTCTCCACCCGCACCGGCGGGAGGTCGTCCGGCTCGGCAACCAGCTGGGCGTCGCTGTACTGCTTGCGCAGCGCGTTGATCTCCCCCAGGCGGGTCGGCAGCATCTCGTGCAGCGCCTCGGGGCCCTTGAGGATGTCCTCCATCGCCTGCAGCCGCAGCTCGGCGGTGGAGTACTGCATGGCGACGAGGTGCGCGATCTGGTTGTTGAGGCTCTCGCGCAGCAACCGGCCGCCCCGGGGGTACGCCGAGTGCAGCAGCGCCGCGATGAGGCGGTTGCGCAGGTGGAAGTACGACTGCCAGTCGACCGCGTCGTTCTTGTCCGTCCACGGCACGTGCCACACGGCCGCACCCGGGAAGGTGACCGACGGGAAGCCGTGCGCCTTGGCCCGCAGACCGTATTCGGCGTCGTCCCACTTGATGAACAGCGGCAGGCTCAGGCCGATCTCGTCGATCACCACGCGCGGGATCAGGCAGGAGAACCAGCCGTTGAAGTCGACGTCCTGGCGCTTGTGCAGCCACCGTGCGGAGCGGATGTTGCGGGTGTTGAAGTCCCACTGGACGAACGCGTCCTCAGGGGTGCGCCACCAGAAGCGCCAGGCGTGCACGATCTCGCCGAAGCTGTGCAGCCGCGAGCGGGCATACAGGCTGAACATGTGGCCGCCGACGATCGTCGGCCGCTTCGCGAGGTCACCGAAGGTGACCTGCCGGATGATGCCCTCGGGCTCGCACACGACGTCGTCGTCCATCATGAGGGCATAGGTCGCGGTGCCCTTGCGCAGCGACTCGAGCTGGCCGCGGGCATAACCGCCCGAGCCGCCGAGGTTGCCCTGCTCGATGATGCGCAGCTTGCCGTCGAGCGCCTTCTCGGCGTCGGCGAAGCCGGCGTCGTCGGCCACCTTCTGCGTGCCCTGCTCCATCACGAAGACGGTGTCGAGGTACGGAGCGAGCTCCGGCTCGCCGAGCTGCTGGAGCAGCTTGGCGCAGAAGTCGGGGCGGTTCATGGTGGTGATCGCCATGTCGACGGTGCCGTGCTCGGCGCGGTCCGCCGGGACCTGGGCGCTCCACTCGGCGCTGACCACCACGCTGTTGTCCGAGGCGACGACGTCGTACCAGTACCAGCCGCCGTCGATGAAGGGCTTGAGCGGGAGGTCGAAGGTCATCGTGTTGACCCCCGCCTCGGTGCTGACCGCCGAGTCGACCCGCTGGCTATTGCCGTTGGCCAGCGACTTGTTCACGATCACGGTGGCACCGGCGCCCTCGACCGTCACGGTCAGCGTGACCTCGTCGACGATCGTCCACTTGCGCCAGTAGGACGCCGGGAACGCGTTGAAGTAGCTGCCGAAGCTGAGCCGCTGCCCGGCGTCGAGACGCAGCCGGGTCCGATCCACGATCTGCTCGGCACGGATCTGCTCGCCGTCGCCGACGGCCTGGCGCACGGCGGTGTTGTTGAGCTCCTTGGCGGCGCGCTCACCACCGACGACGTACTTGTCCTCGTCGAGCACGGCCTCGTGCGGGTCGACGTAGAGGGCGAACACCTCGAAGTCGCGGTCCAGCGGCAGGATCTGGCGCTGGAGCAGGCGGGTCGCGGTGCCCGTCGTGGTCGGTGCGGTCATCAGGCGTCCACTCCCCCGGACTTGAGCTCGGCTCCGTCAACGAAGTGCGGCTTGAGCTTGTTCTCGTACATCGACAGCGCCGAGGCGATGGCCATGTGCATGTCAAGGTACTTGTACGTGCCCAACCGGCCGCCGAAGAGCACCGTCGGCTCCTGCGCAGCGAGGTCGCGGTACTTCAGCAGCTTCGCGCGGTCCTCTGCGGTGTTGATCGGGTAGTAGGGCTCGTCGCCCTCCTCCGCGAATCGGGAGAACTC
>Ga0308170_10001540_pt1 | contig 21593 bp, 23 predicted proteins | sample PhyBR2_2_FD_202136 | JGI IMG/M metagenome (GOLD analysis project Ga0308170, IMG submission 202136) | Phyllosphere microbial communities from UC Gill Tract Community Farm, Albany, California, United States - DLSLSB.R2 | ecosystem: Host-associated > Plants > Phyllosphere > Unclassified | place...
CCATCAGATCTCAAACAAGAACTCTCAAAATGGATTCAAGCATGTCAAGTAGCCCACTCGTACCTCTCAGGTCCACTTCAATTCAAAAAATGGAAATTTCGAAATTCAACCGTGAGAGTCGTTGGACATACCATGAGATTATTGTTAAGAGCGGGGAGAATCAAAGAAGCGAAAGAATTGGACGAGAGGTTCTTTGGACGAGGTGTAGTGGTAGTGGTGGGAGGACAAGAAGGAGAAGGAGAAGGGGTAGACGGAAAGAGGAAGGAGAAATTGGGGTTTGGATTGGGATTGGATCGAGGGGGGATCGGGGTTGCTTGGATGCAATCGATCGTGGTGAGGTTGGAAGAGGGACAAGGAGGAGAGTTCGAAGGAGAACGAGCGAAAGAGTTTGGAGATTTGTTGAAAGAGATGAGGGAGAAGGAGCGAGGCAGGGTTATGAGTCCTTTGATGCTCGCTTTTGTCGTGAGGAGGTTGGAGATTATTCACGAACGATTGAGGGGAGCGGGCAAGGAGAAAAAGGGTGCGAGGAGACAAATCAGAGGGATTTTGAAAGAGATCAAAGGGGCGGACGAAGGGGGAGAAGAATTGGTCAGCTTGGCATTACTAGATGGAGCGGTGGAGAAATTGGAGAGACAAGTAGAAGGAGAAGAGGTGGATATGGAGCTATTCGGGGAGGTCGAAAGGAAGATCGAAGGATTAGTTGGAACGCTCGAACCGGATCAACTCGAAGAAGACCTCGGCGTATTGACGGAACTGCATCAAAGAGTTCCTGATGCGAAATCGATTGATCGACACTCTCACATCCTCTACCTCGCAATCCGATTCCTCCTCCTTCGCGCTCGACAACAACAAACCTCCACTTCCTCTTCGCAACTCATCAGCAAAGATACCTTGTCCTCTGCATCTCAACTCTATACCCTCATGCTCGATCTCACGCCATCCGTCTCTCGTTCAATCCTCGATCTCGTTCAATTGAGACAACGTCAATCATCCGCATTATACCGCCTGTTATGGGCACACCTAGGATTCTTCGATACCCCTTCCACATCATCTTCATCACCCTCCGAACGACTCTCCGATCCACCTTCTACCCCAGATCACGAACTGATAGCATCCGCATACGAACTCATCGACCTTACTCTATCCTCAACTTCGACTCTCCCTCCCCTCTTCCTTCCTGAAACTACACATCTCCCCTCTCATATCTCACACGATCCTCTTCTCGTAGGAGTCTCCACAAAGTTCCACCGTCAAGCACTCTACCTCCTTTCTCTCCCCTCCTCTCCCTCACGTCGTGACCAAAACCTTCCTTCTCCACCTTGGTCCATGTTTCAACATGCGTTCAGCTTGATCCTCGCTCAGCGTCTTCACGATTCCAAGCGTCTCAAGCACGACACTCGCAAGCCCTCAAAGATCCCAGATTGGAACCTACCCCTAATCGTTCAACCAGCATTCGCGATCCACCTTCTTCGCGCCACACTCCTCTCCCATTCCCCCAACGGAACTCCCTTGACTCGATTAGGGGAGCTCGTTGAGTTCATCGAGAAGTTGGAACAAGGGGGACAGGAGAGGAAAGCTAGGAGGTTGATGTGGAAAGCTGTTGGGGTCGTGGTCGAGGGGGAATGGAAAGGTGAGGGAGCGAGGGAGTGGAAGGAATTGATCAAAGGGAAATTGAGGAGTTGGGTGAGGGAGAAAGAAAAGGAAAGCGTACGTTTTTTTTCTTGACTATTCCTCTCGTGTGGTCTCGTTTTTTAGACGGAGGATCTGACGTTCGGTTGAATGAGACCCTACAGATTGAGGACAGTGACAGCTGTGATTCTCGCAAGAAGTAGATCTGTCGTTCCCTTCGTTTTCGTTCTCTTCGCAACAATTCACTCGCATTTCGCAAAACTCTCGCACAAGGAAACGAAACAAGAACGGAGGAAGACATGATCACGATCTATCGATGGACCAGGAGGTTTATAGACGGTTTGAGTAAGGACTAGAAAGTGGGCTTCGATTCGTTGTTTGTTGTATGTTACTAGATCAAAAGGAAAGGCAATGCAGCGCGCAAGTCTTCTCTCGTTCCCGACTCGCTATTCAACGCATCGTGAGCATCTCACTCGCTCGGGAAGGCAACTACCCAACGTACGCTTCAGTGATGCGAAATTTGCTTTGCGAGGTTATGCAATGGTTATATAATCGATACAAGGAGTTGGGTCCGACGCTTTACGACAAAGAGGTCTAAACATCTTGTTTCTGTTCCCTTTCCTTCCATCCTCTCATCTTCTCCCTCCTCCTCCGCCACCACCTCCATATTCGTTCCCGTTGTACGAATTCATTCGATGATGTTGAGGCATACCCTGCTGATGTGGAACTTGCTGTTGCATGTACATGTTGTCCGGAGGGTGAGGTAACGAACTAGGAGGAGGACCTTGATGATTCCCCTGCGAGTGGTGCAAGTTCGGATGTTGCGAATTCTGAGAAGACATCATCATTTGTTGATCTTCGACGTATTGCATTCGATGGTCGCCGTACGGATCTGGAGAGTTTGGTTGTTGACCTGCGAGAGAACGAGGAGCGGAAGAAGAAGAAGCATAACCGCCATGCTGTTGAGGTGCTTGAAGGTATCTGCGAGTTTGTTGCTGAGGAGAAGAAGAAGGGGAATTGTGCGATTGATGCAGGGGATGCGGTTGTTGCTGTTGGTGATGCGGGTACGGATCGAGAGGATGAGGTGGTCGATTCGGATTCGGCTAGAATGAGCGAGAAAAGGAAAAGTGAGAAAAGAATCGCGAAGGAAAGAGAGGAAAGTAGAAAGACTCACGACAGTATGAGTGTAACCGAGAGCAGGAGGAGGTGGATAGTTTGTTGGAGGTCCGTATTGACCGTTGTTCCCATTCTGATTCATTTGAGAGCGATCCATCATTTCGTTGTAATTGTTCGAACTTTGCAAGACTGAGGGAGGGTCTCTTTGACCATTTGGACCAGGAGGGTAGCCAGGAGACGGCGGATAGTCTCGCATTTGAAGACCAGGAGACGGTAAGGGTGCTTGATTGAGGGGATGAACTTGGTGAGGAGAAGGAGGGATTGGAAGACCTTCCATCGTAGCGTGTATTGATGGAGTCGGAGGATGACTACCGCTACTACCGGTTGAAGGCATCGAGATAGGTGCAGGTCGTTTTGCTCGTGGTCGCTGTTGTTTCGTTCGAAGAGCGATTTGACCCCCATGAATCGGAGAATTGGCTTCGAAAGGTCGTTTCTGAGCCGAGGGAGGAAGTGGAAGAAGTGGTCCATCGGGAGGTGGAGAGATGTAGTCGCTATCTGCTTCGGAAGGATCGACAGCCTGTTCGGAGAAGAACCGGATTAGCGAAAGATTCAATGAGATGAGACAGAAGGGGACGAAACGAACGAGACATTTCTGGATAAGCCGTTGACCCTCACTCGGTTGACCGTTTTCACCAGCTCCTACAAGGGGTTGAAACTTGGTCGTAGTGAAAGTGTAGACCTGCGAAACCATGAAAAGAGAATGCGAAGGTCAGTTCAATTCGTTCAACTATAGAGTGAACTGAGCTTACGATACCAGTCTCGGAGACAACTAACAGTAGTACTTGAGTTCCAGTCAAAGTTGCGAGTTCGTAGGCCTACACGATCGAGAGTCAGCTCAAATGAAACGCTCCTCGAATCAAACTTCGTTTACTCACCTTCTTCATGATTCCCGCTTTCCGTTTCGAGAACGTGATATGTCGCTTCTCCTTCTTCTGAATGTACTCTATTTCAATCTTCCTTCTCCCTTTATCATCTGCATTCGCTCCGTTTCCCTCAGTCCCGCTTCCCTTGCCATTCTTCGCACCACCTGCCCCTCGTCTCTTCTTCCTCGGGCTACCCACCTCATCTTCATCGTCATCATCATCTGAAGCTGCATTCGGGTCGAAGGGGATGATGGGCGGAGGGAAGGCGCTGTGGATAGGTCGAGCAGTTGGAGCTCCGGCAGAAGCGAGAGTAGCTTCTATGCCGACGGGTAGAGAAGGGAGGAGGGAAGAGGACGAAGACTGATAAGAGGTCGAAGTTGATGAGGAAGAGCTGTGTTGGATGTTGGGAGGGAAACCAGGCGAGATGGGAGAAGGTGAAGGCAGCTGTTGACCTGGGTGAATTGACGAAGTTGTTTGAGGCATTTGTAGAGATGAAGTCGCGTTACTATTAGATGGATCCATTCCTTCTGAAGAGGGAAATCACGAGAGGAGGAGGAAAGGGAAGAAGGAAACAACGAGGCGGGACGAAGTAAGGTTGAGAGCGACTAGTTTAGACGAGGAAAGTTTGACCCGGCGTGGAAGCTATTCGGCGCGCTGTACTGTCCTACACGTCGACTTTGACGTTGTAGAGAGACGGTAGAGACTTTGTTTGATCCTTTCCTTATTCTGACTGGTACGGAATCTTCGCGTTTCGAGGAAAGAGTGATCGAAGGTTGTGTTCTGCGAGGAGGCGCTGCAAAGGGTAGCGAGAGAGATGGCAGGGAGGAAGGGGAAGGTCGTAGAGTAAGAGGTAGATGTAGTCAGAGGACGGCTGGTCGAGAGAGGAAAGTCGAGTCTGTTGAAGGGAGAGGAAAGGCTCTTGATCCGACGAAGGAAAGTCGGAAGTCGCTCAGAAAAGTCGGGGGGTTCCTCCTTTTGGTTTGGGAGCTACTGATCCCGTTTCAACTCGCTCTTACTAACGAGTAGCAACGTTAAACCGAGCGTCAAAGGTTGAAATCCGTTTGGACTATCCCGCCTCCTTCGAGAAGAATTCGCCTGCCTTTTCGAGAAATCGACTTTTGGTTGAGAAGAGAGAGGAGAGGCTTGCCCCTGATCGCCCCCGGTTGTTCCCTTTCGACGTAGATTGAAAAGTCTAATAGGGTTTTGATCCCGAAAGATCAGTGGAGGGCAAGTTGAAGGAGAAAGATTGATCGGAGAAGAAGAAGAAGAGTCTTCCAACTCACCTCGCTCGGAGATCTTACAGCTATTGGGACTAATGAAGTCGATCCTCGCAAAGCAGAGACAGGGAAGAGTCAGATCGTTGATCTAAGAGAGAACAAGCTAAGGTCCAACTCGGTCACTTTTTCTTGAAATTGTCAGCAAGCGAGTCACTCTCATCCTGCACCAGCGAGAGAGTCGCAGGAATTACAATCGTGTGGTGGTCGTGAGAGTGAGCGGATATGAGTGAATGCGAACTGTGTGATAAGCGATCGGAAACTGCTTGACTGGGAAGAATGTCCGAAATTGGAAGGAGTGAGCGGAAAGCGCTTCGCGACGTTCCTGCCGTCTCTTCCCACACCGCTCTCAGCCTACTTGTCAACGAATCGAAACTGTGTACTGACCATAGGAGTATCTAAATGCAATGTTTATCCAAATCCACTACTCGTAGGTTCAACCTGTATCGTCAGCTCGTCCAATCCTCCGATATTACTTCGCAATGCCTTCCTCACTCGAGCTGTCACCCTTTCGATATTGACGAAATGTTGAGGAGCTCTTGACGAATCAAAGACGGAGGAAGGCGAAGGTTTGAGCTGAATACAGATTGAACCGACGACTGATGATGGATCTTTCGACCAGAAACGAGGTCTCGTAAAGGACGCTACACCTTCGACTCGGTGTACCTACGCAAGGCGAGAACAAGTCAGTAATCTCATTTAGGTCGCAACTCGAGAAAGACCGAGAAAACCGAGAGATAGAACGAACAGCTGTCAGGGCCTTGCGAACTTCGGCTTCTTTCTCTTCTCCCATGTCTAGCACTAGTAACTTCCCAGAATCAACGACGAGAGGTACGACACTCGCGAAGATCAAGACCGCAATGAAAATTGATGCGAGAGGGTCGAATCCAGTCCAACCGTAACGATTGATGAGAAGAGTCGAAATGATCACCCCAACAGATCCAAGAGTGTCGGCGAGAACGTGCTGTCACCAGGAGGAGAGTGAGCTATGTAGGATCGTTGTGAATGAACTATGAGAGACTGACAAGGAAGACACCTTTCATGTTGTGACTGCCTCCTGATGGAGCAGCGTGATCATCTCCGTCCTCATCTTCATCGTGATCACATTCTCCTCCCTCGCCATGAGATCCATGAGCATGTCCATTGTCGTGCGAAGAATGGGAGTGATCGTGAGAGGAATGCGAATGAGCGGGAGCTGGAGAAGAATGCGAATGAACGGGTTTCGAAGGTGAAGAAGCTGGAGTATGCGAATGGCCATTATACTGTAGGGAAATGAATCAAGCTGAGTTCACGACGACAATGACTGAGCACGTTCAGTGACCTACCGAATGACCGTTATGACTTTTCTCCTGTTCCTTCTCGTTCGTCAAGAACGGGGTCGAATTCGATCGAACCGGAGCCTGCGAGATAGAAAGCGAGTTAAGACTACTCCACGAGTCAAAGACAGCTGCAAACCCACATGGCTATGACCGTGACTGTGACCTCCTCCTCCGTGAGAATGACCATGATGACCATGACCCGTAGCTACCATTCCCACAAGATTTACTGCCAATCCAACAGCACTGACCGTCAAGAGTTGTCCAGTATTCATCTCGGGTGGATCGATCAATCGTTGAATAGCTTCGAAAACGATAAAAATCGAAATGAGGCAGAGGAATAAACCGTTTGCGAATCCGGACAAAGTTTCGACTCGAGAGTAGCTAGTCAGGTGAAAAGTGTCAGCTTGCTGCATCGAGGAGGAGCGAGGAGTAAGACTAACCCGTAAGTAAAGACATCGTTCGAAGGCCAATTCGCCATGACACTCGCGAACAATCCCATCCCGAGTGCGAGACAGTCAAAGAACATGTGGATAGCTGTGCGTAATACGACGCACTTTATCGTCAGCTGATGCTTACGATAGGGGCGAAGTCGAAACGTACAATCCGAGATCAATCCCAAACTGTTAGTCCAAATCCCGTAAGCCATTTGAACAAACATGAATGCGAGATTGAGGCAGAGGAAGTAAAAGATCCTCCTCGATTCGCCAGATGCCATGATTGACTTGATCGTTGCTCGGAAATGACGATAGAAGGTAGAAAGTCGAGCGAGGAAAGGTGGTGGAGAAGAAGAACCGGTTGCGAGACTTGAAGAGACGGCGACTGAACCGGATCGAGGATCAGTAGATGAGATGTGAGTAATACCTGGAGCGAATTGAGAGTTAGTTGGGTAAAGTTTGAGAGAGGTCGTTTGTTTTCGACTCACCATTCCAAGCGATGAACGCAACGACTCCTTCTCCCCAGCTCAGTGCGTGTCCGAATCCAACATAGCCGACGAAGGCTGAGCTGATGATAGTGAGAGGCCATCCCGATCGAATGAGTCGGGAGGAAGGGAAATGAGCGAGGAGTGCTTTGGCAAGGAGAGGGTCAACGACGATGAGAGACAAGCCGAGGAGAGCAGCGGAAGGGATGTTGAGTGTAAGAGAAGATTCAGGAGCGCGGAAAGAAGAGGAAGACGCCGTCTGTGCGGAAAGAGCTGAGGCGGAAGAGGCCTGTTTTCGGAAGAGAGTCAGTACGAGGAGAGAATTGAGCGAGAGTCCGGAACACTCACGAAGACACCCTGCACTAGATTGAGGATGACAGAGACAATTGCCGAGGCTACGACCCCGTTTGCGTGCATTTTAGCTTTGACTTGCTCATCTCCAGGTTGCGAAGCGAGGATTTCGCTCCTTTGTCCACATAGCAGAAGGTGAAGAAGGAGGAAGAGGTATCCAGATCGAGGAACACCGCCTGTAGTAGATGAATGACGACTGTAAGCAGCGATCGGAGTGAAGGAAGCGAGAACGGGTAGCGAACCTGAGATTGTCGAATCGACGAAATAGGATAAAGTGACCATCGCGACCGTGATGAAGAGAGCATTGCTGCTGCCGACGGCCTTTTTGCTGCTCGTACGAGCAAGGAAAGGGAGACCTCGAGACCAAAGAGGTGCGAAAGAGGATAATAGGATGAAGCTGTGAAAGAACGAAGATTTAGCTTTGCAATGGGGGTCTGCGGGAAGAAGGGAACACACCGAAGTACACTGAGTCGGTAGATAGCGAATAAAGCGATTAGGGTTTCGAATGCGAATAGAACTGGATAGAGTAAACTTGGTGCGCTCTGCGAAATCGTAGAGCGGGTAAAGTCAGCTCAGCGTCTCGACCGGATCTGTATACGCCCGTCCTCTTATGACTCCAACCGTCCTTAAGACGTCGTAGCTAGTTCCAGATCGCGCGTATTCCCTTCCAAAAGAGGACATTGAACGTACAGCTCTCCGTTTCGCACCTCTCGGAGGTTCCCATGACTTCTCCCAAACTGCGAGACTAGCTCCTCCGAATGATAACACAAGCGTGTTGAGCGTCCAAGTTGAATAGCCTTGTCCTAGTAACCAATCTCTGGCGATGTGGAGCGAAAGGGCGAATAAGGACTTTGAGAGCAATATTGAGAATAGGAGATCAGATGGTAGTGATCCAGAGGTACTGTATTGACTGAACACTCCATCAGTGAAGCTCTATCGCGAGACGTCGCTGAATAAAGCGAGCAGATCTTACCTTCGAATATGAGGGCCGAGGGAAGTGAGAGAAACCCTCCCTGACCGCCGTGGGTCATACGCCTCTGCATATCCACCGTTGCTCATACCCCTGAGCTACTGCCGGAAGTCGTTTGGTCGTGTTCTGAGTCGAGGTTGAATGAATGCCAGGACGAGGCAAGTTATTTTGATCTCTAGGGTTGCGGTTCCCTTCCGAGTAGTTCGAGGGTACCTTGCAGCTTATATACAGGTCGCTGGCGATTAAGCGGACGTTTGAGTCGAGAAGAGTGAAGAGAACAAGGCAAGAAATGCACTTTCAGATTTCGCAGAACAATAGAACACGGTTCCAAAAAATTGAAGCAATGGCAGTATAAAGAGGAAAGACATGAAGAAAGATCGAAAAAGAGAGTATAGAGAAGCGGACTAGTAGTTGACAGAACGAGAAGAAGTAGCTTTGCCCATTGGAGTTTGGGGCATTTCGACAGCGGCGTCGATTGCTTCAGCATCAAACGTCTTCTTTCCTCCAAGTTTCCTATAGTCAGAGCCAACAATTGTCAGGTTCGTTATTCCGCAGAAGGAGCGATGGTACTCACCTTTTCTTTGAGGATTTACTACCGGTTTGAATCACTTGACTTTTCTCGTCAAAAAATCCAAACTCGTCTGCTTCACGAGAAGGACCATCCTCCTCCTTCGTAGGGACTACATTCTCTTTCTCATAGGGAACGGGAGTCGCGTAATGTTGAGGTGCTGAGGAAGGTGTTCGAGTAGGGTCTGAAGGTGAAGGAGGGAATCGGTCATCGTCGGCATCCGCTTCAGGCTCTTCCTCCTCGTCGTCTCCAGATCCCTCATCGACGGAGACTTCTTCTTCGTAGGTAGCGTTGGGGCTGACGTCGGTTTCTGTCGTCGTGTCTGCGATAAACTCCCTGAGTGAACCCAAAGTTCCTTCGACATCCTCCGGATCGTCCTCGTTCGATTCATCGTTGATAGTCTCTGATCCTCGCATCTCATCAGTCGTGTTGACAGTCGCATTCGGTTCCTCGACTTCTTCCTCCTCCCCTTCTTCTGATTCATCCTGACCTGTCGAGACGTGTGATCGTTCCCTTTCTTCGCTTTCATCCTCCGATATTTCTGACTCGGCATCTTCGATAATCGACTGATCCGGTGTAGACTGATCTTGAGGGAGAGGAGAAGCGGCGAGAGGAGGGGGAGAAGTGACGTGAAGGCGAACTTTGACGCGAGCGGCGAGAGGAGACATCGAATCCTGTATCGACATCCTTCATCAGTCTCAACACTTGGCAGTGATCGAAACCGGTTATGCTCACCCTTGAAACATCCCTCTGACCTGCTAGAAGCATCTGGTCGACTTCTCCCGACTCCCCTTCTTCTTCCTCTCCATCTCTCGTATCTTCTCTCTCCGTAGTTTGATCCTCCTCATCCGAATCGTCGTAGTTAGGCGAAGCGGCGTTCTCAGAAGGGCTGACCAGGACTCGACGAGGGGTCTTTGCCGCTTGTAGTCGAGTGAGGATATCCAATTTTGCGTTGAGTTTGAGTTCAGATTCGATAGCCTGTGCACACGAATCATCCATGTGGTCAGTATTTGCTCAGTATAGGATAAGTGAGGACTCGTTCCGCACCTCTTCACGGATTCGTTCTTGATACTTTCGCTCCATCTCTAGCATCTTCGCTTCGTATTCTCTCACTGTTCGAGCGCGAGCAGTCGACTCGGCGAGGAGAGTTGCCATTTGTGACTCGTAGAGCTGTCGCATGAGAAAATTGAGCCTCGCGAAGAGCAGTAAAAAGCGAATAGAGGCTTACAGCAGTTCGAAGAGTTGACAGTTCATCGAGAAGTGCATTGACAAACTCGTCTTGTTCCTCGTCACCATCGTCTTCCGAATCGTCCTCTGCGTTGAGTCAATGGATCAGTCTCGACGTACTCGCATCTGAGCCATTTCAGAGAGCGCACCTTCATACAGAAACTCTTCTTCCTCCGCTCCTTCCGCCAACGACACTCTGACGACTCTCGGTTCCGGCTTCTTCTTGACTTCTTCCCTGATTGGAGGAGCAGCGACGGGAACAGTGAGAAGAGTATTGTCTTTCTTGACAGTCATGACTCCCTTTGCGACCGCGGAAAACTTCATGACGTGAGTATTCTCGTCGTACCCAGTCTCGTAAGGGTTGACGTTCACAATCATGACCTGTACGTGCACATCACCCACTCAGCATGACTCTGCTGAATTGGGCGGGAAAGTCGAACGTACAGCTTTGCCATCTCCAATGAAGAAAGATTGGAACATCTCAGTAAGCTTGCTATGTCTGAACGGAACGATCGCAGGCTGGGATACAAGAAGACGTGCCAGTCAGTCCAATTGCTCGACTGACAGACCCGATGTAACTCACCTTTCTTCCCTTCTCCCTCTCCTGATTCTTCCTCAGTACCTCCATGCATTGACCCAACACCATCAAGCTCTTGTTGATATTCCCAGCTTCCTTCAATCGTTCTCCCGTAGTTTGAGTATTGACGACTCGTTCACTTCCCGCCAAATCAACGATACTGAACTTGCTGGTGCGTTCTGTTCGACCGGTGGAAGGATCGATAGGAGTACGATGAACTTTGATGGTGAAGATCGAGTGAGAACGGGAGGAGACTCGGTTGGCGAGGGTTGAGAAGACTCTTCGATTCGCTTGACCTCGAGAGAGAACGCCTTGCGCTTCCTGTAATCGCAAGAAACTCACCGATCAGCTGCGTGTTGCGCTGCAGGGAAGAGCTTATGCTTACCTCTGCACTGTGGACTCGAATCTCCTTCATTCCAGCGACGACCTTGAAAGTTTGACCCATTCCGCTTTGAGCGCTTGAAGCTTTCTCTGCCTTGAGGCTGAGAGCACTTCTCTTGACTGTCGGGAACTTGAAAAGATTCTTCGCGCCTTGTGAGAAGCCGGAAAACATTGATGATCCCCCTGTAGAAGCGATTGAAGAGGTAGAAGGAGCGGGAGCTGGGATTGGCGATTCGAGGAGGTCGTAGATCTTCTCGTTATAGATCTCGGAATCTGTGAACGCAAAACGCAAGCTCAGTAACCGCTGACTCGAACTGAGGGCCCTCGACGCGACTCACAAGATACCCAAATTGAGTATTCGTAGCCAGCGTCGACATTGACCACTGTTTTCGAGCAAAATCGAATCAGCTCCTATCAAAAGTCACACTCGCAATCGACTCACCATCTGGAAGATCAGACATTGGTAAGCTCTCCTTGACGCCTAGTCCTCTCGCAGCTGGTTTCTGCCCATTCGGAGTTCCAGAAGGAGGAGTCGACGAAACTGGTCCGTGAAGGTGTCTTCTCGCAGCTTGAACTGGCGACATGAACGCATCATCCTGTACGTCGAAATCGTCACAAACAGTTTGTCGTGCGGTTCTGATGAAGATTCGAAAACGTACTTTCGTTTCTTTTCCTTGTAAACTCCTCCAAACGACATCCATCACTCTCGGTAACAATCCCGCATCATCCCCCGTCCCACCTTGTACCGTGTAAGTTTTACCACTCCCCGAAGGCCCATACGCGAACAACAAGCAATTCTCTCCGTTCTCGAGGAAATCAGTAACGAGGGGTAGAGTCGTCGAACGAAAGAAATCGGATTGAGAGGTTGTAGAGGTTGGGAAGGAAGGAGAGGTTGGAGATGAGGAGGAAGAGGAAGGGAAGACGGAGGTGAACTTGTAGAAGGTTCCGAAAGAAGAGGGATCGGGTCCTTGAGGGAGTGCGAGGATATCGTCGGGCATTCCTGAGGGGTGGGAGGAAGGGTTCAAGTTCAGGTTCGAAGAGCGTAGGAGAGCATTCGAGAAAAGGGAGGAAGAGGACGAAGATGGGTTGAGGCGATGATCCTGAAAGAGACGAATTCAGTCGAGTATTCCGAGAGGAAAGGAGCGATTGCACGTACTGAAGGAGGAACCATCAACACTTCATTGTCGCCGATAATCTGCATGTAGCTTTCCGTCGACGATCCAGGAGGAGGTGGTCGAATGCGCAAGTAAGCCTGGCAAGAAAGTGCGATGTTTAGTGAAAATTGAACGAGAATCTGAAGATACGATCCAGAAACTCACCCTGATTGGTTCGCGAGATCCTTCGAAAGTACCGATAGCACTCTCTCTATAGGCTGGAGTACTCGGTACGGCAATCCTTGAAGGTTGTTGAGCGGGAGTAGGAGGGGGTCTCATACTGTCTCTACTAGTCATCTTCCTCAACAACCCACTGGCTCCCGTTCTAGCCTTCGGTACTGCCAATGAGGTCCTCTTCGCAGCTGCAGGAGGTGGAGTCTCGATGCCTTGTGTTGTAGATTGAATGTTGTTTCGACTCGAATTCCAAAGAGGTTTCGATTGAGGTACTGCACTCGTTCTGACATTGCTAGACGCGCGTGAAGTAGGTCTCGAAGGTGGATTGGAATCTGTTGCAGGTGTAGCTGCTCGAGAAGAGCGTGTTGTCCTTCTGATCGGCGCTGATGTTGAAACAGATTCAAGGGTAGATGTTTTGCGAGTTGTACGAGTTGGAGCCGGAACACTGGTACTTGGAGTTGATGTAGAGGTTGCTGTAGAGCTTCGCGTAGTTCGAGAGGGCCGCGTAGCCATATTTGGATTGAAAGCGAGAAAGAGAAGAAGATGCAGCAGAGTGAGGAAACAGATTCCTTTTCATCTCTGTTTAGTCCGACGGGATGATATGATAGGGATTCAATGGTCACGAACACTGCAACAGGCGCCAATAGGCTTCGAAAAAATGGAGTTGAAAATTGGTTTCGCAACGATTTCTCTTCGCAACCTTTCGAAAGTCTCATTCTATCTCTCGCAAAGGCAAGGAACGCTCGAAAATATGATGGCACAACAACACCTCGACAGTCTCTCACCTCCGACGACCAAGCTAGACCGATTCCTCCCATTCAATCATGACCCTTTCTTCCCTCCAAGCTTCCTTCTCCCTACTCTTCTCATCGATACACTCTGCACCACACGCAAAGACCCAAATAGTAGCCCAATCCAGCCCTTCATCTTTCTCCCCCTCCTTCTTGCCTTTCCCCTCTTCTCCATACACAGAAGATCCGTTCAATCCCTCAGTTCGATTGAGGACCGAGATCAAGTTCGGCATGAGTTGATACTCGAACGTCGAAGGTTGTCGGCATGATCTACAGGTTGGTAAGCGAGAGGGAGAGAAGGTGCCTAGATCACCGGAACCAGAAGGTGGGTAAAGAGTGCGGTAAGCTTCGGAAGAAGCAGAGAATGCGAGTGGTTGGGTATTGTGATCGTATCTGTACCCATTTCTCTCTCTCGATTCATCAGCACGACACTCTAGGATGCTACAGATGAATGAGAGAGAGAGAGAGAGGAGGGAAACCGCACCGAATAACTTGAAGACCTTCCCTCGAAACCCTTTCTTGGAACCTCAAGAATACTTCATCAACTCCTTTCACTTTCTGTACTTCGTACCCTTCTCCTGGTCCACTCCCACCAGGCCCTCCTTTCCCTCCTGATCCATCAGCTCTTCCTTGTCCTCCTCCAGAACCCTTCTTCGTTCGACCTCCAGCACCTTTCCCACTTCGATGATTGACTGGACTCTCGTCGTCTGAGAGATCAGGATCGTCTGATAGGGGATCGGTGATCTTGAGGTTCGACACGGGTGGTAGAGACTTTGCGGAGATCTTGGGGGAAGAGGGTTCGTAAGAAGTCGTGATGTATTGAGGAGGGTACGAGGGACCTGATTCCCAGGTTGAAGTAGTTTGAGTCCGTGTCTCTTCCTCCTCAGGAGAAGCGTCTTCAACGGGAGGGTCGACAGAAGGAGGCGGAGGAGCGGCAGCGAAGGGGTTGAGAGGGGAAGCGGTTGAGGGAGCGAAAGGGTTCGAAGATGGTGTAGGAGCGAAAGGATTCGATGATTGTGTTGTCGAGAATGGGTTCGACGACGTAGAGGCAGGCTTGTCACCTCCAGCATTACCTCCTCCAAAGATCAATCCACCAAGATCGACGGCGACAGGTTTTGGTTGTTTCTCCTTCTTCTCCTCTTCTAACCTAGCTTTCTCTTCTGGTGATTCTTTCCACATTCGATTCGCTCTGAACGCTCGAATGCTTCCGTCCTTCTTTCGACAGTTGGTTCGGGGGCATGCGAAGACGTAAACGACTCGTTCGAGAGAGGATGATTCGAGAGGACAGTAGATTTGAGTGAGGAGAGGCATGGGGTTCGAACATGCTTGACAAGTCGATGTTGAAGCTTGTGAAGGAGCTTGAGCGAGTGGAAAAGACTAGAAGCGAAAGCAGAAGAAACGAAAAAGATTGGGTTTGAACGAATGATTTCCACACTGATACAGTCTAAAGCAAAAGCTACGACGCACAGGCAAACCTCCAATACGGCTCACCCTCCAATCTGACAACTCCCTCCCTCCTTGTCCCAAAAACCCATCTGCGAATCCTAGGATTGTTGCATCGCTCGAAGAAGCCCAAGTCGAATGACTCGCATCACTTCCATAATCTTCTTCGTCGTCTGAGAGGGTAGCTGGATCGTATCCTGATTTGTCGGTAGCTGAGAAAAAGTTTGCTTGAGGAGGAGGCATTCTACAGAGGGAAGAGAAAAAGAGAGCAAAAGGTCAGCTCATGTTCTCTTCCTTCGACTTTGGGTCACGTGCTGGTGTGTTGAGTAGTGGTGACAGTAGTGTAGGGTGTAAAGGTTCAGTAGTAATTAATTTAGGTAGCCTAGAGGGGATCGTTCAAAAATGCTAAGAGGGATCCTTTTTACAGGACCGCCATCCTCCAGCTCAGACTCGTCATCTAGAATATGGTATCATCTTGCTTTACATTGTCGAGTAGATTGATTCGGTTGCTTGAACTGATTGTAGTGGAAACTTACGGAAAAGTGAGGTGAGGTGGAAGAAGATGAAGGTGCAATTTTTCCGCTGAAGTTCCTCGAGTTTTAAATTTACAATACTTTTGCGCTTTTTCCTAATCCCATTATAATCCGAATCTCCCCTCTTCGATCATCCAAACTTCAAACATCAACACAACGCGTTCTATTCTAGGAGAGGAAGGAGTAGCGTGGAAGGTAAGCTCTTCTTTCATCCTCTCACGCGAACTCTACGCGCTAACCCATTCAGGAACGAGTATAGAATGTTCATTCCATCTTCACTCTACCGAGCAGCCTACGACCTCATCTTGGACCGTACAAGGGGTCACAACTCATGTTGTACCTATTTACTAGTCGCACCAGAAGTCGACGCCTTGTGTGCAGCTCGATTACTCTCAAGTTTACTCAAAACCGATGATGTTCAACATTTAACCATTCCAGTCGGAAGTTATCCTGAATTGGATGTGGAAGCGAGGAAATTGAGGGAACTACCAGATGGAGATGTAAGCAAACGCGATCAGAGTCGGAAAAAGAGGGAGATGGGACTGATCGTCGTTTCGCAATCAATAGGTTCGAAACTTGATCATGATTGGATTGGGAGCTTCAGCAGATCTCTATGCACTCTTCGCACCACTCAACGATGATTTCCCTCCCGGTGAAGAATCGAACAGTCTTCAATTCGCAAACACGTGTATGATTCACGTTTTAGATTCGCATCGACCGATCAACTTGAGGAACTTGTTCGAACATGCACCACATACGGAGAGCTACTTTCAGACGGAGAAGAGGAGGCTGGGAGGTGGAGGCGGGGGAAGGAGATCGAGAATGATGGATGAGTTTAGTGTCGTCGTTTGGAACGAGGTTCAACCGAGAGCGGACGAAGAGAAGGCGTATCAGAGGGAAATGGAAGCGTATAGAGCTCTGGAGGTACGTGCTCACTCTCTCCACTTTGCTTCTCTTCCAGCTTGCGCAGAAGGCAATGTTGCGAGAGGACGACTGAAAACTGACTCTTTTTCGTTTCTCGCTTTCTCACAGTTCGAACCAGATTCAGATTCAGATGATTCAGACGAAGACGAACCTCCAGAAGATGATGAAGATGGTGCAGATTCACAGGGTTCGAAACGAAAACGACGGCGGACAAATTCAGTGAGTGTCGATTTGAGCGCATCGTCTTCTTCTTATCCTGATGGGCCCACCCTTCTTCCCCACAGCCGATAGCTCTCTCTCGACCACAACGACTGAAACATCGGAAAACACTAACAGTTTACGAAGAGAAAGGAACTGAATTCGCACAAAGTGTCGCTGGAATGATGTATGTTCTCGCAGAGGGGAAAGGTCGATCAGATCCAGATTCACTATGGTGCGTTCGGAAGTTCCGTTATTCATCCCGATAAGCCGGGCAGGCTAACAGTACTTTTCGTTCGCAGGTTCGCAATTCTCGGTTTAACTCATCAATTCATGACAGCCATCATCAAAGACAACGATTACAACGCGCTAGTTCGAGCATTCACAGATCAAGCTGCCATCTTCTCCCCAAACGCAATCGCAACCGGAGACGTCTCGACGAGTTTCCCAGCTAGTTCAGCACAAGATCGTTCGATCCGACCGAATCAAGAATGGAGGTTCTGTTTGTTTCGACATTGGACGCTTTGGGACGCGATGGTTCATTCGAGTTACATAGGAGGGAAATTTCAGCTTTGGACAGATAGAGGGAATAGTAATTTGACTGGTTTACTAGCTAAAATTGGGTGAGTCTCCCATCTTCTCCCCTCTTGAGCTGTTCGATAGCTGATGAATCGATTGGGTGAGGGTAGATTGTCGTTAGCAGAGATCTCGGAAGATTACACCAACATGTCGATGGATTCGAAACAAACTCTCGCTTCGAAAATGGGAGAACAAGCACCCGCACACTCTCTCTACGATCTCGCCTACCCTTCCTTCATTCGCAAAGACGGATACAAAACCGACTTGTCAGCTTCTGATTACGTCGACGTTCTCTCATCGATTCTCGAAGCCGGCACAGGGGTTCGATTGAATTTCGAACGAGTGAGGAATCGGAAAGGAGCGTTGGCGGCGATGTATGCGAGAACGAGAGGTGGGATGGCGGGACAACACGATGCGGCTACTCAGAATAATGGGAGGGAGGTTTGGACGCCGAGGTCGAGAGCGGGGAGAGAGGACGATGGGAAAGAGAACAGGAGACCTGGAGGGGGGGAGGAGAGACCGAGAACGGAAGAGGAGGAAGAGGAGGGGATGTCGGAGAAACAGAAGAGGGAGAGAAGGGAGGAGAAGGAGAGAGATTGGAGGAAAAGGAATTTCTGGCTGGCGTGGGACGCTCTCGAGCCTAACGAGTGAGTTCACCCAAACTTCCTGATCTCAGCCTGTATTCACAATCTCTCATTTCGACAGTACCCGGCTGCTGAGAGACGCCCTCGAACTCTCGATGGCTTTGAACTGTTCTGTCGTTGCAGAAGGTTGTTTCCTCCTCGATCGAAACAACAAGAACGTTCTCAAAACTCTCACCAATTATCGATACGCCGTCATCTCGAGTGGACCCGACCTCGACATCTTCCAACATCCCGGCACTCTGCATCGACTCGCGAATTGGTTGATTGACGAAGTGAGAATCACGATGGAGAGCAACGGACGACAAAACAACAAGAATTTACCAGTTGTCATCGCTGCGCTCAACGAGAAGAGCGATAAATATCTCGTCATCGGTGTCATGGGTGGAGAAGATATGGATCATATTAGGAGAAAGTGAGTACAGAGGTTTTGCTTCGATAGACGGCGAATTCGAATGCTGACTCTAGTGCCGCTTTCCTGTACACAGCGTCTTTGGTCAAGCTTTCGAACACGCTGCCGAGATCTCCAAGGCGAAATCTCAACAGAAGTACTTTGATGCGAGTGTCGTCGAAGTTCGAAAAGCTGATTTGACAAAATTCCTCGCAAGTTCCGTTTCCTTCGCTTTCCCTTGCCCTCTTTGCTAATCCCTCTCTTCCTCTCCTCCAGAATGCACTCTCTCTCACTCCTAATCGCAAACGTTAGTACTCCGCACATAGCATCTCTTTCTTACTCGTTATCTTTTCGACTTTCGCATGAATTCCTTTCTTCGTTTTTTTCCACCCTTATTATATACCGCGCTCGTCTCAGTATGTACTACCTCCTTGTTGCTGCATTGCTGTACCATATCTCTTTGTCGTCTACCTTGCATTTGAATCTACGTGTTCAATCCTTCCTCTCCGTTCTTTCAACTTCTCTCTCTCTCCCTTTCACTTTTTCTACTCCGCCACCAACTTCAACATGTCTGCCATTTCACAAAAACGAGCTGCGTTCCAAGTCTTGAAGTTCTTACAAGACGCTCTCCCTTCCTTGAAGCAAGATGATCAAGAAGGAATCGAAGTAGCGAGTACGTAATCCCCTCTCATCTCCCTCTCTCTACAAGGCTGACCGGATAGCGTGGAGTAGGCCAATGTATTGCTGAAGCTTTCGGAGTAGACCTCGACAAGTCAGAGGATCAAAGAGCCTACTCGATCGCTCCTCAAACTCTCTCATCTCTCCTCGAACAACACGTCTCCACTGTACGTAGACCGCTTCTCTCAGATGTCATCGCATGCTCACTGCTGGAGCATCCTTCTAACAGGCCTCCGCTACCTCCTCGAGCGATTCGGCACCTAAAGAAGTTAGCGCTGATGACAGGGCCGCAGCCGAACAAGCGAAATCAAAGGGTAATCAGTTGATGGCACAGAAGAACTATCAAGGTGCTATTGACGCCTACGGAGAGGCGATCGAGAAAGATGGACAAAACGCCGTTTACTGGAGCAATAGGTTCGTGTTCCTGGCTCTGCTACGCTCCTCCTTTCGTTTTCGTACTCATTTCTAATGGTGTTGTAGGGCTGCGGCTTACTCGCAAATCTCGGATCACGAATCAGCTATCGCCGACGCTCGTAAAGCTCTAGAAATCGATCCTTCTTTCAGTAAAGCCTACTCTCGTCTAGGACACGCTCTCTTCTCGAACAAGGAGTACGCCGAAGCTGTTGAAGCGTACGAGAAGGGACTTGAACTTGATCCTAATGTAAGACTTCTCGTCATTCCGAACTGCATGCAATTCGCTAATGTTATGTTTCCTTGCAGAACGCTACGATGAAATCTTCTCTCGCGACTGCTCGTTCCCGTGCCCCCGCTTCTACCGCCGACGAATCTGCTTCCCTCTCACGAGGTGCATCGCCCGCTGCTGGTGCGGGAGGAGGAAACCCCATGGCTGGACTTGCGAATTTGATGGGTGGAATGGGAGGTGGAGGAGGAGGAGGAGGAATGCCTGATCTCTCTTCGATCATGAACAACCCTGCGATTATGAGTATGGCTCAACAAATGATGGCGAATGGTGGACTCGAACGAATGATGGGTAACGAGTGAGTACTATTTGACTCTCTTTTGTCGGATTGTGACTGAGACTGACGGGATGGAGGAAACGTAGCTCGATGCGTCGTATGATGGAATCTATGCAAGGTGGAGGAGGTATGCCTGATATGGCTTCCTTGATGGCGGATCCCGAGATGTGAGTCGACTTTCTCTATCTCTTCCTCACATTTTTCGATGTTGACAATCCGTCTACCTGTAGGCGCCGAATGGCTGAATCTTTCGGATCGATGATGGGAGGTGCACCAGGAGGAGGAGGAGCTGGAGCTGGAGGTCGAGGTGGAAACAACGGTGGAAACGACAACATGTACTCTTGATTAGATTTTTTTGAACAAAGTATAGCAGTTTTCTTCATTCGCTTGTGTAATGTGTCAAGTAGTCATTCGTATAACTCGAGCGCTGTCGTCTTCGATAGAGCGCGAGCGAGTAAGTTTCGACGAGAATCGCCCTCCACCCACTTCAAAAGATTTCTCTCTTCCTTACCTATCACTCACCTCACTTGGATTCGCCCCCAAATTTCCCTGGAGATAGTTTAGATCAACTGGAAGATATCAAGGTGAGTCCCCGGTGTCCTGAGACCTTTGCGAGATCGAACAAAGAGGTATGCGATGAGAGCGGAACGAGCGGGAGGAAACGACGAGGAACACTCGGGGAACTACGGGGGATGTCTCAGAAGGTAGATGAGTTGCTGATGAGATGGTGGAGCGTATGAGATGAGCAGAGAACGAGGGTTTGGGTGAGGGATAGGATCGAAGCATTTGTCAACCTCTGAAACCCCTTGACATCAACGAGGGAGAGCTGTGAAGAATTGATACAGGGTGCTCGGTGAACCTCATAGTGGATCTGATATCGCTGTGAGTGTACATCGTGCTCACTCGCTTCGAGCTGTCTTGCAGGATCATGTCGTTCTCATCACTTCCGGAGGAACTCGTCGACTACATCGCTGAATGGTTGCGACACGGTGCGCCGACGCTCCCGATCATCCTCAGTACTGTACGTTCTGATGACGTTCCCTGTTCAACAGTTCACATGCCGTCCATTCTCTCCTTCTGTCTCGTTTCGCATCAAGCCCTCTTGTCTGGTCGTAGAACACTCTATCGTCGTCCATTCCTCTATCACTGCGCCGGAAACCCAGATCATCCATGGCCAGTCAACAACAGTCTGCTCAGCGCCCTTGAGGATCCGGGAATCGGCAGCCTCGTCCGTTCGACGAGCGGAATCGAAGTCCGCTTTCGCGTCCTGAGGAGCTGGCAAACGAAGCATCAAAGAAAGGTCACTGATGTTACAAACTGGTATCATCGAGCACTTCAAGCCTGTCCACTTCTCACACAAGCCGAAATCATCTTCTCAACGGTCGACGACTTCTCTTATGTCCTGAACGCCCTCAGCCTCCTTCCTCATACATCTCTCGACCACGCTGAACATCCCACTTCCTCGATCACCAGCATCTCACTTGAGTTCATTCCGGACCACTCTAAAGTTGTCGATTGTCAAAAGGCGTTCGAGCTTTTAAGTCGCTCTTCAATCACATCACTCGTCAACATCTTCTGCTCCGACATCGGCTGGCTCGATCAAAACAGCTCCTCCTCTTCGGGTCGATTCCCCTTCTCCCCCCGCGAACTCTTTGTCGAAACAACTCAGTCTTCGCACCTCGTCAACTGCTCCCAACTATTCCCCCATACTCCTTACGCTCTCGAAGAATTCGACTTCCACAGCAGCGACACATCGGGTGGCTGCGACTTGTCGGTGCTTCCGACCCTTCTCGATCCCTCTCTTCGGAAGTTGGCATTGTCTTTTGGAGGGCACTTCTCCTTCAACGTTCCTCTGT
>Ga0308170_10001541_pt1 | contig 21577 bp, 29 predicted proteins | sample PhyBR2_2_FD_202136 | JGI IMG/M metagenome (GOLD analysis project Ga0308170, IMG submission 202136) | Phyllosphere microbial communities from UC Gill Tract Community Farm, Albany, California, United States - DLSLSB.R2 | ecosystem: Host-associated > Plants > Phyllosphere > Unclassified | place...
TCGCAGCGCTCAAGGCACAGACCGAAAAGATGGCTGCCAACGGCAAGGAAAGGCTCACCGTCTACTCGGATGATGAACTCATCGTGGGTCGAGTGAGCGGCGCTATCACGCAGCAGACCGCCATCTCTGAGGGCTACCTCACCCGTCCCGAGTACCAGCTTCGGGCAGCCTCCGTTGCCGTCACCAGTGCTGACAGCTTCGTGGACGCTTCGGGTCAGCCAGTTATCTATAGCAAGCCCCGGGGCAAGGCTGCTGCAGCCGACGGCGCTCGCGAGCCACTGACCGCACAGACCTATGGCGCTGTTGCTGCAACGCTCAATGCAATGGTTGAGGATCCTCAGGCTGACGGGGATGGCAAGACTAAGAACCCAGTCCACAACGCTCTAGCCTACACGGGTTCAATCTCTCAGGCCAACGCCTTCAGGGACAACTTCAAGGGCGTAGCTCGTAGCCTTGGAGGCACCATGGATCGAGCGGATGCTGAGGCAGCCAAGGACTCCTCAGATCCTGAGCTTCGCCGTAGGGCTAGGCTCAGTCTACTCGCAGAAGAGGCTGAGGTTCAGGCAGCGCACTCGGGTAACTCCATCGCTGAGAAGGATGCAGCCTTCAGAATGTTCAAGGGCAAGGACTACAGGGCAGACGAGGGAGGCTGGTCTCCGAAGAAGCGTGTGCTCGCCAATGTGGACATCTTCTCAGAGGGCGTCTCCATCAACGAGATCGACACGGTGGTTGTCTCCGACACTGCCAAGACCTCAGAGCGCGCAATGACCCAGGCCATCGGCCGTTCACTGCGAACGATGGGCGGCAACACGGCTAAGAACACAGGCCATGTGATCGTCCCTCAAGTTCTCGACGAGAAGGGCCGGGAGCTCAACGGGGGTCTCATCACCGCAGCTTCCTATGGCGCAACCCGCGTCGAGCGCGCTGTCTCAACTCGGAAGCTCAAGGGCCAGGCGGTTGAGGCGGACACCACTACTCGGATGACTCGCTACGGCGCTCGAGGTGAGGTCCAGGGCAGTGAGCTCGCCGCTACCATCGCACAGACCCATGTGAAGTCGGCAGATGACTTCGTGGCTTCGCAGGCCATCGAGCGGGCCCACTCCTCTCTGGGCTCCGTAGATCGGAAGCGCGCTACTGCTGACAAGATTGCCGAGGTAGAGCGCTACCGAAACGCCTCGAAGATCGAGCAGATTGAGATGCAGCGGACCTTCATCCGCAACCAGGCAGAAAGCACCAAGGGTACGGACAGTAGCTGGGCGGTGGCCAACAAGGCACTCCACAATGTGGACAGTAACTCCATGAACACCCTTCGCCAGAGCGGCCGAGTCGTGACATCTGCCCTGAGCGCTGGGGACTTCACGGCTGTACCTGCTTCCCTCACCGAGAACCTCACGCGAGCCGGAGTGATTCGCCGGAAGAGCAACGCATCGAAGATCGTGGAATCGCCCGAGAGGCTCTCCCTCCTCAGCAACTCCCCCGGCCCTCTTTCGGTGGCGCTGACCGCAGACGCTGTCCGAGAGATGGATCCTGAGGTTCACGCAAAGCTCACCGATGGAGTTGACCCAGTGAAGGCTCGCATGTATCACCTCGCGGGTAAGGGGAACTCTACAGATTACGACAGACTGGTCAGTAACTACAGCTCATTCGTGGGATCGGGAGATGATTCGAGAGCTCGAGTGCTCAGCATCATCGAATCTCCCTCCGGAGCCAAGCGTAACTCGCCAGCAGAGAAGTTCGGCAACACACTTGGTGCTGTAGGTCGCAAGAGTAGAATCAACTATGCTGAGGAAGCTCGACGGGTCAAGGAAGCTGAGCAGTCAGTTGCTGCGGCATCTGCAGCTTCGGGTGACGCAGCCTACGAGCTCGATCCCGCTATGGTCTCTAAGAACGGCAGGCTCAAGGCTCCAGCTCAGAAGGCCCTCGCAGAGCTCATCTGACCCAAGGCTAAAGAGCAGAGGCGGACAGGATTTCAACATCCTGTCCGCCTCTGTCGTTGGCTAGGACTTAGCTCTTGAGCTCAGCCTCATGCTTTGCCCGAGCATCAGCCTTGGCCTGAAGCTTAGCCTCTCGCTTGAGCTCAGCAGCTGTAACGGCCTCGGCAGCCTTCTCAGCCTGCAGTAGCGCTTGCTGTGCCTTCTCAACAGCCTTGCGAGCAGCTTCAGCCTCTGCTACCTCAGCCTTCTGCTTCTCAGCATTCTGAGCGTCCTTCCAGGCCCGGACCTTCTGTCGGATGAGCTTGGCGAAATCCCGATCACTCATGTGGAGGTACTTCCGCTCCACAGAGCCGTTCTCGAACTTCACGCTGTAGCCATTGAGCTCCTGGAACTTGCCCAGGCTGTAGATCCAGCCGAGCTCACCGAGGATCTCCTTAGCCTTGTGATCGGGGACTGCGTAGTAATCGGGAACGCACTTCCGGAAGACTCGCTGACCGATACCCGCAAGGTTCTGAACCTTAGCTGCGACGAGCTCTCGCTGTTCTCCCTGCTGCTCTTCGATTCGAGCCTGGAGGGTTCGGAGTTCCTTCTTGAGTTCCTGACCCTGGGCGTAGAGGGTGTTGTAGGCGATGTACTTCTTGTTGTTGGCGGTGACAGTGTTCATGGTTCTATTTCCTTCTCTTAGTGTCTTCACTTGCTAACAGCTGCGCCGGAGATGGCGAGCTCATCGATTTGGCCGCGGAGTCGACCGATCTCTTCCTGATAGGCTCGAAGGAGCCTCGAGGGATGGGAGCCAACGGGCAGGGGACCGTTACCGTAGCACGGATTTCCCTGCTTGGCTCCACAGACCGGGCAGATAGCTGCCCTCTCAGTAGGGTAGCTCATTCGCCAACCTCCCCGCTGTGCTTGTTCACAGCGCCGGCTCGACGGCCGGCGAGGGGAAGCCCCGAAAGGAAGCGCCGATTCTCAGCGTGGGGAACGAAGGCCACAGATGTGAGGCTATCCCCGAGATCGGGTTCCCGGAAGGGAATGGGGGTGAGTCCCCGGTGAACCGCCCTCTCGAGGAGAAGCTCAAGGCTTCCAGAATCCTCGGTCTGAAGGGCGACGATGTACTGGCTCTCCTCGTGCCATTGCTGGAACTCGGAGTGCTTAGAAATAGCAAAAGCAGCGACTCCATGGGCCGTCTGAGCTATCTGATAGCCCGCGGTCAAGTCGCTGCGCGTGATGATGTAGAGAGGGTGAGCCGAAACCTAGGTGGGAGCCATGATTCTCTTCCTTACTTGTCTGGTGAATCTTCTGAGTGAACGGCTGTTGCCGCTGTGCCTTCGACGGGACTTGAACCCGTAACCTGGAGGTTTAGAGTCTCTTGCTCTGCCAGTTGAGCTACGAAGGCGTGTTGCAGAGAACTCTATCACACCGACTAAGCCTGTGCAACATTCCTGGAGAAAATCTTTCCACAGTTGCCATAGAGGCACTTCCCGTATAGGATGGATCCATGTCAACCGATCAGATGCAGCAGGAACTTAGGATCTACAAGGGATACCGGGCAGCGCTCAAGGGTATCACGGCTTCCGCGCGGACCGCTGACAGTCGAGCCGGTGGCCGCAAGCAGAAGGCCCGAGAGATCACTGCCGAACGCTACAAGGTGCCGATCTCAACGGTGAAGGCCATCGTGCGGGAGCACGAAGTCGAGGAGGGTGTCGTCCACGAGCCCACAGCCAATCTCGTTGAGCGGCGGCGAATCGAGGCCCTCTACGCTGAAGAGCTCGATCGGGTCCGAATCTCCAACCCCGAGCGCAACTGCTCCCACTGCGGCGGCAAGGCAACCGACAAGATCGAGCTCAAGTCCGGCGGAACCATGGAACGAGGAGAAGCTCGACTGCGGTTTGAGCCGATCCACTACCGGGAGACCGGCGAACCTCTTTTCCTCGATGTCTGTCTGCCCTGCTGGGTCCTCGAGTTCGGCCACAGCGGCGCCTCTTACAGGGACCAGGAACCCATGCCCCTCGTCTGGGCGGCTCGCACCGTCTAAGCTCTGATCGTACTCACCGCTAAACTCTTATCCCAAGGAGAACCCATGCGTCCCCGTCGCGAGACCTATCCAGCACTGATGACCTTCAAGGAGAAGCACGACAACGAGGTCTACATCGTCAACTCTTCGGAGGAGATCCACCGCCTCGCCGTGGCTAAGATCCGTGAGCGCTTCCAGTACGGCTACTACGCCAAGGCCGCGGAGTACGAGCACGACCTCAACCGTTCCATCGACCAGCTCATCGCGCAGAGCGACATCCCAGCCGAGACGGCGCCTCGGACCGTTGCGGAACTCGAAGCACTCACGGGCAACGACACGGAGTGCGCTGCAGCGCTCTTCAACATGGATGTGGTCACCTTCAACGCGCTTCCCGCCTCGATGGGCAAGAGCCTCCTCGAAAAGGCCAACAGCTTCCGCACGCGTCTGCACCGAGTCATCGGGAACGCCGCCGATGACATCCAGAGCGCTCAGGAGATCGAACTCATCGTTCACAGCGAGCAGGCTGAGAAGCTCACCAAGGCGTTCCGCGGCCGGGAGTACAATCTGGCACTCTGGATCCTGGATGCTCGCCAGGACTACGAGTACGAGGAGTATGACATCGATCAGCCCCGGGTTGCGCCCACAGAAGAGGAGCTCGCGGCAACTCGCGTGGATCCCAAGGTTGGAGAATAGGAACCATGGCACTGCCCACAGCTGATTACACCATCCTTCCGGATCCGGTCTACGAGGACTCGCAGATCAAGCGCTACGCTACGGATGATCCCACTCTCTACATCGAGAGCTTTGAGCCTCCGGCCCTAGCACCCGGAGATCCCGTACCCGATTTCAGCCGCTACATCGAGATCTACAGCTCCATGAGAGATAAGCTCATGGAGAAGAAGCTCCACGGCTTCATCCCCGAGATCGTAGACTATGATGTGGATGAACACTGGGTAGCCTTCGGCATCCCAGAGGGCGGCTACAGGTTCAGCGAGATCCTCAAGAGCTTCCCCTACGGCATCGATGGGCGAGACTGGGCATGGATCTTCAAGCGAGTTCTCATGGTGCTCCAGGTCTCAAAGCGTAGGCCGGATCTTCGGGAAGAGAACTTCCTCGTCTATCCTGAGCAGCATGGAGTCGTGCTTCTCGGTTGGCACCCCATCGAGGGAAGTGACTTTCCCCTCGACCAGCTCAAGGCTCTCATGGACGAGTACCTCTCTGGAAGCGTGGATTCCTTCCAGCAGAAGAGCCTCGTGGAAAACCTTTCCTTCGAATACAAGAAGAATCGGGTCGGTCAGCTTCCCCTCAAGGAGAGCGAAGATGCCGAGCTCTTCAGCTACGATGATGCGCTCAGAGAGCACATGATGAAGCTCGAGCGGCTCTACGGTCCTCCTAAGTTCCATCCCATGGCTGTAGATCCAGCCCTTTCGACACCCTACCTTCTGAAAGAGAGCGAATCGGCGGGAAGCTAGCTTCGCTAAACTGCCTTCTAAGCCCTCGGCTTATTGGGGCCATTCGATGATGCGGCTCCAGCGCTTTGGTCGCTTAGATGACGCCAGGAGGGCTGTGAGCACCGTTTCCGAACTGCGGTTGTGCTCAAGAGGATCATGGTATAGGATTGGACCCATGGAAAACATCGATCAGAAGAACCCGGACCTCGACGCGCTTGTCACCCACGCGATCGTCGAGCTTCTCATCAGCCCCGAATACGGTCAGGACTGGCTTCGAGAGCTCGTCGCGGAGAATGAGCGCGATCTCAGCGATGAGGAAATCGAGGCTGTGGGTGCGGCAGTGGACCGAACTCTGGATCAGCTCGCAATCCCTTTCGTGGAGAGCCTCCCCGAGTCGGCCCGTGAGGTCTACCGGAGCATCCTTAAGCACCGGGAAGCCCAGGCCTACCCGCTGAAGGATGAGGTGCCGTTCCTTGAGCAGTGAGAGTTCTGCAGTGATAGGGCTGAGGGTCTATGAACCTTCGGCCCTATCGCTCTTGCTCCCTGACTCAGCTAGTCGCAAAAACATGAACGGCGTTTCCGATTTGACTGTCCGTTTCTAACTTCATACAGTTGTACTCAATCGCCGCAACCTCCCAGTAGGTTCTGCGAATCCCCAAAGCAAGCTCCACGCCGTTTCCGAAAGGCCCTCCCATGGTCTCCCCCTCCCCTTCTCGAGGCAACACCCATCACCTCTCCCTGGATCGCAGCTCCCGGGCTCCTATGGCTCTTCCCATCGTTCTCCTCCGGGATAAGAATCAGGATCTAAGCCACGAACAGTGTCTCCTCGCCTCCTTTGCCCACATGGCCAAACTCGTGGCGCTTCGAGAGTCGGACAGCTGGGGCCAAGACTGGACGGAACCTTGGGATCGCTGGAAGACCGGCAAGTTCCGCAAGATCGTTAAGCGCGCCAATCCGCAGCGCTTTGCCGGGCTCATCGAGGATCCGCAGTCGATCCATAGCGCCATCCGCATCGGCGATGACCTCATCGAACTCCTGAGCTTCCCACCCTACGAGCTCTCGGATCAGGATCCTCGAGTTAAGCCCCTTCAGGTTGCAGGGCTCGACTATCCACAGCTCAAGGAGCTCCAGGCTGAGTCATCGGAAGAGCTCATCCTAGCCTATGATGGTTCCCTGGGAGCTTCCACTGGCAAGATGATGGCTCAGGCCGCCCACGCTGCCCAGCTCCTTAGGCTTCGCCGTCCGCAGCTCAAGCCCAACATCGAGACCATGAGCGTGGTCAACAGCTTCGATCAGGATGCTGTTGAGTGGCTCGTGGAGGTCGTGGATGCTGGCTTTACCGAGGTGGCTCCCAACTCGGTCACGGTGAAAATCGGGCGGCGCACTCGCTGATCGGTACCATAGGACTATGATTACGGACGAAAGAGAGCGAGCCATGAGCGAGGACAAGCAGATCCTCTCCTTCTCAGAGGGGAATCGCTGGCTGTCGAACTTCTGGGTAGCTCCCATCGAGCTACAGGCCTTCGGCGAGCGCCATCACTTTGACTCCACTGAGCAGCTCTTCCAGATGGCAAAGCTTGAGTTCGCCGAAACCGAACGCGATGAGCGTCGGGCTCTCTTCGATCAGGTTGCCTCCCTGGATACTCCGGGAAAGACCAAGCGCTTCGGCCGGAAGATTCCCAACCTCAATGTGGAGGCCTGGAATCTACACCGAGATAGAGCAATGGCGCTCTCACTTCGAGCCAAGTTCAGTCAGCATGCTGATCTCCGGGAGCGGCTTCTCAGCCTCGAGGGCTACTACCTCGAGGAGGGCAACCACTGGGGTGATCGCTACTGGGGAGTCGACGGGACCGGTGAGAACCGCCTCGGAAAGCTTCTCATGGCGCTACGAGACCGCTGGCTTGCCAGGATCGCCGCGGATTCCGACTGGACTCCAGAGCCCTACATCCCAAAATACTTCGGCTAGCGCCGATAGACTTTGCACAGGAGGTGGCAGATGACCCAGAAGGTCTATGTCTTCGGCGATACCGGTGGCCACGGGCTACAGCTCTTCAAGAGCCTAAAGGAGATCGGCGTGGACCTCGAGAAGCGTACTATCCCAGAGGGTGTGCTCATCGTTCACCTCGGCGACCTGATCCACCGGGGACCCCTCAGCAACACCATCGTGGGGCTCGTAGAAGATCTCATCCTCCTCAATCCCGGTCAGTGGCTCCAGGTTCTCGGTAACCACGAATCCCAACATCTGAAGCAGGGCATCTCCTTCTGGGCCTGCGACTGCAATCGCTACATGGTGGATACTATTCAAGGCTGGTATGACAGCCGTACTGCGCGGATCGCTTGGGCACTTGAGGATGTTGTTCCCCAGCGCTGGACAGATGGCAACCGACCCCTCGGCCAGGAAGAACTCATTGGTTCATTCCTTGCAACCCACGGTGGGCTGACCTTCCCGGTTTGGAAGAATCTCGGCAGCCCTCAGACGGCTACTGAGGCTGCAGAGCTCCTCGTGGAAAACTCTGACTGGGCCATGCAGTCCGTCGGTGAGGCAATGGGAATGCAGCGCTTCGGCGTCGTCGGCCCTGTCTGGGCTCGCGCGGCTGGTGAGGCCTATAACTACTGGGAGATCGCCGCTCGCAAGGACGGTGAGACCATGCCTTTCGGCCAGCTCATCGGCCACAGTGCGCCATTCTATTTCTCCAAGGATACCTGGTACGGCAACACATCCATGGAGTTCAGGCGCAACTCCAAGGTGCTCAAGGACCAGCTTCGTACCATTGCCTTCGTAGCCAACAGTGCCATCATCTGTATGGATCCAGGCTATGGCGAGTATCTCAATCCACAGGAACACCCCAAGCAGCCCTATCTCCGCTTTGAAATCGAAGGAGCAACACCATGAGCTCATCCGTACCTAGCCGCGCTCCGCTAAAGTACCTGTTGGTGACTTTGCTCATCGCTGTGGGCATCTCACTTCCGGTATCCCTGCTGATCACCTGGCTCGTGGGCTTCTCGGGGATTCCCATTCCCAGCTTCGTCCTTACCGGCATCTCCGGCTTCATCATCGGATGGAGAGTTGGCACTGTGCGAAGCCAGAGCTGGACCAGAAAGCAGCTTCGGAAGCAGCGAGAAGAGGAAGAGCTCCGCGAAAGTTCTTCTGATGAAAGATTCAACTGGTGAAGCTCACAGTCAGCAAAACCCTCGTTCCAGAGGTATCCAGCATTGACCATGCCATCGCGTGCGATCACGAGTCCCACAGGGTCTGTTACTACGACGAGAATCTCGTCAAGCGCGATGTCTCGATGGAGCTCTAGCGATGGCTGTAGCCTTTCATCTCGATGGAGCCAGTGAGTCACTGGTCTATGACTCCCCTCTTCTCGAAGCTCAGATCATCGAGAGACCCAATCGCTATGTGGCACAGGTTGCGACTCCAGATGGGACAGTTCACCGATCCTTCGTTCCAGTGGGAGGTCGCATCGGAGGACTAACTCTAGATGGGTTGCCCTGTCTGCTCTCCGGGCCCTACGCAAAGGGAGCCACGAGCCACACGGTGGAGGCCATCGGAAGTCACTACGACCGAGACCACGAAGACTTCCAGTGGATCGGCATCAACCAGGGAGCCAGTAACCGCTATGTGGGCAGCTTGCTCGCAGCTGATCTTCTTCCGGAGCTGTCCCAGGGGTTGCCCCGAGAAACCCTCCGGAGGGAGCGCAAGCTCGGAGGTAAGCGCATCGACTTCTCCCTGGGCGCTGGAGAACCTCCAGAGCTATGGATCGAGGTCAAGACGCCCCTGATCTCAGTTCTAGCAGAGCTCGATGGCTCTATTCCGCTCAAGACCGACTTCGGTGGAGGTTCACCGTCTCAGCGGATGCCAGAACAGTTCCTAGAGCTCGCCAAGGAACGAGCTCGGGGAAGTCGAGTTGTCTTCCTCGGAGTCTTTGGCTACGATGGACTCCCCACAGTGAGCAGGGAAGAACGCTATCTGGCCAACCTCAACCTCGACGGACTTGTAGACAAGGGACTCAAGCTCGGCATCGAGTTTGGAGAGCTCGAGCTTGGCCAGAGTGTCCAGGGACTCTATCCTCGAGGTTACAGGAGACTCTTCGAGGATTAGCCAAGTTGTAGCCATGCCGTCAGCGTGATAGCATGGTGATGATCGGAGATCGATTGGTCTTCGGCAACCACAGTAAAGGAGAAGCACCATGGGTGCAGGAGCATTTAGCACAGCTAGCTACCACCAGGCCGCCGCAACTCGAGCAGCAACGGGTCAGGCCGACTTCCAGTACACCGAGACGCAGCGCTCGGTTCCCCGTAACCTGAGGAAGGCATCCGCCGCCCTCGATGTCAATGGCGTCAAGCTCCGGGAGTCGCGGGATTCCGCAGAACACCCTGAGAGCACTCCCATCGTCACTCTCTTCGATGTGACTGGCTCCATGCGCCAGGTTCCGGTGACGCTGCAGAAGAAGCTCGGTGATCTCTTCGGTATCCTCGAGCGAGGTTCCTATGTGAAGGATCCCCAGATCATGGTGGGCGCCATCGGAGACGATGTCTACGACTCGGTCCCCCTCCAGATCGGTCAGTTCGAGTCGGACAACCGGGTTGACGAGCAGCTCCGCGAGGTCTTCCTCGAAGGCGGCGGTGGCGGTGACATGCGCGAGGGCTATGCCCTGGCCGCGCACTTCATCAACGAGCATGTGGAGACCGACGCCTGGATCAAGCGCCAGAAGAAGGGCTACCTCTTCATCATCGGCGACGAGCTCAACAAGGATCGCCTCTACAGCCGATCGGTTTCCAAGTGGCTCGGCTCGGATGACACCGGCGAGGACATCGAGATCGATGCGATCTACGAGAAGCTCAAGGAGAAGTGGGAAGTCTTCTTCATCCTGCCGAACCTCACTTCCTACTACGACCGTAGGGAGATCGCTGTTCACTGGGAGAACCTTCTCGGTGAGCGCTTCGTGAAGCTCGACGACCCGAGCACGGTGGCTGAGTTCATCGCAACCACCATCGCCAACCACGAGGAAGCATTCCAGCTCCAGGGCTAAGCTTTAGCTCAACCTTACTCAGAGGGGCTCTTCGGTATCGTACTGGAGAGCCCCTCGCTCTTTGTACAGGCACCGAAGGAGAACCTATGGAACTCGATCAGCTAAAGCCCATCGGCGTCTGGGGAGAGATCTGGGGCAATGAGCAGTACCTCACCAACATGACTCCAGTCTTTCAGGATGCTGAGAGCATTCCCTACACCACGAGTGCTGCAGCTGGTCCCTGGAGCTCCAAGGATCTCAGGAACATCCGCGGCCAGGAGGACTACTTCTTCGACTATCCTGAACTCGAAGGCCTTAGCCGGGCCGAACTTCAGGAGAGCTGGTATCTCTGGACCGTCGGCCCGCAGCTTCAGAGCAGTTTACTGGCGAGTGGCATAGACTGGCGGGAGTACCTGCCCGAACCCTACGCTATCGGTGAGCTACACGGCTTCCCGAACTTCGCAGCAACCACAGAGCAGGCCGATCAACTTCGAGGGGCTCTCCTCCAAGAGCTCGATGCTACCTGGGTCCCCGTGCTTCAGAATCTAGACCTCAAGAGCGAGGTTGCTGATCGAGCCATCTCGATCGCTCGGAAGCTTGACTACGATGCTCGACGCTGGGATAGATTGAGCTACTACTATCTCACCGGAGATGACCGGATGTTGAGCCGAGAGCTGCGATTCCAGAAGCTTAGGAAGTGGAGAGAGGACAGCCACTCCGATAGGGATTGGGCAAGGAAGCGGATCGAGAAGCACCTACGGGATCTCCGATCGGCCTCATCGGCTCCTGAAGGGAACTAACAGATGGCAGAGGATCTAGACCTAGGCTTCTTCGAACGAATCCGCTTCGGCTTGGGCCGGAACACCGTGCGGATTCTACTCGACCTCGACGGCGCTGTAGCGGCAGAGGGAAAGCTCCCCGAGGGTAGCTTCCTTCCTTTCTCGGGAAGTGGCTATGCTACTTGGCAGGTCCGCAAGCGCGTCCTCGAATGGATAGCTGAGCGACGGAGGGATGAGCGTGTTGAGCTCATCTGGAGCTCCACCTGGCAGGACTACGCCAACAGCATCCTGCGAGAGGTCGGCATCGAGCCCATCGACTGGATTCGCTTCGATGAGAACTACCAGATGCCCGGAGACTGGTACAAGAAGGACGGCATAGTAGAGTTCCTCGAGGACGCTCCGGATCCCATCGTGCTCATCGATGACGAGCTACCTCCAGCCTTTCTGAGGCTCCAGAATCCTCGAATCCTTGCCATCAAGACCGATAGCCTCATCGGCCTCACGGACGAAGATCTAGAGCGCATCGACAAGTTCGTGGAGGACTACCGAGAGCGCAAGATTCGATGAGCATGGCACCGTCGATCCCTAGACCGGCTCTCTGGTCGGAGGATCTCGAAGATTCGCTCGAGGACAATGCAAGAGGATGTGTTCCCGAGTGGCCAGCCGTTCCCGATGGTTCCGGTGGCTGCGGCACCATCGCCCTGAATCTAGCCATGGGCATCGGCATCTGGAAGGGTCCTACGGAGAACGATCGGCTCATCGAAGCTCTAGAGAAAGCCCTCGAGGTTCCCATGGCTGATCTCACAGATAGAGATCGAAGCAATCTTCTCCGTCACATGCTCTACGGGATGGACTGGAAGCCCAGCGGCCTAGAGGGCGACGATCCCGAGCTCCAACCTCTGGTGGACAGGCTGGTGGAAGAACTGCGAGCATCCGGTAGGATGAGACAGCTCGTCGAGGAGTGGCTACTATCTCAGCGCAGGGGCTGGTAGTAGGCCGGTAGTGAGTTGCGAGTTGGCCCGTTCCCGTGTAGCATTGGGTCTATGGAAACAATCGATTCACAGGATGTGCTGAGCATCTCCGCGGAGCGCAGCGAGGACGAGGTCTTCGGCAAGGCTCCCCAGCCCTGGCAGCTTCGCAACAACTGGATGAAGCCCAAGCGTAGGCGAAAGTCTCGGAAGGTCGAGATCGACATCTGGGCGGAAGAGAACTAGCCATGGGACCGCTCGAGTCCGCTCCCCGAGATGGCACAGTCATCGAGGTGCTCTTCGACGGTGACTGGTACCGCGCCTTCTGGAGTGAGAACGCCTACGACGGCTCTCCCTACGGAACTACCGGCTTCGCTCAGGAAGAGGAGAATCTCGCCATGGTGGAGGATGAGCTCGAAGCCTGGCGCTTCGCAGCTGAGAAGCCTCGCAGCTACGGCGAGCCCTCGCCCCTGGGAGGTCACTCGCTCCGTCAGCCCATCGTACTCTTCGGCCTCGGCTTCGGCGATGAGTCCAAGGGTGCCACCGTGGACTATCTGAGCGCAACCATTCCCGACACCATCGCCGTGGTGCGCTGGTCGGGTGGGGTCAATGCAGCTCACAATGTGCGCCATGGTCATCGCCACCACGCCTTCCGCCAGTTTGGATCCGGTACTTTCCTCGGCATCCCGACCTACCTCGATGAGCAGGTCGTGGTCAACCTCCCCATGCTCATGGCCGAGGCAGTTGATCTCGAAGAGCTCGGAGTTTCCAATCCTCTCTCGCTGATCACCCTCAACGGAGAGTCACTGATCACTACTCCGATCCACATGGTGCTCAACCGGGCCCGTGAGATCCTCCGGGGCTTCGACCGCCACGGATCCACCGGCGTTGGCATCGGTGAGACCATCGTTCACGGCTATGCTGAGAAGCATGACCTCGAACTCGGCGACACGGTGGGTAACTTTGAGATCGTCGGGCCTCCTGCCCACGGCGACGGCCTTCTGACTGCCGGCATGCTCAAGCCCATCGGAGACGAGGACCTTCTACCGAAGCTCGAGCGCATCCTGGAGCTTCAGGCGCTCTACGCTCGACCCATCATCGAGAAGGCTCGTGCTGCGGCTCCAGGTCTTGAGGCAGAGCTTGACTACGGTTCCACGAAGGAGATCGCCGAGGAAATCCTGGAGATCGCCCAGAGTGTCACCATCCTGTCTACAGAGGATTTCCTCGAGAAGCTCAAGGAGCTCATGGACCAGGGCACGGTGATCTTCGAGGGTAGCCAGGGTCTTCTCCTCGACGAGCAGTGGGGATTCCATCCCAACACCACCTGGGCTCAGACTGAGCCGAGCGGAATCATCGAGTGGCTCTATGCAGAAAACCATCGCCCCTATGTGCTTGGACTCACCCGGAGCTACATGACTCGACACGGGGCGGGTCCACTTCCTTCGGAGTACGCCGTACCGCTCAGCGAGGATAGCCTTCCTGAGGATGACAACAGCTGGGGTCGCTGGCAGGGTGATCTTCGAGTCGCTCCCCTAGACCTCCCGCTCCTGAGCTTCGCTCGAACCGCTCTTCGTCAGTGCGGAGTTCAGCTCGATGGAGTTAGCCTTTCTCACCTCGACGCTTTTGCTGGCGAGGACGGCTATCCCACGGTGGATGGCTACGGAGCTCAGCTCGATCCCAGCAAGAACCGCCACTTTGAGCTCGATGGGAATGACCGCTTCGCAACTAGGGGATCGGCGGAGTTCCTCAAGGACGAAGTTCTCAATCGGGCTCACATGATCTCCTTCAATGGAAAGGACGAGCTCGTAGGAAAGCTCGAGGAGCGGCTTGAAGCGCCCGTCACCATCCTTGCCCGAGGACCCAGGCGCATTGACCGGGAGCTCAGAGTAGCCCCAGAGAACGGAAACTGAGAACCATGGAGTTCAAGGATCAGAGCGAGCTCTACTTCCAGAGGATGGACTCGGCCGTCGACCAGAAGGCTGAACTCCTTCGCTGGATTACAGGCCCAGCCGTCGCAGAGCTCGGACCGGGTTCAGGATCGCTCACTGAGCTCATCGCAGCTCAACCCGGAATCGAATCCGTGCTCGCACTGGACGCATCTGCTGACGCCGTGCGTAAGCTCGCCGAGCGCTTCGAGGCCAATCCTAGCGTCGACTTCGGCATCTCAGTGCTCGGAGAGCATCCTGCTCCCTTCGATGGACGGCGCTTCGACTCCATCGTGGCAAGCTCGGTCTTCCATGAGGTCTACTCTTTCCTCGGCAAGTCCGCTCTGGAGCTCATCGAAGTCCAGGTTCGAGAGGCGCTTGTTCCCGGCGGTCGCTTCATCCTTCGGGATGGCGTTCAGCCGGAGGGTCACGAGCTCCCTGCCCGGATGACGGTTTCTGACAGGCTCCTGAAGCTTGCCCAGCGCTACTGCGCAGAGGGCCGTGAGGATCTTCGCCCCACCATCGAGGGTAATGTGGTCACCGGTAGCCGCCATCAGGTAGCTGAACTTGCCTTCACCGTCACCTGGGGCGGGCTCTCCTTCGACCGAGAAGTTGAGGAACAGTATCAGCTCTATGAGCTTCAGGAAGCGACTAGCTTCTACGAGGACTTCGGCCTGGAGCTTGTCCATGCAGAGACCTACACTCAGGAAGGCTACATCGAGCATCTCGCCGATAGCCCCATGGAGACTCAGGATGCTCAGGGAGACTGGGAGCCCTGGTTCCCGATCACCAACGCCCTCTGGGTCTTCGAGAAGCGCTGATCCAATCAGCTGATCTAGACTCGGTAGGATAGGATCAGAATCCATTTTCCACAGCAACAGACAGGGGTGAACACAGATGACTGAGAGCAACAGCCGTTCCTTCGAAGGTGTCCTAAGAGGGCTCGAAGAGCAGCGGGCAGCACTCACTGAGAAGCGTAGGAACTACACCAAGAACCTGGTGACTCAGACTAATGAGGAAGCAAAGTCTGGAATGCCCTATGTGGTAGATGTCGCAGGCATGATCGCCAAGACCAACGGTGCTGAGCTCTTCATCGATGGGCTACTCAACAGCCTTCGTTCCGACAGTCGAACCCTGGGAGAGGGTGGCGCAGCGAAGCGTGCTCTCGGCTCCGTGCTGGAGCAGGTCAAGCATCTAGAGCCAGGTGATCGTAGCGGCTATGTAGCTGCTAGCGATCTCCACGAGATCGGTCGCTTCCTCATCGAGTGGATCAGCTCCGTAGAGCTTCGAAGCGCAGAAAGCTAAACTCCTGTTCGAACTCCCCTAGGAGCCTGGGATATGAGCTCCAACAGTAAGACAGGGAAGGAAGTGCCCAATGGGTAGAAGGAAAAAGAAGAGAAACTCAGAACCTACGGAGCACTCCCCGGGCACCGTTGTTCTAGAGTTCTTCGATGAGCGCAACGGTCAGAATCAGTTCTCTCTGGAGCTATCTGAGGATGACTTCGCGCACTACGAGGAGATGGCTGAACGAACCAATGTTCCCATCGAAGAGCTCATGGCGCAGCTCGCTGAAGAGAAGATACAGGAACGAAACACCCAGTGGGTGATTCCCCTGGTTGATGCCTTCGGTCGCATCAGCATGGAGGGTGCAACACCAGTAGACCTGTCTGCCATGCGCAACGGAAGGGGCGAATAGTTGGAGCGCATTGAGTTTCCCATCACCGGTAATCTAAGGCCTGGGGATGTGCTCAGGACGGTTTACCTCGACAAGGATTTCTGCAATGTGCGGGATACTAAGTCAGCCGAAGGGCGAAATCTCTTCGAGATCGCCCTGGACGACTACGAACCGGGCTGCAGGCAGGAAGTTTGGAACATCGAAGGTCCTGGAGCCTTCGTCCATCGGGATTGGAGGGATACGCTCAGCCTTCCCAATCTTCTTCTCTTTCAGGAGTCGGATCAGGCACCCCGGCGCTTCCTGCTCTCAAAGCAGGATGGTTCCAAGGTGGATGAGCTCGACGATGGTCGACAGCAGGCAATCTTCGAGAAGATCCTGAGAAGCGCCCAGTACATCCCCATGAGCACCAGTGATTACAAGCGCTGGATCGAAGACTACAAGAACTGGCATCGAAAGTCAAACTAGAGAAAGTGAGCCACTGAGATGGCTAAGAAGTCAGCTAAGCAGGTCGGCTGGGGAATGCAGCCCGCCAATGTCCAGTACCACCCTCCGGTGAGGTCCGCAGGATCTCGGATTCAGCCTCCACCGGCTCCCCTGAGCACGGCCGCTAGAGTTCGCCGGATCGAGAACAGGGTGGGTCTCCTCGAGGAGCTTCGAAGCGCTCAGGCTAGGATTCGAGAGCTCGAGGCGGAACTCGAGCGCAATCGACCGCCTTTCTGATGCCCTAGGAGACCATAGGGGCGTCACTCGCAGCCTACTACGGTCAGAATGTCGGCATCATTGCAACCATCAGAACAGCGCCTTAGAAAGCAGCCTAGCGTAGAACGGAAACACCATGTCTGAGCTCAACAGAGCTAAGAAGCAGCGTACGGTATCTGTGACTCTCTTCCGGGAGACTGGAAGGTACTACACGATCGAATCCTGGCGAGCGCCTGAGCCCGATTCGAACGGCTACCTCGGCCCGGAAGATATGCTGAACAGCCCCGACTTCCGCCGGATCAGTGGGGGCAAGGTTCTCGTTGAGGCAGATGCCCTCAGTGAGTTCCCAGGGGATGAGAACTGGGGCTACCCTATCCTTCTCTAGGATTGAGACCCAAACCTCGAGGGCTTCGGAGACATCGATAGTGTGTTCTCCGGGGCCCTCTTTCCGTCCCCGTAGACTCCCAGTAAGGATTTCCCATGTCATTCAACCGAGAAGCCGATCCTAGTAACGACTTCCTCAGTTTCTTCAAGGATCGCTACAAGAAGTCCGATGACGAGGAGATGAAGCGTCGAGTCGCTACGGATTCTGATCCCTACGCTCAGGTCGGCTCTGGCAAGCCTCAGAAAGTCGCCTTCAAGAACAACTACAAGCTCGATCCCGATGAGCAGGAAGGTAGCGATGCTGCAGAGAGCCACATCCAGGTTCGCCGCAGTGTCTACCGCTCCACCGATCCCTTCGCAGCTGTCTACGAAGGGCTCAGGGAACACAAGGGAGTTGCATTCGGTGCTCAGCGTGAAGACGGTACTTGGGAGGTAGCGCCGCTGGTCAGTGAGACACCCAAGATCACGGGATCCGCCTTCGGGTCAGCGGCAACTCGCAAGCCAGTTGATGAGTCGTCCGCCGCCTTCCTGTCCGGACTTCTGAAGACCATCGTTCCATTCAGCTGATTTCTTCAGCTCGCAGCAAACTTTCAGCAACTGATCCGATGCTGGTGGATATGAGTTGCATCGGGTTCGGTACTGTAGCCCCATCAGCCGTCGGAAGGGAAAACTGTGGCTAAGAAGGACAAGAAGGATAAGAGCAAGAAGCTCAAGGACGAGGCAGTGGTCGAGACCACAGTCAACGATGTCGAGGTGAGCGAGGAAGCTCCCGTCGAGGAGGATGTGACCGTCGAGGTCGACGAGGCAACCGTTGAGCTCATCGCGGAAACCGCCACCAAGGGCGGCAGCGGCCAGACTTCCTCTGAGGTTCTCGCTGCGGCGAAGCCCAAGCGTGCCGCCAAGAAGATCGAGATCCCCGAGAGCTCCCTTGAGTTCATCGCTGAGTTCCCGGTCGAGGACATTATCCCTCGGGAGGTGAACACTCGCTTCCACACCAAGGAAACCGAGGGTGTCCTGGCACAGATGATCCAGAAGTTCGGCTGGGTTCAGCCACTGACTCTGGATGCTGAGCACCGAATCGTGGATGGCCAGTACCGCCTCGAGCTCGCCAAGAAGTGGAAGCTCAAGACCGTACCCGTGCTCATCAGCGGCGGCGTTTCGGCAGATGCTGGTACCACTGACATCTTCCACATGCTCTCGGATCGCATCATCGAGTGGGACAAGTGGAACTTCCCCGGCACCGATGCTGTGCTCAAGTCCGTGGACGGTGGGCTTGCCACTGAGGAGATCCTCGGCTTCGAGACCACCTCTGAGGCCGGCGAGCTGCGAGACCTCGCTCGGGGCATCGGCTGGTTCGTGGAGGTCATCCCCAAGACCCTCTCGGGTTCCACCGTCACCCTGGAGACCCTGGCTGGACTCCTCAAGAAGTCCCTGGCTGGTAAGTACCACTACGACCCCGCGCAGCTCCTCTACATCGAGGCTCTCCGGGAGCAGCTCGAGGCAACCCGCCGCGAGATGGTGGCCAACGGTGAGACCGCCGGAGGCGTCAAGCCCAAGCTGGAGCAGCACCTCAATGAGGAAGCTCGCAAGCTCGCCGAGGGTGAGGCCATCGCTGAGGCTAACAACTACGCCATGGAGGACTCCGAGGACGGCAAGACCAAGGTCTTCACCGCCGATGCTGAGCTCGCCTATGTGGTCAACAAGGTAGCTGAGGCAGAAGAGGCCGCTCGGGTCCAGATCCGTAGCGCTCGGGACATGGAGTCGCGCTTCAGGCCCATGGCCGATGACAAGAAGCTCGGCCTCGGACAGTTCCGGATCCTCGCCTCCTACTTCACCGATCTCACCGACGAGGAGGCAAAGGACTTCTTCAACAGCACCGCTACGGAGAAGTACAACGCCTTCGTGGACTCGGTGCTCGAGGAGAACCGCACCGTTTCTGCCAACAGAAGCAAGAACTTCCCCCTCACCGAGGCTGAGTTCAATGCTGAGCAGAGACGGCTCAAGGCTGAGGACGCTCAGAAGGCCTCCGACAAGAACAAGAAGGATGAGCCCAAGGGCCTCGGATCCTTCCTCGTTGACGACCTCAAGGCTCTTCTCAAGGCTGAGGGTCTTCCCCTCGGCGGCAAGAAGGCCGAGCTTGTTGCTCGACTCCAGGAAGCCGGCTACGGTGCTGACGGCACCAAGAGTGATGCTCCAGTGAGCGAGGCTGAGGAGGCAGAGGCCACCGCTGAGGTCGCTGAAGTGATCGAGGTCGATGAGGATGAGCTCACCGAGGACTTCGATGACGCTCCCATGGTGTTCACAGCTGACAGTACTGAGGAAACCTCTTCCGAGGACGCTCCCGATGCCGACGAGGAATCCGAAGCTGCTGTCGAACTCGACGCAGAAGAAGACGCTGAGGAAGAGGCTGACGCTGAAGAGCTCGAGGATCATGTCGAGGTAGAGGTTGAGCCTGTGGCTGACCTCAAGGTTCTGAAGAAGCGCGGCAAGGAACTCAAGGCGCTCGCTGAGGAGAGGGACCTCACCAAGGCTGAACTCAAGGAGTTCAAGGCCATCAAGAAGCAGCTCAAGGCAGCCAAGAGCTGAGAGTAACTTCATCTAGAGGGCGGTAGCGAAGTATTTCGCTACCGCCCTCTTTCCACAAACTGAATCAAGTAGGAATGGTTGCCCCTCCACTCGAAAGCGTGTAGGATGATGATTGCAGTTTACAGTCGGATCGAAGGAAGAGCAAATGAGTGGGCTTGAACTCGTCACTGAGGTGATGGTGCTCCCCGAGGGCATGGAGCTCGACAACGATGAGCTGCACCACTTTGCCCTCCGGGTCGAATGGCGCGGAGTTCGCGGAGAGAACGGTAGCGGAGGCTATCGCGTATCGGACGGCTTCGGTGATCTTTCCCGGGCAGGCAAGTGGGGTCATCCACAGCGGTTCCAGCAGCACCAGTATCGCTGGGATACTCTGGAAGAGGCTCTGGAGATGGCGCGAAAGCATGTGGAAGGGCTAAAGGTCAATGGCCGGACATGGGCTGAGTGGCAACTGCTCTTCGCAGCAAACGGAAGTCGATAGGGAGTCCATAGTCCATGGAGAATGACAAAGAGATCTGGGCTCAACTCTCTAGGACAGAGCCACTCACCGTCGAGGCTAACGATCAGCGCATCGGAAACCTTCTTCAGAAGTCCCGTCGAATCGCCGTGCTCACCGGTGCTGGAGTCTCCACAGAAGCTGGCATCCCTGACTTCAAGTCCACGGATGAATCATGGCCCTACGATGAGCCACGGGATGCGCTGCTTTCTGCCCCCTACTGGCGGAAGGATCCCCAGCGCTTCTGGGAAGTGTACCGGAGCACACTCCGAGCAACGGAGGGTCAAGGAGAGCTGAAGCCCACTCGCTTCCATCGCTGGCTTGTGGAGCTGGAGCAGCGGGAGAGAACTACTTTTCTCGAAATCCTGACCCAGAATGTGGACGGGCTCCACAGTAAGGCCGGAAGTTCCTATGTGACAGAGGCTCACGGCAACAGTTCCAGGGCTATCTGCATCGAGTGCCGCAACACCTTTCCGATGGCTGATTTCGACGGTGATGCGCTACCTACCTGTCCGATCTGCGGATTTCCTCCACTGAAGCCGGACATCAGCCTCTTCTTCGAGGGAGTGAACGGTGTCGGGAAGTTCCGCACATCCATCGACTGGAGTGATCTACTCATCGTGGCGGGTACGGGGCTCCAGGTTGGACCCGTCAACGAGCTCCCACTCCACGCTCAGCACTACCTGGTCCCGACGCTCTGGGTGAGCAATGAGGAACCGCCGGAGGGCTACAGCTTCTCCCACAGATGGGTTGGAGATCTCGGCGAGTTCACTGAGCGCTTTCCCCTTGTCGAAATCGGCGATTGACAGCTCTGCTCTCAGTTGTTAGAGTAGCTCCATACCTCCGAAGTGACGCGGATACGCTGAATGAGGGGGATTCAATGTATCCTTTCGTACGAGTGAGTTAGCGAGGAGGGTGGATCTTAGGATTCACCCTCCTTTCTCGTTGCGGAAGGTTCATCCGTCATGTATGGTGGATCCCATGGCCTTCATTCCACAGTCGCCCCAGGGCGCTCACCTCATCGTCTTCTCCGGCATCTCCGGCAGCGGCAAGACCCACGCAGCCCTCGAGTACCAGGCCGAGCTCCGCGCCAAGGGCTACCAGGTCCTCAAGGTCAACCGGGACGACATCCGTACCGAGCTCTTCGGCGAGTTCTACCACACGGTGACTCCCCTCCAGGAGCTCGAGGGCGATGTGACCAGCCTTCAGCGGAAGCTCATCTACCACGGGCTGAAGCGCGGATGGACGGTGATCTCCGATGACACGAACCTCCACCCCGCAGGTATCAAGGACCTCAAGCGCATCGCCGAGGAGAACGAGGCTCGCTTCGATGTCGTCCCCGTGATCGTTCCCCTGGAGATCGCCCTGGAGCGCAACCGACAGCGAGCAGCTGCTGGTGGTCGCTTCGTGCCCGAGGAGGTCATTGCCTCCATGTTCGAGAAGCAGCAGAACCGGCTGCGGAGTCAGGGTAAGATCTGATGGATGATGACCTCGAAGACCAGATGACCGACGGCTTCCTCGTCGCTGACACACTCCACTTGGAAGAGGAACTTAAGCGACTCGGCTTCTACGATCTCCACAGCACTCATCGGGAGGCAGTGGACTGGATCAACTCGGAGATTCATCCTGCCTACCGCTGGTGCTATGAGGTCCGTGA
>Ga0308170_10001545_pt1 | contig 21542 bp, 24 predicted proteins | sample PhyBR2_2_FD_202136 | JGI IMG/M metagenome (GOLD analysis project Ga0308170, IMG submission 202136) | Phyllosphere microbial communities from UC Gill Tract Community Farm, Albany, California, United States - DLSLSB.R2 | ecosystem: Host-associated > Plants > Phyllosphere > Unclassified | place...
CTGAACCAGTTCAGCCAGACCATGATCACCGGGAAGGCGGACGCCAAGACGGCCCTGCAGACCTTCCAGTCCGGCCTCGAATCAGTCCTGAAGAAGTAGGACGGACCGCCCATGTCCAGCACCACCCAGTCCGGCCTGGCCCGGGCCCGCCGCGGGGTTGCCCCCGCCGGGTCCGGGGCCGCCCCCGGAAAACGCAAGAGCAAGCTCACCGCGCAGGCCACCAGGACATTCTTCTGGCTCCTGCTCCCCTCCGTGGTCCTGCTTGTCCTGATCCACGGCTACCCGCTGATCTACGCCGCCGTCCAAGCAACACATGACGGAAACCTGCTCCAGACCGGCAACTTCGTGGGCGGGCAGAATTTTGCCACCGTCCTGACATCGCCGGCGTTCTGGAAGGCCGCCCAGTTCACGCTGTGGTTCACCATCGTTGGCGTTTTTGGGTCCTGGCTGGTGGGGCTGGGCCTGGCCTTGCTCCTGCGCACCAAGATCCCGGGCGGCGGCACGTTCAAGGTCCTGCTGCTCCTGCCCTGGGTGGTGCCCATCGTGGTGTCCTCCACCGCATGGAACTGGCTGGTGGCAACCCCGGACAGCCTGATCCCGTCGCTGTTCCGGAACCTGGGCATGGGCACCCCGCTCTTCCTGGCGGATCCCACCCTGGCCTCCATCACCGTGATGGTGTTCAAGGTGTGGGTCAGCTTCCCGTTCATGATGATGATGATCTCGGCTGCCCTGGCGTCGGTGGACACCACCGTCTATGAGGCGGCCAGCATGGACGGCGCCACCCGCTGGCAGCAGTTCACCCAGATCACCCTTCCACTGATAGCCCGCTCCACCTACATCAGCTGGATCCTGATGACCATCTTCTGCGTGAACGACTTCCCCACCATCTACCTGCTCACCGGCGGCGGCCCGGTCAATGCCACCACGTCCCTGGTGGTCCTGGCCTACCGGACCGTCTTCCAGGACTTCGCGACCGGCCCCGGCGTGGCCATCGCCTTCCTCATGACCATGACCCTGGTGGTCATCTCTGTCATCCTGTACCGCCAGATCCGAAAGTCGAGCGTCGAATAATGAGCGCAGTCCTCCACGCCCATCCCGAATCCGGCCCTTCGCTTGGCGTCGATGCCGGCAAGCGCCGCAGGGCGCTCTCGGAAGCGGGCCAGCGCGGCCGCTGGTGGCGGTTCGCCGCGATCCTGATCATCACCGGTATCGTGCTGGTGCCCATCATGGTCACGGTCCTGCTGGCCTTCACACCCGGAGCCAACAGCACAGCCACCGGCCTGACCCTGGAAAACCTCAACAACGTCTTCTCCAAGACCCTTGCCGCCACCTGGTTGAAAAACAGCCTGGTCACCACCCTCTCCACCGTGGTGGTGTCCGTGGCAGTGGCCGCACCTGCCGGTTACGTCCTCTCCCGCGGCCGCAGCAAGGCAGTCTCCGGATACTCGCTGCTGCTGTTCGTCATGCAGTCCCTGCCCATCATCACCTCGGTGGTGCCGCTGTTCATCCTCTTCGCCGGCATGGGCCTGGTGGACAACCTCCTGGGGCTGACCATCATCTACGTCGGCTCCACGATGACCGTTGCCACGTGGATGATGGCGGCATACTTCGACTCCATCCCCACCAGCCTCGAGGAAGCATCCTGGATTGACGGGTGCTCCGTCTTCGGGTCCTTCACCCGAGTGGTGCTGAGGAACTCGCTTCCCGGCGTCCTCTCCACTGCGATCTTCGCCTTCCTGTTGGCGTGGAACGACTACCTGGTGGCCATCGTGTTCCTGCGCTCGAACGAAATCTTCACCCTCCCGATGGGCGTGCAGTCCTTCTTCCAGCAGAACGCAACGGACTGGACTTCCGTCATGGCCCTTGCTGTGGTCATGATGCTCCCGCCAGTTATCGTCTTCGCCACACTGAACAAGTACTTCAGCGTCGGCGGCATCGGCGGCTCGCTCGCCGGCCGCTAAACCCGGGCCGTTAAACGCAGTCCGCTGACCGCTTCTTTTCTTCAGAACAACAACCCGCTAAGGAATCCCATGTCCTACTCATTGCAGCTTTACACCCTCCGGAACGCCATTTCGAAGGATCTTCCGGGCACCATCAAGAAAGTGGCGGAGATCGGCTACACCCAGGTTGAGCCGTACAACTTTGTAGCCACGGCCAAGGAGCTGGGCGCTGCCCTGAAGGAGAACGGCCTCACCGCACCGTCCGGCCACGCTCCCCTCATGAGCCAGGACCAGGACGAAATCTTCGCCGCTGCAAAGGAACTGGGCATCACCACTGTCATTGATCCGTTCCTTCCGGCCGAGCACTGGCAGAAAGCCGAAGACATCCAGGCCACCGCAGCGAAATTGAACGCGGCCGCTAAGAAGGGAGCGGAGTACGGCATCCGCGTGGGTTACCACAACCACGCCTGGGAACTGGAGTCCAGCATCGAGGGCCGCACCGCCCTGGAGTATTTCGAGTCCCTGCTGGATCCGGAACTGGTCCTGGAAGTGGACACCTATTGGGCAGCCGTAGGCGGCCAGGACCCCGTGGAGCTCCTAAATAGGCTGGGTGACCGGGTGAAGTTCATCCACATCAAGGACGGCCCCCTGAACAAGGACAACAAGGCCCAGCAGCCGGCAGGCCAGGGCAAAGTCCCGGTCATGGACGTCATCGCAGCTGCGAAGTCGTTGGAAGTGGGCGTGGTGGAATTCGACGACTACTCAGGCGACATCTTCGAGGGCATCAACGAGAGCCTGTCCTTCCTCAACGCTGCAGGCGAAGGAGTCAAGGCATGAGCACCCCATCCAGCAAGCCGACGCGCAGTGGCCCCGTCGGCGTCGGCGTCATCGGCGCCGGCGTAATCAGCAAACAGTACCTGGACAACCTCACGGCATTCCCGGACCTCAAGGTCCACGTCATCGCCGACCTCTTTGAGGAAGCCGCCGAGGCACGCGCCAAGGAATACGGCATCGCCGAGTGGGGCGGGGTGGACAAGGCCCTGAACCACCCGGACGTCGAAATCATCGTCAACCTGACCATCCCCGCGGCCCACGTGGAGGTGGCCACCGCCGCCGTCAACGCGGGCAAGCACGTCTGGACCGAAAAGCCCTTCAGCCTGGACCGCGAATCCGGGCTGGGCCTGCTCAAGACCGCCGACACGGCCGGGATCCGCCTGGGCTGCGCCCCGGACACCTTCCTGGGCGCGGGCATCCAGACCGCCCTTCGGCTGATCCGCCGGGGCGACATCGGCACCCCACTGACTGCCATGACCACTTTCCAGACCCCCGGCCCGGAATCCTGGCACCCCAACCCGGCCTTCCTCTTCCAGCACGGTGCCGGCCCCCTGTTCGACATGGGCCCGTACTACCTCACCACGCTGGTCCAGACCTTCGGCTCCATCCGCAAGGTGGCCGCCGTCGGGTCCAAGGCCAAGGACGTGCGCGTGATCGGTTCCGGGCCCAAAGCCGGCGAGGAGTTCACCGTAGAGGTGCCCACCCACGTCTCAGCGATGGCACAGTTCGAATCCGGCGCCTCCTCGCATAGCGTCTTCTCCTTCGAATCCCCCCGCACCCGCATGGGCTTCGTGGAAATCACCGGCACCGAGGCCACCATCTCCCTGCCGGACCCGAACTACTTCACCGGAGACATCAAGCTCTGGCGCGCCGGCGACGAAGACTGGACCACCGTTCCCGCCACCGGGCCCGCCAACGGCCGCGGCATGGGTGTGCTGGACATGGCCCGCTCCCTCCGCGCCGGGGTACCGCACCGTGCCACGGGCGAGCTGGCCTACCACGTCCTGGACACCATGGTCTCCATCTCCGAGTCGATCGACGCCGGCACGTTCATCGACGTCGAAAGCTCGGCCCCGGCGTCCCCCGCCCTCCCCGAGGACTGGGCACCCGAAACCGCAACCATCTAACCGGCGACACCCCTCCAGCAAGCAGGAAGCACGCAGGAACGCATCATGACCACACCCGCACACCCGTCCGAACCCCCGGCCTCCCGACCGGCTTCGCGCCCGCTGGGCGTGGCCGCCATTGGTTATGCCTTTATGGGCAAGGCCCACTCGAATGCGTGGCGGAACGTGGCCAGTTTCTTCGATGTCCCGGCCTTCGAGCAGAAAGTTCTCGTGGGCCGGGACGCCGCCGCCGTGACTGAGGCCGCGGCCAAGTACGGTTGGGCCGAATCGGCCACGGACTGGCGCACCGTGATCGCCCGGGACGACATCGACATCGTGGACATCTGCGCCCCGGGCTGGATGCACGCCGAGATCGCCATCGCCGCCCTGGAGGCCGGCAAGCATGTCCTGGTGGAAAAACCGCTGGCCAACACCCTGGCCGAGGCCGAACTCATGACCGCCGCGGCCGCCAAGGCCCGGGCCCGGGGAGTCCAGTCAATGATCGGGTTCAACTACCGACGCGTGCCCGCCCTGGCCCTGGCCAAAGAACTCATCGCCGAGGGGCGCCTGGGCACCGTCCGGCACGTCCGCACCGCGTACCTGCAGGACTGGCTCGCCGACGCCGGCGCCCCCATGACCTGGCGGCTGCGGAAGGAAACTGCCGGGTCCGGCGCCCTGGGCGACATCGCCTCCCACGCCATCGACCAGGTCCAGTTCCTCCTCGGTGAGCAGGTCACCGAAGTCTCCGGCCGACTGAACACCTTCGTCAACCAGCGCCCCGGGCCGGAGGGAACCGAGGATGTCACGGTCGACGACGCCGCCTGGGCCACACTGTCCCTCGCCTCCGGAGCCATCGCCTCAGTCGAGGTTTCCCGGATGGCCACGGGACGGAAAAACAGCCTCCAGATCGAGGTCTACGGCGACAAAGGCAGCCTGCTGTTCGACCTGGAAAACCTCAACGAACTCGGCTTCCTCGACGCCACCGCCCCGCCACGGGAACAGGGCTTCCGCCGCATCCTGGTCAACGAACCCGACCACCCTTACCTGGAAGCATGGTGGCCCCAGGGCCACATTATCGGTTGGGAACACACCTTCACCCACCAGGTCCGCGACTTCCTCACCGCCATCAAGGACGGAACCGAGCCCTCGCCGTCGTTCGAAGAGGGACTGAACGTCCAATACGTCCTAAACGCCGTGGAGGAATCCGCAGCCAACAAGAGCACCCTCACCGTCGTCCGCCACTAACGCCGGCCAGCAGCTAAGGAAGACCCATCATGCCCCGCCCCTTCACCCTGTTCACCGGCCAGTGGGCCGACCTGCCCTTCGAAGAAGTCGCCCGCCTCGCCTCCGGCTGGGGCTATGACGGCCTGGAAATCGCCGTCTCCGGCGACCACCTGGACGCCTGGCGCTGGGACGAACCCGACTACGTCGACTCCAAGCTGGAGATCCTGGACAAGTACAACCTCAAAGTCTGGGCCATCTCCAACCACCTCAAAGGCCAGGCCGTCTGCGATGACCCCATCGACTTCCGCCACCAGGCCATCGTCGGTTCCAAAGTCTGGGGCGACGGCGACCCCGAAGGCGTCCGCACCCGCGCCGCCGAGGAAATGAAACACACCGCCCGGCTCGCCAAAGCCCTCGGCGTGGACACCGTCGTCGGATTCACCGGATCCTCCATCTGGCAATACGTCGCCATGTTCCCGCCCGTCCCGGAAAAAGTCATCGATGCCGGCTACCAGGACTTCGCCGACCGCTGGAACCCCATCCTGGACGTCTTCGACGAAAACGGCGTCCGCTTCGCCCACGAAGTCCACCCGAGCGAAATCGCCTATGACTACTGGACCACCGTCCGCACCCTCGAAGCGATCGGCCACCGCGAAGCCTTCGGCCTGAACTGGGACCCCTCCCACATGATGTGGCAGGGCATCGACCCCGTCTCCTTCATCTGGGACTTCAAAGACCGGATCTACCACGTGGACTGCAAGGACACCAAGGTCCGCCAGACCGGCCGCAACACCGTCATGGGCTCCCACCTGCCCTGGGGCGACCCCCGCCGCGGCTGGGACTTCGTCTCCGCAGGACGCGGCGATGTCCCCTGGGAAGCCTCCTTCCGAGCGTTGGCTGCGATCGGCTACAACGGACCCATCAGCATCGAATGGGAAGACGCCGGCATGGACCGCCTCCACGGCGCCCCCGAAGCACTCGCCGCCCTCAAGAAATACGACTTCCCCGCCTCCCAAACCAGCTTCGACGCCGCCTTCAGCAGCAAGGACTGAGGGGTGCGCCAGCTGCTGCCGGGGCAGCGGTGTGAGGTGTGGGTCGCCTCGATCTCAGGGGATAAGAAGCTTGTATACGCCGCCGGGAATCTGCTTCTCGAAGCTCCCAACTGGACCGCCGACGGAGAAGCACTGATCCTGAACGGCGACGGCAGGTTGTGGCGGTATGACCTGCCGGACGGCTCCCTCACCGAGGTCCCGCTCACGGACGTTCCCGACCTCAATAACGACCACGTCCTGGCCCCGGACGGGAGCACCATCTTCCTGTCCGGCGAGGACGGCCACATCTACCGGGCGCTCCTTGCTGGCGGGAGGGCCACGCGTGTCACGAACGACGACGGGTCCTCCCATTTCCTGCACGGCGTGAGTCCGGACGGCAGGCGCCTGGCGTACGTGGACATCGAGGACGGGGACTTCACGCGGCCGGGGCGGCTGAAGACCATCCCCGCGGCTGGTGGTCCGGCATGCAGGCTGGAAGTCGGCGACGGGCACTGCGACGGGCCCGAGTACTCACCGGGCGGGGACTGGCTGTACCTCAACACAGAATCCTTCAGCACCGCACCCGGCCACGCGCAGCTGGCGCGCGTCCGCACGGACGGCAGCTCGTTCGAGCAGCTGGTGCACAGCAGCACCATCGACTGGTTCCCACACCTCTCCCCCGACGGCCGGCTGGCCAGCTATCTTCGCTTCCCCGCTGGAACCCAAGGCCACCCCGCGGACCTGCCGGTGGAGGTCGTCCTTGTGTCCGCCAGCGACTGGACGGCACCCCTGCACACGTGGCCGGTGTTTGGTGGCCAAGGGACCCTCAACGTCAACAGCTGGTCGCCTGACTCCCAACGCTTCGCCTACATCGCATACCCAATGGAGACGCAGGCAACGGGCGCCGGCTAAATTTTGTCAGCGCGCCCCCTTATCCTTGGACCGTGACTCTTACCCAGGCTGTGTTTTCCTTCGCCGTGGTGGCCGGGCTCCTGACACTGGTCCCCGGCATCGATACCGCCCTCGTGCTCCGCTCATCCATTACCAGGACCCGGAGCTACGCCTTCTCCACCGCCCTTGGCATCAGCACAGGCGCCATGGTCTGGGGAGTGGCAGCCGCCGTCGGCGTTTCGGCTTTGCTTGCCGCTTCCGAGCTTGCCTACCGTGCCCTCACCCTCGCAGGCGCCGGCTACATGGTGTGGCTGGGCGTATCCCTCCTATGGAAGAGCCGCGCCAAGGCCGGGACGGCCGCAGAACCGGCGGAAGCCAGCGTGCCTGCGGCCCGGAGCGGGCACTTGGTGAGGGGCTGGGCCACGGGCGCCGGCACCAATCTGCTCAATCCCAAAGTGGGCGTTTTCTACATCGCCACCATCCCGCAGTTCATCCCTGCCGGCACGTCGCCGCTGCTGATGGGCGTGGTACTGGCCGGCGTCCACTGCCTGCTGACCATGGTCTGGTTCACGCTGCTGATCTTCGGATCACAGGTCGCTTCGAAGTGGCTCAAGGGTCCGCGGAGCATCAAGATGGTGGACCGCATCACCGGGACTGTCCTCGTGGGATTCGGACTGAAACTCGCCGCAACACCTGGCCACTAGGGGCCGGGTCAAGTGGGAGCCCGTCAGACCGGGTCTTTCTTCAGGACGACGTCGTAGGCCTCAACCCGCCGGTCCGTCACGGTAGTGGGCGACTCCAGGTGGACGGCGCCGGAGGGCAGGATGCCCGCACCGCCGTGCCGTTCCATGACCTGCCACTGCGCCACTACGTCCTCCCCCGCATGATCCGCGGGAAGGCTGGGCCAGAAACGGAACCCGCCGGCGTCGGTCAGCGCCTCCCTGCGGTACAGGACGCAGCCGCCCAGCCACGCCACGTGATAAGGCACCCACTGCCCGCGCTGCAGCGACAGTTCGGCGCTGACGTGGCTGAGGTTTGCGGCGCTGTGCAGGGGCCACTGCTCGAATTCCGACGTGCCCGGACGGACCCGCTCCGGGGTAACGGGACCGTCCCAGGCGTTGAAGTTCACCGTCTGGTGCGGCCTGCGGTCATCCAGGAAGGACAGCCCCTGGGGCGCCATCCCCACGAAACCGCACTGAAGTTCGTCAAGTGCCTGGCTCAGTCGTGCCAGCGCTCCCGGTTCCAGCCAGACGTCGTCGTCCAGGAAGAGGCATTGGTCCGCGGTGGATTGGTCCAGCAGGAACTGCCGGTGTTCGGCCAGGCCGCGGCGGGGGAGGTGGCGCAGCAGCGTGACCGGCCGGCCCTGAGCCTCAAGCACCCGCACCATCGCTGCGGCGGCAGGGTGTTCCCAGGCCGGTTGCCCGGCTGATTGGTCGCTGACGACGACGGCGAACGCGGGTTCCTGCTGCGCGGCCAGTCCCGCGAGGGTGACGGCGAGCTCGGCCGGGCGGTTGCAGGTGGGCACCAGCACGTCTACCGCCACCTTGTCCGGCCGGTCCGGCTGCAGGGCCCACTGCTCCGAAAACCTCATGCCCACGGTCCACCTTCCTGGCGTTGAAGTTGGCGCCGGCGGGCAGCACAGGTGCTTGCTGCTGCCGGTTGCCGGCGAATTGGTGTCGCGTATTCCGTACCCAGCGGCGCGGGATGTATTCGTGCCTGGCACGCGTGGCGGGCTGGGCCTGCGTCCGTGGCGCCCGTACCCCCTGACGCTTCCAGAGGTTCCCGGGACGCGCGAAGGCCCCCGCTGCCGCCGCCCTCGAGGGCGACAAAAACGGGGGCCGTGGCTCAGGCCGGCCTATCCGGCGTCGAAGCTTTCGTCGTCGTCGTTGGGCGATTCCTCCTGTGGAAGGTCATTGCCGCTGCCGTCGGGGATACCTGTGGCTTCCTGGCCGGACTCCGAGGAGACCGGCGCGGATCCCTGGGAATCGTCATTCGACTCATCGATCTCGGCGGCGCTGGACGGGAGATCCAGGTCGTGCGGGACCGGGTTCTGGCCGCTCCCGGCCTGCGGCTCGTTCGTGTCCGCGCCGCCTGAAGAAGCGCCGCCACTGGACTGCTGCGCTCCACCGGCGGACTGCTGGCCAGCCTGCGTGCCGGCGGCCTCCTGCTCAGCAGTGGGGGTTCCGTAGCCGCCCGGAGCCGTCTCGGGTTCAGCCTGCTGGTTTTCCTGCGTCATGCTTCCTCCTGTTATTGATTGCCGATGTTGCTGGTCTGATGGTTTTTCTGGCCGGCTTACAGCCCCTTGCCGCCGGTGACCGGCAGGACCGCACCGGAAATGTACGAGCCGTCCTCCGAGGCGAGCAGCACGTAGGCCGCCGCAAGCTCGGCGGGCTGTCCTGCACGCTCCAGCGGTGTGTCCTGCCCGAATGACGGCAGCTTGTCCGGCCACTCGGTGGCGGGGATCAGGGGCGTCCAGATGGGGCCAGGTGCCACCGCGTTGACGCGGATGCCCTTGGGCCCGAGTTCCTGGGCCAGGGCTTTGGTGAAGGCTACTTGCGCGGCCTTGGTCATGGCGTAGTCGATCAGGCCGGGCGAAGGATTGAAGGCCTGGATGGAGGCCGTGGTGATGATCGAGGCCCCTGCCTTCAGATGCGGAACAGCAGCCCGCGCAGACCACAGCAGGGAGTACAGGTTGGTCCGGAAAACCCGGTCGAATTCCTCAGTGGGAAGTGTTTCCAGGCTCTCCCGGTTCTTCTGGTACGCGGCATTCAGCACCAGGACATCGAGGCGCCCGAATTCCGAGACCGTTTCCTCCACGATGCGGGTGCTGAATTCCTCTTCTCGCCCGTCGCCGGGAAACAGGAGGGCGCGGCGTCCGGCTTTCCGGATCCACTCTGCAGTGTCCTGCGCGTCGTCTTCCTCCTCAGGCAGGTAGGAAATGGCGACGTCGGCGCCCTCGCGGGCGAAGGCGATGGCCGCAGCCCTGCCGATGCCGGAGTCACCGCCCGTGATCAGCGCCGCTTTTCCCTCAAGTTTCCCGTTCCCCTTGTAGCTCTGCTCCCCGTGATCCGGTTTGGGATCCATGGGGGCAATAAGTCCGGGCTGTTTCTGTTCCTGCTCCGGGAACGGACCGGAGTGGTAGCCGCCGCGCGGGTCCTTCGGCTGGTCTGTTTGCTTGCCCGTGTCGCTCATAGTCCGCCTGCCTGTGTCGGTTGACCTGTGTCGGTTATGAAAATTCCGCCATGCTTCGGCTCTTCGAAGCTATCCCGGGGAGGGGAGCACGTCCACCACCCGAAGGTAATAATCAGTAAACTTATCAAATGTTGTCGCAGTCGCAACGGTCGGCCTTGTTTCTGGGTATGGAGGGAGTAGAAAGAAGGCCTGAACCGCAGTGAAAGGAAGGAGGGCCGATGTCGGAAGTTGAGGACTACACGGGCCGGACGGGACGGAACGAGACCCGCGAGGAACAGCTGGACCGCAACTGGGCCGAGCTCCTGCAGGAGCTGCGCGTACTCCAGACCGGGGTACAGATCCTGGCCGGCTTCCTGCTGACGCTGCCGTTCCAACAGCGCTTCGAAAAATTGGACGATTGGGAGGTTGTCCTGTACCTCACCAACGTGGTGGTCGCGGCCCTGACTACCGCCTTCATCCTTCTCCCTGTGAGCGTGCACCGCAGGCTCTTCCGGAAGCGGCTCAAGGAGATGCTGGTTTCCAGTGCCGACACCATCACCAAGATCGCCCTTGGCGGCATCGCCCTGCTGAGTGCCGGCACCGCCGCGCTGGTGTTCGACGTAGCCGTCGGACGTTCCGCAGGTGTCACCGCCGGTGCGGCGCTGCTGGCCGTCATGGTGGTCATGCTGGTGTTCGTTCCGCTCCGGCTGAACAGGCTGGCCACAGGGAAGATGCTCCCGGCCGCCGAAGAGAAGGAGTAGCGCATGCGCAAGTGGGCAAAAGAGCACGGGCTGCTGATCGCCAACCTGGGCTGTTTCCTCGTGTTCTTCGTGGGAATGATCTTCTCCGGAGCAGCGTCCTACAGCGAGGACCAGCAGGCCCACGGAGAGCCTGCCGTGTCGGTGTTGCAGTTCCTGGGCACCGGCGCGTTCGTGGAGGCAACGTTTGAGAACTGGGAATCAGAGTTCCTGCAGATGGCCATGTATGTGGTCCTGACGATATTCCTGTTCCAAAAGGGTTCGTCCGAGTCCAAACCAGTCGGCAAGAATGCACCGCAGGATGAAGATCCGCGTGAAGCCGGCATCAGCAAGGCCACGCCCTGGCCCGTCCGGCGCGGCGGCGCGGTACTCAAGTTCTACGAGCACTCGTTGTCCATCCTGTTCTTCGCCCTGTTCCTTGGCTCATTTGTCCTGCATGCGGCCGGCGGTGTGGACGAGTACAACCAGGACCAGCAAAGCCACGGCCAGCCAGCCATCACGTTCCTGCAGTACCTGGGCACCAGCCGATTCTGGTTTGAGTCCTTCCAGAACTGGCAAAGCGAGTTCCTGGCCGTCGGCGTGCTGGTGGGCGCCTCCGTTTACCTGCGCGAAAAGGGCTCCCCGGAATCAAAGCCCGTTGCAGAGCCGCATTACGAGACCGGCGCCTAGCGCGCCATCCAATCCAACCAGCCCCGCCCAAGAGGAGAGACTGTATGCGAACCTTCGTCCGAACCACCCTTCTGGCCCTGCTGCTCCTGACTGCCCCGGCCCTTGCCGCCGGAGCAGCCACCGCAGCCGCACCCGCGGCAGCAGTCACGGAGGCAAGCCCGGTCCAGCTGGCCTCGGGATCCTCAGGAGGGGCGTGGGCGGCAGGAACTTCTCCCACGCCTTCTCCGGGGGATACCGCGTCCACCGGCCCGGCCAACCCCGGCACGGGCGAGTCGGCACAGAATGAAAACACGCGCCTGAACTACACCCCGTGGGTGATCGCAGGGGTGGCTGTCCTGGTGGTGATCGCCATCCTGATCTTCCGGCGCCGCCGCAACACCACGATCGTGGGCTAGGCGCCTTCGAGTACCTGGCTTGTAACCCAGGCCAAGTACTTGCCGGCGTTCGCCACCGCATCGTCCGGGCTGGAGGCAACGTCGAGCAGTTGGGCCGCGGCGACCACCCCGTGTCCGGCGAGGTCCTCAAGGGTCACCAGGATCCTGCCGGCCACCACGATGACAGGGATTCCCCGTTCCCGGGCGGCGTCCGCGAGCGCGATGGGCGCCTTGCCCGTGAGCGACTGCGAGTCCAGGGATCCTTCGCCGGTGATCACCAGGTCTGCTTGGTCCAGTTTGCCGGCCAGGCCGGTCAGCCCGGCCACCAGCGCAAAACCGCCTTCCAGCGTGGCGTTGGTGAAGGCAAGGAACGACGCCGGGAAGCCGCCGGCGGCGCCCGCCCCCGGGACGTTCACGTCCCGGCCCGTCGCTTCCCGCAGCACTGACGCCCAGTTGCGGAGCCCGGCGTCGAGCATTTCCACGCTGTCCTGGTCCGCGCCTTTCTGGGGGCCAAAGACGTGTGCGGCGCCGGTGGGACCGTACAGCGGATTGCGGACGTCGACGGCGATGCGGAAAGTGGTGGCGGACAGCCGCGGGTCCAGCCCGCTCGTGTCCAGGGCCACCACGTCCGCCAGCGAGCCGCCACCCAGGGGCACCACGTTCCCGGCCGAGTCCAACGGCTTCAGGCCCAGGGCGCGCAGGGCGCCGCTGCCGCCGTCCGTCATCGCAGAACCGCCCAGGCCCAGGACGATTTCGGTGGCACCGGCGTCCAGGGCCGCTGCGATAAGCTGGCCGCAGCCGTAGCTGTGGGCACGCAGGGAGTTCTGGGGGATTGGTTCCATGTCGGCCAGGCCCGAAGCCTGCGCGGTTTCGATTACTGCCGTTACCTTGCCATCGCCACCCTTGTGGATGGCCCAGGCGGCGCCGAGCGGTGCGAGGATTGGGCCCACCACCGCGTTCAGCCGCTCCTCATAGCCTGCCGCAACCGCGGCCTCAAGCGTGCCCTCCCCGCCGTCGGCAATGGGGAACTGGGTGGTGACGGCGTCCGGGTAAACCCGCAGCGCCCCTTCGGCGATGGCCGCGGCCGCTTCAGCTGCCGTCAGGGACCCCTTGAACTTGTCCGGAGCAATAAGAATGCGCATGCGCTCCATCATGCCAGCAGGCCCAAGGAAAGCGCTTCCCGCATCAATGGTTCGGGGCTTATGTGACCGATCGCCACGTCACCCCTTGACCTCCGGCCGAAGGCTCCTAGGCCTCGCGCCAGTCGTTGCTGGTGATGTGCGAGCCGGCCTGCGGACCCATCTGGAGCATCCCGCCGTCCACAACCCAGGCTGCACCGGTGACGTAGCTGGAGGCGGGCGAGGCGAGGAAGGCGATGACGTTGGCGATCTCCCAGGCATTCCCCGGCCGGCCCAATGGCACCCCCGGCCGCTCCGTCGTCGTCGGATCCTGGTCCTCCTGCCCTGTCATGGGCGTGGCGATCTCGCCTGGGGCCACGGTGTTGGCAGTGATGCCGTACTGGCCCAGTTCCAAGGCCAGCGTCTTCATGAGGCCGCCCAAACCATGCTTGGACGCGTCGTACGCGGAGGAGCCCACACGCGGCTGGAACTCATGCACGCTGGACACAGCCACCAGCCTTCCGCCCCGGCCCGCCTTAACCATTCGCCGCGCCGCGGCCTGCAGGCATACGAACGCACCGTTGAGGTTCGTGTCCAGGATCCGCATCCAATCGTCGATGGCCATATCCAGGAACTTCGTGCTTGCACCCGTGCCGGCGTTGTTGACGAAGACGTCCAGGCCGCCCAGCTCCTCGGCGAGTTCGTCGATGACGCCCGCTGCGGCGCGCAGCTCAGTGGTATCCAGCTGCCGGACCACGGCCTTTCGCCCCAATTCGCGGATCTCCCGCGCCGTTTCCTCGGCGCCTTCCTTATCAGAGTGCCAGGTGACGCCGATATCCATCCCGGCGCGGGCGAGCGCGACGGCGGTGGCCTTGCCGATCCCGGAATCGGACGCGGTGACAATGGCGGTGGTGGGGGTGAAATCGCTGGTGTCCGGCATGGCGGGCCTTTCGCTTGGTGGTGCGGGCTCGACTGGTTGGGCGGGCCCGATTGGCTAGGCGGGGCGGCGGAGCTCGGCCTGGTAGGAGCCGCCGTCCGTTTCGGAGGCTGCCTCGCGGCCGGTTCCCTCCGGGTCAACGGAAGCCTCCGGCACGGCCATCAGCGGGACAGCGAAGGTGACCACCAGCCGGCCGCCGGCATCGTCCTGGGACTTGACGGTGAGGCTCCTGGTCCCGGGCGGCACCGACGGGGCGAACGCCTGCAGGTTGCGCGAGCCAAGGGTGGCGGATTCCTGCAGCGTGTATTCCGTGCCGAAGTGGTCCTCAAGGGTAAGCCGGGGCTGGGGCGCGTCGTCCGAAGGCAGATGGATGTTGACCACCAGGCCGGATTCCCACACCTCCACGGAGAGGATGGTGAACTCGGTGGCGGAGGTAACGTGCCGCCCGTAGGTGGGGGGAAGCAGCATCCGGCGGAGTGCGCCGGACGGAATGATGTTGCTCATGATTGTTCCTGTAGGTCTTGCGCCTGCGGAGCGGGCCGGAGGATGATCCGGCCCGGCTAGCGCTGCGGCGCGGGTGCGGCTTAGGCGTCCTCGCGGTTGGGGTTTTCCAGCCGGAAGAAATTGGATTGGCTGCCGTCGCTGCGCTGTTCCTGGTAGATGAAGTTCAGTTTTCGGGAGTCGAACGTGTCAAACCATTCCTCCCAGCTGACGTGGCGGAGCTTGTCGTCCTTGCCACCGAAATCGATCCGCAATACTCCGAGATGGTCGCCATGCTCCGTCCCCTCCACCGTGGCGGGAACGCCGTCGCGCTCCTCGGCCCACTCTTTGATGACTTCATGGTGGGTGGTGGCCAGGCTGCGGCCTTCGCGTTCGGGCTCATCCTCCGTCGAGGTGATTTCCTGGGAGTATTTGAGGGATTTTGCGGAGTCAGGTCCTCGCCGAATCTTCCCGCCCTCAGGGCCTGCGCCGAGGTCTTCCTGGTCCCCGTTTCCATGTGGATCCCGGGCCTTGTTGCCTTTGTCTTCTGCCACGGCCGCCTTCCTTTCAACCTCGGGGCTAACTAGTAAGTCTACTTACCATGTAGCCTCCGGATCCGGTCCGCTGTCAAGAGGAAGGAAGGCGGTGTGCGCACTTCATGCGGGTCCGCAGCAAAGGCTGCGGGGACGCCGCCTGGGGAGGCTTGACGCCCTGCTGCCGGTTACCGGAGGGGGCGGACCACTGCGTAATACCCGGGCACCCGGTCTTGTCCGGGGACACCGGTGGCGGGATTGGTTTCGATGAATACGTGGCCGTCCTCAAGCAGTTCCCAGGCCGACGCCGGGAAGGCACGTTCGCGCTCTTCAGGCCCGAAGTGGCCCGGCATGGGCAGCCCGCGGATCGCCAGTTCCAGCGGCGCGGGGATACTGCGCGTGGTGGCACCGAGGTGGGATACGTACTCCAATGGGTTTCCCGGGAAGTTGGTTTCGGCCATGAAAACGGTGCCGCCGCTGCCGGTGAGGACCCGCAGGTTTTCGACGAGGGCCGTTTGGTGCGCCGCGTCGAGGACATGCAGGACGCCGCGGATGAAGACGTTGGCCCCGCCGGCACCGGCATTGATGGACTCCGCCAGGGCTGCCCCTGCGCCCTCCGCCGTCATGTCTCGTGCCTCAAAGGCAACGTTCGTGGTCCCGGCGGATTCTGCCTGCGCCCTTGCAACAGCGTTTGGCGAGACATCCACGCCGATCACGCGGGGAAAGATTCCGGCGAGCGCACGGGTGAAGCTGCCATGGCCGCAACCCGTATCCACCACCGGAAGCTCGGCGTCAAGGCAGCGCAGGAGGCTGTCCTTGTACCCAAGGAACTCATGGTCGGTGCCCGAGTCCCACAGGACCTCGCCGCCCGGCCCCGTGGCGGTGATCCGGGCCCAGTACCTGTCCCATGCCTTGTGCCGGTCCTTTGGCGCGCTCCGGGACATCCTGACGAGTTTGGGGATCATCAGGTATTTCTGCCAGGCGGGGGACGTTGACTCTGTTGGGGACACGGCTCAAATATATGTTCCCGCCCCGCCCGCCGCTGCACTGTGGGCTCCATTACGGCGCGCCATGCCGTCGAGTCGCGGAAGGCGCCGCGGAACCGCGGTCCGCTTAGGGTGGACCGGCACAGGCCGCATCCCCCTAGAATGTACTCAACTGGGAGGGAAGGGAGCACTGTGACGGCTGTGCCCAATGACGAGCGCCTTCCCCGCACCGCAGTCGTTGCCGATCCCGACGCCGAACGGTTGGCCACCAACGCGCAGGCGCTGCGCGACGCCGGCTACACCGTGCTGGAAGCGTCCGACGCACGCCGCCTTGCCGCACTGCTGGAGGCCGGTGAACCCTCTATTGTCGTCGCCGACGCCGCCCTGTCCGATGTCCGGACCACGGCCCCGGTCCTCGTGGTGGTGGATCTGGACAATCCCCTGGAGACCTCCGCGGCCAACCCGTCCGGTGTCCACGACTGCATCACCAAGCCGCCCGTCTCCAAAGAGCTGGTCCACCGCGCGTCCGTCCTCATCGAGCAGGTTTCCCGGCGCCGCGCCTCGCGGCAGGAGGCTGAGGGGCTCCGCGAGCAGTTGCGTGAGGTCTCGGCCGCTGTCCGTGCCACCAACGATCCCCAGGAGATCGCGAACCACGTCGTCTCGGGGTTTGGCCGTACGTTCAAGGCCGACCATGTTGTCCTGGCTACCTTCGAGGACCCCCGTGTCCCCGTGATCAAGGCACGATGGCACAAGCCGGGCCTGGCGGAGCTGCCGCCGGGCGCCCTTCCCGGCGACGACGAGGCGCGCGCCACCGCGGACGCACTGTGGGCCGGGACGGAAACTCCGTCTGCCGACGGGAGCGAAACCGAGTCGGCGCCCGACGAAAAGCCGTCCCCCGGCGTCGCCGGTGCCGCCTCCACGCTGGCCGTGCCCATCGGTGAAGGGAATTCCTCTTTGGGCATTATTTGGATTGCCATGATGGACCGTGCACGCACGTGGTCCAGCGCTGAGCTGGGGCTTATCCAGCACGTGGCCGGCAACGCCGCCTATGGCCTCATCCAGAGCCACCTGATCAGCAGCCAGCAGCAGGTGGTGAAGCAGCTGCGCGAACTCGACAAAGCCAAAACCGACTTCCTGGCCACGGTGAACCACGAGCTGCGCACGCCATTGACCTCGATCATGGCCTATCTGGACATGATCCAGGAGAGCACCGAGCACCCGGTGCCCAGGGAGGTCCACCAGATGCTGGACATCGTGGTCCGCAACACCGAACGGCTCCGGACGCTCGTGGAGGACATGCTCAGCGTTTCGCGCGGCGGGCTGGACAACACGGAGATGCACCTGGCACCGCTGCGCCTGGGACAGACTCTGGACCTGGTGGCGGCGGCACTCCGCCCGTTGGCCACCCTGCAGAATGTCACCATCGACGTCGACCCCGCACCGGAGGACCCGGAGATCCTGGCCGATGAGGTGCAGCTGCAGCAGGTGTTCACCAACCTGGTGTCCAACGCCATCAAGTTCACGCCCAGCGGCGGCCGAATCGAAGTGGGCAGCGAATCCCATGCCGCGGCGGACGGCTCCAAATGGACCACCGTGCGCATCGTCGATACCGGCATCGGCATTTCGAGTGACGAGATCAACCACGTGTTCACCAGGTTCTACCGCGCCTCCAACGCCATGAACGGCGCCATCCCCGGGACAGGCCTGGGCCTCGCCATTTCCAAGGACATCGTGGACCGCCACGGTGGGCGGATCGACGTGGACTCCACCCTCGGTGCCGGGACCACCGTCACCGTCAGCCTTCCCCTCGGCACTGACCGCATCCTGGTCAACTAGGCGTCGAAGGAGGACTGGCCATGTTTGCCGACGACGATCCCCGGCTTTCCCAATTGCTGGAAGGCATAGTCCGGCTTGCCTCCGGCGACCTCACCTCCCGGATAGAGGTCTCACCAGCCCGGGATGAGCTGGATGCGATCATCATGGGCACCAACCTGCTGGCCGAGGACCTGCAGGTCATCTACGAAGAACTCGAGCAAAGGGTCCACGTCCGCACCCAGCTCCTGCACGAAGCCCACCTCGAAATGCAGAAGATGGCCATGCAGGATCCGCTGACGGGGCTGGCAAACCGTTCGGCACTGATCGAGTCCCTCCGCACCGCCTTGGAAGGACGTAGCAGCCCCGGCGGCGAGCCGGGGGGAGAAGGCCCAGCGATTCTGTTGATGGACCTCGACGCCTTCAAATCCATCAACGACAGCCTGGGGCACACCGCCGGTGACCAGGTGCTGGTGACCGTGGGTGAAAGGCTGCGGAACGCCGTGCGGGCGTCCGACGTCGTTGCCCGCCTGGGTGGCGACGAATTCGCCATCGTCATGCCGTCCGCGTCCGCCGAGCAGGCGGCCATCGTTGCGCAACGGATCCTGTCCTCCCTCAACGAACCCATCGAGTTGCCCGGCCGCAGCGTACGCTGCGGCGCCAGCATCGGGCTCAGCGTGGGAAGCGACGGCCAAAGCCCCGAAGACATGCTGATGGAGGCCGACGTCGCGATGTATGCGTCCAAGGCCGAAGGGCAGAACAAGCTGCACCGCTTCGAGCCGGCACTGCTGCTGATGCGGCGGCTCCGGAGCCAGCTGGTGGACGACCTGCGGGCCGCCATCAAGGACGATGCCCTGACCCTGCACTACCAGCCGGTGGTGGAGCTTGGCACCGGCCGGATCGAGGGCGTGGAGGCGCTGGTGCGCTGGAACCATCCCACCCGCGGATTCATCATGCCAGACGAGTTCATCCCCCTCGCCGAAGAGGCCGGCCTCATCTCCGAATTGGGCTTGTGGGTGCTCAGGACGGCGGTACGGCAGCTGCGGGCCTGGAACGACGCCTCCCTGGTGGACAGCAGCTTCTCGGTCCGCATCAATATTTCCGCCACCGACCTGCAAAGCCTGCAGTTCATCGAGGACGTGCGGAACACGCTCAAGGAGAGCGGCGTCAAGCCCGAGCAGGTAGTCCTGGAACTGACCGAAGTGGCCATCGTCAAAGGCAACGAGCTGGACCGGTATTCGCTGGCCGGACTCCGCGGCCTCGGCGTGGGCATCGAAATTGACGACTTCGGCACCGGCTACTCCTCCATCAGCTACCTCCGCCGCCTGCCGGTGGACCGGGTCAAGGTGGACAGGTCCCTGCTCACCGGGCTCGAAAGCGATCCCTCCCAGCCCGCACTCGTAGCGGCAGTGCTGCAGCTGGTGCGTGCGTGCGGACTGGAAGCCGTGTGGGAGGGCGTTGAAACAGCGGAGCAGGCGCAAATCCTGCGCGACCTAGGCTGCCATAGCGCGCAGGGCTACTACTTCAGCCGCCCGGTTCCTCCGGAGCAGATTCCCGAACTGTTGGCCGACCAGCAGGAAAGCGCTAACCAGTAGCGCGAAACTACTGCGCTTTTGTGGCCGCCGTTATACGATCAGCGTGCGGTGTCCGGTTTTTCGCCGCCGTGGAATTCACGTCTGGCAGCACCGTACTTTTATAAGGCGTTTGGAAATTTGAACATTAATGGGCCATCAGGTCATTACTTCGTCAACTGGGGGCGTTGCTAATGTCGGTTCGGGTACAGGCATGGGGAATTATCGCCGCCATCCTGGCAGATACGGATCCTTCGGGAGCCGCTGTCCGGCAACGGTTGAGCAGCAGCCTCGATGAGAATCCCGGCGTGCCGGAGCGGGCACTGCTGGAATATCTGCTCGAGACCCGCCGCAGCGATGCCAATACGGTGGAGACGCTGGAAACCGCCAGGGAGATGCGCCTTACGCCACCGGCGTTGCCGCCAAAATTGGCAGAGCAGCTGGACGCGATCCGCAGCATGTCACGGATCAGCGCGCTGCTGGAGAACCAGATGCTGATGACTGCCTTCCAGCCCATTTACGGACTGGAAGGAAAAGCCGTGGTGGGCGCAGAAGCCCTGTCCCGCTTCGTCAGCGACGACGGCGCCGCTGCCGAATTGTGGTTCGCCGAGGCAGCGGCCGTGGGCCTGGGCGCCAACCTGGAGTTCTCGGCGCTTGGCTCCGCTGCAGCGGCGGCCCGCGACCTCCCCGAAAATCTCTATGTGTCCCTGAATATCTCCCCCACGTCCTGCATGGATCCCCGGCTGCCGGAACTGTTCGAACACATTGAACTGCCCATCGACAGGGTGGTGCTCGAATTGACCGAGGACATCCCGGAAGAGGAATACCTGCAGTTTATTTCCGCGATCAATCCGCTGCGGGAAAAGGGCCTGCGGATCGCGGTTGATGACATGCACACGGGGGCCGGTTCACTCAGCCGGATGATCCACCTGCGGCCGGACTTCCTGAAGGTGGGCCGGAACGTGATCGGTGATGTGGACAAGGACGGCCTCCAGCGCGCACTGGCCGCCTGCCTGGTGGACTTTACCGACCAGATCGGCACCACCCTTGTGGCCGAGGGCATCGAAACAGTAGGCGAACTCAAAGTCCTCACCGAGCTGGGCATCAGCGCCGGCCAAGGCTATCTACTCGGCAGGCCCTCCGTCCGGCCGGAGGACTGGGCCAACTGGAATACGCGCCTGGACGTGGACGGCCTGGAGCGCCAATTGGCCGGTCCGGGAGAGTCGCGGACCGTTCGGCGGGGCAAGCAGTCTTCCTGACGGCGGATGCCGTGTTGCGGGTTGGCCAAGCGGGTCGGCGGTAATCCTCACCGACCCGCCGGCCCTTGTGGCGCTATTCGGAGTGGCCCTGGTCCCTGCTCATCTGGTCCTCCGCCGGGGGCGTCTCTCCGGGAGGCACTCCCCCGCCCGGCTCCAGTCCGGTGACGTTGCCTTCTGCCGGGTCCGGGTTTGGCGAGCCGCCCGACTCTTTGCTGCGTTGTTCCGCCAGGTGGGACTGGGCTGCGCCCACATCTTCCTTTCCGGGACGATCGGGATTCGCGGGGTCGTTTTCCGGATGGTAAGTGCTCATGCTGCCTTTCCTTCCTCTCCGGCTGCGGTTCGATTTCCCCAGCACTGGACTAATTGTAAGCATGCTGATAATTCTGGAGGAGTAGGGCCGGTACGCCGCTGGGGCGCCGGCATGCGATGTCGGAAGGAGCAGTCACATGGGAATCGGCGACAGCATCGGCAAGGCAGCAGAAAACGCCATGGAAGACCTGGCCGGGACATCCAAGCCTACGGAGAAGATGGATGTTCCAGACCCTACGGACCCCAATGATGACGTGGAGGTCCACTCGTCCCTGAGCGAGGGCTCGAACGCAATGGAGGCGGAGAAGCAGAAGGCTCCCGGCCTTAAGACAGGGGCAGCACCGGCCCCGGTGTCCAACAGCCCGCTGGGCGGGGACATCGATGAGACGGAGAACGACAAGGCACACAAGGACCGGGGGCAGAACGACGGGACGGACGACGCCGGCCTGGCCGGCGACGCAACGGCGCCCACCGAAACGGGGCAGGGTTAGTCTGCAGGACCTTCAGGGGCTTTGGCCCCGGAGTCCGGGGTGCGCGGG
>Ga0308170_10001549_pt1 | contig 21519 bp, 23 predicted proteins | sample PhyBR2_2_FD_202136 | JGI IMG/M metagenome (GOLD analysis project Ga0308170, IMG submission 202136) | Phyllosphere microbial communities from UC Gill Tract Community Farm, Albany, California, United States - DLSLSB.R2 | ecosystem: Host-associated > Plants > Phyllosphere > Unclassified | place...
CGAGGACCACCTCAATGCTCACTCTGACGAGCTGGAACCGTGAATTCCCGAATGAGGTATCATGCGACTAGACCAATTAGGCGTTCCACATTCGGGGAGACCAACGCAGCTGTACATGTACCCAGGTTTGTGGCAGGCCCGCTTACCGACGCTCGGCTACGCCCGCTGTGAGTACAACAACCGTGTCTGACGTCCCCGCTCCAAAGTCGACCCTCTCCAGGCCCGCTCGAACACCGGACGCAGGAGGCGGTCGACCTTCCCAAGTCGCCGGTCCTCGACTCGACGCTCTCGGCGTGCCTCTCGCAGCCGAGTGTGTGCAGCCTCGACCCCGTCTCGAGCGTGCCTTGACGCTCCCTGGAGCTCCTGGGCGGCTTCGAGAACACGGCGAGCCTGGGCGAACCTACAAGGGTTGAGACGGGCGGGCAAAAGGACCGTGCACGACTCGCCTCGGCCTGCGCGGCGGGTTTCGGCGGACGTGCACGCACTGGACGTCGTTTTGACCCTCGGCTGCTTCCCCTGTGCGAGCACGCTCGACATAACAACCGCGAGCAACTCACAGCCGCAGGAGCTGGAGCGGAGAGGGCACGTCGAATCGGTCGAGCTCTCCCGGCGATCCCTCATTCTCGTCGACTATCTTCTCTCTCTCGCGCAACCGGGCTACAGAGGCTCGCAGTCGCCTCAGCCGCGGCTCGAGACAGCAACTGAGCACGTGCGAGGTCTACGCGCGAGGGGAGGGACGCGGCGACGAGGTCCGAGTTGTGCGCACAGACCCTCTCATGCTCGCTCGACACGGCATGCTCTCTCTCGCGCTCGCAGTGTCTCGCTGCAGCAGTCTGCCGTCGCAAGGTACCTCACGACTCGTAAGAGCCGACAGCCGGCGGGAAAAAGCGAGGCGAGCCGGGCACGTCGACTTGTCCGAGCGAGAGAGCTCCCTCGTCGCTCGGACCGCATAGCTTCGAGCGGGGCTCTCGCACGCACGCTCAGCGCAGGTTTGAGCAGGGGTAGCGTACTCTGATGAGCCTGTAGCCGAAGGCCGCGCAGGAAGAGCCGCCGTCCGTCGCACGAAGGAGCTCTCCTCGAGGGCGCACAGAGAAAGAGAACGACGCCTAGTGTAACAACAGACACAGCTACAACACGCCGAACGAAGACCCCGACAAAGAACGAGAGCCCACCGGGCGAGCGCTCACGCAAAGTGCAGGCCGTGCTTGTGGAAGACGGTGAGGAGCCTGCGGGTGCTCGAGACGTCAGCTCTGCTGCCCGGCACGCTCGAGAGGCCGCTCGAGAGAGGATCACGCACTTGAGGAAGTCGTCGACGTCCATCTTGCTCGCGCGCTGGTCGGCGTAGCCGCTCTCCTGCAGGACCTGCTCGAGGAGGGTCGACATGTTGAAGTCGTCGGGGATCATCTGCAGCGAAGGGCGCACAGGCTCGTCAGCTTACAAGCAGGGGAGGGAACGACGAGGAGAGCGAACGACGAGCGCACCTTCTCCTGCTGAGCGCACAAGGCCTTGTAGTTGGCCTCGAGGACCTGCTCGACGCCCTTGGCGCCAAAGTTGGCGCGGATGACCTTGTTCTTGCGGCTGAAGGCGATGCGCGTCAGGCCGTCGAACTCGGCGAAGGCGACGGGCGGCGGTGGGTCGAGTGGGACGATGCGCACGACCGACGACTCGACCTGGGGCGGCGGGCGGAAGTTGTTGCGGCCGACCTTCATGATGTGGTCGACCTTGGCGTACAGCTGGACGTTGACCGAGAGGCGGTTCCACAGAGAGTCGCCCGGGCGAGCGACGAGGCGCATGGCGAACTCGCGCTGGAACATGAGGATGGCGACCCGGAAGATCGGGCGCTGCGACAGGAGCTTGAACACGATGGGCGACGAGATCTGCGCACGCACGAAGCAGGGTCAGCTCGAGGAACGCGTGTCGATGTCGTGCAAGACGGGACGCACCTGGTAGGGCGTGTTGGAGATGCAGACGTCGAAGTAGGGCAGGTCGGTCTTGACAAAGTCGCCGACGAGGATGTTGAGCTTGCGCTGTTCGGGCCTGCACGGTGCGCTCGTCAGCTCCTTGCAGCAGATCAGCAAGTGTGGACGAGGAAGAGAGAGAAGGCGACGCACTTGCCCTGGACACGCTTGGTCAACTCGGCGGCCATGCGCGGGTCCATCTCGACGGCCGTGCACGACTTGCACTTCTCGAGGATGCGGACCGTCAGGTTGCCCGTACCGGGACCGACCTCGAGGACGACGTCGGAAGCGCGCAGGTTGGCCTTGTCGACGATGCTGCGGGAGGGGAAGAGGGTTCAGTCGAGGTGCGGGCGGCGGGGAGGTGAGGACGAGTAGGAGGCTGACCCTTGTGCGACGCTGCGAGTGGATGCGGCATTGTCAGCTCAGGGGATCAGAGGTGCGCTCGAGAGGAAGGAGTGGGACGCACAGCGGGTTCTTGAGGATGTGCTGGCCGAACTGGGCGGTGCTGGATGGAGGAGGGGAGCGAGGTCAGCTCATGGCGGACGCAGCGAGGGACGGGTGGAGGGCAGGACGCACTTGAAGATGGGGTTGAGCGCGCCCTTTCCGTTCTCCTGGCGGTCCTGCTTGGACTTGGTCGAGGGCGCGGCGGCGTGCTGGCGGTTGAAGCGCTCCGAGGTGGCTCGCGGCACTGCAGGGGCGCACGAGGCGGGGAGAGGTGAGCAGAGTGAGGGAGCAGCATGTGGTGCGAGCGTGAGCTCACTGGCTGCTGTGTGAGGCGTGCGAGGCGGTGTGGAGAGGGGCGAGGCGAGATGAAGGCATCCGAGCTTCGAGCGAGTTGAGCGACGAACGCTCAAGTCGGCGCCAAGGCCTGGGCCTCCCCTGAGCCTGCCGCTGCTGCCCCTCGCCTCGTCCATCTCGCGCGTCAACCTCCCCTCGGCCAGCACACAGCCCCGCCCTCACCATGGCTACCAGGGCACGCTTCGGAGGTGCTCGCGCTCGCGGCGAGAACGCGTGCGTCCCCCTCTCCCACCGACCCTCCGCCTCGAGCGAGGTGTCGCCGTTCCAGCTCCACGCGACTCCCGCTCACCCCGCCCTCCCCTCGCCGTCCACTCGGGCAGCGAGCTGCGCGCAGACCTCAACAGCCAGTACCGCGACCAGCGCAAGGAGGCAATCAAGCGCGTCATCGCCTCGATGACGGTCGGCAAGGACGTCTCGGGTCCGCTCCTCTCCCTCTCCTCCGCTCCTCCGCACTCGACAAGCACCTGACCCAGCTCCCTGTTCGCGTGCAGGCCTCTTCCCCGATGTCCTCAAGAACATGCAGACCGACGACCTCGAGCAGAAGAAGCTCGTCTACCTGTGCGCTCCTCTCCCCCTCTCCGCCCCACCGCCGACCTCTCGTCCGTCGGCGCGACCGCTCTCGCTCATGGCTGACTCGCTCTGCCCTCCCGACACAGGTACCTCATGAACTTTGCCAAGACGGTACGTCCCGCCCGACCCCGCCCATGTCGCTCGAGCGGCGTGTTGACCCAGCTCCTCCTCGCAACAGCAACCCGACCTCGTCATCCTCGCCGTCAACACCTTTGTCAAGGTGTGTCCCGCGCTCACACTCTGCAGTGCTACTGCACCGTATCTAGCAGAGCTGACCGCGACCTCTTTGCCCTCGCAGGACACCGAGGACCCGAACCCGCTCATCCGCGCCCTCTCGATCCGCACCATGGGCTGCCTGCGCGCCGAGAAGATCCTCGACTACATCGCCGACCCCCTGCGCAAGTGCCTCCGTGACGAGAACCCGTACGTGCGCAAGACGGCCGCGCTCGGCGTCATGAAGCTGTACGACATGAAGCCCAGCCTCGCCATCGACAACGGCTTCATCGAGATGCTCCAGGAGATGGTCACCGACAGCAACCCCATGGTGCGTCTCCTCTCTCCTTCTCGCACTGCGTCTCCATCGGCCCGCAGAAGCTGACTCTCTCGCCCTGCTCGCAGGTTGTCGCCAACGCCGTCGTCGCCCTCACCGAGATCCAGGAGGCGGCCGAGGACTCGCCCATCTTCATCCTCGACTCGCAGGTCATCTCGCGGCTCCTCATCGCCCTCGGTGAGTGCACCGAGTGGGGCCGAATAGCGATTTTGGGCGCCGTCGCCAAGTACGAGGCCGAGGACGAGAAGGAGTCGGAGCACATCTGCGAGCGGGTCATCCCGCAGTTCCAGCACGCCAACGGCAGCGTCGTCCTTGCCGCCATCAAGGTGCGTCTGCTCCCTCTGCGCTCGTCCTGCTGCCGACCCGACCTGGATCGTCAAGCTGACGCCCGAGTGAGCGCGCCCGCAGGTCATCATGATCCACATGAACGGCATCCGGCGCGAGGAGCTGATCCAGACGATCCTGCGCAAGATGGCCCCTCCGCTTGGTGCGCACCACGTTCCTTTCGCTCACTCGCTCGCCGCGACCTCGAGCTGACTCGCCGTCCTCGCCCGCCCGCAGTCACGCTCGTCTCGTCGGCGCCCGAGGTCCAGTGGGTCGCGTTGCGCAACATCAACCTCATCCTGCAGCGTCGCCCGGGCGCCCTCTCGAACGAGATGCGCGTCTTCTTCTGCAAGTACAACGACCCGCCCTACGTCAAGGTCGAGAAGCTCGAGATCATGATCAAGCTCGTCACGGAAAAGAACGTCGACACGTTCCTCAGCGAGCTCAAGGAGTGCGTCCACCGTCCCTCGCGCTCTCGTACTTCCTGCGCACGGGGACGAGGCTGACGAGCGCGTTCCTCCTCTCGCAGGTACGCGTCCGAGGTCGATGTCGACTTCGTGCGCAAGTCGATCCGGGCCATCGGTCAGTGCGCCGTCAAGATCGAGGAGGCCGCAGAGCGCTGCGTCAACGTCCTGCTCGACCTCATCGCGACGCGCGTCAGCTACGTCGTCCAGGAGTCGATCGTCGTCATCAAGGTGCGCCCTCCTCTCGCCTCGCCTCTCTTTCCTCCCTCTTGCCGGTCGCTCACACTCATCCCGACGCTCGCAGGACATCTTCCGCCGGTACCCGCATCGCTACGAGGGCATCATCCCGACCCTGTGCGCGTCGCTCGACGAGCTCGACGAGCCCGAGGCCAAGGCGTCGCTCATCTGGATCCTCGGCGAGTACGCCGACAAGATCAGCAACGCGTCCGATCTCATCGGCTCGTTCCTCGACACGTACGCCGACGAGCCCGTCCAGGTCCAGCTCCAGACCTTGACGGCCGTCGTCAAGCTCTTCCTCCACCGCCCAGAAGAGGCGCAGCAGCTCGTGCAGCGCGTCCTCGCGCTCGCGACCAAGACGGCCGACTCGGCCGACCTGCGCGACCGCGCCTACATCCAGTGGCGCCTCCTCTCGAGCGACGTCGAGGTCGCAAAGGTGCGTCCCCTCTCCTGTCGTCCTCGTTCTTCTTGCGCACAGCTGACTCGCTCCCTCGCTCGCAGTCGGTCATCCTCGCGACGCGCCCGCCTATCTCGCTCCCTACCACCTCGGTCCCTCCCGCGCTTCTCGAGGAGCTCATCAGCGAGCTCGGCGCCTTGAGCGCCGTCTACCATAAGCCCGTGCAGGCGTTCGTCGCCGGCGGCAAGCTCGGCGCCGACCAGATCAACGCGAGCAGGGAGAAGGGCGACGCAGAGAGGAGGGACGCGGCGGTCAAGACGGTGCAGCAGGGCCAGAAGGCCGAGAACGTGCGTCCTTGTCTCGCCCGCTCGGACCTCCTCGCCCGCAGCGGAGCCTCCCCGCTGACTCGTCGCCGCCCTGCTCGCAGCTCCTCGACTTTGACGATGACGAGCCCGCAGGCGAGGGCGCCGGGCTCGCCGGCGGCGCGTCGGCCGACCTCTTCGCGCCGCCGTCCGGGTCCAACGCAAGCTCGAACCCGCTCGACGGTGCGCTCCCTTCTCCCTCTTTCTCCCCATCCCCTCCAGCACCTGCACGGCGTACTGACTCCTCATCATGAACATGCGCACAGACCTCCTCGGCCTCTTCGGCGCCCCTCCCGCCGGCGCATCCGCAGGTCCCTCGCCCGGCGCCGCCCACTTCTCTTTCGACTCGCCCGCACCCGCCTCGGCGCCGGCACCAACAGCGCCGCTCGCACCGGCTGTGCCGGTCGTCCACACGAACGGCGGCGGCGCCGCAGCGGGAGGGAAGAACGACCTCGAGGACTTGCTGTTCTGAGCGGGGTCGAGAAGCTCGAGGAGGGGGAGCGGACGAGGGAGGTACGCTGTAACGCTGTGCATGTGTTTAAGACTCCTTGACTCGACGGCTGCGGCGAGCATGGCGGCGGACCGGCTGAGGAGCGAGAGCGACTCACGAAAACGAGCCCGCGCTTCCTGCTCTCGGCTCGCAGCACCTCGCTCGTCGACCTGCTCTCGAGTGCGTACTCGAGCAGCGACATTATGCATTACGTCCCTCGCTCGCAGAGTAGATCTACAGCTCGTCGTGCGAGTGAGGGTGCCCGTGCGCGCCGTGTCCGTACCACTCGTCGGCGACGGCTCCCTTCGAGCTCATGAGCTGCGCCTCCCACCGCCCCTCGCGCTTGCTCCACGCGTCCTTCCACTCGTGCGTAGGCGTGCACTGCGAGACGCGGCTGCCGGCGGGGAGGGTGCGCGTGCAGCCGTCGAGGCACGGCGCCGACTCGTTGAGCTGCTGGAAGTAGGGGTCCGTCTCGTTGGCGAGGATCGAGCCGTACCAGAGGGTCGTGTGCGGGAGCGAGTAGGACGCCTGGACGATGAGCGACGAGGGGAGGTAGATTTGATTGCGGCTGGAGGGAGGAAGCGGGTCGAAGGGGTCAGTGCGTCGCTCGCAGGAAGCGCTCGAGAGGAAGAGGAACGAGAGACGCACCCGCCCTTGATGATGGTCTCGATCGACGTAGCCCACACGACCTCACCCATGCCTGCCCAGCGAAGCGCAGATGCGCACATCGGGCAAGGCTCGCCGGCTGTAGAAGAGGGAAGAGGGAGGCGAAGGAAGAGAAGCGTCAGCTTCTTGTTGCGAGCGGGCTCGATTCTCATCGAGCTGCGAAATGTCAGAAAGGACGCACTCGTGTCTGTGGAAGAGAGGGCACTGTCAGCGAGAGAGGCTGGAGAGGCTCGAGCGCGAGAGAGAGTCGGACGCACACATGGTGAACTGCGGCCACGCCTTGAGGATCTCCTGCGGCGTGAGGCCCTTCTCGGTGAGCACCTCGGTGCAGCGTGTCAAGCCGCTGATCTCGCCGTGGAGCGAAGGGTCTGCGAGACAAAGAGGAGGCGTGAGCCGTCGCCGTCGTCGAAGCTCGAGGTGGAAGAGCTGAGGACGCACTGCCGGTGACGCCGACCTTGTTGGCGGCGACACACACGAGCTCGTCCGAGGTAGTGTTAACCTGCGAAGTATGAGAAAGGTCGGGTCAGTGGGAGTGAGAGCGACAGGCTCGACCTCGAAGAAGCGCGACAAGCGAGCTGTGTGAGGAAGAGAGAGGACGCACGATGGCTACGCCGAAGGGGAAGAGGCTGCAGGGCTCGCCGAGGATCTCTGGGACAGCGCTGTAGGAGGAAGGAAAGAGGTAAGCCGAGTGTGACGAAGCGAGAGCGGGCCGACGAGGAGGAGGACGAGGCGACGCACTGGAGGGCCGTCCTCATCCACTTAGTGCGAGTGCTGGCGGGCACGCCATTGAGGCTGAGGCCGCTCTGGTCGTCATTGTGCAAGCCCAGGCCTGAGGGTAGCGAGCGAGGAGAGCTGTCAGCGAACAAGGTCGACTCGGAGCGGCGACGAGGCGAGGCTCGCTCCTACTCCTCCACCCAAGCCAGTGCGCCCATGCTGCGCGGCCCACTATCCGCTACGAACCAACCGCTCGCCGCAGAGACAGCCCGCGCTGCAGCCTGCGCCCGGCACGCGCTCCCTCATCTCGTCACGCCCCTCCTCCCTCGCCAACTCGACCCACCACTCGCGCCTCGACAAGCCCCGCTTAGGGCATGCGGTCTCGTGCGATAGGTCGAGAAGGGACGCACCGGGATAGTGAGTGGCCCGCACGAGGGCGGCAGAGCCGAGGAGGCCGAGGGCGGTGGACCAGGCGGCGGTCAAGGCGAGCATCTTGCTGCGACTCGGGGTGGGGCTCGGTAGGGGTGCTTGCTTGCTTGCTTGCGGTGGAGGCGCAGGCGAGCAGGACTGTGCGGTGCAGGCCTTGCTCGACGCTGGCCTGCTCTGGCGGCCCTTTTACTCCGCAACTCGGCCGTGGACCGGGGCCGACGGCGGGCTCAACTTGGTCCTCGACCCGAGATCCGCCCTCTCCGGTCCGCTTTGGCCGTCGCGCAGCTATCTCTGCTCCGCTCTCGCTTGTCGCCGTATCTGCACGCCGTTCCTCTCCTTCCTTCTCCTCACTAGCTCCCGGATCGCCTCCCTCCTCGCCCCACGCACCCCCTCCTTCGTCGTCCTCCTCGCTCCACCATGAGCAGCCACGTCGACGCTCGCCCGCCTTCGCCCGACGACCAGGTCACCCATGGCCAGGGCGACACCCTGTGGAAGCGGCCGACCGCCGCCATGCTCAAGAGCCGCCAGTTCTGGATCGGAAACTACGTGAGTCCTCCTCGCCCTCCCCCTCGTCTCAAGGAACAGCTTACCGACTATTCACCTTCCCCGGGTCCCATCGTCTCGAGGACTACGCAGCGCTCCTCTCGGTCAAGAACAAGCACATCCCGTTCTTCGCCCCGAACCAGCCGGTGCCCGTCCTCCTCGCCCTCATCCTCGGTCTGCAGCATGCTCTCGCCATGGTGCGTCCTCCTCTCTCTCTCTACATCCTCGCTGAAGCCTCGGCTCATGTCCCTCACACTCGCACGCAGATGGGCGGTCTCGTCGTCCCGCCGATTCTCCTCGGCGGCGCAGCCGGCGCAGGCTTGTCGTCCGCCGACCAGATCTACTTGGTCTCGGCGTGCCTCATCTGGTGCGGGCTCGGCACGCTGCTGCAGGTGTCGCGGATCCCCATAGGGAAGGGCTACTACATCGGCTCGGGCGTCCTCGTGCGTCCCGTTCTCCTCCTCGTCCTCCTCCTCCTCCTGCCTTCCCTCAGCTGACTCGAGCACCTGCAGAACGTCATCGGCACCTCTTTCGCCTTTGTGAGTGTTCTCGAAGCATCGTCTGCGAGCAGGAACGTCTGCTGATGCTGCCCTCGCAGGTCAACACCGGCTTAACGTTCCTGAACAACGAGTTCGCCCGCGGCAACTGCAAGCTCGCCGAGGACGGCTCCAAGCTCCCGTGCCCCGAGGCGTTCGGCGCCATGCTCGGCACCGCCTCGACCGTCGCCCTCGTCGCCGTCCTCTTCTCCTTCACGCCGCCCCGATTCCTCCGCCGCATCTTCACGCCTCTCGTCACCGGGTCCATCCTTCTCACGATCGGTCTCTCCCTCATGGGCAGCGGCATCACCAACTGGGCAGGCGGTTCAGGATGCGAGAGCGGCGGGTTGTGCCCGTGCGTCCCTCCCGCCCCGCTCGAGCCTCCTCGAGTCGTCGCCCTGACCTCCACCTTTTCTCCTGCAGGTCCGACAATGCGCCGATGGCTGCTCCTTGGGGCTCGCCTCGTCTCATTGGGCTCGGCTTCCTCGTCTGGATCAGCATCATCGCGTTCGACCTCCTCGGGCCGCCGCTCGTCAAGAACGCGAGCGTCATGCTCGGCCTCATCGTCGGGTTCATCGTCAGCGCCGCCTGTGGCTACTTCGAGCAGTCGTACGTCCTCATCTCAAGTACGCCTCGACGTACGCAGCTGACGTCTCGCACGAGCAGGACCATCGACAACGCGCCCGCCGCCACTTTCCTCTGGGTCACCCGCTTCCCTCTCTCGATCCGCGGCGAGCTCGTCCTCCCCTATCTGGCTGCGTTCGCTGTGGTTCTCTCGGAGGGGGTCGGAAATATCACGGCGACGTGCGAGATCTCGCGGCTGCCGATCGAGGGCCCGCGGTACTCGTCGCACGTTCAGGGCGGCCTCCTCAGCGACGCCATCTGGGCGTGCCTCGCCGGCCTCGCTACCGTCCCGCCGTCGACTACGTTCAGCCAGAACGTCTCGGTCATCGCCTTGAGCAACAACGCGTCGCGCGTCGCCGGCTACGTCTGCGGCGTCATCCTCCTCCTCGCCGGCATCTTCTCCAAGATCGGCGCGCTGTTCGTCGTCGCGCCGGCGAGCGTCATCGGCGGCATGACGACGTTCCTCTTCTCGAGCGTGTGCGTCGCCGGCCTCAAGATCCTATCGGGCGTGCACTGGTCGCGCCGCAACCGGTTCATCGCGACGGCGTCGCTCTCGCTCGGGTTCGCCGCCATCTGCTCGCCGAGCTGGTTCAGCAACTTCTTCACGTACTCGGGGCCCAACACGGCCCTGCGCGGGTTCCTTGACGCCCTGACGCTCATCGTCGAGGAGAGCTACCGTGCGTGCACGTTCCCCTTCTCGATTCTTCTCTTCCTTCCTCCTCTTCCTGCCCTCCCTCCGCCCTCGTCGACTTTCTCCCTTCCCTCGCACCAGCTCCTTCGCCCCTCTCCTGCACTCCTCGAGTTGTCCTCGTGGACCCGCCGCAGCTTCGTCCGTCCTCGTCGACCTTCTCAAGTCGCCCTACCGCCGTTCTCGCTGCTCTCGCTCCTTCTCTCTCACCTGCAGCCGCACACTCACCCGCGCTGCACGAACGAGCAACTCTCCTGTATCTAGGAACGAGTGCTGACTCGAGTCCTCTCCTCCCTCGCGCGCAGTCATCACCCTCATCATCGCCGTCCCGCTCCAGGCCGTCATTCCGCTCGGCGAGGACGACATCGTCCCTGCGCGCGAGGGCGAGCCCGTCGAGGTCCTGGGGCGCACCAAGACGGCGAGGTACCAGCACTCGATTGAGCAGGTCGACGGCGACGAGGAGATGGCGCTCGGACCCGTCGACAGCAAGTGAGGAGGGAGGGACTTGCGCAGCAAGGGCGGCGGCGGGCTGGTTGCGTAGATGTAAGAGCGAGGCTGTTGTGCAGTTTCATCGGCTTTCGAGGGCCGTTCGAGCGCTACTGTCTGTCGCTCGCCGTTCTCCTCCACGCAGATTCGAGCAGACGCGCTCTCTCTCTCTCTCTCTCTTTCTGGCACTCGCCGTCCTGCATGCACTCGTAGACATCTGAGCGCTTACCAGCTCATATGAGAGGTGCGCGAAGCGTCGGCTCGTCAGAGCGAGGAGAGCGGGGAGCAGCTCGGAGAGGTCCGTGCGCCGAGCGAGGCCAGCTCGTCTGCGGCTCCTTCTTCGCGCCGAGCCAATCTTTGCCACTCCGCATACTTTCTCTCTCGCTCGCAGAAGCTCATAGAGTGAGATAGGATGTAGGCTCAATGCAAAGGGCTCAGGATTGGGGAGTGTACAAACACGAGCGGGCGAGGAGAATCGGGCGAGGAGATGAACTGCTTCACCGAGAGGTCATCGCGAGTACGGCTGCGAGCGCATGAGAAGCTCAGCATGACAAGCGACGTGAGGATTGAGGAGAAGAGAGAGAGAGAGCACGCACGTGGAAGCCGGCGCCGTTGCCGCGGTTGCGCTGCGGGCCTGCACCGCCGTCGTCGCGCATCGCCGCCGGGCCAGTCTGCAGGACGAGCACGTCAGGCATGAGCATCAGATACAGCTCGAGAGAGACGGCGACAAGAGGAAAGGAGACGACGCACCGGCGGGTTGAAGCCGGCCCTGCCACCGCCACGCCCGCCCATTCCACCTCCCCGCCCGCCGCCGCCGCCCATTCCGCCGCCCCTCCCACCGCGCATGCTAATCGGCGCGGCCATGGGCGCCGCAAAGCCGCTGCCGCCCTGCGGCCCCGCGCCGTCACCGCCGTCGCCGCCTGCGCCGTCCGGACCCGGGCTGCCCATGTTGCCCATCGGCGAGCCGCCGAACTGCCCGCCGCCCATGCCCATGCCGCCCATGCCCATCATCGGGTTGAAGGCACCCTGCCCGCCCATCATGCCGCCGCCCATGCCGCCCATCATCATCTGCGGGTTCCAGCCGCCCTGCGAGAGGATGAAGAAGAAGACGACGAGGAGCGCGATGGGTATCAGGAGGAGCGAGGAAGAGGAGGGCGATGAGATATCGAGTCAGTTCACGAGTCGAGCGCGAGAGCGAGAGCGAGAGGAGGGAAGCAGGGGACGCACCCAGCCCATCGACGAGAAGAACTTGGCCATGGCGGCCGGGTCGAACGGGCTCGCGCCGGCGCCGCCCATGCCGCCCATCGGCCCGCCCATGCCGGGCATGCCGCCCATCGCGCCCATGCCGCCCATGCCGCCGCCCATACCGCCGCCCATGCCGCCCATGCCCTGCGCGCCCATGCCGCCCATGGGCATCGCTCCACCGCCGACGCCGCCGCCGCCGCCCATCGCGCCTGCGCCGCCCATGTTGGGCTGCGGCGTGTAGTGCTGGTTCGTGTTGACGCCGTAGTCCTGGCGGCGAGGCTCGCCCTTGGCCTGGGCGCGCTTGACCTCGAGCTGCGGGCGGGCGGGAAGGAGGGGTCGCGTCGTCGAGTCAGTGCTCGTACGCTCAGGCGCTCGTCGAGCAGGAGACGAGGGAGAGAGCGAGAGCGTCGACGCACCATCTGGCCGTCCATGTAGTGCGGGCCGGCCTGGAGCACCTTGTCGACGTCCTCGCGGCGCTCGTAGTTGACGAAGCCGAAGCCGCGGTGGCGGCCCGTCTCCTTGTCCATCATGAGGGTCGCGTCCGTGACGGTGCCGTACTGGCGCCAGTAGGCGCTGAACGACTCCTGGGTGCACGACGGCGGGAGCGCGCGCACGAAGAGCTTGTCCGTCTTGGCCGTGTCGGAGCGAGGGATGGCGCGCTTCGGGTCGATCTGCAGGCAGTCGAAGTCGCTCGTCAGCTCGAGCGACGACTATGAGTGCGAGGAGGGAACAGAAACAGGGACGCACCGTCTTGCCGTCGAGGTGATGCTCGCGCGCCATGACGGCGTTGACCGAGCTGACATCCTCGAAAGTGAGGAAGCCAAAGCCGCGCGAGCGGCCCGTCTCCATGTCGCGCATGATCATGCAGTTGGTGATGCGGCCGAACTGCTCGAAGTAGGCCTTGAGCGTGTCTGCGGGCGAGGTGAGGAGGAGGGAGGGGGGTCCGAGGTCAGGCTCATGCTCAGGCTCGAGGGCGCGAAGGTGTGCGAGCGAGAGGTGAACGCACCGTCGGTCGTGTCCCAGTTCAGGCCGCCGATGAACATCTTGCTGTAGGCGTGAGTGCGACGAGTCGTGCGCGGCGAGGAAACAGTGCGAGCGAACGGAGACGACGAGGCGAGGACGAGGGGCGAGGGGGAGAGAGGGTAAAGGAGTGCTTGCATCAGCTGGACCGTTCTACACGGAGGAACGAGTACTTGTAGGTGCTGCTAAGGAGGACTCGAGCAACGAGGGTGCTAGGCTCAGGGCGAGAGGAAGGTGAAGGGCGTGCAGGACAGAGAGGGTGGGTCGCCGATGCGGGATACTCGAGGTGCTCGTAGAAGTGCGGCGGGACGCTATGCGGGCTGAGCTGTCGGTGCTAGGCAGAGCTCGAGGAGGAGAGGGTCGGGCGAGTGCTGCTGTGCGGGCGACGAAGGGCCTCGCCGCGCTCGAGAAGCTGGAGAGGGTCGGCAGAAGAACAAGAAGAACGAGGCCTCACCCCTCCTCGGGCATGTCGCTCGGCCTGACGCCCGCCGTCCTGCCCTCGGCGGTGCGCTGTGCGGCGTAGTTGGGCGCAAAGTGGAGAGGCGGCGGGTTGGGCGCAGTCGGGTTGCTCGCGCCCTGCTGGTGCTGCTGGTGCTGCGGGCGGCTGGCGGGTGCGTCCGAGTAGCTCGGGATGGCGGACGTCGCTGGCGGAGCTGCTGGTGCGGCGGGGAGGGAAGTCGGTGCCGAGGGGAGCGAGGTCGACGGGGCGGCTTCGGCCGAGGTCGCGGCGGGTGCTGAGGCTGCAGGGGTGGCCGTGCTAGTCAACTGTGCGCCGAACTCGGCCTCGCCCGGGTACAGGTCGCCGTACAGGTCGTCGTACTCGTCGGCCATCTGGGTCGCGGAGAGATGGCGAGATGAAGAGGTGGAGAGAGGGAGCGAGGGCGTGGGCAGGGTCAGCGCGTGCCCGGCAGAGCAGGTGAAGGTATACACGGTCCTCTGATGCGCTCAGAGAGGCAGACTGACCGTGAGAGCGTGTGTGGAGAAGGTGCGAGGGAGGAGCAGCGACGAGCCTTCCTCGCCGCCCACCTCTCAGCGCATCCCTCGCAGCGAGAGGCTCGCTGCGACCACAAGGGCAGTCTACAGCTCAGTGGGCAGCCGCTGTGCAGATCAGACGAGCGCGCCGTGCGAGTTTGACCTCCTCCTCTCCTCGTCGGCGAGCTCGCGCGTACTACATCGCGACTCGCACGGCCAAGACGATCATTACAGCACGGTCTCTCACTGCTGCCCTCGCTCCCTGCGCTCCTGCTCCTCGCGATAGTTGCGCTCGTACTTCTCGCGCAGTGCGTCCTCGAGCTGGTGCTGCCGCTCCTCGGGGCTCTGGTCGTCTGCTGCGGGTGCGAGAGCAATCCTGGGTCAGCTCAAGCTCGCTGCGACTTCTGCGTGCGGCGAGTGAGAGGGAGAGAGAGGAAAGGAGCGTACCTGCACCCTGGCTGACGCGCCTGATCTTGCCGAGCGCCTTCTGCGACGGCTGCTCGGGCACGTACTCGCGCAGGAAAGCGCTGTCGGACCGCTCGCGCAGCCCGCCCGGCTGTGACGAGTACGACGCGTACGGGTTCGACGACGAGAAGCCGCCGCTCGTCGGCCGGGCCGGCGACGAGCCAAAGTCGTCGTACTGCTCGCCGGCCGGACCCGATGCTGGCGCCGCCGGCGACGACGAGAACGAGAGGCCGCCGAGGCCCTCGAGCGCCTCGAGCCCGTCGTACGGCGATGCTGCGCTCGGCTGCGACGCCTGCGGCTGCACGTAGGCCTGCGAAGGTGCGGGAGGAGGGTGCGACGCCGCCGAGTCGAGGTATGACGAGTACGGGTTCAGGCTCTCGCGCGCCTTGCCCTTGTCCTGCTGCGGCTGGTGCGCCCCGCCGAGGCCGTCGACGTCGCCGAACGGGTCGCGCGACGGCGCGCCGCTGCCGCCCTCGCCGTGCGCATAGTCGACCTCGGGCTCGTCGTGCTTGAACCGGTTGAAGTGGTCGTCCGAGCGCGAGCGGTCGATGGCGGCGGCGAGCTCGGCGTCTTCTTGCTGCGTTTGGCGCGAGTGCGAGAGGCGAAGGGCGTACAGGTGCAGGGCGTCCGAGATCTGCGAGACGAGCGAGCGAACGAGGATCAGCTCTGCGTCGCGAGGACGAAGGGGCGAAGGAGAGGGGACCGGTCGACGCACCTCGGTCATGGCGCCGAGCATCTCGCTCAGGATCTCCTCCTCCTCGGTCGCGCCGCCCTTGTTGCCCGGGACCTCGCCTCCTGCGACGACGGCCGCGAACGGGTTGTTGCTCGCGAGGTGCGGCGCCTCGCCGGCGGCGACCGGCGGGTGCGCGGCGGGAGCGGGCGCCGAAGCAGCCTCGGCGTCGGCCTTTTGCCGAGACTGCTCGGCCTGGACGGACGCCCAGTCGAGGTTGGTCGAGAGGAAGTCCTGCGCCTCGAGGCAGCGCGTGTGGAACTCCTGCGGGCGAGCGAGCGAAAGGGTCAGTCCTCGTCCTTCGAGGAGTCGACGACGGTGAGAGCAGACGCACCTGGACGACCTCATTGGCCTCGAGCCCCTCTCGAACCTCGACCTCGTGCCCGTCCCCGTCCTCGCGCCCGCCCGGACCCTCTCCCCTCGCCTGCGCCGCCTCCTTCTCCTCCGTGTCCATGTCCTCCCACCGCTTACCCCTGCCCTTGTTGCGCGCGTTGGGCTCGTCCTTGGCGAGCGCGACAGCCTCGGAGAGCATGCCGGCCCACGACTTGCCCTCGACGGCGCGGCGGCCGAGGTCGCGCATCTGCTCGATGCCGGTCGGGAAGCGCTCCATGCGCGGTCGGGACCGCCGGCTGCCGCCGTGCTGCGAGAGGAGCGCCTCGGGGCGCAGAAGCGGGTCGTCGGGCGCGAGAGGGGCGCCGTTGGGCTGGAAGGCGGCCATGGTCGGGTCGAGCTCGTGCGGGAACGACGAGAGCGACGTCTTGGGGTCGGCGAGGAGGCGATTGAAGGCCTCGGTGATGGGCCGAAGGGACGACTTGGACTGGGCGTCGAAGGCGAGGGGCGACAGAACGCGGTAGACCATGCTCTTGACCTGCGGCGGCGTGGACGGGTCGGCGACGAGGTCGGTGAGGGACGCGAGGAACTTCTTCGAGGCGACTTGCTCTGCGGGCACAGGCATAGGGTCAGCTTGGCTCGTCGGAGGAGGAGGAGAGAGAGCGAGAAGAGACGCACCCTTGAAGCGGTCGTTCGTGTTGCTCCAGAGCAGGCTCGTGAGGTGGACGGCGCGCTGCTGCGCATGAGGCGTCGCGTGCTTGAACTCGGCGATGAGGGCCTTGATCGCGTCCTTGCTCGCGCTCGAGCTGGTCGACAGGTGGTCGCTGAGGGCGAGGAGGTAGGCCCAGTCGAAGGCGGGCATGGCGACGGACCAGCCGACGGCGTTGCCGACGTCCTGGACCCGGGGTGGACGAGGGAGCCCGCCACCGCCGCCCTGCGCAGGCACAAAGCCTTGCCCGCCCTGCGGCTGAGCGTGCTGCTGCCCCTGGCCCGGGTGCTGAGCCGCGGCGAGATGAGGTGGGGGGCTGGTCGTCGAGTCGGCGGCGGGGGCGTACTGGCTGTCGCTGGGCGGGGTGCTGGTAGGCGTCGGAGCCTCGCTGCGCTTGTTCTTTTGGAAGAGCCGCTTCATTGGGCTGGCGGCGAGGGAGGGGTGCGAGGTGGGGGAGGAGCGGGCGGGAGGTGGACGTGGGCGGTCGGCGAGGGGTGTGCGGGCGTTTGCGCAGAGAGAGGAGTCGAGTGCTGCTGGTGCTCTGACAGCGAGCGAGAGGTGCTGCGAGATGGGCGGAGAGAGCGGTGGCTCGAGCCAAGACGAGGCCGCTCGACCTCGGCATCTGCGCTCCGCAGATCTGCAGCGAGAGGCTGTGCAGCCTTTCGCAGCTCGTTCTTGCACAGCGCAGCTTGACGAGCCTCCCGAGCCACTCGCAGCCGGACGAGCCGCTGTGAGCGCGCGCACGAGCCTCGCTCCCCGCTCTCTCGCAGCTACGGATCCTCGCGAAGGGGTGAGCTTGGCGCCTTTCAAAGGACGGTCTGTACAAGTCTACTCGAGCTTTTTCGATGATGCCGACGTGCGGCGAGAAAGAAAGAAGAAGAGAGGCGTGAGGGGGAGAGGGGAGGGAGTGGGCGAGGACGAGAGGGAGGGGAGGGAGGAGGGGGAGGGGAGAGGGGACGAGGCGAGGGGAGAGGGGAGAGGGGACGAAGCACGCGTCTACTGCTGCGTCCAGGTCGACCTAAGGCCCCAGACGGCGGCCGAAACGTCGGCGCCCTCGGGCAGGTCGGTCGTCGTGACCTCGAGCGTGTCGAGCGTCTCGCTCGGGAAGACGGTCGAGGTGCTCTGGAACTCGCCGCCGTTGACGAAGATCTCGAACAGCGAGCGGTCGAAGATGCCCGACAGCGACTCGGCGTTGCCGGCGTTGGCGACGCTGAACTTGTCGGTGAAGAGCGGGTGCTCGAACCCGGTGAGCTTGCCGCGGTCGACCCAAGTCGTGCCGGCGTTCGAGCCGCCGAGGATGTGGCCGGCGAGGAGGGTCTCGTTCGACGCTGACGAGCGCATCGTGAGCGTGATGGCGGCCGTCTCGGACACGTTGGCGCCGTCCGGGATCGTGATGTTGAGCGCGAAGTAGACGGCGCCGGACAGGTTGTTCGACAGGTCGATCTCGACCGTCGTGTTGACGATGCTCGCCGACTCGGCGCCGTCGGGGAGGAGCGACGAGTTGCGCACCGTCTCGATTTGGTACGGCTGGCTCTTGAGGACGTAGCCGATCCGGGTCGCGTTGGTCACGTGGTGGAGGCGAGGGGTGGCCATGGTCGAGCGCCAGCCCTCCTCGGCGGTCGGGACCTGGTTCGTGTACTGCCACTGCGGTCAGGGAAGGCGCAGGACGTCAATTGGGGACCCGAGAGAGCGAGATCGCAACTTGGGAAGGTCGAGAAGGACGAGAGCGAGACGCACGTTGGACGCCCACCCGAGAGAGATCGACTCGTTCGCGGGCGTGCCAAAAAAGAATTGGGAAGCGTAATTGTCCTTGCCGAAGCCGTCGATGCGCGCCGCGGCGTCGAACGCCTCGAAGTGGGTGCCGTTGAACGTCCCCGGGTAAAATTGGCCAACCGAACCCCCGAGAGGGGCGCCCGGGTTGATCGAGATGTACATGACCCAGATGAGCTCGTTGGTGTCCTCGACCGGCACCTGAACCTGCAGGACGAGGGGGGCGAGGGGAGGGAGAGAGAGAGGGAAAGGGAGGGAGGGGGAGAAGGACGGTCAGCGCTGCTCAGACCTTCTCAAAAGCTCGAGAGGAACAGGCGCAGCTCACTAGGTTCGAGCACTCGTATTGGAGACCGAGGAGGCCGGCGTGCGAGAAGTTCGAGGCGAACTCCCAGTCGAGAAGGTTGGGCGACGTGTAGATGCCGATGGCGAACTCCTGCGAGAACGTGACCGCCATGACCCACTTGCTCGTCTCCTCATGCCAAATCACCTTCGGGTCCCTGTGTTGAGTTGAGTTGACGTCGATGACCGGGTTGTTCTCGTACTCGATGAACGTGTAGCCACCGTCGAGCGAGTAGGCGATGTCCTGGGTCTGCTTCTCGGGCGTGTTGAGCGTGTAGATGGCGACGACCGGATCGACGCCCTCGGTGAGGTTGCCGAAGAAGCCCGACGTGTTGTTGACGTCCAGGACGGCCGAGCCCGAGAAGACACCGGCGCCCTCGATACCCTCGGGCGGGAAGAGCGCGATGGGCTGGTTCGTCCACGTGTAGAGGTCGTCGGACGTCGCGTGGCCCCAGTGCTGGTTGCCGGCGACGAGCGCGGTCGGGTTGTCTGCGAGAGAAGGCGGCAAAGCGTCAGGACGAGGACGAGGTCCGAGCCCGCTCGAGCAGGGAGTCCGAGCCCGTGCGAGCAAGAGAGCCCGTGCGAGCAAGAGAATGGACGCACACTGGTAGTAGAGGTGGTACGTTCCGTTCGACGCCTTGAAGAGGCCGTTCGGGTCGTTCATGACTGCGAGCAAGGAGAAGAGGCGTCAGCTCTGCGCGGCGCGAGGCGAGCGTGTAGGGCGGGAGATGATGTGCGGCACGAGGAGAGGATGTAGAGCGGTAGGAGAGGAAGGAGAGCGCGAGGAGAGGATGGAGGGCGCGAAGAGGAGGGAGAGGAACGCACAGCCGACCGGCGGCGAGAAGTGGACCTGCGGGCGCAGTGGGCCCGAGTAATCGCCCATCGGCGGAACACCGGTCGGTACGGTCGTCGGCGGCATCGGGTAGCTCGACGTCGACGACGGGCTGCTGGTACCGGTCGCTGCGACGGCCGAGCTGGCGGCGGTCGCCAAGGACGAGGAGGCGGCCGACGCCGACATCGACATGGACGACGCCGACATGGTTGCGGACGACGCTGCCGAGGACGCCGACGACGTGACGGACGAGGCGGCCGACGAGGCGCTGGCGGCGACGCTCGAGGTGGCCGACGAGACGGCCTGGGTGCCCGAGGCGACGGCCGACGTGACGGCCGACGCGAGCGACGAGAGGACTTGGCGCTCGGCGATGGCAGCCGCAGAGGCGTACGTAGCGCCGACGAGGGCGCTGAGGAGCTGGACCTTCATGGTTGGCGTGGTGCGCGAGGCGGGGCGCAGTGAGGGGAGGGTGAGGAGCGAGGGGAGGAGAGGGTGGGGAGTGGGCGGAGGAAGCTCCGCGGGGAGGCCGGGCGAAAGAAGCTCATCGATGAAGATGATGCGGATGCAAGATGAGGCTAAGCTGTACCTGTCTCGAACAAGCTTAGCGGTGACGGACGAGGCCGAGCCGAAGCTCGAGACGGGCTCAAGCTGGGCGTGGGCAAGCCGCGGTTCCACCGGGCCTGCCGTGCGAGCCGCTGTCGAGCGTCATCGGCGACCCGCCGAGCCCAGTCGTCCTTGCTTGCGCCGAGCCGCAGGAAGACGGCGGCCTCGTTGAGAAGAGGGCGGATCGACAGGTCGAGGTGGGGAGAGGCTCGCCGGCATCGAGGGTGCGAGGTGCGCATGCAGCGAGTGCACCGCTGAGCAGCCGGTGCCGCCTACACGAAGCACGAGGCTCTAGAGCTGCTGCAGCGAGAGGAGCGACGAGGAGAGCGACAGATTCTCATCGCGCCGAGAGCGGAGGTGGCCGCCTCGCTCTCCCACAACTCGCTCCTCGCTCTGAGCACCGCTAGAGCACACCAGACCCACCAGTAGCACCACAACAGCCATGTCGACTTATACCGGTGCGTCCCCGCCGTGCCGTTCGCTCCTCGCCCTCATCTCCCTGACGTCGTCTTGTTTGTCCTCCTCTTCCTCCTCACAGGCCGCCTCACCGACAAGCGCAAGGTGCGTCCCGCTCAGGCCTGCAGCTGCAACCGCGTCCGTCGAGCTGACCTGCCTCCCTTGCCCCCTCAGGACGAGCTGTTCGCCATCGTCGACGACCTCGACCTCCGCGGCACCCTCCCCGTCGGCAGAGCCGTCACAAAGTACGACTTGAGCGAGCAGATCCGCGCCGAGCTCAAGGCCAACCGCTCGGCGCGCGAGGACTCGCGCTTCGAGGGGCTCTGGGCTCACATGCCCGAGTCCAAGAAGCCGTCGTCCCTCCTCCGCAACGCCGAGAAGACGCACGACGGCCACGACCTCGTCACGCTCGGCGGCGACCTGCACCCGAGCAACGACAGCCCGCGCAAGAGCCTCGACCAGCTGTACCACGAGAGCGACGCGTCGCCCGAGGCCGCTGCCGACGCCGGCGCCGAGGTCCTCACGACCCTGCACGACGCCATCCTGCAGGGTCCCAAGCACATCGTCGACTCGCTCCTCCACCGCGGCCTCGACGGCGTCGCCGACGACCTCGCCCTCGTCCCCGTCACCAACTCGCTCCGCCGCCGCGCGAGCAAGTCGCTCGCGCTCGTCGCCCGCCGCGGCTCGACGAGCTTGCGGCACGCCGCGCACGAGACGGTCGGCCTCGTCGAGGAGGCTCAGGTCAAGTTGAGCCAGCCCTGGGTCGTCGTCGGCGGCATCCTCGCCGCCGAGCTCGCCTTCATCGTGTACGAGGCCGTGCCCTGGGTCGACAAGGTGCGTCTCGCCATTTCCTCGCCCTCCCTGGTAGTCGCTTCAGCTTGCTGACTCGCGCTTGCTCGCCCGCAGCACTACGGCCCGCACGAGTGGCTCCACCGCTCGTCGACGCCGAGCTTCACCCTCCACCTCCCCGTCCTCTCGGTCCTCCTGCACCGCACCTTCTTCGCCGCCCTCCTCCTGTGGGTCGTCGGCACCTACCTTCTCCCGCTCGCGCTCGCCACCATCTTCTCGTTCCCGACGCACGCCGACCGCCGCATCCGCCGTCACGGCCGCGCGTCCGGCCACTCGCTCGCCCACCTCGCGCCGCCCAACCCGCTCATCTTCAGCCTGGCGCGCCTCGCCCTCGCCCTTCTGCGCGGCTACGTCCTCGCGCCA
>Ga0308170_10001551_pt1 | contig 21467 bp, 19 predicted proteins | sample PhyBR2_2_FD_202136 | JGI IMG/M metagenome (GOLD analysis project Ga0308170, IMG submission 202136) | Phyllosphere microbial communities from UC Gill Tract Community Farm, Albany, California, United States - DLSLSB.R2 | ecosystem: Host-associated > Plants > Phyllosphere > Unclassified | place...
GTCGGACCACCTGGATTCGTTCCTGCTCGAGCGCGACCTCCACGATGCCGTGGAGTACAACCAGCTCGCACTGGTCTATCAACCGAAGGTCGACCTGTCCAGCCATAAAGTGGTGGGCCTGGAAGCGCTCGTGCGCTGGAACCACCCGACACGCGGCCAGAATGGTCCGACTGCATTTATCCCCATCGCCGAACGCAGCAACCAGATCATCGGGATCGATCGCTGGGTCATGCGCACCGTCATTGCCGAGCAGGCGCGATGGCAGAATGCGGGCCGGTCGCGGCTGCCGATCGCGATCAATCTCTCAATCGCGGATATCCTGTCGCCCAACCTGACGGACTATGTGCTGCAATTGCTCGATGAATACCACGTGGCACCCGACGCGCTGGAAATCGAGCTGACGGAGTCGAGCATCATGCGCGAACTCGAGCTGACCCAGACCGTATTGAAGGGCCTGAACGACAATGGCATCCTGACCTCGCTGGACGACTTCGGTACCGGTTTTTCGTCACTCAGTTACTTGCGTCAGTTGCCGTTGCAGTGCCTGAAAATCGATAAGTCGTTCACGCAAAATCTCCTGGAAGATCCAAATGCCGAGAAGGTGACCGAGGCGATCATCGCCATGGGCCTTGCCTTGAAAATGACGCTGGTGGCCGAAGGCATCGAGACGCAGAGCCAGATGAACTGGATGCTCAACCATGGTTGCCACATCGGTCAGGGCTATTTCTTCAGCCCGCCCGTGCCGATGCAGGATATACACCATGTCATCGACCGGGTCGAGCTGCAGTTCAGTGCCTGAGCCAGGCGCATCGGCCGGCGTCCCGCCAGCCCTTCAGTTTTTCTTCTGCGCCGCGATCCAGCGATCGGTTGCTGCTTCCAGCACGTCGAGCGGCACCGCGCCGTGCGACAGCACCTCGTTGTGGAAGGCGCGCAGGTCGAAGTCCTTGCCCAGCGTCTTTTCAGCGCGGGCGCGCAGTTCGCGCAGCTTGAGTTCACCGATCTTGTAGCTGAGCGCCTGGCCCGGCACCGCGATATAGCGCTCGACTTCCTGCACCGCCGTTACTTCGTTTTGCGGCACGTTGTCCATGAAGTAGGCGATGGCCTGTTCGCGTGTCCAGCCTTTCTCGTGAATGCCGGTGTCGACCACCAGGCGCACGCCGCGCCAGATCTCGGCCGTCAGGCGCCCGATCCACTGCCACGGATCGTCATACATGCCGATTTCCTGGCCCAGCATTTCGCTGTACAGGCCCCAGCCTTCCGAGAACGCGGTGCTGCCGCCAAAGCGGCGGAAGGCCGGCAGGCCGGTCGTTTCCTGCGCCAGGCTGCGCTCGAAGTGGTGGCCGGGAATCGCTTCGTGCAGGAAGAACGCATTGGTGGTGAAGCGCGTGCGTGTCTCGGGCTTGTAGGCGTTGTAATAGAAGATGCCGGGCCGCTTGCCGTCGACCGAGCCGCGCTGGTACGACGCCGGCGCTGCGCTCACTTCGCGGAATGCTTCGACCGGTCGGATTTCAAACGGCGCCTTCGGCACATTCGCGAACAGCTGGCCCACCTTGGCCTCGACCTGCGGTCGCACGCCTTCATAGGCGGCCTGGATTTCCTCGCGCGACTTGAAGCGCAGCTCGGGCGCATTGTTCAGGTGGTCAAAAAATTGCCTGAGCGTGCCCTTGAAGCCCACGCGGACCTTGGCTTCTTCGAACTGGGCGCGGATGCGCGCCACTTCCGACAAGCCAATGTCGTGGATCTGCGCCGGCGTCAGGTCGGTCGTGGTCGACTGGCGCGCGCGGAACGCATACCACTCCTTGCCACCGGGCAGGGCGCCAATGCCGGCCGTCGTGCGGCCAGCCGGCAGGTAGATGTCACGCATGAACGCGAGCAGCTTGCGGTTGGCCGGCGCGAGCTGTTCGCGCACCAGCTTGCCGTACGCGTCGGTCAAGCGCGCCTTGTCAACGGCGCTGAACGAGGCCGGGAACTTTTTCACCGGGCCCATATAGGTACTGGTCGCCAGATCGTCGCTGCCGACACTCTCGAGCTGCGGCAAGACGCGGCTGATCAGGGCCTTCGGCATCACGATGCCCTGCTTGATACCGAGGCGCATGTCGGCAATCACGTTGTCGACCGCCGGAGCGTAGCCGGCGGCGCGCGCCAGCCAGTTGTCGTAATCCTGGACGGTCTGGAACGGCTGCGTCGAAGCGCCTGAACCCAGTTGGGCCATCATCAGGTGCAGACCCGAGAACTGGTCCACCGGCACCAGGTCGGACGGGAAACGCAGGCCGTCGAGTACCTGCTGCAGGCGGTAGCGCAGCAGATCGTAGCTGATGCGGTCTTCGGCCGGCAGTGGCGCCGGATCGAATTTGGCGCTGGCGGCGAGGTATTTTTCCGACAGCGCGCGGCTTTGCTTGCGCTCCTCGGCCGATGAGACGGGGCCGAAGCGGTCGTTGTAGCGCGCGTCGCCGTTGAAGGTCGCGGCGATCGGATTTTCCCGCAGATAGTCTTCCCAGTATTCGGCGTACAGCTGGTTCATTTTCTCCGGCGTGGCCGGCGTTTTGACCTGGGCCATGGCGGGGAGGGCGGCGCACAGCAGGGTGCACAGGAGCAGGGGAAGCGAGCGGGTCATGGGGTCTCGTGGTGGTCGGGGCGATGCAAGAATAACATGGGGCTGCCGGGGAATGAGCGCGCAGCAGCGCGGGTTGGTCCGCGGTTTGACCCGTCGTTGTCGTCGCATGACAGCGATGACACGACCTGCCTTCGGTACACTCGATGCACGTACAACCGCGGAGCACGACATCATGATGAACAGTTTGCCGGATCAATTTCATGCGCTGGTCATCGGCGCCTCGGGGACGATCGGTGCGGCCTTTGTCGATCTGCTGGAACAGTCGCCGCGTTGCGCCTCAGTGCGGGGGCTGCACCGCCAGTCAGCACCCGCGATCGATTTCGCGGACGAGGCCAGTGTTGCCGACGCGGCGCAGGCGCTTGCCGGCGGGCCGCGCTACCACCTGATCGTGAATGCGACCGGTGTGCTGCACGACGGCGCGACGATGCCCGAGAAGCGCCTGGCCGACCTGAACTACCCGCAGATGCAGGCGACCTTCATGGCGAACACCTTTGGTCCTGCGCTGGTGATGCGCCATTTCGCGCCGTTGCTGGCAGGCGAGCGCGCCATCATGGCGATGTTGTCCGCCAAGGTGGGCAGCATCGGCGACAACCGCCTGGGTGGCTGGTACAGCTACCGCGCTTCGAAGGCGGCCCTGAACATGCTCATAAAAACTGCGGCGATCGAAGTCGCGCGTACGCAGAAGAACAGTGTGCTGGTCGCCCTGCATCCGGGGACCGTGAATTCACGGCTGTCGAAACCGTTCCGGGGCGAGATCATCGGGCGACCTGCCCAGGCCGCTGCTACCGACATGCTGCAGGTACTCGATGCGCTGACGCCGGCCGACAGCGGTTCGTTCAGATCGTACAACGGCGCCGAATTGCCCTGGTAGGGCCGGTCAGCCCGTCAGCTGCGCCACCGGCACTGTCGTCTCGATGCGCAAGGCGCCATCGGGACCGCGGGTGGCGATGACGATATCGCCCTGTTCGACATACTTGCCGACCAGCGTGCGGATGTTCACGTCATGGGTCACCAGCACCAGGTTGCCGGGCTCCTTGTATCCCGCCAGATAGACGCGCAGCTGCGTCAGCTTGCGCTCGCGCGCCGCATCGTCGTCCTGGAACATCGAATCGACCATCTCGCTGGGTTCGACCCGGCCGAACGCAAGCCGGGCGGTGTCGATGCAGCGGCACCAGCGGCTCGACAGCACTGGGCCGACCGGCACCCCATGCTTGCGAAAGGCTGCCCCGATGCTGGTGGCATCCGCGCGCCCCGACTGCGATAGATTACGCTGGGTGCTGCACACGCCGGGTTTGAAACTGGGCGGATCGCCGATGCCTGGCACCGTCGCAGCGTGGCGCATCAGGATGACGTACCCGCCGCTCTGGAGCAGCGGCCATGGTGATGGGGCAGCCCCGGCAACGGGCGCTGCGCATGCCGCCAGTACGGCGAGAAAGTGGCGTCGGTCCATGGGGGCTCCTGTTGGCGGGGCTGGTTGAATGATCAGATGGTGCGCATCACGCTGTTAAAAATCATTTTCCTGGCGCATCCAGGAAGAAAATGGCGTAGACCTTGGCGCCGGATTTCTCGGTCGGCTTGTCGATCTGGATCTGCGCGCAATCCTGCGCCACCAGGCTGCGCCAGTTGACGACGCCTGCATTGGCAAACACCGAATTGACCTTGCACGCCAGGCTCATGTCGAGCGCCAGGCGGGCATTGCGCTGCTCTGTTTTTGCGTAGTTGACGCCGCGGATCTCGATGCCGAAGGCGCTCATCCATGGTTCCCACAAGCCCAGTTCCACACCCTGCGCCATACGGCCCAGCATGGTCTCCAGCGACAAGCCCTTCTTGACGACGGCGCGCAGCAATGCCAGTGACGGTGCTTCGCGAATGTCGGTGCTGTGCTTGCCCGCGCCGCTGTCGCCGATGGCCTTCAGCTCCTTCGAAAAGGCGGCGTCGCGCTCGGTGTAGTCGCGCATGCGCTGGTAGAACTCGACGTCCAGGAAGGGATTTTCTGCCCGGCCGGCGGGTGTCTCGGCTGGCTGGCGGGCGAAAGGCTGTTTTTTATTGGTCATGGCATTGGCTTCGGAGTTTAAGGGCGAAGCATACCACTGTGGGCCATACGGGTTGCATGCAACAGGGATGCGGTTGCACCCCTGAACGCGTTCCCGGCCTTTGCAAGGAGGAGCGCAGCCGCTTAGTCCTTGCGCTCCCTGAATTCGCCCTCGATCACCATGTCGTCGTTGCGCTCAGACGGGCGCCGGCCAGGCATGAACTTGAAGAACGACGAGGACACCCGGTCGAACAGGGTTTTGCGCAACCAGGGGAAGGCAACAAGAAAGGTCGTCACAAATCCGGTGAACAGGGCGGGCACGTACTCGCCTTGCCACACGAAGTGCAGCAGGCAGAGTGCGACCAGGGTCACCATGAGTGGCCGACGGACAGGCTTGGGCAGCAGCCCGACGAGGCGCAGCTTGCCCTGGCTAACCGAAGGAAACCTGGCAAACAGAATACCAAGCAGCAAGCCGGCCACGAACCGGCCCGTGCCGAGGTACTCGGCCACGACCCCGATCACGAGGTAGCCGGTATAGGTGATCGTGCCAGCCAGCACTGCCAGCAGCGCTACCACCAGAGCAAGCACCAGTTTTGGCTTGCCGATGGCCATTTTGACGAGAAAGCCGAGGATTTGAGTACTCCTGCAAATAAATAGGGAAAGATTGTCGCAAATTCTAACAGCCCGCCAATGAGGTCATCCTTAAGCCGCGCGCGCGAGCAGCCCGTGTTTACCCGCCAGCGATCGCGCGCAGGGCAATCCCCGTGATGTAGGCGCCGTAGGTGCCCAGTGCATAGCCCAGCACAGCGAGCAAGACGCCGACCGGCGCGAGCGCCGGGTGGAAAGCGCTGGCAACCACCGGCGCCGATGCTGCTGCGCCGATATTGGCTTGCGAGCCGACCGCCATCATGAACAGTGGCGCACGGATCAGCTTGGCCATCAGGATCATCAAGCCGCCGTGGAACGCGATCCAGATCAGGCCCAGCAGGAACAACCAAGGGCGATCGACCAGGGCGCTCAGGTCCATCTGCATGCCGATCGTGGCCACCAGCACGTACAGCATCACTGACCCGATGCGCGACGCGCCGGCGCCTTCGAACGTGCGGGCCTTCGTAAAGCTGAGCAGCAAGCCAATGGTCGTGGCGATCACGACGATCCAGAAAAAGCCTGACGTCAGGCTGTAGTCCTGCAGGCGCCATTCGGCCGGCAGGGACGTGATCCACCCGACCAGCAGCTCCGACATGAAATGCGACAGGCCTGTTGCGCCCAGGCCAATGGCAAGAATCACCATGATGTCGGCCAGGGTCGGGATCCGTGCGTGCTGCGCCTGGTATTGCTCGATGCTGTCACGCAGGCGGTTCAGCGCCGTGAGGTCAGCGCCTGTCCAGCGATCGAATACCTGGGCCCGGCTGGCAAGGAACAGCAACACGGCCGTCCACAAATTACCGACCAGCACATCGACCGCGACGAACTGGCCGAACATCGTGGCATCGACGTTGAAGACTTCGCGCATCGCGGCCTGATTGGCGCCGCCGCCAATCCAGGAGCCGGCCACCGTGGTCATGCCGCGCCAGGTGTCGCCGGCCACTGTCTCGGGATGGATTACGCGCATGGCCTCGAACGACACCAGCGCGCCGAGCATGACGCCGACCGTGCCGGTCAGGAACATGATGATTGCCTTGGGGCCGAGCCGCACGATCGCCTTGAAGTCGATTGCCACGCACAGCAGCACCAGAGAACTGGGCAGCAGGTAATCGCGCGCCATCGGGTACAGGCGTGAGGCTGCGCCGTCGATGACGCCGAGCGTGTTCAGCAGCGAAGGCAGCAGGTAGCACAGCAGCAGGGCGGGTACATAGCTGTAGAACTTTTTCCAGAAACCGTCCGGGCGCGCTGCGGTCCACAGGACGGTACCGAGTATGGCGGCAAGCATGCCGAAGACGACGGCATCGTTAGTAATCATGGCAGCAGAAACAGGCGGCATGCGCGCTCCAGGTTATTCGCGTCAGGGACCAATGACGGGCATGCAGCGTGCATCGCATTGGTCGAAGAGCAACGAGTATCGCCGGGTGCAAGGGTGTCGTCAACGTCATGGACGTTGTCAGCCACCAGCGTCAGTACAGACGCGAAACCTGCCTCATGCTGTCGTGGAGCTGCTTGTCGTACTGGTTGACTGTGCCGTCTTCGCGCGAAAGGCGGTGGATGGTGTCAGGACCAGCACCGCATCTACTGGGGAATCAACACCTTTCCGATGACATGAATGACGCCGTTGCTGGCGCGAACGTCCGTTGCCAGGATGGCGGCCGGAACGGCCGTGGTGTCGGTGATCGTCAGATTGCGGTTGATCGTGATGGTCTGGGCCGGGACCGTCGACCCGTCGAGGGCTGTCGTCGCCAGCGTGGCCACCGGTGTGCCAAACGGTATGGCGCCAGACAGGACCTGTGCCGGCAACACGTGATAGGTCAGGACCGTTGTGAGCTGTGACGTTGTCAGGCCCGTGGGCGCCGAGGCGAATGCGGTGTTGTTGGGTGCGAAGACGGTGAACGGGCCGCTTCCGCTGAGGGCAGGGGCCAGGCCGGTTGCCACGACGGCGCCGACGAGCGCGCTGAAGGATGCGGGATTGGTCTGGGCCATTTGCACGACATTGAGCACGCCGGGTGGTATCAGCACCTTGTCGATCCCGTGGATGATGCCGTTGTCGGCGTACATATTGGCCGTCGTCACGCTGGCCCTGGCCAGCACGGCGTCAGTGAACGCGACGCCGGAAGAGGTGTTCAGTGTGAGCCGGACAGCTGCGCCGTCGAAGACGTAGGCCGTCGGCAGGGTGGCGCCGGCGGTGCCCAGCGCCGCTGAAGACCTGGCGCCGGGGAGTACGTGGTAGCGCAGGATCTTGCCCAGGTCGGCCGCGGGCAGTGCTGCCACCATGGCGCCGGCATTGGTGAAGCCGAGTTGTGTCGCCAGTGCGCCGAAGGCCGCGTCGGTGGGCGCCAGCACCGTCAGGTCGGCATTCGCGGCGGTCAATGTACTGGCAAGGCCTGCCTTGTCGACTGCCGCCAGCAATGCGGTAAAACCGTTCCGTTGGGCGACCTCGGCCACATTGCCAAGATCGTCGTCACTGCTGCCACAGGACGACAGAAGAACCGCCAGACTCAACGCACCAAGCCACTTCAAGACCGATCTCATGGTTGCACCTCCGGGATGAACGTCTTTTTTGGACTGATGTTCATCCGCTGGAGTTCCCCTTCAGCGTGCAACCGATGGTCAGGATCAACCGGTTGAGATTAACCCGACCGTGCCCGGCTTACGTCGATTCCGGACGCGAGGGCAGCTTCCAGTCCGGGCGGATGAAGTGGCAGGTATAGCCGTTCGGAATGCGTTCCAGATAATCCTGGTGTTCCGGTTCAGCTTCCCAGAACGGTCCTGCTGGAGCGATCTCGGTGACCGCCTTGCCGGGCCAGAGGCCGGATGCGTCGACGTCGGCAATGGTCTGCTCGGCCATCTGCTTTTGCGCGTCGTCGAGATAATAGATGGCCGAGCGATAGCTCATGCCCCGGTCATTGCCCTGGCGGTTCGGGGTGGTCGGATCGTGGATCTGGAAGAAGAATTCGAGAATCCGGCGATAGCTGATCTTCGTGGGATCGAACACCAGTTCGAGCGCTTCAGCGTGCGTGCCATGGTTGCGGTAGGTTGCATTGGGTACGTCGCCGCCGGTATAGCCGACGCGCGTGGACAGCACGCCAGGCATGCGGCGCAGCAAGTCTTCCATGCCCCAGAAGCAGCCGCCGGCCAGGATTGCGGTTTCAGTTTGTTGTGTCATTGATGTCCTTTGCTTGGATAAACAGGTGGGCTGAACGTGCGTGCCGATCAGCCAGTCGATTGTGGCAAGTGTAAATGCAAGTCGGGTGCAGCGTCGTTTGCATCGCGTGCGTGTGACAGTCCGGCCGCAGCATTGGCGTGGCCGCCGGCCAGTGCGCTCAGAATCAGCTGCGCGGCTTCCGCCGGCGCATCCCAATGCGGGAAATGGCCGCAGCGCTCGAACCAGTGCAGTTGGGCATCCGGGAACAGGGCCAGTGCCCGCCTGGCCTGCCACGGGAAGCAGACCCGGTCACGTCGTCCCCAGCCAATGACGAGCGGCTGCGTGATGCTGTTGCGGGGCGCGCCTTGCTGCTCCTCGCCATACGCGAGCTGGGCCAGCAGCTCGTCAAACGCCGCTGAGGCCACATAGCTGCACAATTCATCGGTCACGACGTCCGGCGCCAGCTTCGTTGGCCGGGAAGAGAATTGGGCCAGTAACAGCGCGCGGCCAACCGGGTTGGCGCAGACCGCCGGCAACACGGGGCGCAGCAGCCGCAACAGCCGGATCGACAGGTAGATCGAGCTGAAGAACGCGTGCCGCTCCCAGCCCTGCCAGAAGCCGCCCGGATTGAGCGCCACCACGCCGCCAACGACGCCACCGCGCCGTGCCAGTTCCAGCACCAGCCGCGCCCCCATCGAGCTGCCGACTGCGTCGATGCCGGTCAAGCCCTGGGCGTGGAGGAAGGCCGCCGTTTCATCCGCCAAAGTGCGGATCGAGGTTTCGCCGGCCAGCTTTGGCGTCTGGCCAAAGCCGGGCAGGTCTACCGCGATGACTTCACGCCTGGCCGCGAGATCGGCCAGGATGGGATTCCAGCTTTGCCAGTGACCACCAAGGCCATGAATCAGAAGCAATGGTTTGCCGTTGCCGCAGCGAATGTGATGCATGATCGATCCTCTCACCGCACGGTGTGCGTATGCGGCAAGCGTACCGCAGCGGGCGTAATCACTGCGTCCGGCAGGATTCTTGCCAACGGTCAGGTTTCGGTCGCCAGCCCTGAACGGCGGACGCACGCAGGTAGCTGTCATTACACTCAAGCGTTATCATTACGTCCATGATGATCGACGACTGAATACCGGAGCAATGCATGAACGTGAAGGCTATTTTGCGCGGTGCAATTGCAGCCGCTGCGCTTGTGGCGCTGACCCTGCCCGCGCGGGCCGATACCGGCATCGACTATGCCGAGGCGCTGCGCCGGATGCAAACCAGTGCGGGTGCGGTGAATGGCGCCCGGCTCGATTTCCAGGCCAGGCAATTGCAGGCCGAGGCGCTGCGCCGCATCGACGGCCCGGATGTGCGCCTGTCCGGCTTTGCCGGGAGGGTCTCGACCACGCTCAGCGTGGACACCGGCGCCATTGCGCAGCTGGCCAACCCGGTGCTCGACTCGCTGCCGCCGCTGCCAGCCCTGAACCTGCCGGAGATTCCGCCGGCCATCAATGTCGACCGCGTGTTCAACGTGCATTCGCTTGGCCTGAACACGGTCTGGCCGCTCTACACGGGCGGGCGCCTCGATGCGGTCAAGCAGATCGCCGCTGGCCGCGCGGACGAAGCCCATGCGAGCGTGCAGGCGGCCGTGGACGATGCCTCGATCCAGCTGGCGCAGCGCTATTTCACGGTGCAACTTGCCGCCAAGGCCAGCCAGTTGCGCAGCTCGGCGGCAGAGCTTGCCAAAGAACACCAGCGCATGGCGCGCAAGATGGAGCGTAGCGGGCTGATCGCAAAGGTCGAGCGCCTGGAAGCCGATGTCGCCGTCGACAATGCGGTCAGGGAAGCGGCAAAGGCGGGCAGCGACCTCGAGATCGCGCAGCTCGCGCTGCGCCGCCTGCTCGACGCGCAGGGCGTCGTCACGCCGACCACGCCGCTGTTCGTGCATGCCGAGTCGCCCGGCTCGCTGGCCTCGTTCATCGATGCGGCCATGGCGTCGAACGCGGCCTGGAAACAAATTGCAGGCAAGCGCAAGCAGGCGGAGGGCGCCCTGCAACTGCAGGGCCGGGAATTCAGCCCGACCGTCATCGGGATCGCCAACTATAACCTCAACCGTGGCAGCTCCAGCCGCGCCAACTGGCTGGTCGGGGTGTCGGTCAGCGTCCCGCTGGTCGAGCGCATCGACCGCGCAAAAATGACCGCCGCCGCCCGGCTCGAGCAGCAGCGCGTCGAGGTCGCGGCAGAACAGGCCGGGCGCGATATCCCGACCCTGGCTGAAAGCCAGTGGCGCACCATGGAGGATGCCCGCCAGCGTTACCTGGCGATGGGGTCCGCAATCGAACTGGCAGCCGAGACGCAGCGCCTGGCGCAGGTGGGGTTCCAGAACGGGCAGGCCACGTCGACCGACGTTGCCGACGCGTCGCTCAACTACACCAAAACGTCCCTCGAGCGCGCCCAGGCCGGCTACGACTACGTCATGGCGCTGGCCAGGTTGCTCGGCACCAGCGGCGAGCCTGAGCGCCTGAGCGCGCTGTCCCGGACCGCCACGCATATCGTCGACCTCACGAAAGAATAAGCATCATGGCAAAACCTTCCACCAAAGGCCTGCTTGCCGGCGGTACCGGCATCGTCATTTTCGCCCTGCTCGGCTGGGGCCTGTACCTGGCGTTCCAGCCGGTGCGCGATCCGCTCCAGGGCCAGATCGAGGCGCAGGAAATCAATGTGTCGTCGAAGGTGCCGGGCCGGGTTGGCCAGGTCCATGTGCAACTGGGCCAGCGTGTCGCCCGCGGCGATCTTCTGTTCGAGCTCGACAGCCCCGAGGTACGGGCCAAGGTGGCGCAGGCCGAAGCCGCGCGCGACGCGGCGCGCGCGACCAGCCAGAAGGTGCAGGCCGGCGCGCGGCCGGAAGAAATCGTCGCCGCGCGCGCCAACTGGGAGCGCGCCGAGGCGGGCGCGAGGCTCGCCAGGGTCACGTTCGAGCGCATCGGGGCGATGTATGCCGAAGGCGTTGTCGCGCGCCAGAAACGCGACGAGGCCGAAGCCCAGGCGCGCTCGGCGAGCGAGCTGGCCACCGCGGCCCGCGCCCAATACGCGCTGGCGCGCCAGGGGGCCCGTGCCGAAGACCGTCAGGCCGCCGAGGCACAGGCGCGGCAAGTGGCCGGCGCAGCGGATGAAGCAGGCGCCGCGCTCGACGAGACGCGCATCACGGCGCCCGCCGCGGGCGAGGTGACCAAGCTCGCGATCCAGGCCGGCGAGCTGGCGCCGCAGGGCTTCCCCGTCATTACCCTGGTCGACCTGGCCGATGTCTGGGCCGTGGTGGCCGTGCGCGAAGATGCATTCAAGGCGTATGCGCAGGGTTCGGTGCACCAGGCCACCATCCCCGCGCTCAACACACGGGTCCAGTTCAAGGCCACCACGGTGTCCGCCTTGCCGGCCTTCGCCACCTGGCGCGCGGCGCGTCCGGGCGGCACCGATCTGCGCACCTTCGAGGTCAGGCTGCGCCCGACTGCCCCGGTGCCCGGACTGCGCCCGGGGATGACGGTCGTGTTCGACCACTGAGCGCGGCCGATGACCCGATCCGGCAACGCCATCGCATCGTCCTTGCGGCGCGAATGGGCACGCCTGCGCGCCGATCCATGGGATATCGCCATGCTGGGGGCGATCCCGCTCGCGCTCTATCTGCTGACATGGTGGACCTTCTCGGCCGGCGTGGCACGCGACCTGCCGCTGGTGGTGCATGACCGCGACCATACCGTTGTCTCGCGCAATCTCGTCCGCATGCTCGACGCCTCGCCCGGACTGAACGTGGTGCTCGTCGCAGATAACGAGGCCGAGGCGCTGCGCCTGATCCGCGCGCGCCAGGCATTCGGCCTGGTGTCGATTCCCGCAGATCTGCAGGAATCGGTGCTTGCGGGCCGGGGCGCCAAGATCCAGTGGGCCTATAACGCCCAGTTCTCGGCGCATTCGGGCAGCATGACGCGCGACGTGCGCGCCGTGGTGGCCACCCTGTCGGCGGGCATCGAACTGCAAGCGCGCGCGCGCCGCGGCGCCAGTCCCGGCCAGGCCGGCGTGCAGATCGAGCCTGTGCAAACCCGCATCAGCACGCTGTTCAATGAAAACGGCAGCTACATCCCGTCGCTTGCGCTGCCGGTGACCTTTACGCTATTGCATATGTTCGTGACGCTGGCGGCGGTGACGGCGATTGGCCGCGAATTTCGCGCCGCCACCGTGCCCGACTGGCTGGCCGCCGCCCACGGCAAGCCGGCTGTGGCCATGCTGGGGAAATTGCTCATTCCCTGCGCCTGCTTCGCCGTGCATGCGCTGTTGCTGTTCGTGCTGTTCGGCGTCGTGCTGCGCTGGCCGGTGCAGGGGAGCGCCACGGCCATGCTGGCAGGCACCGCTCTTTTCATCACGGCCTGCCTCGCGCTTGGCGCGGCGATCGCCGTCTTCACCTCATCGCTGCGCGCGGCGCTGTCGGCCAGCGCCTTCATCACGGCGCCCGCGTTCGCGTTCGCCGGCCAGGGCTTTCCGCTGCTGTCGATGCCGCTGAGCGCGCGCATCTGGGCCGAATCCCTGCCGCTGACCCATTATCTGCAAATGTTGAACAACACCTGGACCGGCGGCGCGCCGCTGCGCTACAACCTGACGCACCTGGCGATCCTGCTGGCCTTTACCCTCGGCCTGGGCGTAGCTGCCTGGCTGCGCCTGGCGCGCCGCATGCACCAGCCTGCCACGTGGGGCAAGCAATGAGCGCCCCGCGCCGCGCCTGGGGCGCGTTCGTGCTGACCTGGCAAGCTATTCTGCGCGACAAGGCGGCGCTGCTGCTGTTTTTCATTTCCGGCATCATCTATTCGTTTTTCTATCCGCTGCCCTATAGTACCGAGACAGTGCGCCGGGTGCCTGTCGCGGTGGTCGACCAGGACCAGTCGACCCTGTCGCGCCAGCTGATCCGCTATGCCGGGGCGCACCCCGGCCTGGTCGTGGCCGGCGTCAGCACGCGGCCGGAAGATGCGCAGGCGCTGATCTGGCAGGGCAAGGCTGCCGGCGCGCTGTTCATTCCCGCCGACTTCAGCCGCAAGGTGCTGGCCGGCATGCAGCCCGAAGTGGAAGTCAGTGGCCACGGTTCCTATCCTTTGCTGAACAAGGTGGTCCTGAACGGCCTGGCCGAGGTCGCCGGCACGGTGTCCGCAGGCATCGAACTCAAGCGTCTGGGGGCGGCGACCCCGTCCGGCACGCAGGCCGAGGCGGCGCGCCAGCCGCTGGCCGTCGAGGCGCTACCCCTGTTCAATGTGCGCGAAGGCTATGCCTCGTATGTCGTGCCTGGCGTCATGGTGCTGGTCATGCAGCAAACCTTTTTGCTCGGGATCGGGCTGTTGTTCGGCAGCTGGGCGAGCGACAAATCCTTCCCTTACGACCAGGACGTGGCCTCGTATTGCGGCGCCCTGAGTGCGTTTGCGCTGGTCGTGGTGCTCAATGCGCTCTACTTTTTTGGCTTCGTCTTCTGGTGGCAGGATTATCCGCGCGGCGGCAACCTGGTGGGCACGGCCGTCCTGACCCTGCTGTTCGCCTACAGCGTGGCGGCATTGGGCATGTTGATCGGCATGTTCTTCCGCACCCGCGAGCGCAGCATGCAGCTGCTCGTTGCCACCTCCTTGCCCATCATGTTCCTGTCGGGCCTGACCTGGCCGGCAAGCGCCATCCCGCTGCCGCTGCGCGCACTCGGTGCGCTGTTGCCGTCGACTGCGGCGATCCAGGGCTTTGTCGCCACCAACCAGATGGGCGCCTCGCTGCACGAGGTGCGCATGGAGCTTGCCATGCTGCTCGGCCTGGTGCTGGTGTTCGCGGTTGTCGGCCTGGTCAAATGGGGGCGCATGCCCGCGCGTCGGTAGCAGGCGCCGGCGCGGCGCCGTTAGTCGAGCTTCAGCCAGATCTCGTTGCGCCGCATGAACCATGGCGTCATCGGGCCGTTGTAGCGCGACAGCACCGGTTCGCCGGTCCAGCGGATATCGGCTGCACGCAGCGCCGCCTGGAGTTCGGCCAGGTGCTGGTCATAATTGGCTTGCGACCAGAAGCCGGAATACCGGATCACCGCCACCTGTGTGGGCGGCACTTCGCGCAGCCTGATGCTCGGATCGAGCGGCAGCGGCGCATTGTCCATATTGATATCCTTGGGCAGGACAAATTGCACCAGGATACCGTCGGGAACCGTGCTCTGGGTGACGGGCGCCGTCATGTCCAGCTTGGCCGGGACCGGCGCCTGCGTCACCGGGGCGGTCATGGCAAGCTTGCGTTCGCCCTTGTTCTTGCCAAAGATATAGCCGGCCAAAATGGGAAAGGCACGGTTCCCCGCATCGTCGGCGGGCGGCGGCATCACCACCTCGGCGACGGTGTAGGCCCCGTACTGGCGAATCTCGAATGTGGGGTAGGACCGCACAATGGAGTAGGCCGGTTCTTCGACCGCGTGGCTGGCTGCGGGCAACAGCGCCAGCGCCAGCCCCACGACGCAGGCAAGGCCCATCAACTGTCGTGTGCGCCTTGGCCGGGCAGCGCGGCGGGATGGTCGGGTGGGGGCAGTCATGGCGCGCTTTCCTCGGACAGTGGGCATGGCAAAAGCATACACTTTTACCGGCGCGGCGCCGGGTCTGCAGGACATCAAGAGGCGTGGCGTTTCAGGCGCGCGTAGCCGATGACCTGAACAACGCCGATGGCAAGCAGGCTTGCGAGTCGACTGCCCAGGCTGCTGGTCGCGCGCATCGCCAGACGGCTTTGACGGTGAGCGCGACCAGGCGATTCATGGCGCGGCCGAGAAGGACGCGTGGGAGGGGAACTTTTTGTGCATCCACTCGCGGTTCAGCTGCAACGCGGTGACGACGTCCTGCGGCAAGCTCTCGAGAATGGCCGGATCGTCGCTCGGTGTGTCGGCCAGCAGGCCGGCCAGATGGATGATTGCCCCGAGTTTGCTGAACGGGTGGGCGGCCATTGGATCGGATGCGCTTTCTAATGCGTTCACGATGACGACTGGGAAATTCCAGCGACGACAAAGTTCGGCCGTAATGTGCCCCTCCGAAAAGCCCAGCAGTCGCGTTTCGCGTTCCCACCGTCCGCCCGGCAGGTGGGGTTGCTCCTCGATCTCGGCAAACGTTGCCGGCGCCGCCTGGTAGATCAGCAGTTCGCCAAGCCGCATCATCATGCCTGCGAGCCAGGCATCCTGGCCATCGTCGCCCAGGCAGACGGCCAGCCACTTGGCGTAGCCGGCGCAGGCCATGCTGCTTTTCCAGAACTCGTCGCTGTCGAGGCCCGGCAGGTCCGGGAAGGTTTCGGCGAAACAGGCAGCCAGGGCCAGGGTGCGCACGTGCCCAAGGCCGGCCATGGCGATGGCATCGTCGAGTGACGTGACACCACGCGCGACGCCGAAGCGGGCGCTGTTGGCCAGGCGCATCAGTTTGGCAGTGAGGGCGGGGTCGCGTGCAATGATCGCGCTGATTTGGGTGGCCGACGCATCCTCGTCATCGAGGGTTTTGATCAATGCGTGGGCGACCTCTGAAATGACAGGCAACTTTACTGCTTGAAAAAAAGACGATAACTCGCTCATGACGATTCTCCAACGGAACATCGCCGCTGCGACAGGTTGACGGTCGCGCGATGGGTGACATTGAAATTTCACGATAGCATAATTGTTTCCCTTGGGAACTGATCAGGGAAATTATTTCCTGGACCGGACACAAGGATAGCGGAGGTCAGAAAGCCCGCTTGGTCTAGTCTATGCGGTGAGGACCTTTGCGGCCAGCGTCGCCGCGATAACGCACGCACTTGACCTTGGTATGACGGTGTTCGTAGCCAGCCAGTTGTTACCTGGCGGCTGCGCCAAGAGCTTTTGCCCGCGAAGGGTTTTCCTGCCTGTAAGTACGTTTCGGGTGAATGACCAACCGCTCGACCAGGTCTTCCAGCGCTTTGCTATGGTACAGGTCCATGCACTTCAGGAAATCGAACCTGACTCCCTTGATTTCCGATTCGACAAGCGGATGGGAATAGTCCCGAGCCAGATAGCGGTCCACCAGCGACTTGACCGCATCGGGACTTTTCTCCATATCGAAGTAGGTCCAATCACGCAAGGCACTGGCACTGCTTCCAGCATCAGTGGCCGCACCCGTGTCATTCCGGTAAGCCTGTGTCATACAGGTTGCCAGCACCATGTCCTTATAATTTTGCGCATAGGTGCGGGCGCCAGCCTGTGGAGAAATGAGGGCTTGATCGGCGGCGTGGACTGTGACTGACAGCAACGTGCAGGTCACAAGCGCCAGGCACAATGGGATCGACTTCATCGCAAGCCCCAGAAGTTCGCACGGTCCGTGCGATATTTTGCTTCCGGCTCATTGAAATAACAGTGGTCATAGCAGGATTGGCCGTTGAAAAGGGTGGCATGCCCCTGCGCATCCGACCAGCCAGATACCTCAAACAGGATGACACCTTTCTTGCCAACCAACGTGCCGCCGCCGGAAGCGGGATATTTCACAACCTCAGCTTTGCCCCATTGTTGCTTCAAAAAACCGATCAGGTCCCGTACGCGGAAGAAGTATTTTCGCCCGTCCGCCCCGGATACTGTCTGTCCATGGATGTTCGGAATCATCAGGCCTGCCTCGCCAAGGATATAACTCATCCGCACGGCGCAGGTGTTATTCCAGCGCTGTGCATCCGTAAAATTATTAATATTCTTCTCAACATTTCCTCCTATCACCTTTGCTACCCTGGCGCCCGAATTGACGGGGTCATAAATTCGCTGCGAAGCTGCCCATGCAGCAATGAAGGAGGGGCGAGGCATGTTGTTCATCCTTGTTTGGGATTGCATTGGATTGGTCGTTGTGGCGTCTGCGGAGAATTACGCAGCCGTCGGCCGCCTGCTGGCCCCGACGCGCGGTACAGACAGGCCGTGGCGATTATCTGCAATCCGTGCAGATCGGACGGGACGCTTGTCAAACTAATGATTCGCTCGCATTGATGAGCCAAGCCCGCCGACAGAACTCTCCCTTCTATCCGCTGCGTGAGCGTCTCACCCGCCTTGCGCGATACTTCCCTCACGGCTTTTTTGCGGACGATGCTTCGTTGACCTGACCCGGCTTGGACACATAAGCTTGCCGTGCTGTATTTATGGATGAGCAAAGTGGACATTGACAGGCTCCGAGGCCTACGAAGTCCAGAAACTGCAACGCCAACACGATGGATTGGTGTTGTGCAAGGTATGTTCTTGGTGGGCCGGCGCGGAATCGAACCACCGACACAAGGATTTTCAAGACGAGTGTCTGGCTCGGCAATCTCTGGCAGTGAGACTGCATCGCGGATCGCCTACGGTCGGTGCCATCAGTATGGTTTATACCCATGGAAGCCATCAGCAAGCTCTTCAGCCCCGTCAGCACGGGTTTTCCCTGCAGGCAGCCGATTCCTGAGCGCCACGTCGCCCGATGCCGAAGCGTCCAAATCTGCTCAGCGGGCCGGCTCGCGACCTGCCGTCTCTAAGCATCAAAAAATGGGGCGTCAAGGTGTTTCACTAGCGCAAACTTCCTTGAGGCATGCCATCATCCGAGCTAGTCCGGCGAGCGAGGCAAAAGACAATCAAGCGGATTATTTCCTCGATTTTCGTTCAAGCAATGAGATAGAATCACACAGGCTGCGTGCAAGCTATGGGGGCAATTAATTCTTTTTCATATTGCGGTGGATGAAAACGTTCCGCTGCGATGACTCATATTAAAATCCTTACCAACGAATTTAATTTTTAACCAGTTTCTCTTTATGAAAGCTACGTGATGAAGAATAAATTTTCTTGGTACTTTGCGCCTCCTGATGATGAGATAGATCAGATATGGGAAAATGGTATTCTGACTGTCGATACCAATGTGCTACTTGATTTGTATCGATATCATGAAAGTACAAGAAATAGTTTAATCGAGAGCATTAAGATGTTTAAAGGGAAAAAATGGCTTTCCCATCAAGCAGCTACAGAGTTCATTCGAAATAGAACGAAAGTTATTGTGTCTGCAGAAAAGACCTTTAAGGAGGCGCAAGATGAGACAGACAAGCTCGAGAAAACATTAGATGGTGTGGTAAACCAATTGAAGGGCAATCGGATAATTCCTACCGAGATCGCTGGAGAACTTCATGCTCATGCAACGACGGCGATAGCGGCAGCGCGAGAAAAAATAATCAGTGCAAAAAAGGTATATCCCAAATTCCTACATGACGACCCAGTAGCTCGGCAGCTTGCTGAGTTATTTGATAATGCAGTTGGGAATGATTTTGAGGAGTCAGAAAAAGAAGAAATTCTTCGTTTGGCAGAAGATAGGAAGCAGAACAAGGTACCTCCCGGCTATTTGGATAACGATAAGGATGGTGATCGTCCTTATGGGGATTTTTATCTTTGGCGTCAAATACTAGATCAAACAAAAGAGGCGCAACGTCCGTTGATTCTTGTAACCTCGGAAAGAAGCGAAGATTGGTGGGAGAGAATTTCCGGGAAGACTACGGGACCAAGACCTGAGCTTTTAAAGGAGTCTCGAATACATACAGGCCAAAGGGTCTTAATTTATCAAACTGAAAGCTTTTTGGAGTTGGCTTTAAAACGGTTTCAGCAACCAGTTAATGAAATTGCAATCGAGGAAATTCGTGCGATAAATAGCTTGAGAAGTGAGCTTTCGACGCCAGCTGTAAAGCTAGACGCGCAAGAGATAAAAATAAATGGAACCGAATATAGTTCTGGAATTTTGCACGTCAACTTAACTCGTAGTGTTCGGAACTTCACTGTTAGTGGGCATTTTGAGCCGAAGCTGACCGGAACTCCGGATGTTAGTATTAAACTATTGACCCATCCAGATAATACCCCTACTCATAGAATTCGGGCCAACACCGGCACAAACTATGATTTTAATGTGCATGTTTTTTGCGATAAGCTAGGCACGTTATTGCCGGCCGGGCTGTATGAGATTGAATATATTGCAACTTTAGATGCGCCAGATGTTATGCCTGAAATATTAGAATCGGAATCGGTTCAAGAGGTCGTAGGTGAAGGCGAAACGGATTAGGCTTTTATCTGCGTGGTTTGTTTTTTTGGTAATTCGTGAATTATATTTAGTAAGTCTATGCAGCAGCCGACTGGATGCAAAAAAATGCCTCATGCAATTGAATTTGCACGAGGCATTTATAATTTACTCTAATGCGAAAAGTCCTGTAACTTCTCGATGATTTATTTACATGTAAAGTTGGGTGCTGTTCCACCAATATATTGAGCAGTATTTGAACCTCCCGAGTAGATGGCACAACGCCGGCAACTAACGATGCGCGCTTTGCATTCTTCACTTCATCGGCTTTGGTCGGATAGCCCTGATGTTTTTTTGGCAGTTCTAGTTGCTTTTGGCGGTTATCCAGCTGCTTCTCGGCTCGGTTCGGTTCACAAAATCGACTAGTCCAAACGGCTGTCCACAAAAACTTCAATTCCGAATGAATCAGCCAATGAGTCAGCGATCGCTTCAACAACTGTCGTGTTGTATTCGAGCGACTGTCGGTGCGACCATAAGCCAGAAACCGAGATCCAGACAATCCCATCATACGGGCCTGAAGCGAGCGTATTTGCCAACAGATATTGGATTATAGGATTCGTGACATCATAGGTAGCTGCGTGAGCGAACCCGCAATCGCCGTCATCCGTGGGATTATTCATAACGTATGCGTCAGCTGCATTTTTCCCGGCTTCGCTTGCTTTCTTGAACGCTACGTCGACTAGTTGCTTCGCATTTGGTGGAGCGGTATGCAGTGTAATCGGTTCGAGTAGGTTAGCCTGACTTAATCCCTCAATCGTTTGGGCGTTTAGATCCTTTCCGTTCTCGACGGCGTCCACCACGTTCTTAAGAACGATAATGTGCGAAGCCGCAATAAGCTTCTTGTCGAAAGGAGTATCATAGTTGTTGTGGCCAGCCAGATACAAACTAGTTAGCAATTCTTTCAGCTCTTCAGCTTCATCTTCAGTCCAAACGATCAAACAAAGTCTAGTAAACGATCGCCCGTCTAGTCGCCCCTTGAAAAGGGGAAGAGCGCGTGTTGGACCGAATGTGTCGTAGTGATCTCGACACCACACTTCGTCCATATCTTTGTCCCGGGCAACCCATCGCCATTCGCGTTCGTGGCTCCAATCAATCCAGTGTTGTGATTCCAACGGATTGTAAGCCACATACCGATACTGCTCAGCTTGCGGAAGAACTGAGTCAGCGAAAATTCTAGTTGTATTAGTGTTTTTGAGATACGTAGGAGAATCCGTGGAAAGTCCATATATTGCATGACGCCCACCCGCTGCGAAGAACTCTGATTTCAGGAATGCGATGCCATACGCAGATACTTTAGATGCATCGCTCTTTGCCATTGCGTACTTTGCAAAGGAGTAGAGGGGCATTTCCGTCGCGCAAACGGCGGGCTGACCGCCATAAATGGTTGTGCGCTCGTTCCTAAATGAATAACCAGGAATAAGTCCGCCCAGTCTGACAATCGCTTTTAGCACTTCAAATGCACTCGCATCCATTTCGAGTTCCCCGCCAGCGAAGCGGCCGGCCGCCTCTTCGTCTTCACCAGGGAAATCCTGATCGGGATTTCTGTCCCTTACGAAGTGAACTAGCCATTTAGTATGGTCGTGTCTCATATAGCCCCACTTGAGGTGACGCGTCAGCGCGATTCACGCGTGTGTGCGTTTGGAATTAGTTATTGAAACACTCTACACTGAGAACTGGCTCGAAGGGGTATGTCGTGTGGTCCATGTGATACGGCCAAGTGGGAACCTCCGAGCAGAACTCTGCAGGACGACTTGGTCTCTCTAGGGGTGTTGTTCCGGAGATAGACCGGAGCCGAGGACTGCGAATCCCAGAAACGACAACGCCCACTTCGATGGGTGGGCGTTGCGTGAACGATGTTCTTGGTGGCCCGGGGCGGAATCGAACCACCGACACAAGGATTTTCAATCCTCTGCTCTACCAACTGAGCTACCAGGCCAAGAGCGCGCAATTATAGCAGCGTTT
>Ga0308170_10001554_pt1 | contig 21460 bp, 18 predicted proteins | sample PhyBR2_2_FD_202136 | JGI IMG/M metagenome (GOLD analysis project Ga0308170, IMG submission 202136) | Phyllosphere microbial communities from UC Gill Tract Community Farm, Albany, California, United States - DLSLSB.R2 | ecosystem: Host-associated > Plants > Phyllosphere > Unclassified | place...
AGCTGGGTGCCCGCGCTTTCCTTGGTGAGATAACCCTGGGCGCCGGCGCGGATCGCCCGCACCGCATATTGTTCTTCCTCGTGCATCGTGAGGATCAGGATAGCCAGCTTGGGCGCCTCGCTGCGCACCTGGCGGATCAGGTCGACGCCGCTGCGTCCGGGCATCGACAAGTCGAGCAGCAGCAGGTCGAAGCCGCCCTGGCGCACCAGCGACAGCACCTCGAAGCCATTGGTGGCTTCGCCGACGATTTCGACGTCGAGCGCGCCGTCGAGGATGCGCTTGAGGCCCTCGCGCATGATCGTATGATCATCTGCAATGACGATTCTTATCATGAATGCATCCCCCCGCGCCGCGGCGCACCGCGGCTTCTCTATATAGGGCACGCCGCAAGCGGCGTGCCGGCGCCGCCGTCAGGCTGTGGCTGGCTCGTTGATCAGCCGGTGCACGAGCACCGGCCTGGTCGTTTGCGACAACACTTTATTCGTGACGCTGCCCAGCAGGATCTGGCCCCAGCCGCTGCGCCCGTGCGAGCCCATGAAGATCAGGTCGCAACCTTCCTGTTCGGCGACCTCGACGATCTTGACGGCGGTGGCATCCGAAAAGACGGTCATGCACTTGTGCTGCAGGCCCGCGTCGGCACAGGAGCGCATGATCTTGCCCATGTAGTCTTCGCCGGTGCGCCGCATCTGGGCGATGTATTCGTCCTCGCTGGGATAGGAGGGGGGAATGATTTCGACGTACACGGGATACTGGTATTCCGGTGCGACGAACAGGGCCAGCACCTCGGCCCCCATCTGGTGCGCGAATTTGACGCCGGCACAGGCCGTGTGCTGGGACACGGCCGAACCGTCGGTGGTAATCAGGATTTTCCGGTACATGATGAGCCCCCTTGAACGCCACGCTATTGTGGCTGCTGCTTCGCATTCCGGGCTTGTGATAGCGCAACCTGTTGACTTTGCTCAAACACGGGCTCGCCTCCGCCGGAACGCCTCGAAAAACGGTGCACAATCGACGCGACCACAAAACAACACCACACTTGCGAAAATATTCAGGAACTGCACGGTTTTATTGTCGCGGAATTAAGATTCCTTGTCCATTTCGGCGTATTGCTTTTTGAGAGATTTACCTACGGCAACTACGCTGCTACACTCGCTCATTAGATTTTGGGGCTTCCAGCGACTGCATGACGCGCGCGGAAGTCCGCACCCCACCGGACCGAAGCAAGCAGATTGCGACACATTCATATCATGGAGAAGCAGGAATTATGACCGACGCCGCCGACGATTTCGACGCCTTATTCGAGGAAGTGGCAGCCCAGCGCGCCAGCGCCCCTGCGCCCGCTCCGGCGCCGGCAGCAGCGGCCCCTGCCGCTGCCGATGAAGATGACCTGGACGCCCTGTTCGACCAGGTTGCTTCCAGCCAGCCGGCCGCAGCGGCCGCCCCGGCAGCCGATACCGGCAACGCCGCGAGCGCCGCCCTTGCCACCGCCGGTGTGGCCAGCGTCGCCATGGCGTCCGTCGCCGCCGGCGAAGGTCCCGAGGGCGACAAGAACATGTACGAGCGCCTCGGCGGCATCGTGCGCCTGCTGCACGACTCGCTGCGCGAACTCGGCTACGACCGCGCGCTGACCGAAGCGTCCTCGCAGATCAACGACGCCCAGGACCGCCTGGAGTACGTCGCCACCCTGACCGAACAGGCCGCGAACAAGGTGTTGAACACCCTGGACGAAGGCATGCCGGCGCAGGACAAGCTGTCGAAGCAGGCCCAGGACATGGAAGGCCGCTGGGCCGCCCTGTTCGCGGGCAAGCTGAGCCTGGACGAGTTCAAGGCCCTGGCCGGCGACTCGCGCCAGTTCGCCGCCGCCGTGTCGGAAGCGACCGAAGCGGAAAAAGCGCGCCTGCTGGAAATCATGATGGCCCAGGACTTCCAGGACATCACCGGCCAGCTGATCAAGAAAGTGGTCGTGATCACCAAGACGGTGGAAAACGAACTCGCCCAGCTGCTGCGCGACAACGCTCCGCCGGAAACGCGCGCCAAGCTGGCCGAGAAAGAAGCCGTGCCGGTGCAACTGATGTCGGGCCCGTCCATGCCGTCCGCGGCGCTGGACCAGGATAACGTCGACGACCTTCTTGCCGATCTGGGATTCTAATGGACGATATGCTCAAGGACTTCGTCGTCGAGGCGATGGATCTGGCAGTCAATGTTGAAGAGCACCTCCTGCGCCTCGAACGCGATCCGGAGAACAAGGAAACACTGAATGCGGTGTTTCGTTCCTTCCACACGATCAAGGGCGGTGCCGGCTTCATGGGCCTGCCTGCGCTGGTCGCGGCCTGCCACCTGACCGAGAACCTGTTCGACGCGCTGCGCACGGGCGCCGCGCCCGTCACGCCGCTCTCGATCGAGGCGGCGCTGCAGGCCTCGGGTTTCGTGGCCGACCAGTTGAACGACCTGAACAATGGCGCCACGCCGGAACAGCTTGCGCCGATGCCGCAAGACCTCGAACGCATCCTGACGGACGCGATCGAAGGCAAGACGCAGGCTGCGCCTGCCGCAGCGCCCGTCGCTGCACCGGTCGCAGCCGCTGTTGCCGCTCCGGTCGCCGCCGCGCCCGCCGCTTCGGCGCCGGGTGAAGACGGACTCGACTGGCCTGCGATGTACAACGCCGTCGTGCCTGCCGGCACTGCAATCGCTGCCGCGCCAGCCGCCGCTGCTCCTGAAGCAGCGCCCGCCGCCGCGCCTGTTGCACAAGCCGAAGCCGCCGCAGCCCCGGCCGCCAAGGCCGGCTGGGACGGCGTCGACCGCCGCAACGACGCCAAGGCCGCGGCCAGCGCCCCGGCAAAGGACGAAAGCATCCGTATCGATGCCGTCAAACTCGACGCGCTGCTGGAAGTGGCCGGCGAATCCGTGCAGGCCGCCAACCAGGCTGCCGTGCTGCTGGAACGCCTGGCGCAGTTCAAGTTCGAAGGGCAGGCCGCCACCCTGATGGCCACGCTCACCGAAACGCTGGAACGCGCTTCGCGCTATTCGGCCGAACTGCAGCGCGCCACGCTGGCGACCCGCATGCAGCCCGTGGGCCGCCTGTTCCAGAAGTTCCCGCGCCTGGTGCGCGAGCTGGCGAAAGACCTGGGCAAGGACGTCGAACTGACCATCGAAGGCGCCGAGACCGAAGTCGACCGCGTCGTCGTGGACAGCCTCTACGATCCGCTGGTGCACATGCTGCGCAATGCGCTCGATCACGGCGTCGAATCGCCGCAGGAACGCGTCGCCGCCGGCAAGCCGGCCAAGGCCTTCATCCTGCTGAAAGCCTGGCAGGAAGCCAACAGCGTCATGATCGTGCTGCAGGACGACGGCAAGGGCATGGACCCGATCAAGCTGCGCCGCAAGGCCATCGACAAGGGCCTGATCGGCGAGAACGGCGCGCAGACCGACGAGGATGCATATCAACTCGTGTTCCTGCCGGGCTTCTCGACCAAGGAAGTGGCGTCGTCGGTGTCCGGCCGCGGCGTCGGCATGGACGTCGTGAAAACGGCGGTGGAAAAGAACCGCGGCGCGATCCGCATCGATTCCTCGCTCGGCCACGGCACCAAGTTCGCCATCCGCCTGCCGATCGAACTGTCGATCGTGCCGACCATGCTGGTCTCCACCTCGGGCGCCTCGCTGGCGCTGCCGATGGCGGTGGTCGAGCGCGTGGTCGAACTGCCGGAAAACTTCTCGATGGTCGGCGGCGCCCCGGTGCTGAAAGACCAGGGCCGTCCGCTGCCGGTGCGTTCGCTCGCCGGTTCGCTTGGCTACGAGGAAGCGGTGGAGCGCGTCGGCATCGTCATCAACGCCCCGCAGCCGTATATCCTGGCGGTGGAAGCGGTCGACGGCACGGCCGACCTGGTCATCAAGCCGATGACGGCGCTGACGGTGGAAGGCATCACCGGCACCGCGCGTTCGGCCGAAGGCGAGCTGGTGCTGGTCGTGGGCCTGTCCTTCCTGATGGACGGATGCCGCAGCACGGTGCGCATGGCAGCATAAAAGCACCGAATCGGTGAAAAAGGGCGAAGTTTGCCCTTGCAATAAAAGCCTGCGCAGTCGATGCGCAGGCTTTTTTTATTTGCATCGTACGGCTGAGATGCAAATCTTGTTTGCCGCTGAGCTGAAAAATGAGCAGGATCGTGCAAAAAGGCCCCATTACTGCCGCAGTGCACAAATATGGCATAATCAAAATCCACCATGCCAGCGGGCAGGTTCGACAGGACACAAGCATGTTAAAAACGCTCTACGACAAACTCTGGGAATCGCACGTCGTGCGTGCCGACGCCGATGGCACGACCGTGCTCTACATCGATCGCCACCTGGTGCACGAAGTGACCAGTCCGCAAGCCTTCGAAGGCCTGCGCGAAGCGAACCGCGGCCTGTGGCGCAACGCTGCCAACCTGGCCGTGGCCGACCACAACGTGCCGACCACCGACCGCCGCGAAGGCATCGCCGACCCGACCTCGCGCCTGCAGGTCGAGACGCTGGACGCCAACGCGAAGAGCTTCGGGCTCACCTATTTCAACATGAACGACAAGCGCCAGGGCATCGTCCACGTGATCGGGCCGGAGCAGGGCGCGACGCTCCCCGGCATGACCGTGGTCTGCGGCGACTCGCATACCTCGACCCACGGCGCCTTCGGCTGCCTGGCGCACGGCATCGGCACCTCGGAAGTCGAGCACGTGCTGGCGACCCAGACGCTGCTGGCCAAGAAATCGAAGTCGATGCTGGTGCAGGTCGACGGCGCCTTGCCTGTCGGCGTGACCGCGAAGGACATCGTGCTGGCCGTGATCGGCAAGATCGGCACCGCCGGCGGCACCGGTTACGCCATCGAATTCGGCGGCTCGACGATTCGCGCGCTGTCGATGGAAGGGCGCATGACGGTCTGTAACATGGCGATCGAAGCGGGCGCGCGCGCCGGCATGGTCGCGGTCGACGACACCACGATCGAATACGTGAAAGGCCGTCCGTATTCGCCGGCCGGTCCGCAATGGGAGCAGGCCGTGGCCTACTGGCGCACGCTGCACACCGACCCGGGCGCGAAATTCGACATGGTCGTCACGCTCGACGCGGCCCAGGTCCGCCCGCAAGTCACCTGGGGCACCTCGCCCGAGATGGTGACGGCGATCGATGGCCGCGTGCCCGATCCCGACCAGGAAAAGGATGCCGTGCGCCGCGACGCGATGGAAAAGGCGTTGGTCTACATGGCCTTGACGCCGAACACCCCGATCGAGAACATCCGCATCGACAAGGTCTTCATCGGCTCGTGTACGAATTCGCGCATCGAGGACTTGCGCGCCGCCGCCGCCGTCGTGCGCGGCCGCCAGCGCGCCTCCAACGTGAAGCTGGCGATGGTGGTGCCGGGTTCGGGCCTCGTCAAGGAGCAGGCCGAGCGCGAAGGGCTGGACAAGATCTTCAAGGCCGCCGGCTTCGAATGGCGCGAGCCGGGCTGCTCGATGTGCCTGGCGATGAATGCCGACCGCCTCGAGCCTGGCGAGCGCTGCGCCTCGACCTCGAACCGCAATTTCGAAGGACGGCAAGGGCAGGGCGGACGCACCCACCTCGTGTCGCCGGCCATGGCGGCCGCTGCTGGTATCGCCGGCCACTTCGTCGACGTGCGCGCACTCTGAAAATAACGAATGACAGGAACACCATGAAAAAAGCATTTGCCCTCTCCCTCCTTGCCCTTGTTCTCGCGGGCTGCAACACGATTTCCGGCATTGGCCGCGACGTGCAGAAGGTCGGCCAGGTCGTCACCGGCGCCGGCGGCCGATAATCAGCATAAACAAGCGGCATAAATAAGGCGTTTTTTCGCGAATCGGAAAGAGGACATGGATAAATTCACCATACACGAAGGCCTGGTGGCGCCGCTCGACCGCGCCAACGTCGACACCGACGCCATCATCCCGAAGCAGTTCCTGAAATCGATCCGGAAAACGGGCTTCGGCCCGAACCTGTTCGACGAATGGCGCTACCTGGACCACGGCGAGCCGGGGCAGGACAATACCCATCGTCCGCTCAATCCGGACTTCGTGCTGAACCAGCAGCGTTACCACGGCGCCTCGATCCTGCTGACCCGTAAGAACTTCGGCTGCGGCTCCTCGCGCGAGCACGCGCCCTGGGCGCTGCAGCAGTACGGGTTCCGGGCGATCGTCGCGCCGAGCTTCGCCGACATCTTTTTCAATAACTGCTACAAGAGCGGCCTGCTGCCGATCGTGCTGACCGAAGCGCAGGTCGACCAGCTGTTCAACGAAGTCAAGGCGGGTACGGGTTTCAAACTGGTCGTGGACCTGGAAAACCAGGTGCTGCGCAGCGCGGACGGCCGCATCGGCTTCGAATTCGCGATCGACGACTTCCGCAAGTACTGCCTGTTGAATGGCCTCGACGACATCGGCCTGACGCTGCGCCACGCGGACGAGATCCGCGCCTTCGAAGAACGCCACCTGGCACGCCAGCCCTGGCTGGCCAACACGATCTAACCAAAGAAAACGAGCATGACGACGCATATGAGTAAGATCGCAATCCTGCCGGGCGACGGCATCGGTCCCGAAATCATGGCGCAAGCCGTCCGCGTGCTGGACGCGCTCGGCGAATCCTTCGAGATGGAACGCGCGGAAGTCGGCGGCGCCGGCTATGCGGCGCATGGCCATCCGCTGCCGGAATCGACCCTGAAGCTGGCGAAGGAAGCCGACGCCGTGCTGTTCGGCGCGGTCGGCGACTATCAATACGACACGCTCGAACGCGCACTGCGCCCTGAACAGGCCATTCTCGGCCTGCGCAAGGAGCTGGGTTTGTTCGCCAACCTGCGTCCGGCGATCCTGTATCCGGAACTGGCCGGCGCCTCGACCCTGAAGCCGGAAGTGGTGTCTGGCCTCGACATCCTGATCATCCGCGAACTGACCGGCGACATCTATTTCGGCAAGCCGCGCGGCGTGCGCGAATGCCCCGACGGTCCTTTCAAGGGCCAGCGCGAAGGCTTCGACACGATGCGCTATGCCGAAGGCGAGATTCGCCGCATCGCGCACGTCGCCTTCCAGGCCGCGCAAAAGCGCGATAAACGCGTGACCAGCGTCGACAAGGCCAACGTGCTGGAGACTTTCCAGTTCTGGCGCGATATCGTGACCGACGTGCACAAGGAATATCCGGACATCGAACTCGAACACATGTATGTCGACAACGCGGCCATGCAGCTGGTGCGCGCGCCGAAAAAATTCGACGTCATCGTCACCGGCAACATGTTCGGCGATATCCTGTCGGATGCGGCCGCGATGCTGACCGGTTCGATCGGCATGCTGCCTTCGGCTTCGCTCGATGCCAACAACAAGGGCCTGTACGAGCCCTCGCACGGTTCGGCGCCCGACATCGCCGGTAAAGGCATCGCCAATCCGCTGGCGACGATCTTGTCGAGCGCAATGATGCTGCGCTTCTCGCTCGGGAAGACCGAGCAGGCCGACCGCATCGAGACCGCGGTGAAGAGCGTCCTCAAGCAAGGCCTGCGCACTGCGGATATTTATGAAGACGGCACGCAGCGCGTCAGTACGGAACAGATGGGCGACGCCGTGGTGCGCGCGCTCGGATAATTTAGACAAAACGACGGGGAATAAAATGAAACTGGTAGGCCTGGTAGGTTGGCGCGGCATGGTGGGTTCGGTCCTGATGCAGCGCATGCAGGACGAGGGCGATTTCGACCACATCGAGCCGGTGTTCTTCACCACCTCGAACGCGGGCGGCGCGGCGCCGGCAATGGCGAAGAACGAAACCACGCTCAAGAGCGCGCACGACATCGCCGAGCTGTCGAAATGCGAGATCATCATCTCCTGCCAGGGCGGCGACTACACGTCCGACGTCTTCCCGCAGCTGCGCGCCAGCGGCTGGAACGGCTACTGGATCGACGCCGCGTCGACCCTGCGCATGAAGGACGACGCCGTCATCGTGCTCGACCCGGTGAACCTCGACGTCATCAAGAATGCCATGTCGCGCGGCGTGAAGAACTACGTCGGCGGCAACTGCACCGTGTCCTGCATGCTGATGGGACTGGGCGGCCTGTTCGAGCAGGGCCTGGTCGAGTGGATGACCTCCATGACCTACCAGGCGGCTTCCGGCGGCGGCGCCCAGCACATGCGCGAGCTGCTGACCCAGTTCGGCACGATCAACAGCGCGATCAAGCCGCTGCTCGACAACCCGGCCTCCGCCATCCTCGAGATCGACCGCACGGTGCTGGCGACCCAGCATGGTCTCTCGGCTGACGAGACCAAGCAATTCGGCGTGCCGCTGGCCGGCAACCTGATCCCGTGGATCGACAAGGACCTGGGCAACGGCCAGTCGAAGGAAGAGTGGAAGGCGGGCGCCGAAACCAACAAGATCCTGGGCCGCGGCGAAGGTTTTGGCACCAGCGCGATTCCGGTGGATGGCCTGTGCGTGCGCATCGGCGCGATGCGCTGCCATTCGCAGGCATTGACCATCAAGATGACGAAGGACGTGCCGTTGGATGAGATCAACGACATCATCGCTTCGCACAACCAGTGGGTGAAGGTGGTGCCGAACACGCGTGAAGCGTCGATGCGCGACCTGTCGCCGGCGGCCGTCACCGGCAGCCTGAACATTCCGGTGGGACGCCTGCGCAAGATGTCGATGGGGCCGGAGTACCTGTCGGCGTTCACGGTCGGCGACCAGCTGCTGTGGGGCGCGGCGGAGCCGCTGCGCCGCATGCTGCGGATCGTGCTGGACAAATAAGAGCAAACGACGCCGCGAACTCCGCGGCGTTTTTTTATATGTGACGGGTTATGCAGCCGCGAATGCTGCCATTAGCGTTCCGATCACACCTGTTGAAGCCCCGATAATCTTTGTCCGCCGCGATGATATCGAAACATTATCGATCACTCATCCATCCCACAGTTTCACCCCTCTACGCCCCGCAGCGCTTGCATGCTCCAGTGCATGATGATATGTTGAGACTTCCGGGAAACCGTCCTTTCCCTCCTGCCAACCATCTCGCATCGTCCAACTCTATGCCACTGAACCGCCGCCCTCAGATCATGTCGTCCGCGTTGAAAACGCTTACCGCCGCGGTCGCCAGTGCAGTGCTGTTGTCTTCGGTGGCAAACGCAGCGGGACTGGGCAAGCTCACTGTCCTCTCGGCGCTCGGCCAGCCGCTGCGCGCCGAGATCGAACTGACTGCCGTTTCGAACGAGGAAGCCGCCGGCCTGGTCGCGAAACTCGCGTCGACCGACGCCTACCGCGCCGCCAACGTCGAATTCAATCCGGCCCTGCTGTCGCTGCGCTTTGCCGTCGAGCAGCGCGGTGGCCGCCAGTTCGTGCGCATCACCTCGCCGCAGCCGCTGAACGAGCCCTTCGTCGACCTGCTGCTGGAACTGTCCTGGAATAACGGCCGCCTGGTGCGCGAATACACTTTCCTGCTCGACCCGGCGGAACTGCGCGCGACCCAGTCGGCACAGGTGGCAGCGAGTGCGCCGCCGGCATCGAACGCCCGTCCCGCACGCAGCAGCGCGGCCGCGCCGAGCCAGGGCGCCGAACCCGCACCGGCGCCGGCCGCGCGCCCGCAACGGCACGCGCGCGCCGACGAAACCGCGGGCGAGCCCGGCACGCGCAGCGCTGCCGCTGCTGCGCGCTACCGCGTCAAGACCGGCGACACGCTCAGCCGCATCGCCGGCAAACTGAAACCGGTCGACGTCTCGCTCGACATGATGCTGGTCGCCCTGTACCGCGCGAACCCGGACGCCTTCATCGGCAACAACATGAACCGCCTGAAGTCGGGCCAGATCCTGTCCGTGCCCGAGGCCGACAGCATGCGCGGCCTCGACGCCGGCGAGGCGCACGGCACCGTCGTCGCGCACGCGGCCGACTTCAACGCCTACCGTTCCAAACTGGCCGGCCAGGTCGCCACCAGCGCCCCGGCGCGCGAGTCGGCAGCAGGGCAGAGCGCGACCGGCCGCATCACGGCCAAGGTCGAGGAGCGCCCGACCGCCGCCAACGAATCGCAAGACCAGCTGCGCCTGTCCAAGGCGCTGCCGCCGCGCGCGAGCAGCGGCGCCGCGACCACCAATGCGGAAGACGTGGTGGCCAAGGAAAAGGAATTGAACGACGCCCAGACCCGTGTCAAGGAACTGGAAAAGAACGTCAACGACCTCGAGAAGCTGATCACGGTGAAGAGCCAGACCGGCGCCACCGCGACCCAGCGCGCCGCCGACGCACCTGCCGCACCTGCCGTCGCCCCGGTGGCGCCGACGGTCGTGGCCCAGGCCCCAGCCGACGTCCAGCCGAAACCGGCGCCGAAGATCAAGACCGCGCCAAAAACCGTCACCCCGGCGGCGCCGGCCGAGACCAGTCTCGCCGACACGCTGATGGACAATATCCTGACCCTGGGCGCGGGCGCCGCCGTGCTGCTGCTGGCCGCACTTGGCCTGTCCCAGCGCCGCAAGCGCAAGGTGGTCGTCGAGACCACGCCCGCCACCCCGACCATCCTCGGCAGCGCGGCCCAGCCGGCGCAGGCGATGTTCGCGGAAACGGGCGGGCAGAGCGTCGACACCCACGACAGCGTCTTCAATTCCAGCTTCGCGCCATCGGCCAGCCAGCTCGACACGAATGAAGTCGACCCGCTCGCCGAAGCCGAGCTGTATCTCGCCTACAACTTCGACACCCAGGCCGAGGACATCCTCAAGGAAGCGCTGCGCAACGACCCCTACCGTCATCCGGTGCGCCTGAAGCTGCTCGAAATCTATGCGGCGCGCAAGGACGTGCGCGCCTTCGAGACCCAGGCAAGCGAACTCTACAGCCTGACCGGCGGCAAGGGCGGCGAGTGGGCGCAAGCCGCCGCGCTCGGCCATACGCTCGACCCGGCCAATCCGATGTACGCCCAGGGCGCCGGCGCAGGCCTGGCCGCAGCGGGCGCAGCAGGGGTAGGCATGGCCGCCGCGGCCCTCGCCGACGATGCCGGCCCGCAAACGATGCTGTCGCAACAGCTCGAGCAAGCCTTCCGCACCCGCGGCGAGCCGCTCGAGGTCATCGAGCCGGAGTCGACCGTGGACGCCGTCACCGGCGCGCCGCTCGACAGCGGCTTCGACCTCGACAGCCTGGGCCTCGACCATGACGCCACCGCGCTGCCGCAGTTCGGCGGCACCGATGCCGCGCCAACCGTCGCCAAACAAGACGACAACCTCCTCGATTTCGACCTCGGCGGCCTCTCCTTCGAACCGGTCGCGGCCCCCGGCAGCATGAATGCCGTGCACGACGACGCGACCGCCGTGCCCGACCTGCAGTTCGACATGGAACCCTTCGCGCCGCTCGAACCGGCGTCCGGCACCCCGGCCGTCGACGGCGGCGAAAGCCTGGACGACCTGTCCTTCGACATGCATTTCGACGCACCGGCGACCAGCCAGCCGGTAGCAGGCGCGGACAAGGACGAGGACGATGCGTTCGTGCTCGACCTCAGCAAGAACGGTCCGACCACCGACATCGACATGGCCCAGCTCGCACGCGAGTTCGACCTGAGTGACCTGAACGAGTTGCCGCCGCTGCCGGAAGCACCCGCCACGGCGCCGGCCTCCGACCTGAAGGATCCGCTGTTCGACCTCGACGCGATGGACTTCGGCCTGTCCGATACGACCCCGGTGACCCCGGTGGGCGCGCGCCAGGAGCCGGTCTTCGATTTCGGCTCGACCGACTTCGACCTGACCCCGCCGGCCGCCGCGCCGGTACCGGAGACGGCCGCCGCGCAGGAAGCGGCGAAGGATCCGCTGTTCGACCTCGACATGATGGACTTCGGCCAGCCGGCCGCACCGGCCGCGCCCCAGGACGATCCCTTCGCCATGACCGACGTGCCGGCGATTCCGAATCCGGGCACCCCGGTGCCGCGTTTCGACATGTCCGGCCTTGACTTCGAGCTCCCGGCCGGCGAGTTCGCACCGGCCGAGCCCGAGGCGCAGGCAGGTGCTCACAGCGACGGTGGCCTCGAGCTGACGGCGGCGCAGATGGAGATGGAAACCAAACTCGATCTCGCGATCGCCTACCAGGAGATCGGCGACAAGGAAGGTGCGCGCGAATTGCTCGACGAAGTCATCAAGGGCGGCAATATCGAACAGTCCAGCCGCGCCAATGCGATGCGCGCACAACTGGCGTGACCGGTCGCTTGAAGCGGATCGCACTCGGACTCCAGTACGTCGGCACCGGCTGGAATGGATACCAGAAACAGCCTTGCCGTCACACCATCCAGGATAGTCTCGAAATAGCCCTCGAGACTTTCGCCTGCACCAAGCTGGCCACCACCTGCGCCGGCCGTACCGACGCCGGCGTCCATGCGCTCGAGCAGGTGATTCATTTCGACACCGAACTCGCGCGCCCGATGGCCAGCTGGGTGCGCGGCACGAACGCTTTCCTGCCCGATTCGATCGCGGTGCGCTGGGCTGCCGAAGTGGCGCCGGAACTGGACGGCCAGGATTTCCATGCGCGCTACTCGGCGCGCTCGCGCACCTATCATTATGTGCTGTACAACAACCCGATCCGCTCGGCGCTGATGGCCGGACGTGCGGGCTGGGTATTCCGCCCGCTCGACGTCGAGCGCATGCGCGAAGCCGCGCGCCACCTGATCGGCCTGCACGACTTTTCCTCCTTCCGCGCCGCCAGCTGCCAGGCGAATACGCCGGTCAAGGACATGCAGGAGATCTCGATCGAGCGGCGCGGCGACCTCATCGTGTTCACCGTGCGCGCCAGCGCTTTCCTGCACCACATGGTGCGCAACCTGGTCGGCGCGCTGGTCTATGTCGGCACCGGCCGCCACGCGCCGGACTGGATGGCCGATGTGCTCGCCGCGCGCAACCGCGACGCCGCCGCACCCACCTTCATGCCCGACGGCCTGTATTTCGCGAAAATCGATTACGATCCGAAGTGGGGATTGCCGCAAGAGGCGGTTCCGCTACCCTGGCTCTGAGAATCATCATGCACCGTACCCGAATCAAGATCTGCGGCATCACGCGCGAGGAAGACCTGCGCGCGGCCGTGGCAAACGGCGCCGACGCCCTCGGCTTCGTGTTCTACCCGAAGAGCCCGCGCTACGTGACGCCCGCACAGTTCGCGGCGCTGGCGAAGGGTTTGCCGCCCTACATCAGCTCGGTCGCGCTGTTCGTCAACGCCAGCCTGGACGAGGTGAGGGCGGTGGTCGCCGCCGGCCCGGTGTCGCTGCTGCAGTTTCACGGCGACGAGACGATCGAGGAATGCGCGCGCATCGCCGAGGCGGTGCAGCGGCCCTTCGTGCATGCCTACCGCGTCCGCCCGGACGCAAGGCCGCTTGAACTGCTAGAATGCGAACTCGCATACCGCGCCGCCAGTCCCTGGTTTTCGAGCCTTCTGCTCGACGCCTACGTGGACGCCTATGGCGGCGCTGGAAAGGTCTTCGATTGGTCTCTTATCCCAAAAGAGCTCGCGCCTCGGGTCGTTTTGAGTGGTGGCTTGAGCGTGCAAAACGCGACTGACGCGGTCGCACGCGTACGCCCCTGGGCGGTCGACATCAGCAGTGGTGTCGAAGCCAGCAAGGGGATCAAGGACGCCCGCAAGATCGCGGCTTTTATCGCTGCGGTGCGGGTCGCCGATGCCACCATTGAAAGCGAACACCCCCATGAAAACCATTCCGGAAGCAGCCCTGGAGAGCAAGGAAGCGGCAGCTGAACGCCATCCCGGCGCCCTGTTCCAGACGACCGACTATCAATTCCCCGACGCGCGCGGCCATTTCGGCCCCTACGGCGGCTCTTTCGTTGCCGAGACGCTGACCCACGCGCTGGCCGAACTGAACGAGGCCTACGCGCGCTATTCGCACGACCCTGAATTCCTCGAAGAGTTCCGCTACGAGCTGGCCCACTTCGTCGGCCGTCCCTCGCCCGTCTACCACGCCAAGCGCTGGTCGGAACTGGCCGGCGGCGCGCAGGTGTTCTTCAAGCGCGAAGACCTGAACCACACCGGCGCCCACAAGATCAACAACGTGATCGGCCAGGCCCTGCTGGCACGGCGCATGGGCAAGAAGCGCATCATCGCCGAGACCGGCGCCGGCCAGCATGGCGTTGCCACCGCGACCATCTGCGCCCGCTTCGGCCTCGAATGCGTGGTCTACATGGGCAGCGAAGACGTCAAGCGCCAGGCCCAGAACGTTTATCGGATGAAGCTGTTGGGCGCCACCGTCGTTCCCGTCGAGTCCGGCAGCAAGACCCTCAAGGATGCGCTCAACGAAGCGATGCGCGACTGGGTCACCAACATCGAAAACACCTTCTACATCATCGGCACCGTGGCCGGTCCGCACCCGTACCCGATGATGGTGCGCGATTTCCAGTCCGTGATCGGCGAGGAATGCCGGGTGCAGATGCCGGAAATGACGGGGCGCCAGCCGGATTACGTGGTCGCCTGCATCGGCGGCGGCTCGAATGCGATGGGCATTTTCTATCCGTACATCGACGAGCCGGGCGTGAAGCTGGTCGGCGTCGAGGCGGCGGGCGAGGGGCTCGATTCGGGCAAGCACGCGGCCTCGCTCAGCGCCGGCTTCCCGGGCGTGCTGCACGGCAACCGGACCTATTTGCTGCAGGATGCGAACGGGCAGATCATCGAGACGCATTCGGTCTCGGCGGGCCTGGATTACCCGGGCGTCGGGCCGGAACACGCCTGGCTCAAGGATTCGGCGCGTGCCGACTATGTGTCGATTACCGACGACGAGGCGCTGCAGGCCTTCCACGACTGCTGCCGCATCGAGGGCATCATTCCGGCGCTGGAATCCTCGCACGCGATCGCCTATGGCGTGAAGCTGGCGGCGACGCTGCCGAAGGACCAGCTGATCCTGGTAAATTTGTCGGGGCGCGGGGACAAGGACATGCATACGGTGGCGCAAAGGATGGGGCTCGATTTCAGCTAATCCGCGGCATGCATACGTGCGCTGAACGCGTGGGCGGGAGACCCGCCCTCCTTACAGCCCTTCGTTCATCCGTAACGTAATTCGGAGGGACGTAAGGTGGGCGGGTTCCCCGCCCACGCGTCCAACGCACCGCTGCGCACCCGACGTCCATCGATCACCCAACATACAAAACACACCATGTCCCGAATCGCACAAACCTTCGCCGCCCTGCGCGCGCAAAACAAAACCGGCCTCGTCACCTTCATCACCGCCGGCGACCCCGGCCCGGAAATGACCGTCCCCCTGATGCACGCCCTGGTGGCAGGCGGCGCCGACGTCCTGGAACTGGGCGTTCCCTTTTCCGACCCGATGGCCGAAGGCCCGGTCATCCAGCGCGCCTGCGAGCGCGCATTGAAATTCGGCATCGGCCTGAACGATGTCTTCAATTACGTGCGCGAGTTCCGCAAGACCGACCCGGATACCCCGGTCGTCCTGATGGGCTACGCCAACCCGATCGAACGCATCGGTCCCGACAACTTCATCCGCAGCGCGAAAGATGCGGGCGCCGACGGCGCCATCGTCGTCGACTATCCGCCGGAAGAATGCGAAGCCTTTGCCGACGCCATGCGCGCCAGCGGCCTCGACCTGATCTTCCTGCTGGCGCCGACCTCGACCCAGGAGCGCATCAAGCAGGTGGCGCGCTACGGCAGCGGCTTCAGCTACTACGTCTCGCTCAAAGGCGTCACCGGCGCCGGCAGCATCGATACCGAAGACGTGGCGCGCCGCGTGGCCGCCATCCGCGAGCACGTCAGCCTGCCGATCGGCGTCGGCTTCGGCATCCGCGACGCCGAGACGGCCAAAGCGGTGGCCTCGGTGGCCGACGCGGTCGTGATCGGCAGCCGGATCATCCAGGAGCTGGAGAACACGCCGAAGGAGGGCGGGCCGGAAGCGGTGCGCGCCTTCTGCGCCAACATCCGCGCGGCGCTCGACAGCCAGTCCGCCAGCCGATAAGGGTGAGCGCGCCGGTTTCCTGCGTTCGGTCAAGCGGGAACGTCCGGCACGTGCATACGGCTTGCTTCGCGCTTGGGGTACATTGAATTTCCGTACCTCAACATTTCGTGGAGCCGCTGAATGAAGAAGCGTATCAAAAGTGTTTCCCTGGTCCAGAACGCGAAGATGATGGCCGCCATCTATCTCGTCTTGTCCCTGCCTGTCCTGCTCATCATGCTCTCGGTCGGCAGCATGGTGAACCACGCGGGCCTGTCGGTGCTCGCCATGGTCGTCCTCGTGATCGCCTATGTCGCCAGCGCATTCGTCTTCACGCTGATCGGGGGATGGATCTACAACCTGGTGGCGTCGCAGGTCGGCGGCTTCGAATTCACGACCGCCGAGGTCAGCAAGGCCTGAGCCCGCTTGCGCCGCGCGCCTTTAGGCGCGGCGGAGCGGAGCCGGCCCCGGGAAACCGGGCGCCGGCTTTTTTATTCGTGCTCCCGCTTATCCGCGCATGGGTGTATAACCTCCATTGGTTTTGTCGGACGCTCCCGGGTTCGCTACAGCCGGGCTCGGCATGAATCGATTGCCAGGGAACGGTTGACAGACAAGCAAGCGGTGACAAGCCCGGCGCTAGCGGCTACACTACGCCCCATTCAAGAATTGCCGCAAAGGAGAGAACATGAGTTGGTTGGAAAAACTGCTGCCCCCCCGAATCCAGCGCTCCGATGCCGCCAATCGCAAGACCATGCCGGAAGGCCTGTGGGTCAAGTGCCCGTCGTGCGAAGCGGTGCTCTACCGCGCCGACCTCGAGTCGAACCTGCACGTCTGCCCGAAGTGCGACCACCACATGCGCATCCGCGCACGCGCCCGCCTCGACGGCCTGCTCGATGAAGGCGGCCGCTATGAAATCGGCCAGGAAGCGCTGCCGGTCGACACCCTGAAATTCAAGGACAGCAAGAAGTATCCCGACCGGCTCAAGCAGGCGATGGAAGCCACCGGCGAAACCGATGCGCTGATCGTCCAGGGCGGCTCGATCATGAGCCTGCCGGTCGTCGTGGCCTGCTTCGAATTCGAATTCATGGGCGGCTCGATGGGCTCGGTCGTCGGCGAGCGTTTTGCCCGCGGCGCCCAGGTCGCCCTCGAACAAAAAGTGCCGTTCATCTGCATCACCGCCACCGGCGGCGCCCGCATGCAGGAAGGCCTGCTGTCGCTGCTGCAGATGGCCAAGACCACCGCCATGCTGACCAAGCTGTCGGAAAAGAAGCTGCCGTTCATCAGCGTGCTGACCGACCCGACCATGGGCGGCGTGTCGGCCTCGTTCGCCTTCATGGGCGACGTCGTGATCGCCGAACCGAAAGCGCTGATCGGCTTTGCCGGCCCGCGCGTGATCGAGAACACCGTGCGCGAAAAGCTGCCGGAAGGTTTCCAGCGCGCCGAATTCCTGGTGCAAAAGGGCGCCGTCGACATGATCGTCGACCGCCGCAAGATGCGCGAAGAAATCGCCCGCCTGCTGGCCCTGCTGCAGAATCAACCCGCCGAAGTCATCGCGTAATCGCGACACTCCGGAACAGTTATCGGCCGGCGATCTGCATTCCAGGTCGCCGGTTTTCGTTTCAACGCACCCATAACATCCATGTCCATGCTTCCCACCACCTTGCCCGAGTGGCTGGCGCTGATCGAGTCGCGCCACGCCGAAACCCATATCGACATGGGCCTGGACCGCGTACGCGCCGTCAAGGAACGCATGCACCTGCAATTCGCCTGCCCGGTGATCATGGTCGCCGGCACCAACGGCAAGGGCTCGACCTGCGCCATGCTGGAATCGGTCCTGCTGCATGCCGGCTACCGTGTCGGCCTCTACATCAAGCCGCACTTCCTCGACTTTAACGAGCGCGCCCGCATCAACGGCGAAATGGCGAGCGACGCCGTGCTCGTCGAGGCCTTCGCCTTCGTGGAAGAAGCGCGCGGCGATATCGACCTGACCTATTTCGAATTTACGACGCTGGCGATCATGCATCTGATCTCGCAATCCGGCGTCGACGTGGCGATCCTGGAAGTGGGCCTGGGCGGGCGCCTCGACGCGGTGAACGTGATCGATGCCGACGTGGCTATCGTCACCAGCATCGACATCGACCACTCGGCCTATCTCGGCGAGACGCGCGAGGAAATCGGTTTCGAAAAGGCCGGCATTTTCCGCGCCGGCAAGACGGCGATCTGCAGCGATCCGCTGCCGCCGCAGTCCCTGGTCCAGCACGCGGCCGACATTGGCGCCGACCTGTGGTTGATCGGACGCGATTTCAACTTCCAGGGCGACCAGCAGCAGTGGAGCTATGGCGGGCGCACCCAGCGCCGCAATTCGCTGGCCTATCCGGCCTTGCGCGGCGCCAACCAGCTGCTCAACGCTTCGGCGGCGCTGGCGGCGCTGGAAGCCTTGCGCATGCAACTGCCTTGCGGCGCCCAGGAAGTGCGTACCGGTCTCGCGCTGGTCGAGTTGCCGGGACGCTTCCAGGTGCTGGCCGGCCGTCCGACCACGGTGCTCGACGTCGCCCACAATCCGCACGCCTCGGCCACGCTGGCCCAGAACCTGGGCAACATGGGCTTTCACCGCTACACCTATGGCGTCTTCGGCATCATGGAAGACAAGGATATCGCGGGCGTGCTGGCGCCGATGGCCGGCCTGGTCGACCACTGGTGCGTGGCCGACCTGCCGTCGCCGCGTTCGGCAAAGAGCGCCGAACTGGCCGAAAAAATCGCCGCCTTGCGTCCCGCCGGCGCGAAGGACGCCGATTTTTCGGTCACGACTTTCGCCGACCCGGCGGCCGCATTTGCAAATGCGGTGAGCCGTGCCGAGGAGAATGATAGAATTGTGGTCTTTGGCTCGTTCTACACCGTCGCCGGCGTGATGGCCGCCCGAAAAAACTCTCTTCACTGACATACAGACGCATGGGCTTGTTCTCGATCTTTGGTAAAAACAAGCAAGAAGGCGCCGCCCAGGACAGTGGCCGAATTTCGCCTGACTTCGCCCGCGACGATAACAACTTCGGCCAGCAGGCCCGGTCCAAGCGCGCCAGCCACGCAAACCAGGCCAACGAAAGCGGGCAGGGCGGTTCGCGCCGCAGCCGCAGCGGGGGCGACCCCATGCTGCCGGAAAAAAAGCGCGCACGCCGCCGCCTGGTAGGCGCGGTCGCGCTGGCGCTCGCCGCCGCCGTCGGCTTGCCGATGCTGCTCGATTCCGAACCGCGTCCGCTGTCCGGCGATATCGCCATCCAGATTCCCTCGAAAGAAAAAGCGCCCGCGCTGCCGATGCCGGCTTCGCCGGTGCCGGCCGCCGACAGCGTCGACCAGGACGAGGAAATCATCGCGCCACCGCCGGCCGCCTCCAGCGCGCGTCCCGCGGCGGCGGCCGCGGCGCCGGCCGTGGCGAAGGCGCCGCCGCCCCTCGTCTACAGCGAGCGCGACGTCAAGACGGTCAAGACCGAGCCGAAGGCTGCCGAGCACAAGCCTGAACCGAAGGTGGCCGAGCACAAGCCGGAACCGAAGCCGGCCGAACACAAGCCGGAACCCAAGCCCGAGCGCAAGGTCGTAGAGAAGCCCGCCGACAAGCCGGCCGTGAAAAAGCCGGAAGAAAAGCCGGCGCCCGTGAAACCGAAAGACAGCGACGCCGCCCGTGCGCTGGCGCTGCTCGAGGGCAAGCCTGTCAAGGCGGCCGAGCAGCATCCGCGCAGCGAGGAGAAGGCCGACGCGTCCCAGCGCTACGTGGTGCAGGTGGCCGCCCTGGCGACCCAGGAAAAGGTCGACGAGTTGCAGGCGCGCCTGCGTGCCGGCGGCATCAGCTCCTTCACGAAGAAGTCCGGCGCCCTGATCAAGATCCAGGTCGGTCCGTTCGGCAGCCGCGAGGAAGCCGACCGGACGAAAGCAAAGCTGGGCTCGCTGGGCCTGGGCGGTTTCCTGGTCCCGATCTGATGGACGTGGCGCCTGCGTGACGATTTTCGATTATCTGGTCTTGTTCGTGCTGGTGGCTTCGGTAGTGATCAGCACCATGCGTGGTTTAGTGAAAGAAATCCTGTCGCTGACAGGCTGGATCGTGGCCTTTGTCGTGGCCAATGCCTATGGCGCGCGCCTCGCGCCGCTATTGCCGGATATGATACCCGGCGAGGCGGGGCGGCTGATCGTCGCCTTCATCGCCCTGTTCCTCGGCGTGCGCATCCTGATGGGCCTGTTGTCCCTGGCGGTCGGGGCGCTGGTCGACGCGGCCGGCTTGACGCTCGCGGACCGCGGCCTGGGCGGCCTGTTCGGCCTGGCGCGCGGGATTGTAATCGTGCTGGCCGCCGTCATATTGTGTTCCATGACCGCCATCCCCCAACAAGCATTCTGGAAAGACGCGTTGCTGTCCCCGCTGGCCGAGGCCGGAGCGCGCACCGTCAAGCCATTTCTCCCTGCTGCGCTGGCGCAGCACCTGAATTTTTGAACACCCGAATTTATTCTTCGTTTTTGAATCCTCCCGTAACAGCATTCAGTTCTTAGGAGCGCACCATGTGTGGCATCGTCGGCGTCGTCTCGCAAACTCCCGTCAACCAGTTGTTGTATGACGCATTGCTGCTGTTGCAGCACCGCGGCCAGGACGCTGCGGGTATTGCAACCAATCACAGCAGCATGTTCTCGATGTACAAGGCGAATGGCCTCGTCCGCGACGTGTTCCGCACCCGTAACATGCGTTCGCTGCAAGGCAATACCGGGATCGGCCACTGCCGCTACCCGACCGCCGGCTCCTCGAGCGAGGAAGAGGCGCAGCCGTTCTACGTCAACGCACCGTTCGGCATTACGCTTGCCCACAACGGCAACCTGACCAACCAGGCGGAATTGAAAGAGGCGCTGTTCCGCAACGACCGCCGCCACATCAATACCAATTCCGACTCGGAAGTGCTGCTCAACGTGCTGGCGCACGAAATCCAGGAAGCGGCGAACGGCTATTCGCTCGACGCCGAGGCCGTCTTCAAGGCGGTCGGCATCGTGCACCGCCGCGTCCGTGGCGCCTACGCCGTCGTGGCCCAGATCGCCGGCCACGGCATGCTCGCCTTCCGCGACCCCTACGGCATCCGTCCGCTGTGCCTGGGCATGAACGAAGGTGAGAACGGCGTCGAATACATGGTCGCCAGCGAATCGGTGGCGCTGGAGGGCATTGGTTTCCGTTTCGTGCGCGACATCGCGCCGGGCGAAGCCGTGTTCATCGGCGAAGATGGCCAGTTCCACGAGCGCCAGTGCGCCGAAAACCCATCGCTCAATCCTTGCGCCTTCGAGTACGTCTACCTGGCGCGTCCGGACTCGGTGATCGACGGCGCCTCGGTCTACGCCACGCGCCTGAAAATGGGCGAATACCTGGCCGACAAGATCCGCAAGGAGATTCCGGTCGAGGAAATCGACGTCGTCATGCCGATTCCCGATTCCTCGCGTCCGGCGGCGATCCAGCTGGCGCTCAAGCTCGGCGTCGAATACCGCGAAGGCTTTATAAAGAATCGCTACATCGGCCGCACCTTCATCATGCCGGGGCAGGGCATGCGCAAG